>Ga0255396_1019_pt1 | contig 17059 bp, 15 predicted proteins | sample ANMaggSeSYBR01J8_FD_182120 | JGI IMG/M metagenome (GOLD analysis project Ga0255396, IMG submission 182120) | Sediment cell enrichment communities from methane seep in Santa Monica Basin, California, United Staets - ANME aggregate JGI... | ecosystem: Environmental > Aquatic > Marine > Cold seeps >... | reverse complement strand
TTGGAAACCAAACGATGTTGGGCGCCTGATGCGTGGGTAAGGGCGCGGCGAAGAAGCTTTTTGTTGGAAAACTGGTAGCCGATCCGCTCTTCGCACGCCTCGAGTTGCGCAAGCATTTCGGGGTCTATTTCAGAAACAGGAACCGTCTCATGCGACATGCGAAAAGTACACATACTTTAGGGGGTATGACTAAGGAAACCAATTCTGACCCCCTTATCGTATCGTATCAGTGGAAGGCCACCGTTGTATTGATAAGCGGATTGTGTTAACACCAAGCCAAAGGACACTTAGAAAATGGTCCACCCACCTGTTCATGCAGTGGCGCGACACCCACTTCCTACATACAGGCTAACAGCGTGATCCTTTATTGTCAACTTGTCGGCGAAATTGCTATATAGCTATATAATGGTGTCGTTAACCCCAATAAGACGGAAGGAAAGGAAAAATGCCACTCACGCAGTTCCATGACTATAAGCAAACGACGCACGCCTCGCAATCCGGCCATGGCCGCTTTTACCGTGGCGGTCGCTGCTTGGGTATTATGCGAAGGCTTTGCCGCCGCGCAAGACAAAGAAACCGGCAAGGCAATTCGCCCCGCATGGTCCAATGCCGCCGGGAATGCGTTTTCACCGAACGCCCATGCGACCGCAAAAAGGCATGGGCTCGGGCGTGATCATAGACTCGTCGGGCGTCGTTCTTACAAACCATCATGTTGTGGACGGCGCCGATCGGGTTACCGTCGAGCTGATGGACGAATTACTTGCAGACCGACGCCGCCATCAACCCCGGAAATTCCGGTGGTCCGCTGGTAAATTTGGCCGGCGAGATGCATCGGGCGACCTCATCGTCTCCTTTGCCGGTTGGCCCACCGCCAGCTCGCGAGGTTTGCAGTCGATCGTGGAACGCTGTCCCATGGGCTCCACGCAAGAAGTCCGCGTGCTCCGCGGCGGCAAGAAGGTCACGCTCTCGGTGGTGGCCAAACCGTTGCCCGACAACCCGGGGCGATTATCCTGCAAGTTGATAGAAAACCGGTAAAGGACGTGGTCCAATTTGAAACCGCAATCCAAAAAGCCTCCCTGGCCGACGGCGTCCTGCTCCTGGTGAGAATGGGTCGCGGACAAAAGTATGTCGTGCTGAAATCACCTTAGAACGTGTTTTGCCGGCTTTATATCACGCTTCATCTGTCACATTACGCATCATCCGCCGAATATCACGCTTGATTCGCGACGTTTTATGCTTTAAATGGCGCAAACTTAATTGTGCAAACAACTTCCGCCGCCATCTTGCAGCCATATTCCTTCTATGTCATACTGCGTGTTTTGTATGTTTTGCTCAATAGTAGAGTGGGAGTTTCGTTTCGGTGCGGATTTGGCCGGCTATCGATCTTCGAGGTGGAAATTGCGTACGCCTAAAGCAGGGTGACTACGAGCGGGAGACCGTGTTTTCCGACGATCCCGCATCAATGGCCGCCCACTGGGTCGAACTTGGCGGAAAATGCCTGCACTTGGTCGACCTTGACGGTGCTCGCGACGGACATGTTGTGAATGTCGAGACAGTGCGGTCTATTGTCCAAGCCGTCGACGTTCCCTGTGAACTGGGCGGAGGCATTCGCACGGAAGAGACCATCCGCCGGCTTTTGGACATTGGGGTCGGCCGGCTGGTGATCGGCACCCTGGCGATTAAAGAGCCCGACTGGTTCCGTCAAATGTGTGGCCTCTTTCCCGGAAAACTGGTCCTTGGCATTGATGCCCGCGGGGGCCGCGTTGCCACCGACGGTTGGCTGGCGACCAGCGACATTTCGGCCGTCGAACTTGCCCAAAAGTTCAACACCGAACCGCTTTGTGCCATTAACTATACCGATATCGACACCGACGGCATGATGACCGGCCCCAATGTTTCCGCCATGGTAGAGATGAAAAAGGCGGTCGATATCCCCGTTGTCGCCTCGGGCGGCGTGACCACGGTCGACGACGTCGCGCGGCTTGCCGCGGCCGGCTTGGACGGCTGCATTATCGGCCGGGCGCTATACGAAGGCAGCCTCACCTTGCCACAGGCGCTTGCCGCCTGTAAGGCAACAAAAGGTTTTATAGAGAAAACATAAGAAACAAAAGATTTTATAGCTTAAAGATCGAGGAAAAAATCCATGTCAAAGCATAAGATAGATGACATTCGCAACATCGTTCTCTGTGGACACGGCTCGGCCGGAAAGACTACGCTCGTCGACGCCATTCTCAACAAGACGGGCGTTGTAAAGCGTCCGGCCAGTGTCGACGACGGTACCAGCATTTGTGATTTTGACGAAGAAGAGAAAAGCCACAAATATACGATCGAAGCCAAAGTTACCCACTTCGACCGGGCAGGCAAACATTTTAATCTGCTGGACACGCCCGGATATCCAGACTTTATCGGACAAACCATCGGCGCCATGCGAGGCGTCGACACGGCCGCCATCGTCATCAATGCCCAATCCGGCATCGAGGTCAACACCCGCCGCGTTTTCGTCGAAGCCGCCAAAGCGGGCCTTGGCCGCATCATCATCATCAACAAGATGGATTCGGATAATGTCGATTTTCCGGCATTGCTGAAAGACATCAAAGAGCTTTTCGGTCCTGCTTGCGTCCCGCTCAACGTACCCGTGGGCCACGGCGGCGATTTCAAGGGCGTGCTCAGCACGCTGAAGGTCGCCGACGACACGTCCGCGGCGTTGATCGACCCGGCCGAAATCAGCGAGCCGCTGATGGAGTCGATTATCGAGGTTGACGAAGAGGTGATGGAACGCTACTTCGAAGGCCAGCAGCCAACCGACGTGGAACTTAGTGGCCTGATCGTCAAAGCTGTTGCCCAGGGCAGTCTCATTCCCATCGTTTGCTGCTCGGGCAAGACGGGCACCGGCCTCGATGAACTGCTCGACGCCCTGGCCATGTGCAGCCTCACGCCCACCTCGGCCGCCCGAACGGCTAAAAACGCCGATGGTGAAGAGGTCGAAATCAAAGCCGATACGGCCGGGGAGTTGGTTGCCCAAGTATTCAAAACCCGCATCGACCCCTTTGTGCAAAAGCTCAGTTTCATTCGGATTTTTTCCGGCACTTTGGCCAAAGACACCACGATTTCCGTGGTCGGTGCTCGCAAAGGCGTGAAGATCGGCCCGCTGTTGACCGTGCAGGCAAACGAAACCGAGCCGCTCGATAAAGCCGGCCCCGGTGATATCGTCGCCGTGGCAAAGATCGAGGAACTGGAGACGGGCAGTTCGCTGGGCGCGGTGGCAATGCCCCCCATCCCCTTCCCCAGGCCCATGGTCGGACTCGCGGTAACGCCCAAAAGCCGTAGCGACCAAACCAAACTTTCCGGCGCGCTGACAAAAGTTTGCCAGGAGGATTCCACGTTCCTCCGTGAATTGGATCCGCAAACAAAAGAAACCGTTGTCAACGGCATGAGCGAGTTGCACCTGCAGATCATCCAAGAACGTCTAAAACGGCGTGAAAAGGTCGAGGTCGATACCAAAGAGCCCAAAATCCCATACCGTGAAACCATTCAGGCAAATGCCGAGGGCATGTATCGGCACAAAAAGCAAACCGGCGGCTCCGGCCAGTTCGGCGAAGTACACATCCGCATGTTCCCTTTGCCCAAGGACATCGACGTCGAAGAATATGCCACCAAGGCCCGTTTCCCATCGCTGAAAACGCCCCACTACGACGAGGAGAATAACTTCCTCTGGCTCGACTCGATCGTGGGCGGCACGATTCCGTCAAACTTTTTGCCGGCGGTGGAAAAGGGCTTCCGCGCACGGTTGGAACAGGGCGTAATTGCCGGCTGCCGCGTGCAGAACATTTGCGTCGAGGTCCACTTCGGCAAGCACCACGCCGTGGACAGTAACGAGCAGGCATTCAAAACGGCCGCCTCCCATGCATTCAAGAAAGTCTTCCTGGACGCCAAGCCTTGTCTGCTCGAACCGATCGTCAAAATCGAAATCACCGTCCCCGGCAATAACGTCGGCGATATCAGCAGCGATATGTCCGGACGTCGCGGACGGGTGCTGGGCATGGACTCCGCCGGCGGCGGAATGCAGACGGTCACCGCCGAGGTGCCCCTGGCCGAGGTTACCACCTACGCCCGCAGCCTATCGAGCATCACCGGCGGCCAAGGCAGCTATACGATGGAACTAAGCCACTACGACACCGTGCCGGGCAACGTGCAGAAAGAAATCACCGAAAAAGCCGCCGTTAAAGAAGAAGAGGACGCCTAATAGTCAACACCTACCCTTGGCAAAGCCCGAATCAGGTGCTAGACTTTTTGGGTCTGGAACATTTTCGTGGGCCACGCCCACAACCCCAAGGATATTAAAAACATGCTTGCGTCGTGCGTAAAAGTTACGGCGCAAGACACGAAATTTCCACCGGACAGGTAGCTCAGTTGGTAGAGCACTGGACTGAAAATCCAGGTGTCGGCGGTTCAAGCCCGCCCCTGTCCACTTTTTCTAACCCCGTAAGTCCTTGTGACAGCGGGGTTTCGCGTTTCTCGTCCGTGGCCTCCCCCCGCGTTGCCTTCGTGGATGTTACCTCCGATGTTACCAAACGTCGGAGGGTGCTCTCTGTTGTCGCGTGATCCGCCCACAGGTCCGCTGCCACGTCATCGGCCCCCAAAGCCACGTAGTACGTCATCGTAGTCGCTACGTGGGAATGACGGGCCAGCCGCTGTAGAACCGCAGGCATGACCCGCTTGGCCCATCTTGAGCAAAACGACCGCCGCAAGTCGTGAGCACCCGCGAACATCTTGCGAGGCTCCTTGACCAGCCGCCCTCGATCATCACGGGTCACCTTGTCGGAAGTGCCGACCACCACATTGGCCTTGCGGCCAATTTTGCTGATTGTCACGCCGATGCTTCTGGGGACCATGGTTCGGGCCGTCTTGGGATCGACGATCGGAAACACTTGCCCCACCCGCTGGGGCTCGGGGGTTTCGGCCAGTAGCCACTTGCAGAAGTCGGGGGTTGCCGGGGCCACTTCCGACCGTCGGGACTTCTGACCGCTGGCGTCGATGACGAAAGCCGGATGCTTGCCCGTCGTGTCGAATACAAACGGCCCATCGTTCCAATTCAGGGCCATGGCTTCGGACAACCGCAGCCCCGAGAGCCACAGGCCGGTCAACAGCCGTTGCCATGCGGGGGCGTCGTGGGGCCGAACCTTGGGCACCGCCACCAGCATACGTTCAAACTCTTCGGTCGTTATAGGCCGATGCTTGGCCGTGGCTTGCACCTTTGGCATTTCGATAGCCGGGGCTTTGACCAACAGGCCTTGCCGCTCGCCCCACCGCAACACGGCTTTGATATGCCGCAAGTGCCTTGCCAGGGTGGTCGGCTTCATGCCACCTTTTAGGGCCTTGGCTTGAAACTGGCTCATAACTTGCGGTGTCAGCTTCGACACTAGGTCGGGATTGACTAACCGGCTAACATGGTCGAGTGCCACACGATAAGCCAACTGGCTTGATTCAGGCATGGCAAGTAGCTTCTGTTCGTCAACCAGCTCGCGGAAGTCTGCCCACCTCAACTTGCTCGGGGCTTGGTATCGCCCGCTGTTCAATTCGTCTTGCCAGACGCCCGCCCGCCGCTCGGCTTCCCGTTCGTCACGGGTGCCCGCAGACCGGGTGACACGCTTTCCCGTGATTGGGTCAGTGTACTGCATAACAAGGTTTCGGTCATTGCCGTAATTCACGACCGTGACAGCTATTTCGCTCACGATAAGAACCTCCCGCCGCGCGACGTACGCGCAGCAAAAAAGCCGCAGCCCCGGCAATCGTTGAATAGGCACCCGTAAGAGTACCCGGACGGTCTTACGATTCGTCCACGGTTGCCAGGGTTGCGGCCCTTTTGATTACTCATCATTTTTCCTTACGGTCAGGAACAAGGTTCCAGTTCATTCACCCGTATTATCGCCCATTCACGCCCCGGAAGTCAAGCCCCCTTTGAACACAACGCCGAATTCTCCCGCCATCGTCGCCGGGCAGTGATAAACAGAATCCGCCCCACGTACCGCCCAGCACGTGCGTGGTCGCCTGCCATGACGATAGGCAAACCCATGGCCATCCAGCCCAACAAGCTGCCCATGGCCGCCTGGGGCGTGATCTTGGACCGCCAGTTACCCGCCTCGATTTCTGGCCAGGTGGATTCGATAACCAAGGCCCGCGTCGGATATGCCAATAGCCGTTGGACTTCACGCTCAAATCGCTTGCGGTCACCACCGATGCAGCCCAGAAGATCGGGTAGGCTCTTGCGTTCGATGGTGATGACGTGCTCCAAGCCGACAATACTGTAGTCGCCGGTGGCCAGCGTGGCCGTGGTGGTTTGCAACGGCGACAAGTCGAGCGGTAGCTGTTCGCGGGTGTCTACGATCGCGGTTACGTGTTCTGGTTGTAGTTCGCTCACGGTATCCGTCCGATTTCGGCTCCCATTGCCGCTTGGTAGTCTAGGGTAGTGCCTCACGTTGCCGCCAGTGGTCTCAAACGCTCTCCGGCGACTCCAAGTACCCCGAAAATTGCAGGCCTTCAGAATCGCATGTAGGACACGCCGCGACGCCGCGCCCTGGCGAGGCAAACGACGCCGCGAACGTGCCCACTCTCGATACGTCACCTCTCGACACTAAGCTCGCGTTTCGCGGTTTCAGCCTTTTCGATTTCCGAGTACAAGTCGGCGATTCGGGCACCGATCTCATCCCGACGTTTCCCCGCTTCGGTTTTTCTGCCAATTGCAGCCGTCTTTTCTTCACTCAACGGCGATTCGTTCCAAGACAGGTTGGCCAGTTTTTCGTAGGCCTCTTCGGCTTCGACAAGAGCCGTTTGGCTGTCGGCCAGTTCACTACGAAGACCCGGCAAACTATCGGCCAGGGTTTGTAACCGCTCGCGTTCACCCGCTGCCGCCTTGGCATGTACGTCGGGGAAAAGTTCGTCATGCTCGGCGTGCAAGTCGTGCAACCTCTCGACGGCCCGCATGACCATCTTTGCCCGACTGCTCGCCGCTGACATCGTGGCGACAAGCTCGGCCTGCGTTTTCTCTAACTTGGAAATTTTCGCATTCATCGCCGCGCGATGTTTATCGGACGCGACATACGCGGCCTGTAGTGCCGTCTCGGCTTCGTTCAGGTCGCCCGCCACACCCTGGAGTCGCTCGGCCTCACAGATGGCCGCCTGGTCGCCTTGTAAGCGGTCGAGCGGTATACGCAAGGCTTCCGCCACCTCGATCAGCCGGTTGGCGTTTTTGTCATCATCGGACACAAGCAATTGCCGGTATTCGGCTAACAGATTGCCATGGTTTTTCGTTTCAGTTTGAAAAAGTTTTTCTAAAATAGTCATCGTGGAATCTCCATTCCTAGGATTTTTTGGTTTAAGTGGTCGTAATCGCAAGATCTTCCGGCCATGCGGGCTTGCTCGGCTTTGTACATAAGGTCAAGCCGCTGTTGATAATTTTCTGCCCGGCGTTGACGCAGACGCATCGCACAGGCAAACACGCCGCCTTCGCGCATTTGCTGCTGGCGGATTTCTTCGGGGTTCACTGTGAAGCCCTCCCGGCCGCTGCCGCCATCTTCTCGGCACCAGCCACAAGCGGATTGCTTGATTCGCTCGCACCCGAAAGTGAAATAGACGGATGCAGTACCTTGGCCTCGGCCAGACGCAAGGCATCAAGCAATTCGCTGCCCGTTTTGGGTAGTGAATCGTCCGGCCTCAGCTTGAGACGAGCGCGAAGCTCTTGCATTTCGTGGTGATCGAACGTGATCGTGTGAACCGATTTTTGTCGCGCTCTCACATTTTGGATAAGCGGGTTTTCGGTTTTCGTAGAAAATGTCATGGGGTTTTTCCTTTCGGGAAAAAGTGGGGTCCGACAATTATGTCGGGGATAGTGTTAGGTCGTTCGGCAGAAGCTCGGACGTGTCGCCGGTATCGTAGGCCCGTTCGAGGCGTCCCACGCGGTCGAGTTGCCGTTGTCGTTCTGGCGACCCGTCAGGTCCATCGGGGACCGTCGCGTCCATTAACGCCGATTGTAAGGACACACGAAGCCGCTTGCGTGGATTGTTGCGTTGCCGCCGTTGTGCTATTTGCTCTTCGACGTGCTGTAGTCGATCGTCAATGTTTCTCATTTTTCAGACTCCCGTAAAAAGTTTTCCAGTGATTCCAAACGGTCGATAATGTCAGACGGCAGTGGCGGTCCCAAAACGCGGTCGATTATCAGCTTGGCCGCTTGTACGTCGCCCGCTTTGGCAGAGCCCAGAAGCTTTTCCACCACCCCCCGTAAGTCGGCTGGTTTAACCGCTTGCAGAAGTGCGGCCCGCAACTTCGCCACTTTCCGCGCGTGTGGGTTGCCGGGGCCACCGGCGTTGCCCGCCGCGAATCGTCCGCCTGCGTCACGGTTTGCTCGGTTTGTTGACGGCTTATTTTTCATATCGTTTTGCCCCGCTATCTGGGGGTTTTCGGGTTCAATTTACAACAGCCGGAACAACAGCCGGGCGGAAAAAGTTGTTTTCCTTGGGGGCCAGGCCCGGGGGCACTGGATTTCTAATCCGTTGCCCACGCTTCCAAACGGGCAAGCTCCGGCTCGATCTCACACATTTCGGTAAATGTCATGGTTTAAGTTTCCTTTTTGCACGTCCGACACTTGTGACACTTGTGACACTTTTTTCCCTTTGTTACCGCTCTACCCTTTGTATATCACTTAAATAGTTATGTTTTCACGCGTAATAGGTTACATATAGGGCAAAGTGTCACAAGTGTCACAAGTGTCAGAATTCATTATTATCTATTTTGCCAGTATTACCGTCATTCCCATTTCGGGGGCCAAGCTGGTTGGCAATCCTCCGACGGAGGTCATAACTGACTGGATCGGTCGCGTCGGCATGTTCGCCAACCCACCGGAATCCACGCTCGCCACTACCCCCCTCCCGATATGGTTGCAGCCGCCAGATTGTTCGTTCGTCGTGTAATTGTTTTAAGGTTCGCGTTACGCCGGTTGTCCTCTTGCGGTCGCCGGTTGCCGCGTTGTACCACATCGCAACCGTAACATTAGAAATGAACACATCGGCGCGTTGCGGATCGTAGCCCAGGCCGGAAAGTTTCTGCGCGAAGTAGTCCTCGATTATCTCGCCCTCTTCGCGCTCAACGTCCACCTCACCACGGCGGTTGATAATCAGGTCCAGGCAAGCGTTGGGATCGTCCACCCGTGCCAATACTTGCGACTCCCAAGTCGCCCAGCGCGATAGCCTTTTGAGCGTTTTGGGTTCACGTTGCAATAAACCGATGATGTCGGCGTAGATTTTCTCGCGGTTGGCTTCGATGAACGAGGTGCTTTCCCCTTCCCAGCCGCCGGTATAGTTCGGTTCACCCAGGCGAATTTCCACTACCCGCTGCGCCATATCGGTTGACAAGCTCGCACCGTTGAGCGTGACAACCCACGTCAAAAGGTTCGGGCGGCTTGCGTCTCCGACATACATCCGCTTTCCGTTTATCACGTCGGCGGTAATGAGCGATTCCAGTTCGGCCCAGGAAAAGCGAGTCGTTTTGAGATTGTCCAACAAGGCAACCCGCTTAAGCGCAGTTTCGGCGGTCAATAGCCGTTGTTTAATAATCCCAATGTCTTCCTTTTGTGAAAAGTCGATGACGTCACCATACAGGCGCCCTACATGCTGTGCCAGTGTGCTCTTGCCACGCCCCCGACCTTCTTGGCAAGTCAGCAGAAACGCCGGCCGCGTACCCGCTGGACCGCCCCAGAGCGGCGTGGTGAACATCGCGCGCAATAGCTGCCGGTCCAGGTCCGTCGCCGGGCAGTAGAACCCCAACAGTTCGTCCAGCGTCTTGCCGTCGCCGGGCTCGGGTGTGGTGCAAGCGTAATAGTGATTCCCGATCGCCGGACAATGAGGCATGGTTTCAATAGCCTCGTATGCCGTCGCCGTCCGCTGCAATTCCGCGAAGGTTTCCTCTTTTGATGGGCAACCCGTTGCCCTGTGCCATCGAATAACCCCATTTTTTCTCGCAAGATAACCGAATAATGCGGGCGGCCGCTCCAGCCACTGAATGTCATCGTCGTCAACAAAAAGCGAACCGCCGACACGTCGGGGCCAGTTACCGGTGGCCGCAAAAATCTTGCCGATAACCGCATCCATCGGGATCGGAACCGCTACTTCTTTTCCATCGTCAAAACCGGGAACGAATGTGGCGTTTGTAATGTCGGCCGTTTTGTGTGCCGTTGTCTCACCCCACTCTTCGACCTGTTCGGGCGTGACCGGCTCGGTTGCCTCAACCAGTTCAAGCAGTTCGTCCACAGTGTGCCCAGCGTCCAGCCAGTCGGATATGTCCCCTTTTTCGGGCAGGCCGGGAAGCTCTATTATCTTGACCGACGTGGCCTTGCTAATGAGACTAGCCGCCACCTGCCAAGTGTGTTTTTTCCCAGAATCATCATTATCTTCGAGTATCACCACCGGGCAGGCGGCCACACAATCAGCATGGCACTTTTTCCATTTTTCCGCGCCGCCAGCGTTGCACGTTGCAGCCAACCCAAGCTCGATCAACCGATCAACGTCCTTTTCACCCTCGGAGACAAAAACAGTTTCCTTTGGATCGGCCTTGGCCAGCAGATCAAGCCGATATGGCACCTGCCGAACATTTTTGACCGACCACTCCCACCCGCCGCCAGGCTTGGGTTGCCGTTGCCTAAAGTCTTTCGGCACCATCCGGCAAACCTGAAAAAGTAGTTTCCCCTTTTCGTCGCGGTAATCGTAAGTTTTTACAATTTTGCCTTTGGGTTTACCGTTGCGGCCACCGCCGCCCCCGACATGCTCGGCAACCAATTTCAGGGCCATCGGAAAATCGCAGTCCCGTAGCCACACAATAGCGGCCAGGCCATCGCCATTTTTTTCGTTGAAACACTGATTGCAAAACAAAGCGCCGTCGGCCTTGTCAATCATTCTAAAACGATCTTTGCCGCCGCACTTCGGGCAGGGGTGGTTCCGACCATCCAGCAATTCGCCATCGATCCCACCCACGGTTGAGATAATTTCCGGCCACTTTCCGGCCGCAGCCTGTTTTATTTTTCCAGTGATTGTGTTAGCCATCGCCGGAACCCCCCGCCTGTCGCTCGGCCAATTTGCCGAACCACTCAACGGCATGACGGCCAACGACATATTTTGTTCGGCCAACCAGGACGGTCCGCAGTCCATTACGTTGGCAATCGCACAAGGCCCGGCTTGCCAGCCCCAGCCGCCGGCCAAACTCTCGCAAGGTCATAACCTCGTCGGTGCGGATCGAGCCGGAGCCGGTGGTCAGTGGTTGCGGAAGGCGTTTCATTGCGTGCCCTCCCCGTTGGCGTCGTGGAAAAGGGCCAACGCCTTGGCAATAACAGGAAGGTCTGCGGTGGCAATGCGCCGTCGCCCATTTTGGATGGGTGCCAGTCTATCCGACAAAACCCGGTCATAAAACAACAGAGTGATCTCGCGCGGCCGGACTTCGCGTCCCGCCTCGTTGCTCAGCCGCCGCGCCACGTCAGACACGCTCAATCGTTTTTCCATGTTTATTTCCTTTGCTTGCTGTCGCACAAGCATCAGTATAATCACGGAAAAAACGGAACGAATTGCGGGTGATTAGATTTCCGGTTGTACCCCACAAAAACGCTAGACAAGTTGCGTAAAATTTTTTAACCGGAACGAAAAGAACGAATTGAAACGAATTGCGTGCTACGACGATTCCCGCCGATTTTTTGCTTGACCTAGTGCCTTCCGAACGGTGTCGTATTCCTCACCAACGTGGCGGGCGAAGTCCGCAGTGGTCTCGAAAGTCCCGTTCTTCTCGCCCTTTTCGTATTCGGCCAGCCAGTTGTCATTGCGCTTGGCAACGGCCGGGTCCGGCTTACGCCCCCCCTTCCGTTTGCATTTTTTAACGTCGAGAGCATGGGCATCCCCGCCGTCCGGCACCCCGCCACCCGCTTCGATAACGTCGGCCAGAAGCCGACAGGCTTCGTCTACCACGTCATGGTCTTTCGAGTTGGTTAGGCGGGCATGAAGTTCCGGCACAAAGTGCTTGACGGCTTCACGAAATGCACCAATCTGCCAAGAGGTCTTGCACGTTTTGTCATCCCGGTAGCTGGCTTGAATCCGCAACGCGGCACATAACCAAGCCTCTTTCGGGTTATCGAAGCCGGCGGCGTCGAAGACTTGCATCAGCACCGACCCGGCGGAGACCATCTTGTCTGTCCGGATGCTCGGGTCTCCGATTGTGTCGTACAAGGTGGGAACTGCCCGCAACTGAGCCGCCAGTGAAACGGCCTTTTGTCGATCCATCATTTTGAGAATTCTCCTATGTAGTACCGGGCCAGCCAGGGCCGATGATGGGCCATAGGAGACACCCGCATCGACTCTGGCCGCTTGGCGAGAGCTACCCGCCGTCCCGGCGTTGCTTTTATTCTATCGTATGCCCGTCATGCGGGCGAGTGTTACCGTGAATGTTATCGCGTCCCGGCTTCGCATACCCTTTGCAGTGAATTTGCGGACAATCCGCGTGGCATGAAATGCCTTGTTTTATAGGGGTTCGCGGCATGTCCGCATAGTGTTAGACCACCTTTAACGAACTGAAAATCCAGGTGTCGGCGGTTCAAGCCCGCCCCTGTCCACTCCGCAAAGCAAAGCCCCGCAAGCATTTACAAAAACCGCTTGCGGGGCTTTTTTGTTGTTCAGACCTGCAACACTCCAATAACACTCCACGCCATGTTGATATACATCTTGGTGGTCGCGTAGCTTTTGTGACGCATCAGCCTTTGCAGGGCGTTCGCTGTAAGCCGCTCGCAAAAGCCCCAAGACGCGGAAACCATCACCATCACCGGCAAGAGCTACCGCCTACGCGGTCGCAGTGCCAAAAAGAAACCGGTTGAAACCCCGGAGAGGTAGTATTGGCCCCCGGTCACCCTGCCTAAAGGCGGATATCATTGCACTACAATAACCCGGACTGGGCCGAGGAGACCGGAATCGATAAGACTATGGTCGCGGAGCCGTTTGTAATGATTCTCGGGCTCCATGCGGCTAACTCGCTTTGACTTGGGCAAGGCGGCGTCGGCGACCAGCCGGTTGTGCCAGAGGTTGGCAACGCGAATCTCAAGGCGGTTTTCTCCCAAAACAAGTCGGCCGCTGATGTCGAAGCTGTAGGGCGGATGCCATCCGATGCCGATCGGCTTTCCATTCAGCCGTACTTCACACACTTCGGCAACGCGGCCAAGGTCGAGTTTCACCGCAAGGCCGCTTTGTGCAACGGACGCCGGGCAGTTGAACGTTGTGCGGTATGTGGCGATACCGCTGAAGTGCCGGACGCCGGGATCGTCCGATTCCGTCCAGGATTTCAACGTCGGGAACGTCGCCTTGGCCGGTGCGCCCCGGCCCTCGGGAAATTCGATCTTCCACGGGCCGTCGATTGCGATTGGCGCGAACGCTTTACCGGGCGATTTCCGCTCTTGCGGTGGCGGACTGCCTTGCTCGCGAAAGACGACGAAGGTAGTACCGAAGGCCGGAAGTTTGACATTCAAGCGTGTGCCGCCGTCCACCTTCTTACACACGGCCGGCTCGATTGCGCCGGTTTTCGGGTTCCAAAACTCCGGCCGGCGATCCTTGATGCGAAACGTCACGGGCGTGTCGAGTTGCTTTTCCGCGCAGTTGGCCACGAAGAAGATGTCGGCCTCCGAGGTGCGGCGATGCACGAATCGTAGCGGAACGTCGGCGGTGATTTGCCATGCCGGCGGGTCGGGGCTCTTCTCGACGATCGGAACCAGGCCGGCGTAGCCTTGCTTGGGCAGAACGACGAGCCGACCGCTGTCCTTCATTTCCTTGATGATCGCTTTGAACTTGGCGTCGCATTGCGGATAGTCGGTCAGGCCCGGGCATCGCGTGGGCGGCTTGGCCAGCCAGACGACGGTGGCACCTTGGCGTGTGAGGTCGCGAATCTTCTCTAACGTAGCCAGTGGCATTGTGGGACGCGTCGTGGGATCAATGCACAGTACCTGGTACGACGCGCCGGAGGTGAGCACAATCCGACCGTCGCGCACTTTCATGTGGTTCTGCGCCAGGTCGTCGCCGACATAATCGGCGGCGAACTGCTTTGGCCACCTCGACAGTTTGTTGCGCAGTTCGTTCCATCGCGGGTCCTTGCCGGTGCGAAAGGTGTGGTAGACGGCCACCTGCGACACGTTGCGGCCCGACTGTAGCAAGAAGCAGCAACGTCCGATGTAGTCGAAAAACCCTCGGGCCATGGGCCACCAGGTCTGGCAGTGGTTCAGATGCGGACCGCAATTGTGAACCCAGCCCGGCAACCCGGCCTCGGCCGGTGAGTATTCCACAACCGCCAGAGTGATGTAATTGCCACCGAACAGGAATGCCTCGTCGATGCGTTTTTTCATTGCGGCGGGCGGGGTCGAGATGTGGTTGTGTGACTTATCGAATTTCGTGTCCGTGAGCGATTCCATGCCAACAAGCCGTTTGCCGTAGGCGTGGGCCGCCGAAGACGGCACCTTGATGCAAGTCCACGGGTGCAACCAAAACTCACCCATCGGGATGTCAACCATGCCGTGCGCCTGAATGAGGTCCTTAGGCACGTACACAGGCCCGCCGGCCTGGGCTTCAAAGGCCGTGCCGTGCGCGCGGCACCACCGGGAGACATGCCGGTAGAAGTTCTCAACGATCAGGTCGCTCGCGGTGGTGCGGAGGTCGAAGAGGAAACGCAACTCCTTCTCGCTCAGCTTGCCGCTCACCTTGGAGTCGAAGAAGCCGCGGTGCCCCTGCTCCTCGACACTCATCAGCACGTGCAAATACGGCACGGGGTCGTAGCCTCGCCGCTCGATGAAGGCCCGGCGGAAGCCGGGTGTCCAGGTCGGGTTGCCAATCTCCCAGCTATCGTGGTTCAGTCCGTCGAAGGCGGTGTCTTTGAATGAACCCAACTTCGCCAGCATCCGCCCGGCGACGTTCTTCAGATGGATATCGGCCGCGGCCGTGCTCAGGTGATCGTGATGCAGTCCTTTGCCGGATGGACTGGTCGACATGTTGAAGATGCCCGATGGTTTGCCGTAGCAACAGACCAAGGTCCACGTGCCTTCCGGCACGTCCCAAGCGAGCTTGCGATCCTCGCTCACCTTCTCCGTCAAGTCCGTTCCTTTTCCGCCCGTCTCGGGCACCGCCAAGACGAATGCCTCGCCGCCGGCGAGTGCTTTGGCCGTCGGCGAGCCGTCCTCTGCCGTGGGGATCGGCCCGGAATACTTTTTCGGACCGGTAATCGGCTTGGACTTCACGAACGCGAGCATTTGCGAAGACATCTCTGGTGTTACCCACGGGCCGCCCTCGTTCCACCCGCTGCCGAAACGGCTGCGGCAGATCAGCTCCAGCCGCCCGCACTCAGACACGATATGGGCAAACATATCCAGCCACTCGGGACTCATGTACGGGACATCCTTGATGTGTGCCGTTTTCTCGTCGCGCGGCATGGATAGCGTTTCCTTGTAGGACACGCCGGTATCCTTGATGGTCACGCCGCCCATGCCTTTGGCTTTGAACTGTTCGAGCTGGCGCGTGATCTCCTTTTTGGTAAACGCACTGCCGTGACACTGCCACCAACACTGAGAGCGCGAGATGGGCGGCGGGTCGCGAAAACCATTTTCCAGCGTGAGCGGTTTGCCGGGCTTGAACAGCCCCAGCGCCCGCGTCGGGCCGGCGGTCTCGGTGCAGACGACCGCTCCACCTTCCGGCGCAACTGTGTCTGCCGGAGTGTCGCATATCGCAACCGCCGCCGGCAGCATCAGCAGGGAAATAATTGGACTCAATAATTTTCGCGTTACGTTTGTACTCATCTCGCAAACCCATTTCTGTTCTATGCAACTCGCGGCTTCGTAATACACCAACACTGGTGTGCGAAGTCGCAAACGGCTGATATTCGCAACTATCGAACATTCGGCCAGTTAAACCGCTTCCATTATGATTGTGAGAAACACCTAGTCCATGTAAAAAATGGGTCTTTTGATGTCTTTTTTGGACGCGGCATTCCCCAATCACCGGCTCCGCCAGCGGGCGTCAAGCGGAACACATGCTCTCCGTCTGAATCTCTTGGAGTTTTGTGGCAACGATTTTATTGAGTACGGTAGGCATGATTTTGCGGGATGCGTTTTGGCCTGGGGTTTGCCTGCATATATTTTGCAATAATTTCAACGGAGGATCAAGCCCACGCGTCGTTCAAATGGCACCCCGCACATGGTCCCTTTGGACGAACAGGGACGGATCAACGAACCGGAACTGCGGCGGTATGTCGACTGGTTGATAGATCGAGGCGTGCCTGGGCTGTATCCGAACGGCTCCACCGGCGAGTTTGTCCGCTTTACTGTCGAGGAGCGGCGACGGATCGTCAAAATCGTCTGCCAACAGGCCGCCGGTCGGGTGCCCGTGCTGGCCAGGGCGGCCGAGGCCGACGTCAAGGAAACGCTCGCTGCCTGTGAGACATACGTTCAGTACGGCGTCAGGGCGGTGGCAATCGTCTCGCCGTTCTATTACAAGCTTAGCCCCGAGTCGGTCTACGCCTACTTTCGCGAGATCGCGCTGCACAGTCCGATCGACGTAACGTTGTACAACATCCCAATGTTCGCCTCGCCGATCGACGTGCCTACATTGAAGCGACTGGCGGAGTTCGAACGAATTGTCGCAATCAAGGACTCATCCGGTGACCTGGCGCATATGATGCGAATGATCTCGGCAGTGCGGCCGATCCGGCCGGACTTCTCATTCCTGACCGGCTGGGAAGCGGTACTCGTACCGATGCTGATCGTCGGCGCCGATGGCGGGACAAACGCAACAAGCGGCGTGGTGCCAGAACTGACCCGCACGTTGTTCGATCTGACGCAATCCGGCAAACTCGACGAGGCGATGAAGCTCCAGTACCGCCTGCTCGAGTTGTTCGACACCATGCTGTACTCAGCCGATTTTCCCGAGGGTTTTCGTGCGGCCGTGCAGCTTCGCGGCTTCCGCCTCGGCCGCAGTCGCCAGCCGCAAAGTGACGCACAGCGGATCGACTC
>Ga0255396_1018_pt1 | contig 17463 bp, 10 predicted proteins | sample ANMaggSeSYBR01J8_FD_182120 | JGI IMG/M metagenome (GOLD analysis project Ga0255396, IMG submission 182120) | Sediment cell enrichment communities from methane seep in Santa Monica Basin, California, United Staets - ANME aggregate JGI... | ecosystem: Environmental > Aquatic > Marine > Cold seeps >... | reverse complement strand
CCTCAACGGTCGTAGCTCTAGCTAAGGGGCAAATCTTCCGTACAAAGTGCTGCTCAGAGCCGGGCACGTGAACGACGCCGAATTGGCTGATGGTGGCCCCAGCCGGCAGGTGATCAGGATAGTAGCGAGCGTAGGTGCGCCACAAGCTGAAGGCCGGTGTCGGGCGATGCATAACCGAACGAATAGGGAAATTCCAGTACTCGGCAGGATCCTCGAACCCTGTTCGACACACAAAAGTATCCATCAGCGCCGGAGTGAAAGTGCCGAAGCTCAACTCAAAAGGGACACGATCCGGCACTTCTCGATTAAGGGCCGTGAGCACACGCTGACGTGGCGTCATGGCTGACATTGCATACCCTCCATGATAGGATTAACAGCGACGATACATTGAGTCAGCGCCATTTTACTCGCCTATTGCCAAAATAGCAACCGCGCGACCGACAGAACCTTTCCCGGGGTTTCTCCCAGATTATTGAGAAGATACCGTTATCCCCATAAAAGGGTCTGAATCGACTTAATTTGACAGCTCCGAATGAGTGCAGTAAGATGGGACACCGTGAGAATAGTGATTCGGGGAATGATTGCGTGCTATATGACCAAGGCTAAAATCACCTGGGGCATCTTTGTTGTGGCTGTTATCATCTTGGCGTGCGGCGGACTGGCCTTGCGGCCGTGGAACGCAGGCATTCCACTTGATAATTCCTCTCTCACCCCATCACATGGCGGGGTCGATGAGATCGCTTCGAGCAACGTAGGGCCGCTTTCCGAGGAGAAGGTTGCGTCTCCGACCTCTACCGCAACCCCTGAGCCTTCGCCCTCATCCACGGTCACGCCGCTCCCACCGACCATCACCCAATCTCCTACTCTGACAAACACTCCCACCACGACTCCCACTATAACTCCCACTATAACTCCCACTCCAGAGCCGCAACCGACGTCAGATGGAGTCGTGCGTCGTCTCCGAGTTCCCATACTGATGTATCATTACGTCTCTGTGCCTCCGGCAGACGCGGATGCAATCCGGAGGGACCTCTCTATCTCGCCTCAGAAGTTCGAGGAGCAACTCAAATACCTGAAAGAGGCCGGTTTCACGAGCATCACTTTGCACGATTTGATGCTTCATCTGACTATGGGCTATTCTCTGCCAGAGAAGCCTGTCATACTTACCTTTGACGATGGCTACGTGGATAACTATGAATTCGCCTACGAATTGCTGCGCAAGCATGGTTTCACCGGAACGTTCTTCTTGGTCACAGCCTTCCAGGACGAGAATAGACCAGAATACATGTCCTGGGATAACGTCGTCGAGATGCACACCGGGGGAATGGAGTTTGGAGCACATAGCTACAATCATGCGGACTTGCGTAAGCAGTCAGTAGACTACCTCGTCTGGCAGATACTTGGTCCGCGGGAGGCTATTGAGGAGCGTATCGAGGAGCCGGTCCGATTCTTCTCTTATCCGTCCGGAGCGTACGACGATCAAGTAGTCGCTGTGCTACGTTCGGCTCATTACTGGGGTGCCATCACTATCCATCAAGGGGCGCTACACTCTTCGGAGTATCCTTTTGATCTGCAGCGCATACGGATCCACGGTGGCGATAGCTTGGGTATGTTCGTAGATGATATAAACTATTGGCTTTATGAGAAGCAATAGGGACGCCACTGACTGGCGTCCCTACTCGATCCGTCGCCGATAACCTCCGAGTGCAATACTATCCTGTGAGCCATTTCCTGCGAGTCGGTGGGGGCAGCCAACGCCAGAGCTCGCTAGTGCCCAGCATAGTTGTTGTGGCGCTGGCGGGTTTCTCATCCCCCTCTTCCTCTTCTTCCTCTTCGTGCGCGATGAGAATCGTGAGAGTTTCGCTCTTCAACTCATTTCCTGCTGCATCGAAAGCGATGATGTAGATGGAATGAGTCTCCGTATAACCCATAGTGTCAGAGATGATGGCTCTACCGCTGGGGAAATATCGCGATACTCTGAGGTAGTCATCCTGCGATAGAATATGCGTTGCAGTGACCTGATTACCAACCGTGATGATCTGGGTGAAATCGATCGTGTTTTCGCTGGTGATCAGCCTGCTGAATGTCACTCGTTCCCCCTCGATTACGATCTCAGGGATGGTCACATTAGGGTCAGGCAGAGTAATACCCACGGGCACAGTATCAGACATGGCAATGGTCCATCTCTTGGTGTAGGGGGCCACCGTGGTGAAATCGAACATCTGGCCATCCAAGTAGAACTCCACCCTGTCCATGGATGTGTTATCCTCCGCTTCCACCTGGAAGTTGACCCACTCGTCCCTCTCCATCACGTAGATGGCATGGTCCTCAGGGTGAAGGATTTTCACAGTGGGGGAGATGTTGTCCACCGATATCGGGACTGCCGTTTCGTGGTAGTGATCATCCTTGTCTATCACCGTCAGCTTCACGCTGTACAGGCCATCCAGGGCGCTGGTATCCCAATGCCCCAGTACGTTGTTATCTACCTTGTCGTAGCGCTCTCCGCCGATCTGGGTCCACGAGGATGGGTCCATACCTTCTCCGTACTGCAGACGGAAGAGTTTGAAGCGAGATGGCTTGGCATTTCCAAGGATAGGCACCTCTCCCCGCACGGAGGAATAGGCCTGGGGGCTGGTAATCGCCACATCGGAGGCCGCCAGGTTCGGGCCATGGATGTCGCAGTACTCGCCAGGAGGCTGGGGGATCTCAGATTCTCGTACCCAATCCTCGGTGCCTGGCGGAAAAATGTCAAACACAATCTCTTCAGTTTGGTCAGGGGGACAATAGATAGTCGCTAGTTTGCCGGAGGTCTTGCAGATCCGGAACGGCCTGTGGATGTTGTCATAGCTGGTGGGCTCAGTTCCCTGAATGAAAAGTTCGGTGATGCGCGCGGGAGAGTATTCTGTGGGAAGAAGTCCCGAGGTGGCGTCGACTTCCATGCGCGTCAGGCCAGGTGGTTCAGCGAACTCGACCACTGGCAAGGGGTCAAGTACGTACTCCATCAGATCATGCCAAATCGGTCCTGCTCCTCGAACGCCGGGGAGGCTTTTCATCTCAGCATTATCACTATTGCCTACCCATACCCCTACGGCTATCTGGGGCGTGAAGCCGAGGGTCCAAGCGTCACGATAGTTGTTAGTTGTACCCGTCTTGGCAGCGACTGGTCTCTCCAGGTGTAGCGGGCTATCTATTCCAAACATTCGGGCGCGGGCATTGTTGTCAGAAAGGATGTCATTCATGAGGAAAGCCACTTGTGGCCGCAGTATCTCTCGAGTCCGGGGGCCCTTGAACTCTTCCAGTACGTTCCCCCGAGAGTCCTTGATCTCCAGTATGGCGACAGGATCAAGTTCCCTGAATCCGGGCTCCAGTCGCTCCTCCGGTACGGGCTCTCCGGCCATGATGCCTCCATTGGCAAAGACACTGAAGGCATAGACCATATCTATGAGCTTCACTTCACCGCCCCCCAGGGTGAGGCTCAGCCCGTACTCTCCAGATGTGAGTGTAGTGATACCCATTCGGTGAGCAGTGTCCAAGACATCTGCGAGACCAAGCTCATGTAGCATGGCGACGGCAGGCACGTTCAGCGACCAGGCCACCGCGCGTCTCAGAAGAATCGGGCCGTAGAACTTGCGCGTGTAATTCTCCGGCACATAGGGTATGCCGCCTACATCCGGGAAGCTGGTACGCACGTCCATGATCAACGTAGCAGCGGTGTAGCCGCGTGCGAGGGCTGTCGCGTACGTGAAAGGTTTGAAGGAAGAGCCTGGTTGCCGAGATGCGATGGACACGTTCACCTGGCCGTCTATCGAGGCGTCGAAGTAATCCAGGCTTCCCAGCATCGCCAGTATCTCGCCAGTCTCGGGACGGATCGCCACGACGGCGGCATTGCTGACGTTGTGATCCTCGCCCATCTCCGCAATATGCTTGCGAGCAATCCGCTCCGTTTCTCGTTGGACATCGAAATCCAGGGTCGTACGTATCTGGAGCCCTCCCCCATAGACTGTTTCGGCTCCATATTTCTCCACCAACAGCTCTCGGACGTACATGACGAAGTGGGGAGCGTCGATGTCGAAGCGCTGTGGCACGACCTTGATCTCTTCGTTCTTGGCGGCCTCGGCCTCTTCCGCCGTGATGTATTCCTGGAGATGCATCTGTGTCAGATAGAGCTCCTGGCGTTTTTTTGCTGCCTCGAAGTCATCGATGGGGTTCATCAGTGGATACTGGGGTATGGGTGCTAGCATAGCACATTCGGCCAGGGTCAGGTCCTCGACATCCTTCTCGAAATACGTTTCCGCCGCGGCCTGCACGCCATAGGCAAGTCCCCCATAGTGGACGGTGTTCAGGTACCACTCGAGGATCTGGTCTTTTCCTTCCAGCCCTGGGTAGCGGCGGGACAGTTCGTACGCCAGAATAGCTTCCTTGATCTTGCGAGCGTAACTGATGGCAAATCGCTCTTCGGGGGTCATCACTACGTTGCGGACCAACTGCTGAGTTATGGAACTTGCTCCCTGTACAGGCAGGCCCCGAAGGTTGTTGATGAAGGCTCGCAGTATACCTCCGAAATCTACTCCATAGGGGTTCTCGTAGAAGGTCTTCTCCTCCATGGCTATTGTGGCGTTGCGTAAGTGGGAAGGGATCTGCTGAAGGGGAACCATAGTGCGGAATCCCCCTTCGGGGTCGAGGATCTCATAGAGGACATGCTCGCCGGTGCGATCATAGATGCGGGTAGTCTCAAAAGCCTCTGTCGTGCGGAGGCCGATCTCTTCGGCAAGAGGGAGATCACGGGCGTAGTAGTAGTATACCCCAGCAGTGGCTACCAGTATCGTGCCCAGCGTGAGGGCAACCAGAAGAAGGTTCGCCGCCAGAACGGCTCCCATGATATGCAGAAGGAGGTTGCCCTTCTCATGGCGAGACCGTCGCTGGCGACGTATCAGTTTAACAGCCATAGGCTATTCTCCGACGGTCCCGAGTTCCTTATCGGGATTGGTGGAAACAGCCATCTTTTGCTCCTGCTCCAGTTTCTCAGTTCCGGCCAAGAATGCCGTAGTCGCGGCTGCGACTCGTTCCTCGGCAGTCAACGTCTTCTCGGGTGTAAGTCCGAAACCGGTGCCGGCGGGGATGAGTTTACCAATGATGACGCTCTCCTTGAGACCATGTAGATTGTCTCGTTTCCCTTCGATAGCAGCGTTAGCCAGCACGCTGATGGTGTGTTGGAAAGAGGCCGCTGAAAGGAAACTCTCGGTATTCAACGCCGACTTGGTAATACCCATCAAAGCTGGTTCTGCAGTAGCGGGCTCGCCCTCCTGCTCGATTGTCTGCAAATTGATTCTTTCGAAGTCCAGACGATCCTCAAAGTCCCCCAGGAGCATAGGAGTATCGCCAACCCTGGTGATCTTGACACGACGCAGCATCTGACGGAGGATGGTCTCGATGTGCTTATCGTGAATACTCACTCCCTGAGAGCGATAGACTCTTTGAATCTCTGTCAGGAGATAGCGCTGGGTTGCCTCTATGCCCAGGATGCGAAGGATGGCGTGGGGATTTTTGGCCCCTTCAGTAAGTTGGTCTCCAGCGTCTACGACGGCACCACTCTGTACTCGGATGCGGGTCGCAGCAGGCACTTCGTATTCATGTTCCTCTCGCACTTCATAGCGTACCCTGATCTGGCGGTTCTCCCGATCAACAATAGCATTGCCGGTTACTTGTGAGCGCACCTCTGTGTCTCCACGCTTGGCCAGCAGATCTCCTTCCTCCACATATTCCCCATCCTCCACCTTCACCGAGAAGTTTCCTGGAACCCTGTGTTCTGCGAGTCTTGTTTCCACGGAGATCAGATGGATAACCCTTGCCTCTCCTTCTTTGCTGATCTCCACGCGACCGGAAATATCTGCAACGATGGCTTCTCCCTTAGGAACTCGGACTTCGAAGAGTTCCTGCACACGCGGTAGACCCTGCGTGATATCACCACCACCCGCGACACCACCGGTGTGGAAGGTACGGAGCGTAAGCTGAGTTCCAGGCTCTCCGATGGATTGGGCCGCAATGATGCCTACGGCTTGGCCCTTTTCTACTATCTCTCCGCGTGCCAGGTCGCGACCGTAACACTTTGCGCATATCCCATAGCGCATCTGGCAGGTCATCGGTGAGCGAACGCATACTTCTTCTATGCCAGCGCGATCTATAGAAGTGAGGTGGCGGTCATCAATCATCTCCCCAATGTCCACTATGATCTCGCCGGTTTTCTCATTGACGATCTTGGCAGCCGCAATACGTCCTGGAATCCGTTCGCCGAACGGTTCTCCCATGACTTCACTTTCGTCTCTTCGAATCCAGGTTCCTGCGCGAGTGCCGCAATCCTCTTCATTCACGATGAGATCCTGGGCTACGTCTACCAAGCGGCGGGTGAGATACCCAGCGTCGGCGGTGCGTAGCGCCGTATCCGCCAGCCCCTTACGGCCACCGTGCGTGGAGATGAAGTACTCCAGTGTGGTCAGCCCCTCCTTGAAATTGGAGCGGATGGGCAGGGCGATGATGCGTCCCGAGGGATCAGCCATCAGGCCACGCATACCCACTAACTGGCGAATGGGCTGCAGTCCGCCTTTGGTGGCTCCTGAGCTGGACATGATACCGATTGCCCCCGCAGGATTCATATCTCGTGCCACCGCAAGAGTGATCTGCTCTGTGGCCTCAGTCCACATCTCGACAGTTTTCACGTATCGCTCATTCTCGGTGATAAGGCCACGCCGATATTGACGCTCCACTTGTCGTACGTTCTCCGTGACCTCTTGGATAATTCGCTCTTTGTCCTCCGGCACTTGTAAGTCGTGGGTGGCGATGGTAACGCCGGAGACAGTTGCATACTCGAAACCAATTGCTTTGATCTTATCGGCTAGATCTGCTGTTCCCTCAGCTCCTACGATCCTGTGCCCGTCGGCTATCAGCTCCTTGAGTCCCCCTTTGTCCATAAGCTTGTTCACGAACCGCATTTTCTCAGGAAGAATGCGATTGAGCATCACACGACCGACGGTCGTATCGAGCATTCGTTTCTTTCGGCGAGGTCCGGGGGAAGCATAGAACTTGATTTTGGCGTGAAGATCAAGCTTGCCCAGATCATACGCCAGGGCGACCTCATCGTAGTCATTGAAAACCTTGCCCTCGCCTTTGCAGCCATCCTCTCCCATGGTGAGATAGTAACAACCTAGTACCATATCCTTGGAGGGGCTAACGACAGGCGTGCCATTGGAAGGCATCAGCAGGTTACGGCTGGCAAGCATCAGCTCCCGGGCTTCTTTGACCGCTGCCCGGGAAAGAGGCACGTGCACAGCCATCTGGTCACCATCAAAGTCGGCGTTGAAAGCGAAGCAGGCGAGAGGATGTAGTTGGATAGCGCTTCCATCCACAAGCACGGGCTCAAAGGCCTGAATGCCAAGGCGATGCAATGTGGGGGCCCGGTTGAGCAAAACAGGGCGGGTCTTGATGACCTCCTCTAATACTTCCCAGACGTGGGTATCCTCTCGCTCTATTAAACGCTTGGCCCCTTTAACGTTGATAGCATAGTTGTATTGCACTAGCTTATGCATAACAAAGGGTCTGAATAGCTCCAGCGCCATGATCTTCGGAAGGCCACACTGGTGGAGCTTGAGTTGTGGACCTACCACGATCACGGAGCGCCCGGAATAGTCCACGCGCTTGCCCAACAGATTCCGGCGGAAGCGTCCCTGCTTACCTTTAAGCATGTCAGAGAGAGACTTCAATTGTCGACGTCCTCGCAGAGAGATGGCTTTCCCGCGCCGGCTGTTATCAATAAGGGAGTCTACCGCTTCCTGCAGCATCCGCTTCTCGTTACGAATGATGACCTCAGGAGCCTGCAAGCGCATTAGATGTTTGAGGCGGTTGTTGCGGTTGACGACGCGTCGATAGAGATCATTGAGGTCGCTGGTCGCAAAACGTCCCCCGTCGAGCTGCACCATTGGGCGAAGGTCAGGAGGGATGACTGGCAAGACCTTCATGATCATCCACTCGGGACGATTACCGGATTTCCGAAAAGCCTCTACAATTCGAAGGCGCTTAGCGGCCTTCTTGCGTCGCTGCTTGGAGCGGGATGTGCGTATCTCAAGGCGAAGGGCTTCAGCCAAGACATCGAGATCCATTTTCTTCACGAGGTCATAGACAGCCTCCGCGCCCATACCTGCGCTGAAGACCTTCCCCCACTTGGACTCAAGTTCGCGATAGTGGGGCTCATTGAGCAATTGCCTTTCGGACAACCCCTCCAATTCATCGTGGGCCTCTGCTGATCGTTCCCGGATCTGTTTCACCTCTTGATCAAACTGAGTCTCCAGTTCCTCGCGAGCCTCAGAATCCTTATGTTTCGCAAGCTCTTCCTGTGAATTTAGAAGGAGTGCCCTTTGCTCTTCCTGAGCCTTGATCTCGGCCTCGATCTCGTTGAGCTTATCTTGAACAACGGTGTTGAGCAGCTTATAATGTTTCCTTTGTATCTTCTCGCCCTTGTCCGCGATAACGGTGTCTGTAGGCGTGAAAACAAGCTTCTTGGGAAGTGGGTCTGCTTTGAAGGTATCTAGTCTCTCGCGCAGAGATGCGGCTTCCTCCATGATCTCGTGGGTAGCCTGTTCAAGCTTCTCTTCCATCTCTTGGCGCAGAGCCTCTCGCTGCTCACCGATAAGAGTAAGCTCCTCTTGCAGAGCAGTGTCTCGTAGCTCTATCTGGTCTTGCATGGCCTTGGATGCTCGCGCCAGCTCCCGATCCGCCTCTTCATCAATGTGGCGAAGTGCCTTTTGGCGGGCATTTTCATCTATGTTGGTTATGGCGTACTGAGCGAAGTAGAGTACACGGTCTAAGTTGCGCTGTGAGATATTGAGCATCAGGCCCAGATAGCTGGGTGAACGCCGCGTATACCAGATATGTGCTACGGGGGCCGCAAGAGCAATGTGCCCCATCCTCTCACGCCGAACACGGGAGTGAGTTACCTCAACTCCGCATTTCTCGCAAACGATACCCCTATAGCGTATTTTCTTGTACTTGCCACAGTAGCACTGCCAATCCCTTTTGGGACCAAAAATGGCCTCACAGAAAAGGCCATCCTTCTCGGGGCGCAGACGACGATAGTTGATAGTCTCTGGTTTCGTGACTTCTCCGTACGACCATTCCAAGATTCGTTCTGGGGAAGCTAGTCCGATGCGAATTGCCTTGATGTCATTGATTTCCAAATCTACTCTTCCTCCGCTCGCCGCTCACACGTCTTCGCCTGCAGGATTTCGACACCTCAGGGCTGATGTGTCCACGGCTCTGAAACAGACAGACTCCCAGTCTCGTGGTCCCGGTCCTCCCTTGAATGACAGAGAAAGACACGGTTATCGTTCAAGGTTTTTCCCAAAGCTTGCCTGATACGTGAGTTTCTTTGAATGCGTCGCTGGGCTTGAGGACAACCGGCTGTGAGGCGTGTGACTGATGAGGTCATATAGATCATTCATATAGAAGATACAGTCTACGAAAATGGCTTCTTTTCACAACCTATCATTATATACCCTGTCCCAGATTTGTCAAATGTCATACTTCAATGTACACTTGGCTCAGGGGGGCACATACAGGCTCGCGAGGCGTTGCGAAGGGCCTGTCGGGGGCTAGATTGAGGCTCTGGGGGCCCCAGTTTCATGCTCTGGGGGCCGCAGTTTCATGCTGGTCAGTGTACTCATACCACTAGAAGAAGAAATCACATGCGGGTAATCGGGGGAGAAGCCCAGGGAAAGAGATTGTACTCTGGACCTGAAAAGGTAACCAGGTCCATCACTGCTCGCGTCAAGAAGTCGCTCTTCGACATCTTGGTAAATGAAATACCGGGCTGTCATTTTCTGGATCTCTTCGCGGGAGCTGGTGGCGTGGGTATTGAGGCTCTCAGCAGAGGGGCCGATGCATGTGTCTTTGTAGAGAGAAACTCGCGCGCCATAGCAACGATTCGTCGCAATCTTCAGACGACCGGTCTGGGAGCACGGGCTAGTGTCGTGAGGGGCGACGTCTTTCACTACATCAGCCAGCAGCTCGCCACAGCCTTCGATATCATCTACGTTGCGCCACCGCAGTATAAAGGTCTGTGGGCAGAGACCCTCTTGGCCTTGGATGGCAGTTCCTTACTCCGCAACAACGGTATCGCTATCGCTCAGATCTTCCCCAAGGAATACCATCCCTTGGAACTTGGCTCCCTGGAGATGTACGACCAGCGCCGATATGGTAGCACCCTGCTCTGTTTTTACACCTCCGCAGCACCGCAACAGGCGACGTCGGACCAGGTCGAGGCTGAGGCAAGGATTGATTGAGTATCTGCGGATGCTCAATGACCAGGACGAGGATGTACTGTATCCGGCCTTGTCCGTCTCTGTGTGTCGTCCCAAGATAACGTCTGAGACCCCTCCCTCAATGGCAGAGCTTACGCGGTTGAGGTGCCCGGCACTTTGAATCATCTCCTGAAAAACGGAACTCGGTGTTTCCCATGTCTGTCAGAAGAGTAATGCGCCTGTCCGTAAGTGCCGGGCACCTTTCAGTCTCGACTGGGGACTCTCTCCCAATGACGTTTGACCGTCAATCGAGAGAGGGGCAAATGGGGCTGGTCTGATTTCCTACGGCACTATTCTCTGGCCGATGGCTGGCAGCGCATAGACCGACTTCCAACCTTCGCTCATCGGTTCACGTAGGTAGGGTTCCATCTCCTCGGCTGTGCGAAGGGTGACTTCCTCCACAGGCGGCACCTTGCCGGCCGGGAAGACCTCCAGGATGTCGTCAACCAGCAAGGTCAGGTAGCGCAGGATGGCCGCCAGCGGGCGTTTAGCCTTCCATGCCTCGGCGTCGGCGGCATTTCCCACGACCCCCTCCGGTGTGGCCGAGATCTCAATGGCAAAGTGACCCTCTCCCTCGGACCAACGACTGGGACGGCCATAGGGATCCACTGACTTGTCGAAGTGTCCCTCAGGCAAATACCCTTTACCTTCTGTGTTGACGGCGTAGGCCATGTCCACCATATCGGGGAAGAGATAGAGCGCCAGGGATGTCTCGGCTTCTTCGGCGTGGATAAAGTGGGAACCCCATGGACCGCCTCGCGCCTCGGTGTAGAAGAACTCGCGCACCGCCCGGTGCCAGTCCATCACCCGGTAGACGCCAGGCAGTTGGTAGCGCTTGCAGAACTGTTGTATGGTGGCCTCCAGCATCCAGAGGTGTCCGTGGTTGTTGAGTATAATCTGCTTGCGAAAGCCATCGTTCCAGAGGCCAAGCATCACATCGATCAGCATCTCCCGGGAGACGTCCTCATGTATCGGCACTGTCCCAGCCATGCCGTAGTGGTGGTGGGGGTGAGAACCAAACATGAGAGGAGGCAGGGAAAGTGCTACCGGGTAGCCCATAGCCTCAGTGAATCGGCGCACTCCCTCGGCGATCATACTCACGAAGAGGGTATCCGTTGCGCTGGCCATGTGGGCGCCATGGAGTTCGGTGCAACCAACGGGGATGATCACGATGTCGTTCTTGCGCCGTTCCTCAACTACCTGGTGACGGATGGTGGTCTGGATGTAGGAACCGGGCTTGCCCCATTCCACTGAAGACGGCAGTCCATATTCGGCAAGGATACCGTCAATCTCTGCGTCGCTCGCTTCCCATACTTCTTTCTTCATGCGGCCAATCGCGTTGTCCTCAAACATGAGACCTGGCTGATCAGTGGCAAGCCAGCCTTTTGGAGCTTCGTTTGTCATTGCTATTCACCTTTCTTATGTCTATCGAATTGATGGGTAGATAAGAGAATCTAGATTTATTGATGATCCGCAAGCAGTACTCCTGTGACCACCAGTGCTTTTGGGGAGGGAGGCAAGGCTCTCCTCTTGCAGGACCCCCGGCCTCTGGTCCCTAGCTGGGTTTGACCAGAATCTTGCCATCGGCCCGCTTGATAGACTTGGCGATGGCATCTACGGCCTTATCGAGCTTGTAGCGAGCGGTGATGATGGGAGCTAGGTCGAGCCTGCCGGCGGCGACCAGACGGATGACGTTGGGGAACGTCTCGTGTCCCGAGTGTCCCTGAGCACCGAAGGCCTGAGCGCGGCGAACCTGGAAAGACTCCAGATACATGGGCACTCGCTGGGCTGCCCGCCCAATCTGGACGATCTTGCCATTGATGGCCAGGGCTTGCTCCATCTCAGGCATGGTCAGTCTGGGAGCACCGGCGGCCTCGACCATGAAATCGAACCCAGCGCCCTTGCTTAGTTCCATCAGGATGTTGCTGGGCGTGACCTCTCGAGGATCGTATACATAATCGGCACCGACCTTCTTGGCCAGCTCACGACGTTGGGGAGATAGTTCGAAGGACACGATGATGCCCGCACCGCCCGCCTTCGCCAGTCCGGCCGCGGCCAGGCCGATGGGACCCGCGCCAAAGATACTGACGTAATGCCCCGGCCGGAAGCCGCCCGCGCGCTCGAACATGCCATTGTAGGCGACACACGTTGGCTCTGTGACTGCGCCCACTTCGTAGGCCTTCTCCTCGCTGCCTAGCCGTTCGGCAATGGCGTCAATCTTCCAGCAGAACTTCTCGTCCACGGTGATGTAGTCGGCAAAGGCACCCGGGATGGTGAAGCCAAGTTCTTCCAGGTTGGTGCAGTGGTTGGGGTAGCCATTGCGGCAGGGGATGCAGCGGCCGCACCAGATCATCTCCTCCGCCGTTACCATATCACCGACCCTGAGTGTCTCGACTTCTTTTCCCACTTCTACTACTTTGCCGGAGAACTCGTGGCCTAGGATGGTGGGGAATTTAGTCAGGCCTGGATACAGGATGTAATCGTCATCGTCCGTTTCGTAGAAGTGCATGTCGGAACCGCAGACACCGCAGGCTTGGATTTTCAAGAGCACTTCTCGTGGCCCAGGCTTGGGGTCAGGCCACTCGCGAACCTCCAACTTGGGGTGCCGCCAGATGCTGTTGCCAGTGATAGCCTTGCCGGTCTTCTTCTCCCATTCTGAAACCACATAGTCTGGTTTGGGTTCCCATACTGCGTCGAGTACTAATCCTTGCATGACACTAACCTCCTTGTTTTGACTTCTGATATAGATTTGTTTCCCTACGCTCTCTTAGGTCCCGACGACTCGCGCACGACCAGTTTCCCCTTGACCGAGATATCTGAAAGAGACGGAATGGAATCGCCGGTGCTCATAAGCGTCAAAGCCATGCTCATCGCCTGCCGGCCCATGTCACGCTTAGGTTGCGCTATGGTTGTCAGGGCTGGCTGGACATAGCGGGCGAAGAGGATATCGTCAAAGCCGACCACGGCCAGGTCGTCCGGTACGGAAAGGCCCTCTCGTCGTGCGGCAGAGAGCAAGCCAATAGCAGTCATGTCATTGTAGCAGAAGACAGCCTCCGGGAGATTGGCAAGGTCTATCAGCGTATGCAGCGCTCGCTCGCCACCATCGAACCGCCCGTTGCCGGAAATTACCAAAGTTGGATCGAAGGTAAGACCGTTTTCGCCCAAAGCCTGCCGGTAGCCAGTCAATCGGTCGGCATCGTCGCTGTGATTCGCCGGACCGGAGATATAGGTGATGCGGCGGTGGCCCCGTTGGATGAGATGATTGGTGGCCAGGTAGCCGCCGTGCTGATTATCTACGCTCACTGAGAAAGTGTATCGGCCACTCTGCCTGTTGTGGTTGTTTACGAGTACGACCGGCACACCTATGCGCTCCAGGTGCTTCAGGTAGAGTGCCCCAACACGCGAGGACGTGACGATAAGAGCGTCCACTCGCTTGGAGCGGAGCATCTCTACGGCAGCCAACTCGCGCTCGGGCTCGGAAGCGCTGCTAGACAGAATTACCGAGTAGCCGCTTTCGTGGGCCGAGTCCTCAATGCCTTGCACTACCTCCGCAACCCAGGGGTCGGTGATGGTGGTCACGACTATCCCCACGGTGAGGGTTTGCTGAGTCACCAAGCTGCGGGCGATGGCGTCTGGGGTATAGCCCATCTCGCGCGCCAGACGTTGGATGCGAGATTTGGTCTCTGCGCTAATTAGTGGGCTATCACTCAGGGCACGGGAGACTGTAGAGTGGGAAACGTTGGCGGCTCTGGCAATATCCTTGATCGAGACTCGCATGATACGCGCTCCTGTTTGCACACGTGTGCATATTGTACCACGAGTGTAGCTATTGGTCAAGTGTGAAGAGGAAGGATCTATGGATAGATCTCGTTGAGCTTGACCGGTCGGTTCTCCTCGAAGGACTTGCGCGAGGCGTAGCCCATTACGATCGGGATGAGGCCATCGCGTCCGGTTACCGGCGGGGTGATGTCAAGCTGAATGGAATCAAGGAAAGCCTGCTTCTCAGCGATGTAGGAATCCGCATATCGCTCTATAAAGAAGTTCAGCGGCAGGTCGCGGTGAATAGTTTGGATGCCGCGTACCAGGGCTGTGTTTGGGTAGTTGTTGTCAGTGCTAATGGATCCTTTGCTGCCGAAGACCTCGACGCGCTGGTCGTAGCCGTAGACCGCCTGGCGACTGTTGTCGATGGTGCCGATGACGCCGTTCTCGAATCGAAGAGTGATGAGGGCGGTATCAATATCGCCGGCCTCTCCGATAGCCGGATCAACCATCACACCTCCGGCGGCGTAGATCTCTTCCACCTCGCTACCGATGAGGAAGCGGGCCATGTCGAAGTCGTGGATGGTCATGTCCAAGAAGATGCCGCCGGATACTTTGATGTACTCGATGGGCGGTGGGGCTGGATCCCGGCTGATGATGTGGAGCAGATGAGGCTCGCCGATCTCGCCCTGTTCCACGGCTTGTTGCACTCGGGCGTAGTTGGCGTCGAAGCGGCGATTGAAGCCGACCTGCAGCTTAACGCCTGCCTTTTCCACAGCGGTCAGGGCTTGGTTGATGCGGGCCAGGTCGAGGGCGATGGGCTTTTCGCAGAAGATGTGTTTGCCTTCAGCGGCGGCCTCCTCGATCATCTGCGCGTGGGTATCGGTGCTGGAACAGATGATGACGGCCTCGATGTTGGGGTTATCCATGATGGCGCGATGGTCCTGGACAGCGGAGGGGATGCCGAAGTCGGCTGCGCATCTCCGGGCTGCTTCCAGGATGACGTCGGACACGGCTACGATATTGGCCTGGGGGATGCGGAAAGCTAACTGCTCAGCGTGGAGCCGGCCGATTCGTCCGGCTCCGATGATGCCTACGTTTATTTGGGAGGCCATGTTATTTTTCCTTTCATGACAATCTTAGGGTTCGGTCAGGAGACCTTCGCCCAACGAGGTCAGGAGACCTTTGCCCAACGAGGTCGCGAGACCTTCGCCCAACGAGGTCGGGAGACCCGCGCCCAACAACTCACTCACCAGACTTCGGAAGTTTTCGGTGAGCAATCGCTCAACTGCAGTGTGACTGGAATCCTACCGAACCCGATTCAGTCTGGAGAGACGGTAAACTTCCGAAGTCTTGGCCAGAAATCGTTCAACTGTAGTGTGACTGGAATCCTACCAAACCCGATTCGGTTTTGGCAAACGGCAAACTTTCGAAGTCTTTGTGCCAAGTCCTGACCTAATACTTAGTCACACCAACGCCGCAAAATGTCTACTACACCGTCGCCGTCCTCGTATGGGGCGATGTACTCCACAAATGCTTTGACCTCAGCGACGGCGTTGGCTGGGGCCGCTGAGTGACCTACCAAACGCATGAATGTGAGATCGCTGGCCGAGTCACCGATGCCGCCCATGTCTACTAGTGGAATGCCCGTCTCTTTCGACAGCCACCGTACACCAGTGCCCTTGTCGATGCCAGCCGGGGTCACGTCCACGCAGGATACCGAGGCCTGGACTCTGAACAGCTTTTCGTGGCCCGAGAGTGCCTCGGCGACAGCCTGGCGCAGGAAGCGAACACTCGTCCCTGGTGAGGGATAGAGGGTCAATGAAACCTCTTTGCCCGGCTGAAAATACCCCAGGCCCGGCGTGACTACCTGGTGATAAAGAGTTGCCTTGGCGGCTGTCAACGCATCCCGCACTGCAACTGTGATCAACGGATGTTCGATGAAACGATAGCTGCCGGGTAAATAGAGCCCGCAGCCGTTCTCATATATGCCGGGCAGGTACGCACCGATGGCTTCCATGAGGACCTCGACGTAGGGCTCCTGCCTACCGGTGCATAGAGTAACGGCAGACACAGGCTCTCCACTCCTCGCTCGCCGGTTGAGGTCGGCCAAAGTTTGCAGAGCCTGCCAGTTCCATGCGCCGGCCTCGCCTGGGGTCAGGCAGCCGTCTATGTCTATAACTGCGACTCGAACCGCACAAATCATAGCTGGCAACGTCCTTGTCCACCATTTTGGCATCGGCCGGGGGCGCGATCAGTCGGCGTCTTTTGTGGCACGCTCCTTCTGATCACTCCAGGATCACGTGGCAGAGAGATGTAGGCAAATGTACCTTGACGTTCTCGCCTTCTTTGAAACGTACCTTGCCATCGGTCTGTACGCGTAGCTCCAAGCCATCGCCCACGACAATGCGGTAGTCGTTGCGGTCACCCAAGTAGACGGTCTTGTTTACAACGCCCAAGAAGGCATTGGTGCCGCCCTCGTAGGAAACAGGCAGCAGATCCACGTTGTTAGGGCGGATGAAAAGTAACACGTCCTGGCCCAGTGACATCTCTGGCTTGGCAGAGATCGCAATCTCCAGGCCATGCGCTACAACCAGGGCAATTCCTCGCTCCGTATGCACGGCGCTCACTGTGCCTTTGATGAAGTCCGACAGCCCGATGAAATCGGCCACAAAGCGTGATTGAGGGCAATCGTAGATCTCGTCGGGCGTGCCCACTTGGGCGATGCGTCCCGCGTTCATCACGGCTACCCGGTCGGATAGCGCCAGCGCTTCCGACTGGTCATGAGTGACGTACACAGCCGTGATCCCCAGCCGGTCAATCAGATCCCTGATCTCGAAGCGCATCTGCTCGCGCAGTTTGGCATCCAGGTTTGAGAGAGGCTCGTCGAGAAGCAGCACCTTGGGCCGGTAGACCAGGGCACGGGCTAACCCCACCCTCTGCTGTTGCCCGCCGGATATCTGACGCGGGTAGTGCGTCGCGTATTCTTCCATGCGAATCAGCCGCAGGGTCTCCATCACCCGCTCCCGTCGCTCCTCTTTGTCTACACGGCGGATCATCAGCGGGAACCCCACGTTGTCGAATACAGTCATGTGGGGAAAGAGGGCGAAACTCTGAAAGACCATGCCAAGTTCGCGCTTATGCGTCGGTACGCTGGTCACGTCTTGCCCGTCGATGAATACCTGCCCCTCGTCAGGGATGTTGTGACCGGTGATGCAGCGCAGAGCCGTGGTCTTACCGCAGCCCGACGGGCCCAACAGGGTCATCAATTCACCCCGGAGGATGCCAAGGTTAATGCGATCGTTGGCCACAATCTGGCCATAGCGCTTGGTCACGTTGCGCAGTTCAATCATGTAGT
>Ga0255396_1014_pt1 | contig 18270 bp, 12 predicted proteins | sample ANMaggSeSYBR01J8_FD_182120 | JGI IMG/M metagenome (GOLD analysis project Ga0255396, IMG submission 182120) | Sediment cell enrichment communities from methane seep in Santa Monica Basin, California, United Staets - ANME aggregate JGI... | ecosystem: Environmental > Aquatic > Marine > Cold seeps >... | reverse complement strand
CGCTTCATCTATACTCCGATGTCCTTCAAGATCGGGCTCTACGTCAGCTTCATCGGAGCCACCGCCTTGCTGCTTCTACTCGCCTACGCTGTCTGGAGTCGCTACTATCGTGAAGGCTCTGAAGACGATGTCGCCCAGCGCGTGGCCAAGAACACCCTGACCCCAACCGTTTTACAGCTCGTGAACAAAGCCATCGACATGGCGTTCGCTATGCTCATGTTGCGCATCCTAGCTCCCCAGAACGCCGGGAAGTACTACTTCGCCATCCTGATCGTTAGCTGGCTGGACATATTCACCAACTTTGGCCTGAACACCCTGGTCACGCGCGAGGTTGGAAAGGATAGAGAGAAAGCCAATCGCTATCTGTCTAACACCACTATCCTACGATTCATCCTGAGCGGCATCGCGGCTCCACTTCTCTTTCTCCTAATCGTGGGGTGGCGTAACTTTTTCTCTCTGCCATCGGATACGACCTGGGCCATCATCCTGATGGCTATCGGGCTGATACCCAGCGGTATCGCGACGGGCTTGAGCGCAATCTTCAACGCCTACGAGAAGATGGAGTACCCCGCCGCCATCACCACAGTAACAACCCTTCTGAGGGTCACTCTGAGCACGCTCGTATTGTTGGCGGGACTGGGCTTCGTGGGCCTCGCCGGTGTTTCCATCGTTGTGAACGTGGTTACCGCCGGCATACTCTTCCACCTCCTGGTTCAGCACCTCTTCCGACCCAGGCTAGTAATGAATTGGAACTTCCAGAAGCGAATCTTGCACACATCCTATCCCTTGATGATCAACCATCTCATGGCCACGCTCTTCTTCAAGGTCGACGTGATGTTCCTTCAAGCGATGCAGGGAGACACCATCGTCGGGCTGTACTCCACCGCCTATAAATACATCGACGCCTTGAACATCGTGCCTGCCTCCTTCACCATGGCCATCTTCCCGCTGATGTCCCGCTACGCCAGCACTGCCAAGGGATCTCTCCTGCGAGCCTATAAACTCTCTATCAAGCTCCTCTTGATCTTTGCCCTGCCAACCGCTCTGCTGACCACCCTGACCGCAAGATACCTGATAGTCATACTGGGAGGCAGTGAGTATCTGCCCCACTCCATGATCACTCTCCAAATTCTGATCTGGTACATGCCCTTCGGTTTCATCAACAGCGTTACTCAGTACGTTCTCATCGCCCTGGATCAGCAGCGCTTCCTGACCAGCGCCTTCGCCATCGGACTCGGATTCAACGTGGTCGCAAACCTGATCTTCATCCCGATCTATGGCTACCAGGCAGCGGCTGTTATCGCCGTGTTGTCCGAACTGGCTCTGCTCATACCCTTCTACTACGGCGTTCGCAAGCACCTGGCCCCCCTCCCCTGGTTCGAGATCATAGGGCGGCCGGCAGCGTCAGCAGCCCTCATGGGTATAGTGACCCTGGTCCTACGCCAGCCCATAGGCCTCATCCTGGCATCAGCATGTGGCCTGACCGTCTACATCCTGGCCCTCGTGCTGTTCGGCACCTTTGAAACGGAAGACATGGAACTCGCCAGAAGAGCCCTCCCGCTCGGCAAACTCCGCCGCAAGCTGCTCAACCTGCTCCCCTGGCGCTAATCACCGTTGGCGAAGGCCTGACGATAGCGAAGGTCTCCCGACCGAGCGGAGGGGGGTTCGGTCAGGAGACACTCACCCAACCATCCGATAGCGAATTCATGGTGTTAGCGAAGGTCTCCCGACAGAGCGGCGCATCGGCACAACGATAGCCAAGGTCCCCCCACCAAGCACTGGAGGGTTCGGTCAGGAGACACTCACCCAACCATCCGATAGCGAGTTCATGGTGTTAGCGAAGGTCTCCCGACCGAGCGGCGCATCGGCACAACAATAGCGAAGGTCCCCCAACCGAGTGGTGGAGGGTTCGGTCAGGAGACACTCACCCAACCATCCAAGGCACAACGATAGCGAAGGCCTCCCGACCGAGCGGTGGGTCTTTGCTTCCCCCTCACGGGCGAACACACTGGTCCGCCCCTACACCCAACCATGTGGCACGTAGGGGCAGGCCAACGTGTCTGCCCTCTCGCCAGGCGAACACACCGGTTCGCCCCTACGACGCGTGGCGTACGCTGATGGCTGATTGCTGAAAGCCGACCGCTTCCCCACTTGACTCTCCCCTCAATTCCATGTAGAATCCGATCAAATATAGCAGGGAGGTGTCATCGTGGCCACATACGCCCGCATTCAGGACATAGCGCAGCACATCGGAGAAGAAGTCACCCTTCGTGGCTGGCTCTACAACAAGACCGACAAAGGGAAGCTCAGATTTCTCCTGGTTCGTGACGGTACCGGCACCATTCAGTGCGTCGTCTTCAAGGGAGACGTCACGCCGGAAGCCTTCGAGGCCGCCACAACCGTGACCCAGGAATCATCCATCTACGTCACCGGGATAGTGCGGGAGGACAAACGTGCTCAGGGTGGCTACGAACTCTCTGTGACAGACTTCTCCGTGCTGCAGATAGCCCAGGACTTCCCTATTTCACCCAAGGAACACGGCGTCGACTTCCTCATGAACCACCGCCATCTTTGGCTGCGCTCCAGCAAGCAGTGGGCCATCATGCGCGTACGGGCAACCATAATCCGCGCCATCAGGAACTGGCTAGACGACAACGGCTTCCTTTTGGTTGACACCCCCATCCTGACCCCTGCCGCCTGCGAGGGAACCTCGACACTCTTCGAGACCAACTATTTTGGGGAGAACGCATACCTTACGCAGAGCGGCCAGCTCTATAATGAGGCCGACATCATGGCTTTCGGCAAAGTATACTGCTTCGGCCCCACCTTCCGCGCGGAGAAATCCAAGACCCGCCGCCATCTCACTGAGTTCTGGATGGTTGAGCCCGAGATGGCTTTCGCTGATCTGGAAGAATGTATGCGCGTGGAAGAAGAGTTGGTGACTCATATCATGCGCACGGTCCTGAACGAACGCGCTCAGGAACTGGAGATGCTAGAGCGAGACACCACACTATTGGAGAAGATAGTCGCGCCCTTCCCGCGTATCTCCTACGACGACGCACTGGAAATCGTCCGCGCTGCCGGAGAAACCATCGAGTGGGGCGAGGATTTTGGCTCTCCGCACGAGACGGCCGTCGCCAAGGCCTTCGACAAGCCGGTCTTCGTACACCACTATCCCGCACAATGCAAGGCTTTCTACATGGAAGAAGACCCGGAGCGTCCCGAGACGAGCCTCTCGGTGGACCTACTAGCCCCGGAGGGATTCGGAGAGATCATAGGTGGCGGCCAGCGCACAGCGAGCCTGGAGTTGCTGGAGCGCAAGCTCGTCGAGCACAAGCTTCCCCGCGAGGCGTTCGAGTGGTACCTCGATCTGCGCCGCTACGGATCAGTACCCCATTCAGGCTTTGGGCTGGGAGTAGAGCGCACCGTCTCCTGGGTCTGCGGCCTCAGCCACATAAGACAGACCATCCCATTCCCGCGCACGCTGGGAAGGATCTATCCCTAGCCCTATCTGTCCACCGCAGAGGACGCTGAGAACGCTGAGGTGACAGGAGAATGGTACCGGATGACACTCGCCGGGTGGTGAGTGACTCTTTTGATGCCTTCTCTGAGCCCTCCGTGTCTCCGTGGTTTACACGCAGTAAGCCTCCGCGTTCTCTGCGTCCGCTTAGCGGCCTCTGCGGTAAGCAAGCCCGTATCACGAGGAGGCAATATCCTGACCAACGACCGTGCGACTCTCCGCTTCCCGGAAGACTTCCTCTGGGGCACCGCCACCTCCTCCCACCAGGTTGAAGGCCACAACACCAACAACGACTGGTGGGCTTGGGAGCAGCTCCCGGGCAAGATCAGCGACGGCACCACCTCCGGTCCCACTGCTGACTGGTGGCAGCGCGCAGAAGAGGACTTCGACCGCGCCGCAGCCCTGGGCCAGAATACCCTGCGCCTTTCCCTGGAATGGAGCCGCATCCAGCCACAGGAGGGAGAATGGGACGAAGCAGCCCTGGGAAGATACCGCCAGATGCTGCAAGGGCTGCTTGACAGAGGCATAACGCCCATGGTCACCCTGCACCACTTCACCAATCCCCTCTGGCTGGCCGAGAAAGGTGGATGGGAGAATCCTGAGGTTGTGCCGCTCTTCGACCGCTACGCCTCAAAAGTAGTCGAGGAGTTGGGTGATCTTTGCAGCCTCTGGTGTACCCTGAACGAACCACTGATCTACATCGTCTTCGGCTACATTTACGGGACCTGGCCGCCAGGAGTTCACGACCTCTTGCGAGGGATCAGAGTGTTCCGTAACATGGTCCGGGCCCACGCCCGGGCCTACCACACGATACACCGTCTCCAGGCAGACGCCCAGGTCAGCATCGCCCGGCACTTGCGCATCTTCGATCCTGCCAACAGAGAGTCGCAGGCCGACAGATGGGCGGCCCGATTGCTGGAGTATGTCTTCAACGATGCGTTCCTGGGCGCAGTGACGAATGGGCGAATCGATCCGCCGTTCGGCTTCTGGGAAGTGATCCCCCAGGCGATAGACTCTCTCGATTACATCGGCGTCAACTACTACTCGCGCGACATGGTAGCCTTCGACATCACCCAACCGGCATCGTTCTTCGCTCGCCGTTTCGCCAACCCCGACAGCGAATTCAGCATGGAGGGCTGGGGAGAGGTCTATCCCGAGGGACTCTACCGGATACTGGTGGAGATGAGTGGATACGGCAAGCCGCTTTACATCACCGAGGTAGGCATCCCCGACAACACCGACCAGCAGCGGCCGAGCTTTATCCTCTCCCACGCCGCCGCCACCCACCGCGCTATCCAGGAAGGCGTGCCGGTCAAGGGCTTCTACTTCTGGTCCCTGGTGGACAACTTCGAGTGGGCCGAAGGATATTCGGCGCGCTTCGGACTCATCGATGTCGACTTCGAGCCCCAGGCCCGCAAGCTCAAAGAGAGCGCCAGGCTCTACGCCGAGATCGCGAAGGCCAACGCCATCACTCCAGAGATAGTCGAGAAGTGGGCACCCGAGATCATTGATCAGATCCTCGAGTAATTTAACCGCAGAGTTCGCCAAGACCGCGGAGAAGGTCAAAGATGGCTTTCTCTGCACGTGCAGCGCCCGCTCAGAGGCCTCTGCATTAAATCAGCATTACAGTCCATCAATGCACTGTGACTTGTGGGCAATCACCAAGAAAAAGGTGGCAATTACCCCCGTCTCACCGCGGAATCCGCCGAGAGCGCGGAGAAGATCAAGAAGAGGTTTCTCAGCGGCCTCTGCGGTAAATCAAGTGACAAGGTTCTACTACCGAACTGTGCCTTGTGGATAATCACCAGGAGAAATGACTCAAAAGGAGAGAGACGAGATGAACTACCAGATACCGCCGGACAGATTTCTTCCCTACCTGACTTCCGCTGAAGTGGAGGCCATACCGAAAGAACATGCTGTCGTGGTCTTGCCGGTAGCCGCCATCGAACAACACGGCCCACACCTTCCCGTCTATACTGACACGATGATCCTGAACGCCGTGTTGAGTCGTGCCTTGGAGAGTCTGGATGCCGAGGTCCCGGTTTTCGCGATGCCGCCCTTGCCCTACGGGAAGAGCAATGAACACGCTGGCTATGCGGGGACCACCTACCTCTCATCGGAGACCTTCATTACCGTATTGAAAGAGATTTGTGGTTGCCTGGCAAAGAGTGGGTTCAAACGGATCGTCATCCTCAACTGCCATGGCGGCAATACGGAGATAGTCAGCTTCGTCATCCGAGACATTCGGCAGCAACACGGGGTCAAAGTCTTCTCCATCGAGCCCTGGCGTCCGTTGGGAGGAGCGAAGGATCCAATCATACCTGGGGGAGGATACGACATACATGCTGGGGAGGGAGAGACCTCAGTGATGCTGGCTATTGCTCCAAGTCTGGTGCACGAGGAGCTGGCCCCAAGCAGTATGCCTTCCAAGCTGCAGGAGATGGGCTATCCTCCGGGAGGAGGGGCTCTAACGTTTGCCTGGCTGATGCCAGACATATCAACGACGGGCGTGGTAGGCGACGCAACCAAGGGCAACGCCGAGAAAGGCCGGGTGCTCCTGGACTTATATGCGTCGAGGGTTGCAACATTGCTGCAGAAGATCTCAGTCTTCGAGTTCTAGCACGCTCAGACCTCGGAGGTTTTAGGCACGGCAAAAGTCGTGGGCGCAGGACAAACCTCCGAGGTCTCTCTCAACATCCGCCGAGCTGCGCCCAGACCTCGGAGGTTTTTCTCAGCGAGCTCAGCGGCCTCTGCGGTAAATACTCTTGGCCTGATCCGTGTACGTCCGTGTCAATCCGTGTCCCATCCGAACGCTACTCAGTTTGACGCTCCTCGATCCATCTGCTATAATCCCAAGTGCAACATGAGGGCCGTTAGCTCAGTTGGCAGAGCACCTGCCTTTTAAGCAGGGTGTCACGCGTTCGAGTCGCGTACGGCTCATCTCATACCGTTGTCTTGGACCTCCCCTTCCCCACAGTTTAATGTGGCAAAGAGGAGGTCGTTTCATTATGTGACATGGTTGGATGGGCTGAGGGCTTCTCGTCGTCGAAAACGCCGAACTACTCCGCGTCTCGCACGCGGTCGATGATGGGCGGAAACCTGCGGGCCTGGCACACTGGCTTGCCAATAACCTTCCCACGTGCCACAATCACGCTAGCAGCACCTGGGCAGCGATTCTAAACCGAGTATTCTCTCGTCCGACATAGCTCTTCGCCTTTCCGCGCGTGTGCGGGCCAGCAGTCGCAGACAATATGGTTGATGCGCTGCCCCCCAGTTGCATCTCAACCGCTGGCGGCCCCAGAGGAGCGCATGCTGTCATCATTCTGCCAGCACGCTCGTTGACGGAACGACCACAGGCGCTCTCCACGCTACAAGGCCGCTGCAGGTGGGTCTCAGGCAGTACGGCCAATCAGAACCCCCTACACTACATGCCGACGCGGGGAGAGCAGCCGATCGTCTGTCTCCAGCTCTTCGAGGAATGAAATCAGCTTCGATTGCAACTCACCGGCGGTCTTGGCGTTGTCGGCCACGACATTCGTTTGTTGATGTGGATCGCTGGGTAGATGGTACAGCTCCACAGGAGCTCCCTCAATCGACGAGATCATCGCCCATTCCTTGGTCGTGACGGTCGTTGGCAGCGTCTCGGCAGTCATACGCTCCACGTCATCGACGATCTTGATATTGAACAGATCCCCGACGTGAAGAGGGAACGATGTGACTGCGAAATCGCGCAGCGAGCTCTTCGCACCGTCGATCAGTGGCAACAACGAATGGGACTGGACATCTCCAGGCACCTCCACCCCTGCCAGTTCAAGTATTGTGGGCATCAGATCCGGTGAACTCACCAGTGCGTCAACTCGCCCTGCCGGACCTTTCGGCACGTACACCATCAGAGGAATGCGTGTTGTCTCCGAGTACAGTGGCGATCGGTACCACTGGGCACTGCCCAGGGTGGTCTCTCCCGTCTCAGGATTGCGAAGCTTGAGTGTCCACACGCCACGGATCAGTTGGGCTGGCCCGTCTTTGAACCCATGCTCGCTCTTCATGACGGCCTTTCCAAAGATGCCGTGCTCGCCGAAGTAGAAACCGTGGTCTGAGGTAAAGATGATCGCCGTATCATTTGTCAATCCCAGGGAGTCTATGCGTTCGAGCAGCCTGCCCACCGCACGGTCTACCATGGTCACCTCGCCGCAGTAGTGAGCGTGAGCAGTCTTGAGGTCCTCCTCTTTGACTCCTGCTTCCTCATAGTACCAGTAGGTTGGGAACATGCAGGGTCGACCGTCATAGTCTTCCTTGTACATTTTGACGTAATAGTCCGGAGGATCCCAGGGCTCGTGTGGATCCCAGGTATCGATGAGCAGAAAGAACTTGTCCTTGTGATGTTGTTCCAGCCATTGTTCAGCGGCAGCAAAGGTCCTCGGGGCGAAGAGATCGGCCTCGTGGCGCCTGTCACGCACCACGTCCTCGCGAGCCTGCCCGTACCCCTGCCCCCGAAACCACATGAAGTCGTCGAACCCCCTATCCCAGCCATAGCCCCTCCGAATGTAGAATGGGGTGTCGACCATAGCCGCGGTGAGATAGCCCTCACTGGTCAGGATCTCTCCCACCGGGGTCTCGTCTGCTGGAAGAGGTGCCCAGCCAAGAGAAGGGAAGCTGTACTTGCCGAGCAAGAGATCAGCGCGGTTTGGCATGGTAGGAAACGATCCGGCATAACAGTGGTCAAACACAGTCGACCGTTTCGCCAGTTGGTCCAGGTGCGGCGTATGAATCCAAGGATTGCCGTAGCAACCTAGATGATCACGCCTGAGTGTGTCAGACATAATCATGATGATGTTCATATCTCTCTCCTTGTCTTTGATAGTGAACGGTCGGACGCGGCTGGCCGGACGCGGCCAGACACTCCTTGGCTCGTCCAGTCACAGCCCAAGTCATAGTTAGCGGGTCGTAGGATTCAGTCAGTTGATCAGAGAAGGAGGGCGGCGATGAACCGCCGCCCTCACGGTCTCTGGATACCTACTTTCCCAGTCCGCCCGGCTGCGGTGGATTGTCGCAGGGGTACATTTCCATGTAGTCGCTGACGCACATTTCGCCAGCCTTGATTCGAGCGTTCGCCTCCCGAATTGCCGGCAGTACTTCATCCTGAAACGCTGCCACCATATCGGCTGGTCCGTTATCGATAAAGGCGGTGTCGATATCGAACAGATAGCAGACTCCCACAGCATCTTCCTGTACGCCGTGCGACCGAATACCGGCCTCGAGTTTCCCAATGGTGAAGTCCTGGATGGCATCGAACACCGCCAGCTCAGCTCGCTTGAGCATCGAGGCAATGACATGCCCGGGCCAGGTCTCGCAGTGGTCGAGACCCGCACCGACCGAGAACAGATCCCGTTCGACAGAAGCCTGGAACACACCCTCACTGCTCTTGCCTGCGGGTGCAAAGATGATGTCCACACCCTCCTGGTACTGCGTCAGAGCCAGCTCCTTGCCCTTCGTCGGGTCGTTCCATGCTCCGACCCAGCCACTGACTACCTCGACGTCCGGGTTGGCATACTTCACACCTTCGATGTAGCCAAGCTCCCAACGACGAAGAGTGGGCACATCCATTCCGCTGATGAAGCCTACCTTTCCTGTCTTGGTCAGCATGGCAGCCAGGATTCCAACTCCGAAGCTCCCGTCGTGCTCCTTGAAAAGCAAGCCGGTGCCATTAGGAACGTCAAGGACGCCATCCATGATCACAAAGTGAGTGTCTGGATACTCATTGGCCACTTCCGTAGTCCAGTCGACGTTTCCAAAACCCACGGTGAAGATCAGGTCATACCCCTCCTCGGCCATGGCACGCGCAGCCAGCTGCTGCTCGCCAACATCCGCGTTCTCGACGATCTTTGTCTCCACGTTCGGAAGCTCTTCGGCCATCTTCATGCCAAGGGCAATTGAGTCGTTGTATCCGCGGTCACCCAGGAGCGCGATTACCAGCGCTACCTTGTAGGTCTTTTCAGGCTCAGGCGCTTTGGTGGGTACGGTAGTGGGCGCTTTAGTGGCCTGCGGACGTGGTGTAGGTATAGGGGTGGCTGCAGGTGTACAGCTAGCGATGAGCGCTATTACCAGTGCCGCGACCAGCACCCCCAACGTAGTCTTGCTAGACATTTCGCTCCTCCTTGAAAGTAATTTATCGGTTAACATTCTGGCTCATCCATCATGAGCCGTGCACTATACCTCCAAAGCCAGCTACTTACCACCCCAATCTCACATGTCACACCTCCCACTCACCGTGCATCACAAGAGAATGCCTACAATGTGACGACTCCGTCTGGCGAGCATCTCACACTTCGCGCTCGCTCGGCCCTCGTGCGATGCTATGCGCCAACTCATCTCGTTTCTTCAGATACACTGAAAAAACGAGTCGGTCTCCACGACAGTACCAACGGTGGAACAGAACCGGCCTTTGGTCAACCGTGAAATCCGTCCGCTCCATGACTAGCAGGGCCGCCCCTTCTCTCACCTGCAGAAGCTGCGGTAGACGGCCGTCTGCTTCGTATGCCTCGATGGTGCAATCTGCATCTCCGAGGTAAACTCCACACCTTTCCTCTAACAAATGGACCAGCAGATAGCGGGTGAGGTCCCCTTCTAGAACTCTCCGTCCCAGATCTCGGGGAAGCCACGACTCACCCAGCTCTTGAGGGACGTCCTCAGCAAAACCGAGACGCTCAATGTAAGTGACAGGGTCGCCCTCTGCAATACCCAGACTCTCTGCAATCTTAGGGGAGGCCTCCATGTGCTCAGCTCGTATCAATTGCCACACCAGAGGTCGGCTGCGGGGCGTCATATCTGCCAGACTGCACAGCGCAGCGAACTCCTTTCCCGCATTACGCGCACTTATGAACGTCCCCTGGCCTTGAACGCGACGTACCAGTCCTTGCGCAACCAGGTCATCCATTGCCTTGCGCACAGTAGTGCGGCTCACATCGAACCGCTGCATCAGTTCTGCGTCAGTTGGGAAAGGCGTACCGAGAGGAAACTGCTGGGAGATGATCTCCTCACGGAGGGTCTCGCGTATCTGATAATACAGAGGAAGAGGGCTTTCTCGACGAACGTTCACTGGCAAACCTCCTGGCGGCAGTAGAGAAGACGAGCGAAATACTGAGGTCCTTCGCGATGTAGGCTACATTGCGAAAATTTGTCATGTTATCATGATAACATGTATTACTATTATAGCACAGAAGTTGGCAATGTCAATACCAGAAATCTTAAAGTGCCCCACGTCGATGGCGTTTGGGAAGTACATCCACTTCAGGAAGTTCACACGCAAACCGATTTGCTACTCGACAACACCACCATCGTCGCCAAGAACCCCCGCCGCGATATTCTCACCGTCGTCAGTCTGGCTGTGACGGGAGAGCGCATTGAGGAGGTGGTAACGGCGAAGCGTTCTTTGGCCTTGGGCTGCTGCTTGTCAGCGACGACACCACGTGCTATAATCTGACCGCGAGTGGCCGACCAAGACGTCGAATAGTGGAGACATCAGCCTACGCGGTTAAGAGTCATCCTGCCTGAGCAGACCCGCCACCGCAACGCAGTCGAATCTCAAATACCGAGGAGGATCACAATGAGGATCAACGAAGCAAAGCGGCGTATGTTGGAAGGCAATCCGGTTCTGGGGCCAGTGATTGGGCTGGGGGCTCCGCTGATCGCCGAGTCATTCTCACTGGCTGGCTGCGATTACGTGATCATCGACCAACAACACGGCGCGTGGGATGATTCCAATACCTTGCAGGCCTTCCGCGCGATCATGGTGGGGTCTGCCGTGCCTCTGGCGAGAGTTCCAAGAAACGACTACGCCTCCATCGGCAGGGTGCTCGATCAGGGGGCACTGGGTGTGATTGTGCCTATGGTCAACTCGGCGGAGGAAGCTGAGGCGGCGGTCTACGCGACGAGATACCCTCCACGCGGAGGGCGGTCTTGGGGCCCCTTTGGCACTGGCGGATATGGTCCCGACTACGGAGATCGCGCTGATGACGAAATCCTGCTCCTGGTGCAGATCGAGACGCGTCAGGCCACGGAGAGAGCCAGAGACATCATGTCTGTCGATGGCGTGGACGGTTGCTGGATCGGGCCCATGGACTTAGCCCGCTCACTGGGCGCGGACTACCAGTCAGCGGCAGGCGCACCGGAAGTGGAGGCGGCGATAGAGGGTGTATTGACAGTCTGCCAGGAGACAGGCAAGATCCCAGGTATATACGCCTCGGGGGTTGCCAAACGCCGGCTGGATCAGGGATTCCTGTTCGTGACAGTGTGCCACGATGAAGCGCTTATCGTCGATGGAGTGAAGAGGATACTGGGGTCTCTGAGAAGCGACAGAGGCTGAGACGATTGCCTGGCCCGTGAGCGACTCCCCACCCCGATCTAGAACAGACAGGAGCCGTCGCAGTGGTCGTCGCTCGTGTGGACTCAGGGGGCCCAGTCAGGCGTGGTATCATTGGCCACATCGGTTGTCAGACGTCGCCGGTCAGTACCATCAGCGTTCATGACATAGATGTCCCATTGGGCGTCGGGGTTGGCCTGGTAGGCAATCCGGGTCCCATCCGGTGACCAAGCCGGGGAGAATTCATCAGAGTCCTTGGTCTGGGTTAGTTGCCTCAGGTTAGTACCGTTGAAGTCCATCACATAGATGTCCCGATGGTAATCCACCACAGCGCTGAAGACGATTTGCGATCCATCGGGAGACCAATCGGGTCTATCGTTCACGTCTTCGCTAACTCGGGGCAGCAGCCTCAGGTCAGCGATACCGACACATCCGCTTCGCAGGGCATCTTGTACATTCAGCACACAGATCGTCGACTCTTCGATCAGGAATTCAATACTGGAATCTAAAACAGAGACGATGTGTGTGCCATCTGGCGACCAGGCAGGACTGTAAACCCTACTATCCCCGGTTTTCGTTAATCGTTGCTGGTCGGTCCCGTCGGCGTTCATTAGATAGAGGGCGGAGCTGCGACCGCCATCGTAGCGTGAGAATACGATCCGTGTATTATCGGGCGACCAGGCCGGACCGCTTGAATCCCCATCGGTCGTCAATTGCCGCAGGTTGGAGCCATCGGCATTCATGACATAGATATCACATCGACCTGCGTAGTCGTCGATGTTGAACGCGATCTGAGTGCCGTCGGGTGACCAAACCGCCTCCTCATCCTCAAACCGATTCACGGTCAGCCGCCGCTTGTCGGTGCCATCGGCGTTCATCACATAGATCGCATAGTCGCCTGCGCCGCGCCTGCTGGAAAAGACGATCCGTCCGCCGCCGCTGCCGGTGAGGGGCATTAGCGACGCGGTGGGGGTGGGCGATACTGAGGCCTCTGTTGGCACAGGGGTGGACGTAGCACCGAGGGCTGGTGTGAGTGAAGACACCTGACAAGCAGTGACCAGTGTCAGAGCGATTAACGCTACAGCGAATATGATTCGGATAGACATGAAACTGCTCCTTCCTGTGCCTCGCGGCATCCCACCTGCTCAACCATCTGTACTACGACCTATCGAGATTCACTCTATGGTATTGTGAAGTCTATTCCATATTACCAGTAACAGCCCTAGCTGGTTCAATGACCAGCCATTCCAGACCCTACTGCCGGAGTCATCCGAGGCTCCGGTGTGGCTCGAAATCGTGACCATCGCCGCCATCGTCGGTTTCCCGATGCACCGCAGGCTATCGATCCTGCCCCATGCCAGACAGCATGTTCCCGCCTACCTTCACGTCTTGCATCTCCCGCAAAGGTTTGTCTTCCCGGGATCCTGGGCTGACGAGATGAGCCTAAAGCATCGTCGAGTCTCAACCAGAGCGGACGAACGAAAACAGGATTTGACTTCTCGGCATCGTGGTGAATTCACAAAGGGGTGCACGCAGAATCTGTCATGATTAGTCACCACTTCGCGCCCGAACCAGGCCACCGACTACCTCGCTCAAGGGAGATTGCCAAATCCCCGTCACAAACCTCAATCTTGCTGCAGGAGACCTGTCCTGAGCTCTCCGCGGGACCGGGATCTGGCGATCCCTTAAGAGCAGATAAAAGACCTTGCTCTCGCCGCGCGTCGCCTGACAACCTTTGCGTGTACCCTCACAAAGTGATGATTTGACAGAATCATGCACCTATGGTATGATGCTGTCCGGTGGAATGAAGTCCCTTGTTCAGAATCAGGCGGTCGCGAGCGGTCGGGCGAAGTTCAGCCCGGCCTTTTTTGTTGCTAACAGATCTGGCAGCGCGGACTGGATTCATTGAGTCCGCGCTTCTTTTTTGATCACGTACTTGTCAGAACAGGACGAATCATACCGCTAAAGCGGAACCACTGAATGACTGCGCTAAAAAAGGTTGACTTACCGCAGAGCACACAGAGGCCGCAGCGAGTGCAGCGGACGCAGAGATTTTTATGCTGTTTTACTAGGTTTTCTCTGCGATTTCTGCGTTCTCTGCGGTTAGGAAGTGCTTTTTCAGACGAGTCATGAATAATACTTGCGCGATTAAGGTGCCCGGCACTTTCTGTTTTCATCGTCCGCTCGTAAGTGCCGGGCACCTCTCAGTCACGAACATAAGGTAGCCTGTTGTGTCAATTTGAAATACATCATCGCAGGGGTATTCACAACAAGCTGCCCAATCAAATCTATAGATATTACCCCTGCTAGGAGAAGAATATGAGTGCAAATCTAAGAATCATGCCCCTCGGCGGCCTGGGCGAAGTAGGCAAGAACATGATGATGATCGAGTATGGCCGCAACATCATCGTCATCGACGCCGGGATGATGTTCCCTGAATCTGACATGTTGGGCGTGGACCACATCATCCCCGACTGGCAGTATCTGCGCGACAAGAAGGACAATCTGCGCGCCATCATCATCACCCACGGACACCTGGACCACATCGGCTCCCTCAATCACTTCCTGAGAGAGTTCAATGTCCCTGTGTATGCGACTCGTCTGACCAGAGGATTGATCGAGGTCAAGCTCAAACGAGAACATATGCTGGAGAAGACCACGCTACACACCTTCGCCGCTGGCGACGTGATCGACATCGGCCCGTTCACCATCGAGCCCTATCACGTTTGCCACTCTATCCCTGATACTGTCGGCCTGGGCATCACGACACCGGCAGGCCTGATCGTTCATAGCGGCGATTTCAAGTTCGACCCCACCCCTGTGGACGGCTGGCCCACCGATGAAGCCAAGTTGGCCGAATTTAGCAGCCGTGGCGTGCTGGTACTGCTCTCAGACAGCACCAATGCCGATCAGCCCGGCTCGACGCCATCGGAAGCGGTCTTGGATGACGCCTTTCACCGGATCATGCGAGAGGCACCCGGTCGTCTGATCGTTGCTACGTTCGCCTCGCTGATCTCACGCGTCCAGCAGGTGGTGAACGTGGCCCAACGTCACAATCGCAAGCTTGCCGTCGCGGGCCGGAGCATGATCGAGAACACCAAAATGGCTCGCGAGCTGGGCTATCTCAAAATCCCTTCCGACATGTTGGTCCCACTCGACCAGGTCAAGAAATTGCCACCCCGGCAGGTCGTCATCATGGCCACCGGCTCTCAGGGTGAGCCTATGGCGGTCTTGAGCCGCCTGGCAAACAATAGACACCACTCGCTGCACATTCAGAAGAACGACACGGTGGTGCTCTCTTCGCACACCATACCCGGCAACGAAGAGATGGCTTATCGCGTCATCAACCGTCTCTTCCAGAGAGGCGCGGACGTTCAGTATGGGCCGCAGGCTCAAGCCCACGTCTCCGGCCACGGTGGCCAGGAAGATCTCAAGCAAATGATTGACATTCTCCGCCCGCAGTTCTTCCTCCCCATTCATGGCGAGCTTCGACACCTCGTCCAGCATGCCAAACTCGCCCGGGAACTGGGCGTACCAGACAAGAACGCTGTCGCGATCGAAAACGGGTACCCCTTGGACTTCGCTGGGGGGCGAATGAGGATCGGAAAGCGAGTCCCCGGAGAGTATGTCTTCGTAGACGGCTCCCTGGTGGGCGAGGTAGGGCCAGAGCTGATGCGCCAGCGGGATGGACTGGCCCAGAGTGGGTTTGTCACCGCCATCGCGCGCTACGATCGCAAGAAAGGCAAAACAGTGGGTCGGCTGAGCATCATAACTCGCGGGTTTGTCTACGAGCCCGATGCAGAAGAGCTGTTCTCTCAGGCTAGGGCTATCGTACGCTCAAGCTCATCTGTCCAGCGCGGCACTGCACCGGAGCAGGTACAGGATAAAGTCGAGCAAGCGCTTTCCAGCTTCTTCTACCGGGAGACCCGACGCAAGCCGCTGGTCACAGTCGTGATGTTGGAAGCGTAATCGACTAGCACCTCGTCATAGTGAATACGATAGGTTGTCATTCTGAGCCGGAGCGTAGTGGAGGCGAAGAATCTCGTTCTAGGCAAACAACGAGATTCTTCGCCTTCGCTCCTACTAATGACATGATTCGAAGCTCGGTGAATGAATATCACCGTCTGAAACTGAGAAGTCCCCGCAGGGACTGGCCTACTACTGACGCGCAGTGTCCTTTTTGGTCTGAACGGCGTACTCCTGCCGGGGCGATACTACTAAGCAACTTCGTAAGTTTCTTATAGACTGAACAGCGCGTACCCCCGCCGGGGCGATACTCAGAATGACAGGGCATCAATACAGCCTTGACAGACCCATAGTACTGATGAACGTTGGGGCAGGGTTGGCTCCTTCACAATCCAACCCTGCCCCAACACTAACTTATGATGGAGTTCTCGACCACATCCCTAGCCGTACACCTCCCGCGCAGCAGCCACCGCCTCGCCGGGCGATAGCGCGAATCCCTCTGCTTGCAGGACCGCCTCAAGCGCGCTCAAGAACACGTAGACCGTTCGTGCCGTCGAGTTGTAGCCCATCAAGCCAATGCGCCAGATCTGGCCATTCAGAACGCCGAAGCCACTACCGATCTCGATGGAGTACTCATCGAGTAACCGACCACGTACATTGGCGTCCACGATCCCCTCAGGAACGCGTACCGCGTTCAACTGAGCCAGCCGGTAGCCCTCTTGGGCAAAGGCTTGCAGGCCCATGGCCTGTAACCCGGCCATCAAAGCCCGACTGTTCAATGCGTGCCGCTCCCAACGGGCTTCCAGCCCCTCCTCGTACAACAGCCGCAGCGCCTCGCGCAAGGCGTAGCACATACTTATCGGCGCTGTGTGATGGTAGAAACGCTCCTGACCCCAGTACTGCTGCACGATGCTCATGTCCAGGTAGAAACTCTGCACCTTTGTCTTACGAGCGCCCAGCACCTTCTCCGCCCGCGGCGAGAAAGTGATCGGAGCCATCCCTGGCGGGCAGCCCACGCACTTCTGCGTGGCGCTGTGGACCACGTCCAACTCCCATTCATCCACCTTGACCGGGCAGCCGCCCAACGAAGTCACCGTATCCACCATCATCAGCGCGCCGTGCTCGTGGGCCAGGCGGCTGATCTCAACCAGTGGCTGCAGTACGCCGGTGGAAGTCGCGGCGTGGACCACGAACACCACCTTCACCTTATCGGCCTTCAGCGCCTGCTCCACTCGCGCCGGATCGACAGCGTGACCCCACTCCGTGTCCAGGCGGATCAGCTCGCCGCCACACCGCTGCGCCATGTCGCACATGCGCTCCCCGAAGTAGCCGTTGACGCAGACCAGCACCTTGTCACCGGGCTCGACCACGTTGAACATCGCCGTTTCCATGCCCGCGGTACCCGTGCCCGAGACCGGCAGCGTCAGATAATTCTCGGTCATGAAGACATACTTTAGCAGTTCCTTCGCTTCTTCCATGTTCTCGCGGACCGCGGGGTCGCGGTGGCCCCCGAGGGATGGCAGCGTCAGATAATTCTCGGTCATGAAGACATACTTTAGCAGTTCCTTCACTATCATAGAAGCGCAGGCCGCGGCCTCCGCGCTGAACTTGATGCCGCAGCGGGTGCGCGCCCTGCTGAGTCAATTGGCGCTAGCCGGATGGATCGAACGTCTCAAGCGTGGGTCCTACGCTGTCATGACGCCGATTTTCCAAGCCACGATCCATCCCTACGCGGTGGCGGCCGCACTCGTCTCTCCCCTGGCCATCAGCCATTGGTCGGCGCTGGCCCACCACGGCTTTACCAGCCAGATCCCGCCAATGGTCCAGGCATCGACGACGGCGACCGTGGTCACCCCTGAGATGCGCCAGGGAGCGGCCTATCGCCCTCGCGGACGGGCTGCCTGGCGCGTATTGGGAACGGAGTTCGAGTTCATCCAGGTACAAAAAAAGCGCTTCTTTGGCTTTCAGGAAGAATGGGTCAGCCGGTGGCACCGCGTCGCCATCACCGACCCGGAGCGCACGCTGCTCGATCTGTTCGCCGCCCCTCAGGTCTTTGGCTCGCTGCAAACAGGGCTAGAGACCCTGGACGCGCAACTGCACGTCCTTGACGTGGGCAAGCTGGTGGGGTACGCACTGCGCTACGAGGTCGGCGCCGTCATCAAGCGATTGGGCTGGGCATTGGAAACATTGGGCGCACCGGAAAGTGCCATCGCGCCCTTGAAGGCCTATCCCTTGCAGGCCTATTCTCAACTCGACCCGACCGGTTCCCCTGGGGGCGCACGCATCACGCGCTGGCAATTGCGCAACAATCTCTGACTAGAGGCACACTATCAGCAAACGACCTGGCACTTGACAGGTGTGGTATAATCCTGATAACAAAGAATCACCGCGATGCCGCGGCACTGCCGCGGCATTTTGCTATCTG
>Ga0255396_1013_pt1 | contig 18426 bp, 6 predicted proteins | sample ANMaggSeSYBR01J8_FD_182120 | JGI IMG/M metagenome (GOLD analysis project Ga0255396, IMG submission 182120) | Sediment cell enrichment communities from methane seep in Santa Monica Basin, California, United Staets - ANME aggregate JGI... | ecosystem: Environmental > Aquatic > Marine > Cold seeps >... | reverse complement strand
GTATCTTGCCTCTCCTGAAACTGCGGCGGCATCGGCTTTGAAAGGCGAGATAGCAGACCCCAGGCTGGTTTGATTGTCATAGCTCGCACGTTCGATGTAAAAACGTTCATGTCATATTAATGATATAACTGGTGTTATGCTCAGAGATAAGGATAAGTATGTGATATGGCCTGCTTATATTGATAAAGGCAATAGCAGAAGCGATGGGCGTGTCATACCAAGGAAGATATCGGTCACCTCGCCCGAATTGAAGGAGATCGTGCAGGCTGCAAAGGAACTGGGCCTGAACCCGAAGGTGGAGAGGAACAAGGCTTACCCGAAATCATGGTGGGGGGTCAGTGGACGGGTGCTGGTGGATAAGAAAGGGGTTAAGTCCGGGATCGTGAGGGAGATCGCGAAGAGAATCGGGCAGAACCGTAAATGATAGTAAGTGCTTTCCTTTTTTAATTGTTCATCAGTACGGCATCAACTGACTAAACCAGTCCTGAGATCTTACGTGTATGGATAGATAGTGCCACAACAGGTTTGTTTATGTTATCATCATTAGCATCATAATAAATAATCGAATATAAAATCGAATAATTTTTATACTATTATTAATATAAACATCTGGTTAGTGGAGATACTGCTGAGATTGCGTTCTATCTGGTAGGGAAGGTGAGTGAGTTATGATCTATAAAAATATTAAAATCAGCCATACTGCTGTAGGTGGTAGCATTAACAAGCACAGGATATTGATGATTGTGTTCATGACTGCCGCTGTGTGTGTGATGATTATAGGCGTAGGCATGCGGTTATTTAATATATTCCTTGAGATGGATCTTGATGTTCCCCTTCGTATCGCAAGGGCGAAGGAAGGAATGGGTGAGGAGACGGCAGCATGAGTCGATCGAGATTGATGGTGGGTCCCGATGCGGGCATGGTTGTGTCGATGGTGCTTGTGGGCGAAGGGGTGAGGGTACGGTTCGAGGTGATTTGAGATGATGTGTAAAATTATTACAATTGCAATTGCGGCTATGATATTCATCGCATGCACAGGTACGACAGCATTTGCATATAACACAAACGATGCCGATTACAAGACCAGTGATTTGCTTACTTTGCAGTCAAACTCTGAAAATATTAAGAGTGACCAAGCGTTTTTAGATCAGTCTGTGGGCGCAACCAGCACGGATATTTCAAACAGCGATATCACATTGATTCTTTATAACAATGGCCAATTCACGATGAAGAACACATCTGATGGAAAGTGGGTTTTATTTCCCGATGCTACCTCTTATATCTCAATAAATGTTGATGGGACTATATATGCACACTATCCCGAAGATGCTAATCACAATGTAGATGCTCTTTTAGATAACTATATTTCCACGTCGTTAACACAAGCTGGCAATATAGCATATATCGTCTACACTTTACCTGAAAATGTGGAGATTACACAAAAGTTCGAATTAAGTGGAAAAGCAGTGAAATTTACTACAGAAGCAGTTAATTTAGATGGTGCATCCCACGCTGTAGAGGTGCGTTATCTCTTCGATACGCAGTTGGATCTAAACGACGGTTCTCCATTATATGCACCCGGAATTGGTACAAAGACATACGAAACAGATATACCAAACCCACATTTCTCTATGTGGAAGGGGTATGACATCTATCCAAATCCAAGCTTCGAGTCGAAAGGCTCGCTATCAACACAGCCTGATAGAATGGTGTTTGCGTATTGGCCATACGCAGTAGGTTATGCATGGGATTATACTCCAGACCCGAATCAGAGATTCGATTCAGATAGCTGTGTGCTATTGTATTGGGATATTGGAACACTGCACGCAGGCGGCACGGGTAGTGCGGTTACGTATTATGGGGTGGGTGAGCCAGGTGGTATGGACATCAGTGCCTTGGAAGATGCTTTAGATCGGTATCAGCAAAAAATTAATGAATATATGCTAAGAATTGCCAGTATGCGCGCTGAATCAAATTCTCAATTATATAAAGAGTTTGGGGCAGAATATACTAATGATTTAATAAATTATTTTGGATATATAGCTGAAAGGGATGGATTAACAACAGATGATGTTAGTGACGATTTCATTAGAATGGCAGATTTTACATTCAGAGATTTGGATAAAGAAACAGCTAATATGATATATAATTTCTTAAAAGAAATGTTTAGCAAAGTAGATCAAGATATGGATGTTGATACAGTTCGTGATATCTTTTATACCCATTACATGGGAACCGCTGATATGCAGTCAAATTATTTTTTAATAAACGGAGCAACTATTTCAAAAGAAATAACTGCATCCAACATATATTTCGATCAGACTAAGCCTGAAATAATACAAAATCTTGAGCAACAGGGTATAACCCCAGAAGAAATTGATATAATAGTATATATTATTGATGAAAAAATAAATAAGATTGATTCATTAATATATCTTGAAGGTCAAATGGATGAAAAATTCACATCCGCTATAATAAATGGCGATGATGTAAATGGTTATATTTTTTTAACAGAGTATGAAGTTATTGAGAGTAGCGTGACGAATCTTAATAATCCAAGAATAACTGGTATCTTTACTGGAATAATTATTGGAATAATATATTGGATTGCACCAACAGGATCTCCTGAAGATCTAATCAACATATATATCGGATATCAAGTTTATGGGACATTGATTTCAGCTTCCAATAATTTCCTTGGCCAAATACCAGCAAATACGAAAGTGCCCGGTGTAATAATAGCTAGTGGAAGGGAAGCTGCTTTGATTCATGGTACCATAAAAAACGAAAAGTTGAATATAATAAGAGAAGAAGCAAATGATGAATTAGAGGAACTTAAACAGGAACAGAAAGAAAAAATATTAAATGATCTTTGGTATAAGAATGGAGAAATAACTAACCTCATATTACACAATATTAATTGTGATGACTTAATTTCTACCCCTGATAGTGCCATGTTGGAAGGTAAACAGACTGGCAGTGTAACCATAAAGAATGTTAATAATATACCATTTACTCCATATTTGGGAAACAGCAAAATACCATATTTGGAAAATAGCAAAATATTAGCTACATTAGATAACGGACAAAAAATTAAAGTTGGAACAATCTCCTTTCAAGAAGACATCCCAGAAATTGGAGCATATGAAGAAGAAACAATTCAATTTGAGTATAAAGTCCCAATTGACTTCGTAGTAGAAGAGTGCTCGGTCATAGATTATAAACTTGAAATATTGATGAGACCGCACCCTTTGTCTTTTTTCCACACACATACAAAATCGGGTACATTCAAAGCTACTAGCATAGATGCATGTGAACTCATCTCATCTAACATTATAGCAGAAGGCTTAATAATGAGTGGAGATGCAGAAGCAATAACACACACCCCAAATGAAAATACAAGAACAATTATTTATGATCTGATGTATCCAGGAAGCGATCTTGATCTCCACTTATACGATGAAAGTGGAAATCACGTTGGGATCAATTATGATACGGGTCAAATAGAGGTTAAAATACCAGATGCAACATATTCAGGACCTGATTTTGGCTTAACAACAGTAGAATGGATTAGAATTTCAAACATTACGCATGAGAATTATGTGATTGAAGTTGTAGCTATGGATACAGGAAGATGTGGAGAGGATTATAGTATCGCGGTAAGCGAAATTCCAGAACTACCAGCTATCGTGAAAATTTCACCAGATAATATTAATCTCGAATCATCAAGCGGAGAATCTCAAGAAGTATTTTTGTTTGTAAAAGAATACGGTGGCTTCAACGATCTTAGTGGTATCAGTATCACAGCTTCCGATTTAACAGATAGCATGGGTGGAAGTATTCCATCTTCAAGTCTGATATTCGATATACCAAGTACAGCGGTTCAGGCGGGTTCGGCAATGGTCGTGAATCTCACTATAAATATCCCAACTGAGGCTGCAGGGGGAAGAACATACAGCGGGGTAATTACAGCAGAAGATGACAGCGGAGCGGTCGATACCATACAGATAAACATTAACGTAGATCCTGCAGAATGTCCACTCGATATGAACGATGACGGATATATCAACGCTCAGGATATCGTCCACCTCTTAACCCACGGAGAATGGGGCAGCAATCAAGGTCATGTATGGGACCTGAACGATGATGGCTATGTCAATGCCCAGGACATTGTATATGCGTTAACACATGGACAATGGGGTGCATGTCCATGATCATGCAGAACCTGAAGATGAGGTGAACTAAAATGAAAATAGAACGTGCGAAGGGAGGGATTTTATCCCTATTCATTTGTTTAATTTTGATACTGACCTTACTCAGTGATGGAATAGGGATAGCAGCGGCAGCAGATCCAATCGTCTCGGTAAAACCAGCAGTGAAAGATGTGAATGTGAGTGATGACTTCAGCATCTTTATAGAGGTCGATCCTAACGGGAACGCGGTTGAGACAGCCCTATTACATCTGACATACGATCCAACCAAAGTTCGTATTACAGACGTTGTCATAAACGGGACAGACTTCCCGATCAATTCCTCCGGTGACGCCACAGTCGCAGGTCAGATTACTAACATAATGGGGCTAAATACTGCTACTACCGGACTTACAACTGTAGCTAACCTTGCAGAGATTCGGATGCATGCTAATGCTACTGGGACATTCACCGTTGGAATATCTGGCGATCTTACAAGACCACCAGGAGATTCACTAATACCAGTTACAATGAACACTGGAGAAGTAAGTATTAAAATTCCGAGCAAGCTATTAGATGTCACCGTCCTCCACCCCAACGGCGGCGAATCCATCCTCCTCGGAACGCAGGTGCAGGTGAGCGCGCGCGCAACCGATAACACCACAGTAGCAAGCGTAACCTTCTCATATTCAAACAACAGCGGATCCGAATGGAATTCGATCGGGGCAGGAACAAGAGTCTCTGGAACAGACAAAGATGGGATATGGAATCGAACCTGGAACACGAGTGGACTTGGTGCTGGCTCGAATTATCTGATAAGAGCGGTTGCGGACAATGGCACATCCACAAGAGAAGATCAATCAGACAGCACCTTTTCGCTGACAAGCACACCACCATCCAGCAACGACAACGGTAACGGCGGCGGCGGTGGCAGTAGTAGCAGTAGTGGCGGAGGCAGCGGTTCCTCTGGAGAAGATTTCAATAACATTGTCATATCAGAAACCGACAGGCAGAGTATATTCAAGAACACCAGCGTCTCATTTATTTTCGATCTAAAAGGCAACATAGTCAGTCATATCAATTTCACAGCCCTGAATAGCGCCGGTACGGTAGCTGCCAAGGTTGAGATATTGAATAATACCTCTACGCTGGTGAGTACACCGCCACCTGATGAAGTACATAAAAACTTAAACATCTGGGTCGGGAACTACGGCTGGGCGACAGAGAAAAATATAGCAGATACTACTGTCAGTTTCAAAGTCGAAAAGTCATGGGTCACCGATAACAATATCGATGATGCCACAATTGCACTCTACCGTTACAGCGATGATAATTGGCATAAGCTGGTGACTAGGAAAATTGCCGAGGATGCTAATAGCTTACAATTTGAAGCCGAAACATCAGGATTCTCGCCATTTGCTGTAACAGGCAAGAAGATTATGGCAAAATTCGGCGGCGAAGGTATTGTTGCACAGCCTACAGCAACAGCAGAGAAAACCCCAGTTCCAACACCAACTGAAAAGGAGGGAATTCCTGGATTTGGTCTATTTGCAGGCTTGTCGGTCTTGTTGATAGCAGTGCAGTTATTGCGCAAAAAGAAATAGATTAAGCTTGAATCCGACAGTGGAGCCCGCCGCCCCTCCGGCGCCTCCGGCCACCGCCGCCGCCGTTACCGTTGTCGTTGCTGGATGGTGGTGTGCTTGTCAGCGAAAAGGTGCTGGTGGATAAGAAGGGGATTAAGTCCGGGATCGTGAGGGAGATCGCGAAGAGGATTGGGGAGATGCGCGGGTGATAAGCAAAATGTTTTTGTAAAAACGGAAACATGTAGTGAATTTCCTTATTTAACAGGGCATTTCAGAAGTTATTTATAGATTGGGGTATCCACTTAACTCCCGAAACTTCATATGGTGGGATGTTGTTCTATCGGCTTATAGAACAAGCCGTATCAACAGACCTTAATCCATACAAATCTATGGTTGCTGGGGGAAAATGTTAATAGAACGGGAGTTAAGTGGATACCCCACTATTTATAGTTTAACCCGCATAAAAATTTTATAATTTTAGAGAGGTAATGGTAGTTATCATTACATAGGATGGGGAATAAGAATGAATAGCATTTACGTGGAACGTACTCTCATAATATTATTGATCGTCACAGTCAGTGTGTTGGCGGTAGTGGTTGGTGGGTGTAATGAGGCAGCAAAAGACGAAACGCCTCCTATGCCTAAACAAACAGTAGTGCCTCTTGTGCCTACTGTAAACTCTACACCACAATTACCCAATCCTGCTTCTAAGTATTGTATTGAACAAGGATATAATAGTACCATTCGGACAAATCCTGATGGTTCTCAAACAGGGTATTGTATTTTCCCTGACGGAAGGGAATGGGAAGAATGGGCATATTTTAGAGGTGAATGTAAGCATGAGTAACAAGAAATATTATGTTTTCATATTAAGTTTTTTAATTTTTATTGCCTTGATAAGTGGAGTTTATGGTTTAGAAGAAAATAAAATAAAACAAGCCGATAATCTAGTTTCTTTAGAAGAAATGAGTATCCAAGAAAGAATTGACTTTCTTAATCAAAAAATAAATGAAAAAAATCTAAGTTGGGTGGCAGGGGAAACGTCCATGTCTAAGTTACCCAAAGAAGAAAGAAGGGCGAGGTTGGGTTTAATCAAACCCCCTTTTCAAAAACAAAACGCTGGAATAGAGACCAATTACATAACTTCCCCCCTCTCCGCTTCCTATCCGTCTTCTCTTGATTGGAGAAATAAAGATGGAAATGATTGGATTAGTCCTATTAAAGATCAGGGCGAATGTGGCGCTTGCTGGGCTTTTTCGTCTGTTGCAGTTGTGGAGTCAAGAGCAAAAATAGAACTAAACAAGCCGAGCTATAATATTGATTTATCAGAACAAGATGTAGTTTCTTGCAATACAGGTGGTGGAAGTTGTAGCGAGGGATCGGAAAGTGATGCGCTGACCCACATGAAAAATACAGGCATCGTCAAGGAATCTTGTTTTGCATACACCGCTTCAAATAATTCCTGCTCGAATAAGTGTTCTAATTGGCAAAATGAAATTCTGAAAGTGCAGAACTATAATTTGATTTCTGCAAGTGCAGGCTATATAAAACAGGCAGTAAATGATTACGGTCCTGTAACGGTTTACATGTATGTTGATGATGATTTTAACTATTATTTGGAAGGAATTTATTCTCATACACTTGTTACGTGGACTGGTGGACTTCATTCTATTACTATTGTAGGATATAATGATTCGGGTCAATACTGGATATGTAAAAACAGTTGGGGAACTGGCTGGGGCGAGAGCGGTTATTTCAGGGTATCCTATTCTGAAAACGTTCTGGATTATGACGCTTGGAATAATGATTGGGATGATAACAGAACTTTCATTTTGGATGACAGTTATTATGTAACAGGTACAGATATAGGAACCATTCCTACAGTAAATAGTGTTCAAGCAAATATCACCTATGCAAATAGCACAACACCAATTAATTTCACAGTTTACGCAAAAGCCAATTCTATTAAGCAACTATTGAGTGTCAAAATAAATGGAACTTCGATGAGTGGTACACTCTCAACAGGAGGTACATTTAGTACAATTAAAACACTTTCTGATTTTGGATGTCAAGGTTTTGAAGGGAATTGCATACTTATGATAAATGCCACAGATGATGCGGGCAAAGCCAATACTAACGAAAAAATTACTGTCGTAGTTGATGATATTGCGCCAAGAGTTGCTGCAAATCCTACTGTTTATCCAGATAATCAAAATGCGGCAAGGAATGGAAGTCTAATAACCCTTAATGCAACAATTATCGACCTTGGAGCTGGTGTTAAAAACGCCATGGTCAACGTCTCCCAGGTCAACGGCAGCCTTGGAAATATAATCCTTAACAACATCAGCGGATTCTGGACAAATTCAAGTGTGATATTGAATACATCAGATGGAATATATTATTTGAATGTCACTGCTTATGATAACGCGTACAATTGCAACGATAGCGCTCAGGTTACAGTAGTGATAGATAATACTAGGCCTATCATACTTAGTGCTGATGCTAATCCATCCATTATTGAATCAAATGGAACTGATAACACATTGCTAAATGTCACTGCGATTGATAATGGCAGCGGCATTGCATCGGTGACAATTAATCTTTCTGCGATCGGCGGCTTGTCAGCTCAGGCAATGACCAATTACAGCGGAGTATGGCAGTTCGTCACAAATACAACCATTTTCGGCACATTTGAACTACCAGTCAATATCACAGATAATGCAGGCAATTCCAATACGTCTGTTACGATCTTGCTGATCGTAAATGATACTACACTTCCGGTTGTGATTGGTACCTTACCTAAGAATCTGGCAACTGATGTAACGATTGGTTCCAGCATTACAGCCACATTCAGCGAACCCATGAACAGTTCAACACTGAACGATACAGCAATAAAAGTGTACAGTCTTTCAAGTGGCAAGATTACAGGTGGAATCTTTGAAGATACCAATGGCACATGGAACTCCAGCAATTTCCAGGGTTTTAGATATGATGAGGAACTCACAGTTTTTCAAACTCCGATAGATGGTGCACACAGAATCATTTTAGAGAATAATCTCGTCTATTCAACCAGCCCCTTAACGAGATACTATCAACTCTATATCCATAAAGGCGAAAAAGTAGCTGGATCTGAAAATTACAGTATTATCGGTTGGCTGGGAGATGAGTATGTTGCGATAAATGGCACACCAAACAAATTGACAAAGCTAGTTTTAGAGCAAAAGTCCTATGAAACCAAAACATTGCAGAGAAATGAGATTTGGGATATGGGAAATGGATATTCATTAGAGGTTGTCGAAATTGATAATGATGGCGGTGAAGCATGGCTAGACTTGTATAAGGATGGTAATACTCTTGATAGTAATCCATTTGATAATCAGTCCTACTGGTGCGTGAAGGATGATATTGAAGGCGAGTCTAATGTCCCTATTTTTATAACCTATCTTGATAAGGTCAGCGATAATACGATCCAGTTAAAGTACACATGGTTAATATCTCAAGATGTCACTGTTATTAATTCGGGCGAATACTTCGGTATGTTCGAAGTAAAATCTATTTCCAGTGATGGAATTCGATTGGCCAATGAAGAAAATGTCTCGCTGACAAGAGGCAGCGCAATACCTCTGGCAAATGATCTGAAGTTTGAGGTTGAGGATACCCCAACTGTACGATATTGTCTTGTAGGCACAGGTGAAATTAAAACAGGATTGGCTGGAGATATTTCTTATAACAGCGCCAGCAGAAGAGTAATTTTTGATCCCGTTTCCAATCTTAAGTATGATACAAATTATATTTCATATATCACAACTGTTGCAGAAGATCTGGCTGGTAATGCTTTAATAGAAGATTATGAATGGAAATTCAAGACAATGCGTTATACTTCAAGTGGAAATGGAGGCGGCGGCGGTGGAGGTGGAGGTGGCGGCACCTCTGGAGAAGATTTCTATAACATTGTCCTATCAGAAACCGACAGGCAGAGCGTATTCAAGAACTCACACATCTCATACAGGTTCGATCTGGAAGACAACATAGTCAGTCATATCAATTTCAGAGCCCTGAAAAGCGCCGGTACAATAGCTGCCAAAGTTGAGATATTGAACAATACTTCCACGCTGGTGAGCACACTACCACCTCATGAAGTATTTAGAAACCTGAACCTATGGGTCGGGAACGCTGGATGGGCTACAAAGAGGAATATTGCCGATGTCACTGTTGTTTTCACTGTAGATAAATCATGGATCAATGAAAACAATATCGATGAATCATCAATAGCCCTCTATCGTTACAGCGATGATACATGGCATAAGCTGGTGACCAGAAAGATCTCCGAGGATGCCAATAGCTTGCAATTTGAAGCTGAAACGCCAGGATTCTCGCCATTTGCTGTAACAGGTAAAGAGTTTGAAAGAAAAGCGGGAGGCGAAGATATTATTGCAGAGCCTACAGTAACAGCAGAGAAAACCCCGGCCCAGACACCAACTGAGAAGAAAGGGATACCTGGATTTAGTCTATTTGCAGGCTTTTCGGTCTTGTTGATAGCAGTGCAGTTATTGCGCAAAAAGAAATAGATTAAGCTTGAATCCGACAGTGGAGAAGGATAAGGCATATCCAAAGTCCTGATGTCAGGTCAGGGACGGGTGCTGGTGCTGGTGGATTAAAGAGGAGTTAAGTCAGGGATTGTGAGGGAGATCGCGAAGAAGATTGAGCAGAGCCGTAGATGATAAGAAGTACTCTATTTTTTTATTCAGCAGTACGGTATCAACTGACTAAACCAGTCCTGAAATCTTACGTGTATGGATGGAGAGCGTCACAACAGGTTTGGTTATTGTCACCACCATTGTCACAATTTATAACAGTCAATAATTTCGAAAAATTTTTATACTATTACACAAATAAATATATGTATATTGGAGATGCTGGTAAGATTGCGTTCTATCTGGCTGGGAAAGTGAGTGAGTTATGGGGCTCATTGTTATTGATAGAATGCAAGCAATCGAGTGTGTTGCAGAAATCAGAGTGAGTAAGCTGATATTTCCAATTTGATACTTGCTGCTAGTCCAGATTCATAGAAAGTATTGAATGAATTGTGCGAAGGAAAGGAAGTGGGAAATTGTGTCCAATGTTAAATTGAATAAAATACCAACAAAACGCAAATTAATTATTGGTTGGAATAAAAGGACAAAAATAGGTGCAATTATTGGAGGATCATGGGGCCTAATTACTGGGATGTTGTATGCATGGGGAGTTTTTGCATTAGGATTTTCAGGACATGGTGAAATAGGTACATTATCAAACAATATATCTGCTATATGGAAAATATTTTTTTTGCCGGCATATTTAACTGACATAATTTCTGGTTTTTTAGGAAATTCATTGATAATTATAGCTTCTTTACTTGGTTTTTCTTTTTTTATAATATGGTGCATTGGAATACCGATCTTATTCGGTATTATAATGGGCATTTTGACATCTGCAATAATTGAAAAAAAAATAGCGGTTGATAAAATGACGAAAAATTACATTGGATTGAGTTTAGCGGGAATAATTTGCATATTTGGAATGTTTGGCATAATACCCCTCGCATGTGCTGAAGATATAGGGGAATTAAGTTTGGATTTAGAACCGGATGCGACCGTTATGAAAACTGCCCAGGAATTTCAGCTAATGCACATAAAAGTTGTAACACTAACAGATGAAACTGAAGTAGTATTTTTTGAATCTGATATAATTGAGCAAAAAGATATAAATATGCCAATCCCGGCAGGGACATATAAATTATATGTTCAATTACAGGGACATAGAACGATATGGGAACTCGACAACGAAAATAGAGGATATGAAGTTTCAGCAGGTTCTACTACAGTCGTACCATTATGGGAGAACACTCTATTAAAGGATGTATTCGCAGATGCTCCCTGGCGAACAGAGACTGGCAATATTCCTATTCTTGTTATGGTTAAAGATGCTACAGGTATTGCAGGGGATTATGATTTAGGAAATGTTGAAATATACCTGGATGAAGATTGTGATAAAGACAATAACGAAGCCGATGATATACTTTTAGAAACCGTAACAAAATGGTATGGTGTTACCGTAAGTGGATCATTCTATAATCTATATTACCCTGGTGATTGGTATGGCATTACTTACCTGGATCCATCTGAACATGATCTAAGTGGTGAGGTTTGTTTCCATGTAGTAATCAGGGAAATCGGTGGATGGCTAGATCCGGATAGCGATACGCACAGCCATTTTAATGTGAATATAGCAAGTGATACTCTACCTGCCTTAACAAATTGGCATGCTGGAGATACACATTACCATAGTAGTTATACCGACAATCTAGTAGAATTTGGATTTCCAGTAGAAGCTACGGTAGAAGCTGGAAAAGTCATTGGGCTTGACTGGAATGCTATTACAGATCACTCCTTTGATATTAGAGATAGCAAAACATCAGACTCAAATCATAAGTTTAATACCCTTAAAAGTGACGTCAGCTCTTATAACACTGGTTCGTACAGGCTTATACTTGGGGAGGAAGTCTCTTGTTATGGACATGAGAATCCTCCTAATCCACAGGTTCCAAGAGGAGTTGTTCATTTTTTAATCTTTGGAATGGAAAATTTCAACAATGTTAGAGGAACAGGATTAAACTTTATCCCCGGAGGTCACGATGAAAAACCTGAAGGCGGGCTAACATGGAATCTTGAAGATGTTATTGATGCAGTTAATTCTCAGGGCGGCGTTAGTTATGCGGCACATCCGGAAGGACATCGCGATGCAAGTGCTGCCGCTTTTGATAGAGTTCCCTGGATTACTGAAGACTATGATCTGGTCGGGTATAATGGTCTTCAAGTGTGGAATATGATGGACAGAGACCATGAGCGAGATTTAGGATTAGAACAGTGGAAACGCTTGTTATTAAATGGTCGCAAAGATATATTTATTGCAGGCGGCAGTGACGCTCATGGGGATTTTAGTCATGCAACCACTGTAATTGGGCCGATGGATAACGCTTTTGGAAAGGTTCGAACATATATATATTGTGAAGAATTTACTGAGGAAGGCATTTTAAATGCACTTAAAAACGGGCACTCCATAATGACAGATGGTCCTTTAGTAATTTTCAACATAACCAATGAGCGTAGTGAGACTGCAATTATAGGGAATGAAATTACAGGATATTATCTTACTTTGAACATACAATGGGAGTCAACATCTGAATTCGGGAATATTTCTCACATTTATATCCATCGTGGTATAATTAATGAAACTGAAGTAAAGATCAGCAAGTATAATCTTACTCCAGATAATTTTTCAGGGGCAGGTGTGTATTCGGACTTAGCTGGCAAGGTTCCTTTGATGAAGAATGGATATATCAGGATAAATGCAACTACAGATAAAGGGTACAGTGTATACACAAATCCAATCTGGATCAACAGTCCTGCATCTATAATCTCTAATGTATCAGTAACTGGAATAACAGCAAATTCTACAACCATAACCTGGGATACTAATGGACCAAGTGACAGCTTAGTTAAATATAGCTCCGAATCTGGAAACTATACGTTATTAAAATATAACCATAATAATGTCACGTCACACAATATAAATCTCACAGGACTGATACCAAATACAACTTATTATTTTGTTGTGAACAGTACGGACGCAAGTTGTAATTCTAACGAGAGCAATGAATATAATCTCAGGACTGCAGCAATTCCAGACACCACGCCAGCAGTTGTAATTAACACATCTCCCGAGAACTTGGCAATAAATGTCATAATAGAGACAAATATTACTGCTACATTCAGTGAACCTATGAACAGTTCTACACTCAATAATAACACGGTAAAGGTATATAATCCGGACAGGATTATGGGCGAAACCTTTGAAGATACTAATGGTTCATGGAACTCCAGTAATTTCCAGGCTTTCATGCATGTTGAGGAACTTGCTGTCTGGCAGACACCAATAGATGATGCACACAGAACCATAGGAGAAGGTAATCTCATATATTCTACTCAACCCCTGCTGAGGGACTATCATGTCTATTCAAATGAAGGCATCGAAGTAGAAGACTCTGGGAATTACAGCGTCATCGGTTGGCTGGGGGATGAAAATGTAGTGATTGATAATGGTGCTGGCGATTGGATAATCTCGAAATTGGTTTTCGAGCAAAACTCTATTAATACCAAAACATTACATGTCGGACAAACATGGGATTTAGGAGATGGATATTCCTTTAAGTTGCTCGAACTCGATGTAGGTGGTAATGAAGCATGGGTGGCCTTAAACGACTCACGTGGAGAAATTGACAATATGGTATGTGTTAACCAGACTGCTTGTATTTTTTCAGCGGACATAGACGCAAGTGGTGATAATACTCCTTTCTTCGTAACATATCTGAATAAAGTCAACTTGACCCAGTTCCATATAGAATTAAAATACACTTGGTTGATATCACAGAATACTACTGAGATTCAAGATAATGAACAATTAGGCGATTTCAGAGTAAAAACCTCCACTGACAAAATTATTATTGAAAACGATGAAGACATGCTTTTAATGAGAGGTAGCACAATTCCATTATTCGATAACTTCAAGTTCGAAGTTGAGGATACGCCAACTGTACGATATCGTCTTATACACCAAACAGAAACACCTGTGGAAGGAGATGTTTCTTACAACAGTTCAAGTAGAACCGTGACTTTTGACCCAATTTCAAATCTCAATGAAAACATAGACTATTTCCCACGCATTACAACTGGTGCAGAAGATCTGGCTGGTAATGGTTTGACTGAAGACTACATATGGACATTTAAGACAGTTGATACAAAACCACCCACCATAACTGATAACACTCCAACCGGAACAGACATTCCAGTAACGACCGTGATAACCATAACATTCAACGAGTCGATGAATACGACATCCGTTGAAGATGCTTTCTCCATTGATCCTTCAGTTGCAGGAACGCTCAGTTGGTCTGGCGATACGATGAACTTCACCCCAACCGCTGACCTTGCATACTCTACAATGCATGAGGTTACCATCGGAACAGGAGCAGAAGATATGGCTGGCAATCCACTTGCAACAACTTACATCTGGAACTTTACCACAGAAGTTATACCAACCTCAAACAATATCATCCTGAACCCAGGATTTGAATCAGGAACCTCTCCATGGCGATTTTATACGAGCGGGACAGGGACTTTCACTATAGCATCTCTTGGCTTTGAAGGGAACAATGCTGCCAAACTTGCTTTATACAGTGGTAGTACGAACATCCAGTTATATCAAACAGAGGTAACACTGGAACCAGACACCCGCTATCAGTTAAGTTTTTCAGGTTATTCAACGACCGGACATGATGTGAATGTGCGATTGATCAAGCATGTTTCACCATATACCAACTATGGTTTGGACTTTACAGCTGATCTTGGCACGAGCTGGCAGACCTTCACTACTGAATTTACCACGACTGGTTTTACAGGTACAGTAAATGATGGACGTTTAATGTTCTGGCTCGCACCGTTCGCTACATCAGGAGATAAGTACTACATTGATGACGTGCGATTGGAGAAAGTTGATATTCAAGATACCACACCTCCCACGGTTGCCGGAAATGAACCCACAGGAATAAATGTTCCCGTCACCACGCAAATACATGTGACTTTCAGCGAGGCAATGGATCAAGCATCTACGGAGTCCGCGTTCTCGACGTCTCCCGTAAATTTTGGAAGCTTCAGCTGGAACGGTAACATCATGACCTATACTCCAGATTCTGACTTTGCCTTTGACACGACATATACGGTTATGGTAAAAGACACAAACTGTATGACGGTCTGCCATAACCAGGATATGCATGCGATACATGAAATGACATCAGCTACATGCCAGGGATGTCATGGTGTATCATTAGCCGATCGACAACCTTCATGTTACAAATGCCATACAGATTCGATACACACAGGTGCCAGAGACTTGGCAGATAATTGTATGCAAACCGAGCATACCTGGCAGTTCACAACGGAAATTGTACCGACTTCAAACAATATCATCCTGAACCCGGGATTTGAGTCCGGCACTACACCATGGCTTTTTTTTACCAATGGTATAGGCACGTTTTTGAATGATGCTTCTGGTGATGGAAGTCCCTATGCCGGTCATATTACGATCTATCAAGAAGGGAGCAATGTTCAACTTTATCAGCCGGGTCTGGTACTTGAGCCAAATGTTCTATATCGTTTGAGCTTTAAGGCATATTCCAATACTGGTCATGACTTCTCCATTTCACTGCATAAGCACGAATCTCCGTATACTAATTATGGATTATCTGACGATGTGGTTAACCTTGGTACTTCATGGAGTGAATATTCAACCCAGTTTACCACTTCCGGTTTTTCCGGGACCGTGGATGATGGTCGTTTAAGGTTCTGGTTGTCACCCTATGATGCTATTGGAGATCACTATTTCATTGATGATGTTATTCTCATAAAGGTTTAGGACCAAAGATGTGTGGGATCGAAGGTATCCGGCACTCGCAATAGCGTGGGTTGGCAGGGACTTTCATGTACTCCATCTTCCTGAACTGCTTTTCGGATATGTTCCTTGCTTATCTGTGGAATTGTTTTTTTAATTATTTATCAGTACGGCATCAACTGACTAAACCAGTCCTGAAATTTTACGTGTATGGATAGAGAGCGTCATAATTTGTTTGATTATGATTATCATAATAGTTGACAATTCCAAAAAATTATTATACTATTACGAACTTGAATATTTATATTGTGCTGAAAAGATTACGTTCAATCTGGAAGGAAAGGTGAGTGAATTATGAGTGAAAAAAATATCAAGATCAACCTTACCGCTGTAAGTAACAGCATTAACAAGTACAGGATATTGATGATTGTGTTCATTACTGCCGCAGTGTGTGTGATGAGTGCAGGAATCGGAACCGCAGAAGATGTGAATATAACATTTGAAGGACATTTTGGTGGTGACATTTATGCAACTGCTGTGTCCGGGAACTATGCATATGTCGGACAGGGACAGCATTTAGTAGTTCTCGATATAAGCAATCCTTCACAACCTTTTGAACTTGGGAGGATACATACTATAGACATTACTTCCGATATTAAAATATCAGGCAGCTATGCCTATGTTACCAGTGATAATGGCGGTCTTGTGATTGTTGATATCAGCGACCCAGCCGCCCCGACCCTTGCAGGTAGTTATGACACGGGATATGCGTTGGGTGTTGCAGTTTCAAGCAACTATGCCTATGTTGCCGATGATGAAAATGGTCTTGTTATTATTGATATCAGCAACCCAGCCGCCCCTACTCTTGCAGGTAGTTATGACACGGCAGGATATGCGAAAGGTGTTGCAGTTTCAGGCAACTATGCCTACGTTGCCGATCATCATAACGGTCTTGTGATTATTGATATCAGCAACCCGGCCGTTCCTACTCTTGCAGGCAGTTATGATACGGCAGGATATGCGTTTGGTGTTGCAGTTTCAGGTAGCTATGCCTACGTTGCCAGTAATAACGGTCTTGTGATCGTTAATGTCAATAACCCAGCCGCCCCGACTCTTACAGGCAGTTATGGTATAGCAGGATTGACGATGGGTGTTGTAGTTTCAGGCAGCTACGCCTACGTTACCGATGGTAATAACGGTCTTGTTATTGTTGATATCAGTAACCCGGCCGCCCCCACTCTTGCAGGTAGTTATGATACGGAAGAATATGCAAGGGGTGTTGCAGTTTCAGGGAGCTACGCCTACGTTGCCGATAATAGTGGTCTTGTGATTATTGATATCAGCAACCCGGCCGCCCCTACCTATGAAGGTAGTTATGATTTGGCAGGAGATGCGCAAGGTGTTGCAGTTTCAGGTAGCTATGCCTACCTTGCCGATAGTAATAACGGTCTTGTGATTATTGATATCAACAACCCAACCGTCCCTACTCTTGCAGGTAGTTATGATACGGCAGGAGATGCGAATGGTGTTGTGGTTTCAGGCAGTTACGCCTACGTTGCCGATGGTACTAACGGTCTTGTGATTATTGATATCAGCAACCCAGCCGCCCCCACTCTTGCAGGTAGTTATGACACGATGGGATATGCGTACGGCGTTGCAGTTTCAGGCAGCTATGCCTACGTTGCCAGTAGTAACGGTCTTGTGATCGTTGATGTCAATAACCCAGCCGCCCCTACTCTTGCAGGCAGTTATGGTATAGCAGGATTGACGATGGGGGTTGCAGTTTCAGGCAACTATGCCTATGTTGCCGGTTTTACTAACGGTCTTGTGATTGTTGATATCAGCAACCCGGCCGCACCAACCCTTGCAGGTAGTTATGATACGGCAGGATTTGCGGAGAATGTTGCAGTGTCAGGCAGCTATGCCTACATTGCCGATGGTAATAAGGGTCTTGTGATTGTTGATGTTAGCAACCCAGCCGCTCCGACCCTTGCAAGTATTTATGACAAGGCAGGATGGATGCATGATGTTGCAGTGTCAGGCAGCTATGCCTATGCTGCAAGTAGTAATGGCAGAACAATGACTATTATTAATATCAGTAACCCAGCCGCCCCTACTCTTGCAGGTAGATATGATATGAGAGGATATGCAAGTGGTGTTGCAGTTTC
>Ga0255396_1008_pt2 | contig 19298 bp, 17 predicted proteins | sample ANMaggSeSYBR01J8_FD_182120 | JGI IMG/M metagenome (GOLD analysis project Ga0255396, IMG submission 182120) | Sediment cell enrichment communities from methane seep in Santa Monica Basin, California, United Staets - ANME aggregate JGI... | ecosystem: Environmental > Aquatic > Marine > Cold seeps >... | reverse complement strand
AATTGCTCTTCACGTCCGATGATTTGCGGGCCGCAAAGGACACCTGGGCGCGCGTATGGTTCCTCGATCAGCCATCGCACCTGAAGCCATTTCGCACGCATGGCGGCATTATTTAATTAAATGGCTGGCGACACGATAACTTTGGATGTTCAACTGGGCAGATTACTGCTGCGCAACCCAATCGGCGTTGCTTCGGGCACATTCGGCCACGCGCGCGAGATGGCCGGATTTGTCGATCTGGACCGGCTCGGCGCTATTTTGCCCAAGACGATTACCGCTCAGCCGCGGCCGGGAAACGAAACCCCGCGAACATTTGAAACCACCGGCGGCATGCTCAACTCCATCGGGCTGGCCAACAGCGGCATTGAGGTTTTCGTCGATCGGCAGCTTCCCTATCTGGCCAAACTGAAGGCGGCCGTCATCGTCAGTATTGCCGGCCGCTCGGTCCAGGAGTTCGTAAAAATGGCCGCCCGGCTGGACGGTTTGCCCGGCATCGCGGCCTTGGAGCTGAACATTTCATGCCCAAACGTCAGCGGCGGCGTCGATTTCGGCTCCGACCCGTCGCTCTGCGAGCCGCTGGTGGCGGGCGTTCGCAAGGCCTGTTCGCTGCCCGTGCTGGCCAAGCTGACCCCGAACGTCACCGATATCACCGCGATTGCCAAGGCCGCCGAGGCGGGTGGAGCCGACGCGATTTCGCTGATCAATACCTGCCTGGGCATGGCCGTAAACTGGCGGCGGCGGCGACCGTATTTGGGCAACGTTCTCGGCGGACTCAGCGGCCCGGCGATCAAGCCCATCGCCCTACGGGCCGTTTTTCAGGTATCCCGCGCCGTCGGCATCCCTCTAATGGGCGTGGGCGGCATCAGCACAATCGACGACGTAATGGAATTCCTCGTCGCCGGCGCCACGGCCGTGCAGATCGGCACGGCCAACTTCTTCAACCCCGGCGTCTCCATGCAAATCCTCGACGCGCTGCCCGCGGCGCTGGAAGAACTCGGCGTCGCCAGCGTGGCGGAAGTGGTCGGCACGCTAGAAGTGGAATGAGCAAGGTTCAATTCTCAATGTTCAATGATCAATTAGCTGGGATTGCCGTTTGTTCATTGAACATTGAGAATTGAACCTTGACCATTCCCACCCCCTCCCTATCGCAAACACCCCCCCGGCGTTATACTGGCGGCATGAGAGTACTTTCAGGCATTCAACCCACTAATCGATTCCACTGGGGAAACTATTTCGGTGCTATCCGCCAGTACATCGATCTCCAGCACGAGGCCGAAGAGGCCTTTTATTTCATTGCCAACCTGCACGCCTTGACCACGGTCCGCAACCGTGACGAGTTGGCCGGTCTGACCATGGACGCGGCCATCGATCTTTTGGCGCTGGGCCTGGAGCCGGCCCATGCGACCCTGTTCGTGCAATCCGACGTGCCCGAGGTCAGCGAGCTTTGCTGGCTGCTGATGACCGGCGCGCCGCTGGGGCTGCTGGAACGCTGCCACGCTTATAAGGACAAGAAGGCCCGCGGTCTCGCGGCCGCCGCCGGGCTGTTTACATATCCGGTGCTGATGGCCGCCGACATTTTGGCATACGACAGCGACACGGTTCCCGTGGGCGAGGACCAGGACCAGCACATCGAGGTCTGCCGCGACCTGGCGGCCAGCTTCAACCACCACTATGGCGAAACCTTTGTGATGCCCAAGGCGAAAATCCTCGACACCTCGGCCCGCGTACCCGGCACCGACGGCGAAAAGATGTCGAAGAGCTACAACAACTTCCTGGCGGTTTTTGAAGATCCCAAGACGCTGCGCAAACAGATCATGCGGATCAAAACCGATTCGCGGCCCATGGAAGACCCCAAGCAGCCCGACGGCGACCACCTCTTCCAACTCTTCAGCCTGTTCGCCGCCGCCGAACAACGCGAAGAGATGGCGGCCAAGTACCGCCGCGGCGGTTTCGGCTACGGCGAGGTCAAAAAAGCACTGGCCGATCTGGCTGTCGATTACTTCGAAGGGCCACGCCAAAAGCGTCTGGAACTGGAGGCCAGCCCGGAAAAGGTACGCGCGGTTCTCACCGCCGGAGCCGTCAAGGCAAGGGAAAAAGCGTCCCAGGTTCTGCAACGAGCAAAAACCGCCTGCGGCGTCTCGTAGGGTGCGTCTTGACGCACCATGAATTGTTTTCGGCTTCGTAATTCGGAGGCGGATGGCGGCTTGGCGGTGCGTCAAGACGCACCCTACGAGACTCGAAATGCCGCAAACCACACAGAAAAAAGGCAGAAAAAAGGTGCCAGGCACCAAATTCAGAAAAAAGGTGCCAGGCACCAAATTCAGGAATAATAGGCAATATACACATCTGCTGCCCCCCGCAAATTAAAGTAAAGTAGGCCGGGTCGTGACTCGGCATTTGTGCCATAACACCAATAAAAGCCCCCGTAATTCACCCGATGAAGGAGAGTTGAAATGCATACAATCTCTATGTTTTACGGTATTTTGATACGCATGTTCTTCAAAGATACGACAAGTTATGTAGGCCGGATCGTGATCCGGCGTTTGCGATGCGTGCGTGTTGGTTCCATTGCCGGGTCGCGACCCGGCCTACACACTGAAATACAATTTTTAACCACGAAAAGTCGAAAGCCCTAAGTAAATGTTTTTCGACACCCCTTTCGTGTTTTCGTAGTTTCGGCCTTTCGTAGTCCCTTTAGTTTTCGCTTTGATTGTTCAGGTGTTTCAAATGACCAAATCCGTCATAAAGGTTTCGCCTGAAGGCGGGGAAACTAAAGGGGAAACTAAAGGTGTCCGGTACTTTTATTGCAGGACGTTTAATCACCGGTCGAAAGAACACTAATTTCCGCTAATCTTCACTAATTTTTTATTAGCGTGGATTAGCGTTGATTAGTGTTCCCAAAAATCGTGGGGCGCCGTCACCTCTTGGGGCGTGCGACAACTTGATAGGCAAGCTATTGCTTTGCCTCAATTGGACGTATGAATACACAAGCGAAACCGATATTTGAAATCAGCCGTCAGGCAACCAACGTCCTATTCGAAAAGATTGGTGCGGTTGACACCATCCGATTTCTGAATCAGGGTCGGCGGTGCGTCAAGATGCACCCTACGAAACTACTAGACTGATATAAAATGAAACGCGACCCGGCTTACATACGAGACGCGGCCCTGTGGCTGTCGGGCGGCGTGGCAATCGGTTTGGCGGCCGGCTGGATTGCAACCATGGTGGCAGCGCGATTCGCGCCGCTGGTGGTGTTTCCCTTGGTCGTGGGCGCGGTGCTTGGCATCGTGTTGATCGGCGCAGCGCAGTTGCTTCAAAGCGGCCGGCGCCCCACGATTTTGGCGGCCGCCGTGGCGGCGGCGTTGGTTGCCGTCGGTGCTCAGCATTATTTTAGCTACCTGGACGCCTGTCGGAAAATGGAAGAATCGCGGACGATTAGAGACGCCGAAGCGGCCTTTGCCCAGATCATGCCGGACCGCCGGCCGGCCGGCCCCTTCGATTACCTACGCTCTCGGGCGGCCGTTGGCCGGCGGATGCCGTTCGGCTACGTGGCCCGCGGGCCGATGGCCTGGTTGAGCTGGGTCGTCGACGGGCTGTTGGTCGTGGCCGGCACGATGGCCGTGGTCGTTTTTGCCACCGACTCGAAAAAAACAGAAGGAAACCAAGAAAACGAAGGGGGAAATTAAGTGGAAATGAAAATTAGCCACAAACAAACACAGATAAACACGGATAAGAACACTAATTAAATCTAATCGACACCAATTGTTGTCCTTACCAGCATTTGCAATCCACTTTTGCTTATGAAAATTAGCGTTGATTAGCGGATATTAGTGTTCTTTTAACTTTTTGACTCTGCGACATATTGATACGACATCTTCCCATCCGTGTTTATCGGTGTTCATCCGTGGCTAATTTTTCCTTTTTAATCTTTTACTTCATTTGGCTGAACGGTTATGATTTTTCTTAATCTTTGTTTTCTTCGTTTCCTTCTGTAAAATACTTTTTCCATCTCTGTACTAAATCTTTGTTTTCTTCGTTTCCTCCTGTAAAATACTTTTTCCATCTCTGTACTTAAAGCGAAAATCCCCATTTGGATAGAAACCGATCATGTCCGACGTAATTGGAATTGGCACTGACATTACCGAGTGTTTGCGAATCGCGCGGATGATCGAGCGGCACGGCGACCTCTTTATCAATCGCGTCTATACGCCGGACGAGATCCGCTATTGTCGCAACCGCAAACAGACCACCGAGCATTTTACGGGCCGTTGGGCGGCGAAAGAGGCCGTGCTAAAAGCCCTGGGGACCGGCTGGCGACGCGGGATCGGTTGGCGAGACGTCGAGATCATCAACGAGCCGGGCGGAAAGCCGATCGTCAACGTGCATGGCGGCGCAAAGCAAGTGGTCGAACAACTGGGCATCACCCGACTGCTAATCACCATCTCGCACTGCCACACACACGCCACGGCCTTTGCAATCGCCACCGGCAGTGATGATGAGTAGGGCGTTTTTTGAGGATGAGTAGTGGACGTGCCCACGCGCTGGCTGAGAAACAGCCAGCCCCCCCCAAATTGCCTTCTTGCCAATGGCCTCTGATGCCCGTTGGGTTGATTACACGCATTGTTACTGATAGAACTGCGCGGTGTAAAGGCCGTAATTTTTGGTGGTGTTGACACATGGCAACACCCGATCTATTATACATTAAGGCAGGCTGTGCGTGCCTAGACATAGCAAAAAAGAAGTTGCTGACGCCATTGAGCATGCCGAGAGCAAAGGTTGGAGGGTCGATTATGCTGGGAAGAGTCACGTTTGCGCAACCCTCTATTGTCCTGGTGGCCCGGGATGCTGCCGCCCACTCCGTGTTTATTCCACTCCTCAAAATCCCGGCAATCACGCCAAGCAAATAATAAGAGCGATCGACCGTTGCGGCCATCAAGGGGACGAGGAAGAAGAAAAAGAATAGGACTGCGAGCCAATGGATACATACACATTCACGCTGGTTTTAGAAGGGTCGCCGCGGATAGATGAAGAGATGGCGAACAGGCTCTATGAATCCGGATGCACGGATGCCCTTCCTGGCGGACGGTACGGCGTGGATACTATTGAGTTTGACAGAGAGGCAAACTCTTTTCGCGAGGCCGTGATGTCTGCGAGGCTGGACGTGGAGCACGCAGACGAGCAACTCCAGGTGTGCCGAGTTGAGCCAAGCGACCTGGTGACCATAGCCGAGATTGGCAGACGCTCCGAGAGGTCACGCGAAAACATCCGGCAGATGGTGACAGGCGAGCGTGGCCCAGGGGGATTTCCACGGCCGATTTCTGGCGTGTCGTCAAAATCTCCCTTGTGGAGTTGGTCGAAGGTTGCCGAGCATCTGTTCGAGCAAGATGTAATTGGAGAGGAGGCCGTAGAGCAGGCGAAGGAAATAGTGCAAATCAACCGGGAGTTGAGCGAACCCGGAGCACCCCTGGAAACGGCTGTCCGGTCAGATTACGTGACGGGCAGATATAATTGTGATATTGTCAGCAAGGTGACAGAAACCGACGCAAACTGCCACTGCCGCTACGTGGAATAGTAACGAAAGACGACCATGGCAAAAAAAACCGCACAACAAAACGGCCCGTGTAGTCTTAGCCTGAAGGCCATACGGTTGGTGAGTTATGGGGCCAACGCACTAAAGCTGGTGAAAGACTGCCCGCTGGAGGTTGCGATCACTATGTCAGGTACGGCAAGCCAGAACGTAGACAAAATGCATCTGACAGTCGACATATCTTTCGCCGTGAGTTTTATGGAAAAACCGGAATCGCACAAAGAGGCTTTAGCGACTTTTAATGGAAAGTATCAGCTTCTCTATGGCAGCGATTCTCCTTGCGACATTGAGGAGCAGCAGATGGGGCTTTTTATTAAAAACACCTCGGTAGTTGATCTTTGGCCCTACTGGAGAGAATTGGTCCATGAAACATCTGTTCGAATGGGACTGGTTGTATCGCCCTTGCCATGCTCGGTAAACTTCACGGATTCCCCGGAGGAACGCTCTGCCAAAGGGCATCACTCCCAGGAGGGCACTGAAGGGAAGACCGCCGCAAAGGGGTAGCAATAGTTTTTTGCACCCGGTACCCGACGAAGCCGAGAGCCGCCGGGTTAAATATCGACACGGTTATCGCCTTGGTAATAGGCAACGTCATCTAGTTGGTCCAGGGCCACTATCCAGCCTCGGCAGTCGGGGCTTCCGCAGCCGCAGGCGATCGCTGAATTGGCGGGCCAGCCATAGTCGATGGATAGTTCTTCGCCCGGGTCGATGTCCCGTATCACCTCGATCCATATTTCGCTCGAACCTTCTTCGAAACAAGCCAACTCACAGTTCGGCCGGCAACTGTGATTGATGAATCTGAACGGTTCGTCCGGCTCCAGCGAAATGCGAGAATCGATCTCGATGCAGTAGTCGGATTCATAACCTAAATCCTCAACAACTCGCCCGGTAAGTTCGCCCACAACTTCGCCGGTTTTGAATTCCCTGACGGCGAAAACGCCCATGCCATGCCGCGCCTTGCCCACGCGGACCATTTCCAAGTCACTTCCCTTGCTCAACCGATGCTCTCCCGTTCACGACATTTTTTATAGAAATGAAAGGTTGCCAGTATGATCGACCCGCGGAAACTCGTCAATCGGTTACGGCCGGGGGCGTTTACAAAAATTTGAAAACAGTGTATATCTTAATCGCTCAATTGTTTGCAGCATGGAGAAGATTAATGGATGAACCGGACGAAAATGAACCGGACGAAAATAACCAACAAGAACAAGAAACCACCCCCAAGCCGCGCTGGCAGCCGCTCGCTTCGGTAGACCGCCGCGTGGCGGGTGTATTGGCCGAAAAGGCGAAAACCACTCCCGACTCCTATCCGCTTTCGCTAAACGCCGTTTGTACCGGTTGTAACCAAAAGAGCAATCGTTCGCCGGTCATGCAGCTTGAACCCGACGCCGTGGAGGAATCGCTCGACCGGCTTAGGGAAATGGGCGCGGTGGGCATTGTGCAGGGCTACGGCCGGGTGTCGAAGTACCGCCACCGCCTCTACGATTGGCTGGGCGTGGACAAGCTGGAAATGGCGGTAATTACCGAACTGCTACTGCGCGGCGACCAAACCGTGGGCGATCTGCGCGCCCGCGCCGCCCGAATGGAACCCATCGCCGGCCTGGCCGAGCTGCGGCCGATCCTCGCATCGCTCAAATCGAAGGGGCTTGTTATTTCCTTGACGCCGGAAGGCCGAGGCCACGCCGTCACCCACGCCCTATACAAACCGCAAGAGCTGGAACGGCTCAAACAACGCTACGCCGCCGGCGGCAATTCGGGCGGTGGAAGCATGTCGGCCGAAACCCCGGCCGTTCAACACCCGGCCGTTCAACACTCGGCCGTTCAACACTCGGCCGTTCAACACTCGGCCGTTCAACACCCGGCCGTTCAACACCCGGCGGCAAACAACGACGCCGTCGCGGCGCTTGCGCGGGAGGTGGCCGAACTTCGCGGCCAGGTCGCCCAAATGCAAAGCGACATCGAGGCAGTCACCGGCACGTTGCGGCAGACGCAAGACGAATTACAGAATCTCAAAGACGCGCTGGGTGCTTAAAATTTTTTTCGGTAACATTTCAACCATATGAAGCAGGAAAACAGATCAAAAGAACACTAATCAACACTAATTTTCAGTAGTTCCAAATTCGATAAAAACCGTAATTCCGTTTAGCCCGGTCGCTTGCGACCGGTGTGTTTGTTAGCCGCGTCCGCTTGCGGCCTTAGAGAGTGAAGAAATCGGTGACGCCATGGAAATACTCGTTATCAATGCTGGTTCAAGTAGTGTAAAATTCTCGCTGTTCGATTTCGATTCCCTGCGGCCGATCGCCCGGGGACTGCTCGATTGGGCGGGAGACGCACGACGGACGACGGTCACCCTTACGCCCCAAAGTGGACAAGCCATTCGCCGCGAATTAGACGCGCCCGACTATCACGCGGGCGTTGTGGCGGCGATGCGACTGCTCGCCGAACTGCCGCTAGCTGGTGAGAAGGGCCGGACGAGCGGCCGCCCGTTGGATATCCGCCCCTTGGATATCCGCCCGTTGAATATCCGCGTGGTGGGCCATCGTCTGATTCACGGCGGCGAAAAGATCCGCCGGCCGGTACGCATCGACGAAGCCATGAAAGAAACGATCCGTGGCGTGGCACATTTGGCGCCGCTGCACATTCCCGCCGGGCTGCAGGCGATCCGTGCCGCCGAGGACGCCTTGCCCGACGCCATGCAGGTGGGCCTGTTTGACACGGCCTTCTTCGGCGATATTCCGCCTTGCGCCTATCTCTATCCCGTGCCCTACGCCTGGTACGAAGATTGGGGTATCCGGCGGTTCGGCTTCCACGGCACCAGCCACGCCTATTGCACCGCTCGGGCGGCGGAAATGCTGGGCTCTGCCATCCCGGACGGGAGTGACGAGCCCGTGGGGCGTTTGGTGATCTGCCATCTTGGGCAGGGCGGGTCGGCCGCTGCCGTTCGCAACGGCACCGCGGTGACAAACACCATGGGCTTCACGCCGCTGGAAGGTTTTATGATGGGCACGCGCAGCGGCACGCTCGACCCCGGGCTTTTGCTATACGTGCAACGCAAACACGGGCTGTCCGTCGACCAGCTCGACGACATCCTTCACCACCGCTCCGGCCTGTTGGGCATCTCGGGCGTGTCGTCCGACTTCCGCCAGGTCGAAGCGGCCGCCGCCGAGGGCCACCAGCGGGCACGTCTCGCCTTGGACGTCTACGCCTATCGCGTCCGCGCCATGGTCGGCGCCCTGGCGGTCACCATCGGCGGCATCGACGCCCTGGTATTCACCGGCGGCATCGGCGAAAACTCCGTCTGGCTCCGCCGCCAGGTCTGCCGCGGCCTAGAATGTCTGGGCGTCGAACTCGACGACGATCTAAACGCCACTCTTAGTCCCGACGCCGACCTGGCAACCCCCGGCTCCACCGCCCGAGTCCTCGCCATCCACACCCGCGAAGACCTCATGATCGCCCGCGAAGCACGGCGAATGGCACGGGACGAGACGCCGTAGTGAAGTAGGCCGGGGGTTGCGTATATAGAACCATCCGGTCGTCGAAGGGATTTGGCACCCTGGCCGATGCCACACGCACCTAACGCTATATCTTGTCGAAAAGCTCAATCTGCCGGTCTCTTGCGCTCTCACCAATAATGCGCCCCTGTAAAGGACGCAAATCAACGACTGCTCCGAATTGGTCAAATACCTTCAAAAATACGTCCAGGTTCTTGTTCCAATAGATCATTGCGCATGCCATCGGAGCGCCCTTGCCTTCGTCTTTTCCTTCGACGAGGAAACGCAGACGGGTATCGTAGAGAAAGCAGACAGCAGTCGCCTGCCCCCAGACATACTGCTTCCAATGGCTCGTATTCGCCGCAACGGGAACAAGAGCGAGCACTTCTGCCTCATGATGCTTGTGGGCGTAGGCGCACTTGTAAAGCCAATCCTTGATTCTGGTCCCGCGCTCCTTATCTGTCCCATAGGGAGGGTTGACATATATCGTCGGGTAGTCCCATGACTCATGCAATCCGTCGTGGCTTGGTAGTCGGTATTCCGTTTCAGCGTTCACGATCGACCACTCGTTCGAGCACGGATCAAGCGACACAGCGCCACCAAACACTTCCTTCACCGCATCAACATACTTTGCGGGCGTACACCAGGTCACGCTTTGAGATATGACAGTTCTTCCTGCAGTCACGAGAGAATCCCCCCCCAGTCCTTCGACGACAGCAGGTCGAGTTCCTGTTTCAGATCAACAACACTACGCTCCGCAGGAGAAATGATGTTGAACCAGCCCTCGATGGCATCAATGTTCCTCGTGAAGTAATCCTGCAAGGCAAGGTCCGCTTCGAGCGCGATCCGCACTTTGGTAAACCGATTCTTGCCCCTTTTGCCAGTGTAACTTCCGATGAAAGCATCGCGTATTGGCTGGTACTCTTCCCGCGGTTCAAGAAGAAGGGATTCCACAAAACCCGAAAGACCTACATCAGTGAGAAACAACAGCCAATCATAGGACTGCGCCAGGACCTTGAGTTCCTTATTGTGATCGTCGGACGTGAACCAATTCCCGTGATTGCTCACCACGCCGATGGTCAGAGTGAAATCCCTCAGTAGCGAGGGATCGTCAGATGCAACGATTCTACGGAGAAACTGTTCATACGGTTCGTATTGAAGTTCTCCACTATCAGCATGAAGGACACCATAGAGCGAACCATCGGACATTCTTATCTTCTGGAGTGACGAAACGGTACGAGCGACATAGGCTCCCTGCTTCGCTTTCTCAATTGCCTGCGGGCCCTTCTTCACTCCTTCTTCGACACCAACGCGTTTGCACTCGATGACGGCAAATGGGTGTGGAGTCAGTTCGTTGACTGCGACCTGATACTTGTCCCTCCTGTCTTTACCAAGATAAGCAATGATAACACGCTGATCGTCTTCATAAAGAGTGCAAGCATTCCGAAGAATTTCGTCTGAAGTAAGGAGTGGAGTTGATTTTGAAGCGGCACTATCCCAGGTGGCGTTATCGAGGGATTCGGCGATCTTCTTGGGAGTCAACGGGAGTTGTGACTTTTCAAACTCGATACTTCCTAGATCACGCGAAGGATGCAGGCTAAACTCGACATTATGGGTAATTTCCGGATTGGCATACTCCGGGAGCCGTCGTTCAATGGCCGTAGCCTTCTCGTGCCCCCACGATTTGATCAGATAGAATGTGATAATCTCGACCAGCGTCCCCAAAGCACGACCAGCAGCCTTCTTGGCGTCCTTCGCGTAGTGGAACACATCGTTTGTAAGTGCCCGTTGAAGGGCATCGACCGAGTCATATGGCATAAAATACTATCCTGTTCCGTATCAATTGCGACACTGCAATGCGGCATAATGGAGTTGCTGAATTCGCCGTCAATGAACATCAACCGAGAGCAGCATATATCACTTGAGGTCAGGGAGTCAAGGGGAAGGTCCAATTCTTTTCCAGAATATCCGGGGCGACGGTGGCACGGCGCTGTAAGACGCTCGACTGGGACACACCGTCGGCCCACCCGGCCCAGGTGCTCGCCATCCACACCCGCGAAGACCTCATGACCGCCCGCGAAGCACGGCGAATGGTGTTGGAAGAGACGTAACGACAAATCGCCCGAATTCAAAAGCCGAACTAAACAAGCTCCGCCATTTTTTCGACCAAAGATTTGACGGCGTCGACGCTCTTTTGGAAATTGGCCTGCTCGGACTGGTTCAGTTTCAGTTCGATGATTTTTTGCACGCCACCGTCGCCCAGGATCACGGGCACGCCCACGTAGTAGCCGCCCACGCCGTACTCGCTTTGGCAGTATGCGGCGCAGGGGATGAGGCGGCGTTTGTCGCGGACGACCGCTTCGACCATTTGCGCGGCTGCCGCGGCTGGCGCGTAATAGGCGCTTCCGGTTTTCAAGAGGCCGACGATCTCTGCACCGCCGTCACGGGCTCGTTGCACGATCCGTTCCAAGCGTTGGGCGTCGATCAATTGCGCCACGGGGATTCCGCCCACCGAGGTGCAGCTGGCCAGCGGCACCATCGTGTCACCGTGTCCGCCCAGCAGCATGGCCGAGACGTCCTCGACGCTGACGCCAAGTTCCATGGCGATGAATGCCCCAAAACGGGCCGTGTCCAAAACGCCGGCCTGGCCGACAACCCGCTGGGGCGGGAAACCGGTGATCTGCAAAGCGCGTTGGGTCATCACGTCGAGCGGATTGCTGACCACAATAACGACTGCCCGCGGGCTGGTGTTTTTGACTTGTTCGGCCACCGAGCCGACGATCGTGGCGTTGGTGGCCAGCAGATCGTCGCGGCTCATGCCGGGTTTGCGTGGTATGCCGGCGGTGATGACGACAACGTCGCTGCCGGCCGTGTCGGCATAGTCGCTCGTGCCCGTGATGTTGGAGTCGTAGCCCATAATCGGAGCGGCTTCCATCAAGTCGAGCGCTTTGCCACGGGGCATGTCGCCGGCCTCTGGAATGTCGAGCAGAACGATGTCGCCCAGTTCGGCCGCCGCGCACCAATGGGCCGTCGTGGCACCGACGTTTCCGGCGCCGACAATTGTGATCTTTGCTCGTTTCATAATCGATTTCCACCGTTTTGCCACTTGTAGTAGCGTACCAGTATACACGAAACTTGTTTTGGTGTCAGTATCTCCGGCTGCCGCCGTTAATGCCCACGGCGGGTGGACAGCCAATCGTTGCGACGGTAGAATGAGGGGTTGGTGTTTTGCGGGTCGAGTAGACGCACCACGGGGCTGCCAAACCGTGTTGCAATGGCCAATCCATGGTGCGTCAAGTCGAGCACCACGGGGCTGCCAAACCGTGTTGCAATGGCCAATCCATGGTGCGTCAAGACGCACCCTACCAAATGGGAGCGTGGCAAAGTGTTTGAATTGGTCAGCCCTTTCCAGCCGGCCGGCGATCAGCCGCGGGCAATCGAGGAACTGCTAAAGGGCCTTGAAGAAAACCGAAAGCACCAGGTCTTGATGGGCGTGACCGGCTCGGGCAAGACCTTTACGATGGCCAACGTCATCCAGGCCGTCGAGCGCCCCACGCTGGTAATGTCGCACAACAAAACGCTGGCCGCGCAGTTGTACGGCGAATTCAAGGAATTCTTCCCCAACAACGCCGTCAGCTACTTTGTCAGCTATTACGACTACTATCAGCCCGAGGCTTATATTCCGCAACGCGATATTTATATCGAAAAGGACGCCTCCATCAACCAGGAGATCGACCGCCTGCGGCTGATGGCCACAAGCTCGCTGGTCAGCCGGCGGGACGTTATCGTGGTGGCCAGCGTGTCCAGCATTTACGGGTTGGGTTCGCCGCAAGATTACCGCGAGATGATGGTCTCGCTTTCGGTGGGCCAAGAGGTCGACCGCGACGAGGTGCTGGCCAAGCTCGTGGAGATTCAGTACGAGCGGAACGACGTGTCCTTCGAGCCGGGCAAGTTTCGCGTCCGCGGCGATTGCGTGGAGATTCATCCCTCATACGAAGAGTTCGCCTTGCGGATCGAGTTCTGGGGCGACGAGGTCGAACAGCTTTCCAAGATCAACCCCACCAGCGGCGAGGTGCTCGAGCGCGAGGAGCAGTTGTTCGTCTATCCGTCCAAGCATTTCGTGCTGCCGGAAGAGCGGATCGAGGCGGCCATCGACGATATTAAGAAGGAACTTTCCGGACGGCTAGAGCAGTTTCGCACCGAGGGAAAACTGCTCGAAGCGCAACGGCTAAGCGCGCGGACGCGGTTCGATATCGAGATGATGCAAGAGGTGGGCTATTGCCCGGGCATCGAGAACTACAGCCGGCCGCTGAGCGGACGCCCGCCCGGCTCGGCGCCCGACACCCTGTTCAGCTTCTTCCCCAAGGATTTTCTGCTGATTGTCGACGAATCGCACGTTACGGTACCGCAGATTCGCGGCATGTATGCGGGCGACCATAACCGCAAGGTGACGTTGGTGGAACACGGGTTCCGGCTGCCCAGCGCCTTGGACAACCGCCCCTTGCGCTTCAACGAATGGGAAGAGTTGATCAACCAGGCGGTCCACGTTTCGGCCACGCCGGGTCCGTATGAACTGGAAAAGACCGGCGGGCAGGTGGTCGAGCAGGTGATTCGCCCCACCGGGTTGCTCGATCCGGAAATCGAAGTCGTGCCGGCCAGTGGGCAGATTCCGCACCTTCTGCAAGAGATCCGCCGCCGGGCCGCCCAGAAGCAACGGGTGTTGGTGACTACGCTCACCAAACGCATGGCCGAGGACCTTTCCGCCTATTTTTCCAAACAAAACGTGCTATGCAAGTGGCTGCACAGCGAACTGGACGCCTTCGAACGCGTGGAGCTATTGCGCGACCTGCGTGAAGGACATTTTGACGTCCTGGTGGGCGTGAACCTCTTGCGCGAAGGGCTCGACCTGCCCGAGGTCTCGCTGGTTGCCATCCTCGACGCCGACAAAGAGGGCTTTTTGCGTAGCGAAACGTCGCTGATGCAAACCATCGGCCGCTCCGCCCGAAACGTGGACGCCAAGGTGTTGCTCTACGGCGATAAAGTGACCAAGTCCATGCAACTGGCAATCGAAGAAACGGCCCGGCGGCGGAAAATGCAAGCAGCTTACAACAAGGAGCATGGGATTACGCCGGAGACGATTATCAAAGGCATCCGCGCGGGCATAGAAGCCGCGGCGGAAGCCCATGCCGAGGCCAACGCGGCGGTGGGCCGCACCGACGAAACAAAGTATATCACCGAAGAATATCTTTTGGAATTGGAGGCCGAAATGCTGGCCGCCGCCGCCGATCTGGAATTCGAACGGGCGGCCGCCTTGCGCGACCGCATCGACCAGATGCGCGACCAGATGGGCAAACCGCTCGACGAAGCCGAGATCGAACACGCCACCCGCGCCGACCGCGGCCGGCGACGCAAGCGCAAACGCGCCAAGGGCGCGAAAAAGAAGACATCCATCCCGCGTCCAGAACGAGGGTAGTGGCCCGCGTCCGGAACGAGGGTAGTGGAAATGGTTTTTATTAGCGACGTCGTCGCAGAAAAACGAGAGCGAGCATCCCGCCGATGAGGACTGCCAGCATGGAAGGCTCGGGCACGGCGGCGGCTGAACTGCCGTAGTTGGTTGCCAAGATCGTGGCGTCCAAGTCATCGACGTTTCCGTCACCGTTGAAGTCGCCTTGAACCCAAACGGCACTGCCGGTTTTCTGCCAATTGGCCGCCATCCGCGCGACGTCGTCATCATCGACCGTGCCGCTCAAGTCGGCATCGCCGGGTATGGGCACCATATCGATATCAAGCTCAACATTATCGTAGGAAACGCTGCCCACGGCACCGTCGCAACCGCCCATGTTCATGACAACGACTACGTCGCCCATGCTTGTCACCGAAGGGCCAACTCGCCACGCGGCACTAGCTCCATCGATAGGAGGCCATACAGGATTTGGGTTTAGCTGCGCTGATGAAAGACCGGCATTTTGCAGGTCCCAGACAGGCACGCCTTCGGGCTGGTTCTGGCCCCAGGCGTCTTTTTTGAAGGCCATGCCGCCATCGCCATCGTTGCCGTCGCTGGTGAAGGGGTCGTAGGGGAGCGGCCTGCTATTATCGTCTGGTGTGATAATCGTCCAAGGTTGGCTGAAACCGGCTTCGAGCATGGTACGCTCACAAACCGGAAGGAGGCCGGTTGTATCGTCGGCAAAGGCATCCTCGAAGGTGAAGAGCATGACCTCGGTCCACCAGCAGCCGCCAACCATGTTGCCCGACCAATCGGCGGAGACCGTAGCCTCAACCCCGACCGGAATCTCAATCACCTGATACCACATCAGCCCCGCCGAGCCTGATATCGACAATGTAGCCATGCCGCCGGACATGCTCCAGTCGCCGCCATTATCATCATATCGTACCCAACCGGTTTCATCGTCGTCGATGGAGAAATCGCCGTTGATCAATACGTTAACCGCTTCCGCGCGTCCTCCAATCGCCAATACGATTATGAACGCCAAAATCAATAATTTCTTCATTTTCGTGGTCTCCCGGGGGTAACAGCAGATATCATGGGATGCCCATGCATCCGTATTGGTACGGGTGCCAATATAACAAGTGGTTTACCACAAGGCAACGTTTTTCCATCATATTCGTTCTATAAATGTCAAAGTTTGCGGGTTAGGTTGACGATACCGATTTTGCCGTTTATCCAGGTGGATAGATTACGCTTGGGGTCCATCACCGACCGGGGGGTACCGCGGAGGTGGGCAACCAGGCATGGCCGACGGGGTTTTGGTAAACGGGGCAAAGCAGTCGGCCAGGCATGCGTCAGTGACGAAGCAAAGAATCGCAAAGAATCGCAAAAATCGCAAAAATCGCAAAAATCGCAAAAAATCCTCGAATGCGACGATCGAGTCGCGACAGGGACACGAACCTATGAGTCGGCGACCCCCCATACTTCAAGTAGTGTTGTGCTTTTGGCTAATTGTGGCGGTAGGCTGTCAGCCACAGCAACCGTTCTATCTGTTTGAGGACGGCGACCTATCGCACTACAAGGGCATGGCAACGGACATCGAGGTGCCGGACGTGGACCTGGACACGTTGGCCGATGTTTGCGGGGCCGCGGCGCCCTTGACCTTGAACAACACGGAACCCACGGAAATCTGGGAACTCACGCTGGAAGAGGCAATGCAGATTGCCCTGGCAAACAGCAAGGTGATGCGTTCCTTGGGCGCGGTGACCGGCGTTCCCGACGCCCTGACGCGGGCCCCCGACGTGGCGCCGACGATTTACGACCCGGCCCGCACGGAAACCAACCCGCGATTCGGCACGGAAGCCGCTTTGTCCGCGTTCGACGCGCAACTCGGGGCCAGCGTTTTTTGGGAAAAGAACGACACGCCCATGAACGTGAACCCGCAGAGCACGTTATTTTTGGCGCCGGTTTCACAGGAAGACAACGGCACGTTCCAGGCCCAGCTGTCGAAGACCAACGCCGGCGGCGGCACGACATCGATATCGCATAACTGGCAGTATTCTTCGAGCAACAGCCCCATGCGTTGGTGGCCGTCGAACTGGAACGTCGACGTCACGGCCGAATTTCGCCAGCCGTTGTTGCAAGGCGCGGGCGTGCAGTTCAACCGTATTGCCGGGCCCGGCGCCATACCCGGTTTCAACAATGGTGTTGTAATTGCCCGTCTAAGGACCGACGTGGCCTTGGTCGACTTCGAGGCCGGCGTGCAAAACCTTGTTAGTGACGTGGAACGGGCTTACTGGGATCTTCATCTCGCCTATCGGGAATTGGACTCGGTAGTCGCCGGTCGCGACAGCGCCTTGGAGACGTGGCGCAAAACGCACTCGCTCTTCGAGCTCGGCGCCCGCGGCGGCGAGGCGGAGAAGGAAGCGCAAACCCGCGAGCAATACTTTCTCTTCCTGGCACAAGTTGAAGAGCGTCTGAGCCTGCTCTACGCGGCCGAGACGCAGTTGCGATACATGATGGGCCTGGCGGCCACCGACGGCCGTCTGATCCGCCCGGCCGACGAGCCCACTTGGGCAAAGGTGGCCTTCGATTGGCGGGAATCGCAATGCGAGGCCATGGCCCGCAACATCTCACTGCGACGTCAGAAGTGGCGAGTGAAGGAAAAGGAAATGGAGCTGATCGCGGCCAAAAACTACGTCTTGCCGCGATTGGACGCCGTGGGCCTATACAAGTGGTTGGGCATGGGTCGCGATCTTATCGATGCCAACCGTCAAAGTGCCACGGCGGCGGACCGCTATAACTCGGCCTTCCAGAACATGACCAGCGGCGACTTCCAGGGTTGGCAATTGGGCATGGAACTGACAATTCCCATCGGGTTTCGCAAGGAACTGGCCGGCGTCCGCCACGCGCAGTTGAACCTTGTCCGCGAGAAAACCGTTCTCCGCGAGGAAGAGCTGGAGATTTCGCACCAGTTGACGGCGGCCATACGGAACTTGGACAAAGGGTCCGTATTGTCGCGGACGAATTTCAACCGCCGCATAGCGGCAAAGAAACAGGTGGAGGCCGTTTCGGCGGCATACGACAACGGCACGGTAACCATGGACCTGCTGTTGCAGAGCCAACGGCGGCTGGCGGAGGCGGAAATCGCCTTCTATCGGACGGTTGTCGAATACAACCTGTCAATTGTCGATGTACACTTCCGCAAGGGCTCCTTGTTGGAGTATAATGGAGTTTACCTGGCCGAAGGTCCCTGGCCGGGCAAAGCCTACTTCGATGCCCGACGACGGGCCAGGTCCAGGGACGCCGGGATTTATCTGGATTATGGATTCACCCGACCACGGGTCATTAGCCGTGGATCGTATGACCAGCACTCGGGCATTGGCGGTTACCCGGTCGGCAACCAAGGGCCCGAAGCAACTGAAGCGACGCCCGAGTCGATTCCCACCCCGGCGCCCGAGTGGCCGGGCGCCGAACCGACGCTGGAAATGGAAGTACCGCCGGCTCCGGAAGCCGACAAGGTGTCCGCGGCGATACGTCCACGAGTGCGGACAGTCGGCTATGAAGAGGAACTCGACCGGGACAAATGGTCGGGAGTTAGCGGAGCCGCCGAAAGGCCGGCCGTCAAGGGCAATAGTTGGAAGAGTATATCGAAGTTGAGTACCGACAATGAATCTGACGCGAATCAATCGTCTACTCAAGCTACTTGGCACGCTACAAACCGGTAGAGGCTACAACACCGAGCATTTGGCGCAAGCCTGCGGCGTCAGCCGGAGGACGATTTTTCGCGATCTGGAAGCCCTGCGCGAGGCCGGCGTTCCGCTGGTCTATAGCGAGCAGGAACAACGCTACCGCATTCCGGGCACGTATTTCCTGCCGCCCACCAACTTCACGCCCGAGGAAGCCCTGGCACTGATCGTATTGTGTCACGATCTGGGCGGGCGCGAGCGTCTGCCCTTTTTCGCGGCCGCCCGCAACGCGGCCATGAAGCTGGAAAGCAGCCTGCCCGCGCGGATGCGCGAGCGGTTGCTGTCGGCCGTCGAAGCCGTGCAGATTCAGATGCCGCCCACCAACCCGCTGGAAGAACAGCAGGCGGTTTACGACCAGTTGATCGAGGCCATTTCCGGGCGGCACGGCGTGCGTATCAACTATGGCCTGCCCACCGAAGAGGGCGAGATCTGCACGCGGCTCAGCCCTTATCGACTGCTTTTCAGCCGCCGTAGCTGGTATGTTATCGGCCGCAGTTCGCTGCACCGAAGCCCAAGAACATTCAACGTCGGCCGAATCACGCGGCTGGTGATGCTCGAAGACAAGTTCGAAATCCCACGTGGGTTTTCCATCGAACGATACCTCCGCAACGCCTGGCATCTGATCCCGGAACCGGGGCCCGACCAAGAAGTCGTCATCCGCTTCGACAAGTCGGTGGCGAGAAACGTGGCCGAAGTCAACTGGCACAAAACGCAACGCATGGAATTCAACGACGACGGCTCGCTCAATTTTCGGGTTACGGTTTCCGGAGTGCGGGAGATATCCTGGTGGGTGCTTGGCTACGGAGACCGTGCCGAAGTGCTGCAACCGGCCGAATTGCGTCGCATCGTGGCCTCGCACGCCGCCGGAATGTGCCGCCGATATGGGCAAGGCGATACACCTTCCTAGCACGAGCCGCTGATTTGCCCCTCGGCCGGGGGGGGGGGGGGGGGGGGGGGGGGGGGCGGGCCCGGGGGGGGGGGGGGGGGGGGAAGGCAGAGCAGGACAGCCCCCCCGACCCGGGCTG
>Ga0255396_1011_pt1 | contig 20560 bp, 23 predicted proteins | sample ANMaggSeSYBR01J8_FD_182120 | JGI IMG/M metagenome (GOLD analysis project Ga0255396, IMG submission 182120) | Sediment cell enrichment communities from methane seep in Santa Monica Basin, California, United Staets - ANME aggregate JGI... | ecosystem: Environmental > Aquatic > Marine > Cold seeps >... | reverse complement strand
AGCAACGTGATGCAGGTTCCTCGTGTGACGAAGGTTGTTGTGAACATAGGCATGGGCGAGGCACTGGAGAATGTGAAGTCTTTGGACGCTGCTGTCAAAGACGTCTCCACAATCACTGGGCAGCGACCGGTGATTACTCGGGCCAGAAAGTCCATCGCTGTTTTCAAGCTGCGGGCAGGCAATCCTATCGGTGTGAAGGTGACTCTTCGTGGCAAGCAGATGTATGATTTCTTGGACAGGTTGATCAACGTGGCCCTGCCTCGCCAACGTGACTTTCGTGGAATCTCACGTGATGCTTTCGACGGACGGGGAAACTACACGCTTGGCCTGCGGGAGCAATTGATTTGGCCGGAAATCAAATACGACTCAATTGACAAAGTGCGAGGGATGGAAGTCACCATTGTGACAACGGCGAAGACTGATGAGGAAGGTCTCCGTTTGTTGGAACTTCTAGGGATGCCCTTTGGGAGACGCTAGATCACGGTGGTGTGCGTGGTCAGGAGGAGACTGTGGCAAAGAAGTCGATGATTGCGCGTGGGAAACGTCGCAAGTATAAAGTTCGGGAGCGTAACCGGTGTTCGATCTGTGGGCGACCTAGGGGTTATATGCGTCGCTTCCGGCTGTGCCGTATTTGCTTCCGTGAACAAGCTATGGCTGGTAAGATTCCGGGCGTCACCAAGTCCAGTTGGTAGTCTATGCCGGTGATCCCTCTGAGCTTGGAGGATGAGATTTTGGCGGGCATGGCCACTATTCGTTTGATGGCCGGAACGGGACACTTAGAAGGACGTCTTGAAACGTTGTTTGAGCGCGAGTTGTTCTTAAGTGGGAGAATTCGTACATGAATGTAACAGATCCTATAGCCGATATGTTAACGAGGGTTCGCAATGCAATTCAGGCCCGGCATCGTTATGTGTTGGTCCCTGCGTCTAATATTAAGACCTCTATTGCACGGATCATGAGGGAAGAGGGCTATGTCAGAGGCTTTGAAGTTAGTAGCGATCGCCCTCAGCCTGTGATTCGCATTTGGTTGAAATATACTGATGATCGGCAACCTGTGTTATCAGGACTGACGCGTGTCAGCAAACCGGGCCGACGTGTCTACTCTGGTAAACGAGACATCCCTTGGGTATTGAGCGGGATGGGTGTTGCGGTGCTATCTACGCCACTAGGCGTCATGACCGATCGCAAGGCGCGCAGGCTAAGAGTCGGCGGCGAGGTGTTGTGTTACATCTGGTAGTCAGGCTGGGATTGTAGCTAGCCTGTGGTGGGAGGTGTTGGCTGTGTCTCGGATAGGTCGATTGCCCATCCCCGTGCCAGCGGGGGTCAAGGTAGACATAAAAGGAAGTTTGGTAACGGTCAAGGGTCCCCGTGGGGAATTGGTGCGAGAGTGTCACCGGGACATGATGATCGCGTTGGATGATGGCAAGATCGTTGTTAGTCGTCCTAGCGATGGCCGCGCTCATCGGTCGCTACATGGCCTGACGCGCGCTTTGCTGGCCAATATGGTCCAGGGAGTAACTGAGGGATTCAGGAAGCGACTGGTTATCAGTGGCATGGGGTACAGAGCTGAGCAACAGAGCGATAGCGTTATTGTCTTACAAGTAGGCTATTCTCATCCCGTTAGAATCGTAGCTCCCCCGGAAGTAACTCTGCTAGTAGAGAAGGGTTACCGGAGCATTGTCGTTGAAGGTATTGACAAGGAACTCGTAGGAGAGATCGCAGCCAGGATTCGAAAAGTGCGAAAGCCGGAACCTTACAAGGGTAAGGGGATTGCTTACGAGGACGAAAAGATCAGACGAAAAGCTGGCAAGGCCGGTAGGATAGGGGGTTTGGATGGGTGATCGTCGGGAGAGGGGAAAAGCGCGTCAGCGACGGCATAGGCGTGTGCGCAAACGAGTGAGTGGCACGCCGGAACGCCCCCGGTTGAACGTGTTTCGAAGTATTTATCATATTTATGCTCAGGTGATTGATGATGTGGCTGGATGTACTCTGGCGGAGGCCTCGAGCATTGATCACGAATTGAGAGATGAGGTCAAGGGGCTGAAAAGGAGCGAGCAGGCAGATCTGGTTGGCAAGGCTCTGGCCCAGCGGGCTTTGGAAAAGGGCATCAAGAAAGTGGTGTTCGATTCTGGTGGGTATAAATATCATGGTCGCGTGAAGGCTCTGGCCGATGGCGCTCGAGAAGGTGGATTGGACTTTTAGCAGGGGGGATTGATGATCAGGAGAGGCCAGGAAAACAGACTGATCTCTAGAGAGAGAGCCATCGAGGAACTCGATGAGCGAGTAGTTCACATCACGCGAGTATCGAAGGTAGTAAAGGGCGGACGGCGTTTTGGATTCCGGGCCCTCGTGGTAGTGGGCGATCACCGTGGTAGTGTGGGCATTGGTGTGGGAAAAGCGCGTGAGGTGCCGGAGGCTATCCGCAAGGGAATGGAAAAAGCCAAGAAGTCCATGGTACACGTCACTGTGGTTGGCGGAACGATTCCTCACCCAGTGGTGGCCAAATTCAGGGCAGCTCAGGTGCTTCTGAAGCCAGCGTCTCCGGGCACTGGTGTTATCGCTGGAGGTGGTGTGCGTGCGGTGGTAGAGGCCGCTGGCATTCAGGATATCTTGAGCAAGTCTCTCGGTAGTCCTAATGTCTTGAATGTTGTCAAAGCCACTCTGAAGGGCCTGGTAGGGATGAAGGACATTAAGGAAGAGGCGCTTCGTCGCGGAAAGACCGTCGAGGAATTGAGTCCTCCGTGGGGGGCTGTGCATGAGCAATAAGCGACTCAGAATTGCGTATGTGAAGAGTGTTATTGGCTACTCTCAGCGCCAGAAGGGAACGATACGGGCGTTGGGACTACACCACCTCGGAGATGTAGTGGAGCAGGATGATACCCCGCCAATCCGGGGGATGCTGGATAAGATAAGCCATCTTGTTGAGGTGGAAGAGGTAGGGAAAGATGAAGCTGCATGAATTGCGTCCTAACGAAGGTTCCCGGCACCGACGAAAACGTGTTGGCCGAGGCGACAAGTCGGCGGGACGTGGCACGAAGGGACAGGGATCTCGCAGTGGTGGGACCAAGGCTCCCTATTTTGAGGGTGGACAGCTTCCTCTGGTTCGACGTCTGCCATACAGAAAAGGCTTCACCAACATCAATCGTATTGAGTACAAAGTGGTGAATGTTGAGCGGTTGAACGGGTTCCCGCAGGGATCGACGGTGGGTCTGGAAGCGTTGGTCGGGGCGGGGGTCATTAAGTCCTCCCGCGAGCGAGTGAAGATCCTGGGTCAGGGAGAGTTAGGTCATGCCCTGACGGTTGAGGCGCACAAGTTCTCAGCCAGTGCGCGGGATAAGATTGAGGCTGCGGGCGGTTCGGTGGTGGAAATCGGGTAAGATTGAGGCGATGCGTCCTGAGCATGAGGGACGAATGGACGCAGTATGGAGGACTGAATGCTTCAAGCAGTGATCAATGCTTTCAAGTTGCGCGATCTACGAAATCGGATTGTCTTTACTTTGGGAGTGCTGGTCATATTCCGCTTGGCGGCCCATATTCCACTGCCGGGTGTGGATCCGGAAGGGCTGAAGAGCATTTTTGAAGCGAACCAACTTTTGGGTCTATTGAACATGTTCTCCGGTGGCGCTATGATGACGTTCTCTATCGTTGCCATGGGGGTGTATCCCTACATCACAGCGCAGATCATCGTGCAGCTCCTGACGCCTATCATTCCTGCGCTTGAGGAACTGGGTCAGGAAGGTGAGGCAGGACGACAGAAAATGGCCCTGTATACCCGCTTGGTGACTGTTCCGCTGGCTGCGCTCCAGGGTTACGCACAGGCTTCATTATTGGCGCGCCCTGCTGGTGGAGTGGCCGTGATATCGAACTGGGGGTTAAAGTCTGGCACGTGGCTGCCTACTCTGTCGGTTATCTTGACTCTAACGGCGGGAACTCTATTTGCTGTTTGGTTGGGGGAGTTGATTGATCAGGAAGGCATTGGGAATGGGCTCTCGATCCTAATCTTTGGTGGGATCGTGGCGCAGATGCCGCAGAACATCGCATCATTGTGGGTGAGCAACCCATGGAGCCTGTTACTCTTTGGAGCTATCACCATCGTCACTGTTGTCGGCATTGTCTTTGTGCAGGAAGGGCAGCGGCGAATCCCTGTTCAGTATGCCAAGCGTGTGAGGGGCACGAAGATGTATGGTGGCCAGCGGGTTGAGATCCCTTTACCTGTTAACTCGGCCGGAATGATCCCACTGATCTTCGCGGTGTCGATACTGCTGTTTCCGGGCATGGTGGCCAGTTACTTCGTTTACGCGGAGACTCAATGGATAGCCAATGTTGCAAACACGATCGTGAGGGTCTTCGACTCCAATGGGATATTCTACTGGGTGATGTATTTCTTGATGGTCGTTGGATTTACCTACTTTTACACGGACGTTATCTTTGCACAGCAGGACTTGGCGGGCAACCTGAAGAAACAGGGCGGTGCCATTGTAGGATACCGGCCGGGCAAGCCGACTTCGGACTATCTTAATGGAGTGCTCCGGCGTATTACCTTAGTGGGTGCCCTTTTCCTTGGCTTAGTGGCCATTCTGCCTTTCTTGATGCGTCTGGTTTCTGAAACCGGTACCATGTTGATCAACAGTACGGGGTTGTTGATCGTGGTGGGAGTGGTGTTGGATACAATGAAGCAGTTGGAGGCCCAGCTTCGCATGCGTCACTACGAAGGGTTCCTAAAGAAGTGAGGGAGAGCCAACGAGTGAATGTGGTTATGCTGGGTCCACCAGGGGCTGGGAAAGGGACACAAGCCCAGTTGTTGGCAGAGTGGCTTAGCGTTCCGCATGTTGCCAGTGGGGATCTGTTTAGGGAGAATCTCAGGAATGAGACGGCACTGGGACTGCAGGCCAAGCAGTACACTGATACAGGTGAACTGGTGCCAGACGAAGTTACCATTGCTATGGTTGCGGAGCGCCTGTCCAGGCGGGATTGCGGAAAGGGTGTGCTGCTGGATGGATTCCCTCGCACCATTAGGCAGGCAGAAGCTCTAGACCAAATGTTGACGGAGAGGGGCAGGGCAATTAATCTCGTGCCCTACATCAGGGTAGGAGATGAAACTCTACTAGAACGTTTGGCCGGGAGATGGACGTGCCGGGAGTGCGCAGCGGCGTATCATGTGGTGTTCAAGCCTTCTCAGCGAGACGGTATCTGCGATGAGTGTGGGGGGGAATTGTACCAGCGTCCTGACGATACTCCTGAGACGCAGAAGCACCGCATTGAAGTCTACTTTGAACAGACTTCGCCTTTGATTTCGTACTATCGAAACAGGAGTCTCTTGGCGGAGATTGATGGGGAGCAGACAATCGAGGTTGTCCAGCAAGAGCTGCGAGTTGCTATTGAAGCGGTGCGCCAATCGCGAGAGAAAGATCAGTCGGTATAGGTTTGCTAAATCGCGAGCTTGAAAGAAGAAACAGCGACAGATGATAGTTGTCAAATCCAAACAAGAGCTGGCACGCATGCGCGAAGCAGGTCGAATCGTGGCTGTAGTATTGCAAGAGCTAGCGCAGAGGGCTGTTCCCGGGGTCGCAACGGCGGATTTGAACGACATCGGACACGAGATCATTACTAAGAAGTTCAAAGCGGTCCCCTCGTTTTTGGGGTATAGAGGTTATCCAGCTTCGGTCTGTGTCTCGGTGAATGAGGAGATAGTGCATGGAATTCCAGGACCCCGGCAACTGAAGGATGGGGACATCGTCAGTTTCGATGTGGGAGTTATCTACCAGGGATACCATGGGGACGCGGCTCGTACGGTTGGAGTTGGCTCGATCGGGGATGAGGCGAGAGTACTGATTGAAGTGACTCGCGAGGCTCTGGGTGCGGCTATTGCTCAAGCGACTGCTGGACACCGTGTGGGTGATATCTCTCATGCTATCCAGAACTACGCTGAGTCCCGAGGGTACTCTGTGGTTAGGGAGTACGTGGGTCATGGAATCGGTCGGAGAATGCACGAGGACCCTCAGATTCCAAATTTCGGCGAGCCGGGCCGCAGGGAACGACTGAAGTCCGGAATGACCATGGCTCTGGAGCCAATGGTGAACATTGGGGGATGGGCCACTGAGGTGCTGGAAGATGATTGGACGGTGGTGACCGCAGACGGGAGCCTTTCTGCTCATTTTGAGAATACGATTGCCATCACCGATGGTCAGGCAGAGATATTAACCAAGGTATGATCTGCTCGCGGGGCAGGATCAGGCGAACCTGGACAGAAATGTTCTGGAGGTGAGGGATGAAGGTAAAACCTTCTGTTAAGAAGCGTTGCAACAAGTGCAAAATTGTCAAGCGTCGTGGAGTGGTGCGGGTGATCTGCGAGAATCCTCGACATAAACAGCGGCAGGGGTAGCTTCGACGGTTATCTTTTAGTGGAGGTAAGGAATGCCCAGAATCGCGGGAGTTGATCTCCCCCCAAACAAGCGGATCGAGATCGGGCTAATGTATATCTATGGTATCGGTCGGACAACGAGTAAGAAGATTCTTACTCAGAGTGGGATTAGTTACGATACCAAAGTGCGGGATCTAACGGAGAGCGAGATTACTCGCCTGCGCGAGGTCATCGACCGAGAGTGCAAGGTTGAAGGCGATCTGCGGCGCGAAGTTGCAATGAACATCAAGCGATTGACGGAGATAGGTTGCTACCGAGGTATTCGGCATCGTCGCGGTCTTCCAGTCCGAGGCCAAAGAACGAAGACTAACGCGCGGACGAAGCGTGGGGCGCGTAGGACAGTTGCCGGCCGTCGTCGTTCCACTATAAAGAAGTAGCTTTTCAATATCGATTGAGATCCATTGTTGGTGATCAGTAATAGCTGGAGGGAGAATGGCGCAGAAGAAGCGTGCAGGAAGAAGTACAAGCCGACGAGAACGCAGGGTGGTACCTCGGGGGCGAATCTATGTACAGTCTACATTCAATAATACAATCATAACTGTCACGGATCGGCAGGGGAATGTCTTGACATGGGGTAGCTCGGGAACTGCCGGGTTCACGGGGTCTCGTAAGAGCACTCCGTACGCAGCGCAGCTTGCCGCTCAGGAGACTGGTAAGCGAGCTGTGGATATGGGGATGCGAGAGGCTGATTTATTTGTGAAGGGTCCAGGGCCAGGGCGCGAGGCAGCAATACGCTCCTTGCAGGCTGCTGGGTTGCAAGTATTGTCTATCACCGATGTGACCCCTGTGCCGCATAATGGTTGTCGTCCACCAAAGAAACGTCGGGTCTAGGAGCTATCGGGCAGTAGCCACTTTTGTTGGGGTGGTTACGGGAGCTCTGATTCAGATTGGGAGGTTAGAACAAGTTGGCGAGGTATACGGGACCTGTTTGTAAGTTGTGTCGCCGAGAAGGAGAGAAACTCTTCCTAAAGGGAGAGCGTTGCATGTCGAAGAAGTGTGCCATGGAGAGAAAGCCTCTGCCACCGGGTGCTAGTGGGCAAAGGCGAGGGCGGCGGCGTACTCGTCGGATTTCTGATTATGGGGTGCAGCTCAGAGAGAAGCAGAAGACGAGACGTATCTATGGTGTGTTGGAGCGCCAGTTCCGGCGATATTTCCGTGAGGCAGATCGAAGGCCGGGTCTGACGGGAGCTAATCTCCTATGCATACTGGAGAGTCGTCTCGATAACGTGGTGTATCGCATGGGATTTGCTGATTCGCGAGCCCAGGCTCGTCAATTGGTGGGGCATGGGCATATTGACTTGAATGGTCGTCGTGCCAAAGCTTCGTCGACTTTGGTCAAGCCCGGTGATGTGATCTCCGTGCGTGAGCGCAGCCGGAATCTGACGTATTTCAAGGCGATGGCAGCGAATCTGGAACACAAGAGTGTCTCTGAGTGGATAACTCTGAATGCTCCGGAGCTATCTGCTGTGATTGAGAGGCTGCCATTGCGTGAGCAGATCGATGTAACGATAGATGAGCGATTGATTGTAGGGTACTATTCTCGATAGCGTCCTGGCGATCTCACGGAGTAGTCAGCCGGAACGATGGTTGGCGATGGATTAAGGGAGCCGGTATCGCGATCTTTACGGAGTTTGAAAGCCAGTACGTTTGGGATATACTGAAACGTGGTGGGCTTAGGCGAATGAGGAGGGTTTCTCGTTGAAGGATCTAGTCTTACCCAAGATTGAGTGCGAAGCGATGGCGAGAAACTATGGGCGCTTTGTGATTGTTCCAATGGAGAGCGGCTATGGGGTAACCATGGGGAATGCTCTGCGTCGGATTCTGCTCTCGTCCATCCCAGGTGGGGCGATTACCTCGTTGCGAGTCAGTGCAGTACAGCATGAATTCGTTGATGTCCCGGGAGCTAAGCAGGACATGATAGAGTTCATACTCAATGTGAAACAGATCAAGCTGCGCTGCTATGTGGATGAAGAGATCCAACTGAGATTGAACGCCAGGGGCAAAGCGGATATCGTCGCTGGAGACATCGAGTGTCCTAGTGAAGTAGAGATCGTCAACCCAGAGCTATCCCTGCTGACTATGGATTCGACTGACACGGAGTTGGAGATAGAGTTAGTGGCGGAGAGGGGCCGTGGGTATTCGCCTTCGGAAGAGCGCGAGGAGCTGTCGATAGGACAGATCCCTGTGGATGCCGTTTTTAGCCCGATCGTCAAAGTAAAAACCACTGTAGAGCGTACTCGAGTGGGCCAGGTAGCAGATTATGATCGTCTGGTGATTGATATTTGGACGGATGGCACCATTCACCCGGCAGAGGCATTGAGTAGTGCTGCTGAGATCCTGGTAGGGCATCTGTCTCCAGTGACAGAGTTGACGCTCGCAGAGGAAGTCACTGAGGAAGAGACGGAAGATCGTGAGGCCATCTCCAGCCAGATCTATGAGACCCTGATTGATGATCTTGATCTAACTGTGAGGGCATACAATTGTCTCAAGAGGCAGGGTATCACCAAGGTTGGTGAGATACTTGATTTGCTGGCGAAGGGAGAAGATGAGCTCCTGGCCATTCGCAACTTCGGAAAGAAATCCCTGACAGAATTGATGGAGAAGCTAAAGGATAGGGGATTGGTTGCTCCAAAGCAGCTAGAGACAGAGGGCGGGGGAGACGTAGGAACGAACCCGGTGGCGTGAAAGTTTCGGCATGGCCTATGATGTTGGGGCCAGTATGACGGCTTGAGGGTGAGAGATAATGAGACATCGTGTAGCGGGCAGGCGTCTGAAGCGAGATTCAGGGCATCGTCGGTTGCTGTTTAGGAATCTAATAACGGAGTTGTTTCGGCATGAGCGTATCCGAACAACGGAGGCTAGGGCTAAGGCAATTCGCGGGCGTGCGGAGAAGCTGATCACGATTGCCAAGACGGGTGTGGCGAGGCAAGAGTCTGGTGAGTATGATGCGCACCAGCATCGGCTAGTCGCCGCTGCGGTTACTGACAAAGTAGTGGTGAAGAAGCTGTTCTCGGAAATTGCTCCTCGCTTCATGACACGGCCAGGTGGCTATACTCGTCTGTTGAAGCTAGGCCCTAGGAAGGGCGATGGGGCCAAGATGGTCTTGCTGGAGCTGGTGGAGTAATCACTGGAGGTAGCGGGCTGGCAGATAGGACTCGTTTTCGGGCAACTGTGGAGTATGATGGCACCGACTATCACGGGTTTCAGATCCAGCCAGAAACGCCGACTATCCAGGGGGCATTAGAAGCAGCACTTGCAGAGGTTACACAGGGGTGCGATGAGGGGGCTCTAAGGCGAGTTATCGGAGCGGGTCGTACGGATGCCGGAGTCCATGCTGTAGGGCAGGTCATTCACTTCGATAGCCTGTGGTCACGATCAACGGCGGAGCTACAGAGAGCAGTGAACGCGCTTCTGCCGCTGGATATAGCTGTGAGAGAACTGGCGGTGGCCCCAGATGGTTTTCACTCTCGCTATAGTGCCAGCAGTAGGCAATATGTCTACTCTGTATTCAATAAGGAGCAACGGTCGCCCCTTCGGGAACGCTATTACTATCGAGTTTCAGGCGAGATCGATATAGCGGCGATGAACAAAGCGGCAGATTATGCAATTGGGACGCATGATTTTGCGGCTTTCGGTCAGCCACCATCGGGTTCGATAACTGTTCGTACGTTGTATCGAGCTAACTGGACACGTAAGGGAGATGTGGTTGAGTTCGTCGTCGTGGCAAATGCCTTCTTGCGCAGGATGGTTCGTAGGTTGGTGGGAACGCTTTTGTTGGTAGGCCAAGGGACTGTGAGCAGTACAGAGTTCGAGGACATCTTGCTGAAGGGTGATATCGGTCGGTCTGCTCCATCGGTACCCGCCTGTGGGCTCTGTCTTGCAAGAGTGAACTACTAGATTCTGTTAGGTCGTAGAAGGAGTTGCGGACAGGTGAAAACGTACGCAGTGAAAGCGGCGGAGATTGAACGTCAATGGTATTTGGTGGACGCAGAGGGGAAGACTCTGGGGCGGTTGGCTTCAGAGATCGCAAAGATTCTGCGAGGCAAACATAAGCCTATCTTCACTCCTCACCTAGATACCGGTGACTATGTGGTTGTGATCAACGCAAAGAAGATACACGTGACGGGTAAGAAACTCGAGACGAAGAAATATTATCGCTACTCAGGGCACCCAGGTGGGTTGAAGAGTGTTGTTCTGAGAGAGATGTTGGCGAAGCACCCGACGCGCGTGATAGGACTGGCGGTGCGTGGTATGCTACCCAAGAATCGCCTGGGAAGAGCCATGATCAAAAAGCTCAAGGTATACGCGGGGAGTGAGCATCCCCATGAAGCACAGGGACCTATTCCATTGGAGTTCTAGTAGTTCATGGTGTAGCATGCGACATACACTGGAACGGTGTGAAGCTTAGATAAGTTATATGGCGGGAGGGGTTGAGTGTCGAGCAGGTATTTTTATGGGACTGGACGCCGGAAATCGGCGGTAGCTCAAGTACGTCTTTATCCCGGAGAAGGGACCATCGTCATCAACGATAAGTCAGCAGAGGAGTACTTCCCACTGGATTCGTTTAGGATGCGTGCGGAGGAACCGCTGAAAGTGACCGGGATGGAAGGCAGCTTCTCGGTGTCGGTGAAGGTTGGTGGTGGTGGCATGAGTGGTCAGGCAGATGCTGTGCGGCATGGAATCGCACGGGCTCTGTTGGTTTCTGATCCGGAACTGAAACCAATACTGCGCAAGGCTGGATTCCTGACCCGTGACCCGAGGGTGAAGGAGCGCAAGAAGCCGGGCCTCAAGCGTGCCCGTAAGGCTCCGCAGTACACCAAGCGCTAACGAGTTACGGACGCGGCGAGTATAGCAGGACGATGAAGAGACTGATGAGTGTATATATCTCTCTAGACGTCTGGGTGTAGTTCGAGGCCATTTCGTTCGCAACATGTAGTATAGACTAAACATGAGGTAGGGCGGGAGGAATGTAGCTCCCGCCCTCCTTTTTTGTATGCATTACGCCAAGATGCGGCGAATCTGTGGATTAGAAAGGCCTCTTGACCGGGCTTCTAGTCCGCTGACTTATGACTGAAACAGGAATCCCTCTAGCATTGGTGCTAGAGGGATTCCTTTCATTATGAGGATGTAGGTTCGTACGTAGGCATACTCCTGCTGTTGCGGTAGGAATACGACAGATCGCTAGGAAAAGTAGAGGATGCTCGCCGAGAGAAGGCCCCAAAGACCGACGTCAAGGATCAAGTGTTTGTCTCCGAGAGCGATTTCCTCAGGGGCTCCCCCTTCACCTTTGACCTGGATCAGGTATAAATAGCGTAAGAGACCGTAGACGACCAGAGGGATGGTAAGCATCATCATGTGATTGGGAGGTAAGTTCGGTGCAGAGAAAGTGTATAGGGAGTAGGCGACCACGGTTGTGGATGTAGCGATGTTCAGAACATTGTCGATCAGTTGGAGGTTGTATTCATCCAGGATGGCACGGTGGTCGTTGGCGCACTCTTTCAGCAGAATAAGTTCGTGGCGACGCTTGCCGACGGCGATGAAGAGGGCAAGGGAGCTCATGCAGACGTAGAGCCAGGGTGAGAATCGTTCCACTGGGAAGACGACTGTGCCCGCCATGACTCGAAGAACGAAGCCTGCGGCCACGGTGAGAACATCCACGATGACGATGTTCTTCAGGAAGAACGAGTAGAGGATCATGGTGACGAGATAAATAAGCTGAACGATGCCGAACCGTGGCTCAAGGACAAAACCCAATGAAATGGCCACCACAATGAAAACGACAGCCGCTACGATTGCTATCGAGGGTTTGAGCTTTCCTGATGCCAAAGGACGGTTCTTCTTGGTGGGATGTTGGCGATCTCGTTCCATGTCAACCAGGTCGTTGATCAAGTAGACGCTGGATGAGAGCAAGCAGAAGAGAACGAATGCCGCTGTCGTCCGCAGAACTACTGAAGGGACAAGAAGTTTCTGGTCGAAGATCAGGGCTGCGAAGATAAAGACGTTCTTGGCCCACTGTTTCGGCCGCATGGTTTTCAGTAGATGCTTGAGCAAGGCTGCTGTCCTCCTAGTTGGGTATGCCTCTGAGCAGTGAATGGTCTATGTTTCCTCGTGTGTGTGACTCACGTTGCTCCTGAGGTGTTCACGAAACCACAGTTTACCCCATTTCGGGATCTCCGTCAATTTCTGATACCGAGTGGGTGCACGCAAAGGTTGTCAGGCAACGCGCGGGGAGTGCAAGGTTCATTTATCTGCTCTTCAGGGATCGCCAGATCCCGGTCCCGCGGCGAGCTCAGCACAGACCTCCTGCAGCAAGATTGAGGTTTATGACGGGGATTTGGCAATCCCCCTTGAACGAGGTAGTCGGCGTCCTGGTTCGGGCGCGGAGTGGTGACTAATCCCGGAATTCGCGCTCCTGGAAACGATAGCAATCCTCGTGGGGTCACTTCGCTAGGGACCGATATGCTACTCTCATACTGCCACTTCATGGCAGATTCTGTGTGCACCCTATCGAGTGAAAGGTAATTGAGTGGAGACAGAAAGACGAGTGGTGTCCTGACACTCAAAGAGACGATCCCAGGAGGGCATACAGGCCAAGATCATTCGCTAGAATTGACATTGAGGTATACTTGTGCTATAATTGATACATCAAGGACAATACCGAAGCGCATTAGCTCTTGTACAAGAGAAAAAGTGATGTTGGAACGGAACCGGTCTATCAAGTTGGAGATGGCATCAGGCAAGAGGAGGGCCGAAAGACAATGACGGGTATGCTCTTCAGCGTCATGATGGTAGTAGTAGGGTTTATTGCTCAGTTTGTTGACGGTTCGCTGGGCATGGGATACGGGGTCTTTTCCACATCGTTGTTGGTGGGTATGGGATTACTGCCCGCCATAGCCAGCGCATCAGTACATACCGCGGAGGTGTTCACGACTCTGGTTTCGGGTTTCTCTCACTGGCGTCTGGGCAACATCAAGAAAGAACTGGTTCTTCCGATGATCATACCTGGAGTGATCGGTGGCGTTGGTGGGGCGTATCTCCTCACCGCCATCCCGGGCAAGGTTATCAAGCCCTATGTGGCTTCTATCCTTTTTGTGATGGGAGCTATCGTACTGGTGCGCTTTGTTCGCAAGAAGAACATTGTACCCAACGGCGAGAAGACCCCTTTGTGGAAGGTAGTCATACTGTCACTAGTCGCGGCCTTCATGGATGCACTAGGAGGTGGGGGGTGGGGGCCCATCGCTACCCCCAGTCTAATTCTCAGCGGGAATCACGAGCCTCGAAAGGTAGTGGGATCGGTCAATTTAGTGGAGTTTTTCGTTACCATCGCGGCTGTCATAACCTTTCTTGTCAGGATTGGACCGGAACACTTCGAATGGGGTATCGTAGCGACGCTGTTGATCGGTGGGGCCATAGCCGCGCCTGCCGCAGCATGGGTCTGTCACAGGACATCCGCGCGTGCTTTGGGCATTCTGATTGGTGCAACGCTGATGGTCCTAAATGCCCGTACACTGATACTGTCCCTATTCTAGGTGGTTTATCACTGAGCGTGAGGGCGGCTCAGGATATGGGTACGAAGAGCCGTGAGCAGTAGAATCGACAGAGCCGAGATTGTGAGAATGACGGGTATGATTTGCTGATGGAGGTTGGCGCCTGTCTCAGGCAGTTGTGCTGGAGTTGGTTCCTGAGTAGGATTGATCACTGCAGTGGTAGGGGTGTTCTGAGGGCGCGGCTTTTTTGTGGGTGTGGACGTCGGCTGCGAAGTGGGGGTAGGAGGGATGTCTGTTGGCGTTGGAGAAGGTGGTTTTGAGGGAGTGCGTGTTGGCACTGTCTGGCGGAGCCCGTGTTGGCTTGGGGCTGCCCAGGTACTCGGCCCCACCGCCAATAGTAGCAACCCGGCCAGTACAATGATCATGAGTAACGGCAAATAGCGACGACCTTGTTTGGGTGAGTTCATGTCTTTCCTCCTCAATGCAAGTCTGTTGTTTCTTACAGCTCAAGGCTACTCTTGAGTGAACGCTGGAAAGAGAAGCGGAATGTAGAGTTGGTTTTCTCTGTCGATGATAGCGTCCATGTAGCATTTCCAATGCTGACCTAGCACAGTAAGCTGGGTTGGATCGTGGGCCTCGAATAAGGCTCCGTTCATTCCGGTCTGTGTTTCAAAGTCGTAGTAGGGCTCATTTAGGCTATACCAGAGCCAGCGTTGTACCAGATGGTCCTCGTCCTCCGGGTAACCCGTGCTTTCGTCACTGGTCAGCCGCAGGAAATCAAAGACCATGGTCATGAAATCCATGACCACAATGTCTCCTGAGGCACGATCACCGTGGCCTAAGTACTCCGAGGGCATCAACACGCCGAACTCGGAGATGATGAGGGGCTTGCCTTGCTCCCCCTGATCTGCCATCCACTGCCGAAAGTCCTGCACCAGGCCGATGAATATTTGAGGGTCGGCATTGTCCAAGATGGTGTATAGCTCTCCCTCGTCATGACTGAGTCCGACTGGAATGCCACAACCCCACGATCCCCTTTTCTCCTGCAATATCTGGACGTGGATATTCCAGACATCTATTGGCATAGGCTCTCCATAGGCAGTTTGATAGGCTGCTAGAACATGAGTCAGCCATTCCCTGCGTAGTGGCGTTGGCACCACCACGCCGCCGATGGCTACCTGTGCTGTGGGATCGTGCCCCTTGATGAAAGTAAAGCAATCATGGTAGATAGCCGCATACTCGGTGGGTGTACGATTGTCCTGGGAGATGCACTCCGGTTCGTTGCCGATGATCCACAAAGCTCCGGGGTTGGCGACGATGATCTGCGCGACGTTTCCCCAGTCAGGTGGGTATGCGGTAGGGGAAACCCGAATTAACTGTGCGTACTCCATGCCATCAGGACGTGAAGGGCTTATCCGCGTACCCCAATTAGAATACCAGCCAATGTGGAGTTGTCCTACGGGATAGTCGACGATGTCACCTAGGGCTGGATTGACCCCGACTCCAAATCGTGACGTATAGGAGTCGCCCGGGCTCTGGCAGAGAGCTGCTTGGGAGAGACAACAAAAGGCGACAGACAGTAGCAGTGTTGCGCAGAGAAGCCGCCTTGCCCGACGAAGCATCCTGTGTCCTCCTAGCCGGCTCTTTGGGTGTGATGCCATCAATTGGTTATCAAGGAACCCGAAACAAAGTGTGCCTGACGCGGGGAGTTATCTCCCTATCTCCGCTAGACGTTCTCCAGCGTCCAGCAATTCCTGGACAAGGGCTGGACGGGTCGCTTCCGCGTAGACGCGCATGACTGGCTCTGTGCCGGATGGTCGGAGTAGCAGCCAACTCCCGTCAGCCAGGTGATACTTGACTCCGTCACTGTTGTTCACGCCTATGACTCGCATATTCCCCAGTTCTGCTGGAACGTTGTTCATGAGTTGCTTCACCATCTCGGCCTTGTCGAAGGGACGAGTGCGACGATCCCGCCGGCTGTAGTAGAAACGCCCAAAATCGTCCATCAATTCATCAATGATAGTATGCAGGGATTTTCGCTGAGTTGCTATGATCTCCAAAAGCAGCAGACTCATGAGCAAACCATCACCTTCTGGTATGTGCCCCTTGATGCTGATGCCTCCACTTTCCTCGCCGCCGATCAGGACGTCCTCTTTCAGCATCAAGTCGCTGATGTAGTTGAATCCAACCGGGGTCTCGAAAAGGCGCAAGCCATAGCGCTCAGCCAGGCGGTTGATCAATTGAGTCGTTGAGATAGTCTTGACAACCGCTCCTTTCCAGCCCCTCTCATCAACGAGGTGTCTGAGTGTCAGTGCAAATATGCGATGAGGATCCACGAAATGGCCACACTCATCTACTGCCCCGATGCGGTCGGCATCGCCGTCAGTGGCCAGACCTACGTCATAACCACCCTCTGTAACGGTTTGGATTAGTGCCCCTAGATTTTGCTCGATGGGCTCAGGGTGTATACCACCAAATCCTGGATTCAGTTCTCCCCTGATTTCCTTTACCTCACAGCCCATTTCCTGCAGAAAGTGAAGGATGTACCCTCTGCCAGCGCCGTACATGGGATCCGAGACAACACGCAGCCCTGAGCGCGCTATGGCAGGGAAATCTACCAGAGTGCGCAGGTGGTCCAGATAGGGAGACAGACAATCAAGGCGGGTGATGCTCCCCCAGGCGGGACGATCCTTGGCCAGTTCCCCGTTCTCCAGTTTCCAAGTAGCCTGCCGTGCTTCCACACCGTCCCGCAAGTTCTTGGCAAGATGGGCCTCAATAGCCGCAGTTTCGGATGGCATAGCTGCGCCACCGTAGCTGGCCTTGATCTTGATGCCGTTGTAACGCGGGGGGTTGTGGCTGGCGGTGATCATCACTCCAATCGATGCCCCCAGGGTCTTAACTGCGAATGAGAGCGCGGGGGTAGGACAATCGGATTTGGAGACATAGACTGATATGCCGTTTCCGGCCATCACGCGGGCCACTTGAGCTGCATAGCGATCTGAAAGGAAGCGAGTGTCGTAGCCAATGACTACTGGTGGACAGTTTGGACAGGCCTGATTTTGCTGAGGGGTGATGCCTTGTTGTTCCAAGATGAAGTTGGCTAGGGCTTGAGCTACATGGCGTACGTTGGCGAAGGTGAACTCATCGCTGATGACAGCACGCCAGCCGTCCGTTCCGAACTTGATGGGCATAGATTCTCCTGAATGTTGACATACCGACGAGCGCTACCGCAGAGAAGCAAGCGCGTTTGTTGTTATGCTGTGAGCGGCGAGAATGACAAGCACAGTGTAGTATATCCATCCTCTTGAGAGTGTCAACTATTGACCTTGAGAGCGTGTGGAAATGGGCTTCTGAAGTCTACCGCGTGCGGGGAAGGCGCTAGAATCTATGCGGTTTGGTAGCATATTATAGACTAGACTAACTTTTTGGAGACTTCCGAATTCTGGTAGGCAGCCATTTTCAAGACCCTCGACCTTGAAAGAGTGTTGAAGTTCGGAAGCCTATTGCGCGTAGGAGGTGCTAGGTTTGTGGAAGGATAGATATATCTGTAACCACTGCGCTATGAGATTACTTCGTCTATCTGAAAACCAGGGGAAGGCGTAACTCGAAAGGTTCTTCGACTGGGGCTATTAGATCAACCTGGAGACTTTCTCCACTTTGCCAGAGGATGGAGTCCGCCGTTCCGAAGCCATCTACCTTGAAAAACACCAGATCGTTCGGAGCCCCTCCTTCCTTCTCTGGTGTGCTCGGGTCATCACCAGTAATAGTGAGAGAGTAAGCGGATTCCTGCTCCACGCTGAAAGTTTCGGTCTGTGCATATTGATCTCCATCGATCCAAGCAGAGACGATTGTGCCGTCAGACACCGTGCCGCCATGGAGTTGAACGACTCCCCAGACGCTGAGCGGCAAAGGAGGCGGGCCGGATATCACGGGAGGCCTTTCGATCAGGTGTTTCTGGCTCTGTGTGGCCTGTGGAGCTTCTCTTTCATCGCTAGAGAGAAGAACGGAGGTTTTCCTCTCATTGCTTAGAGTCCAGTCACCGGGGTGCGTAACTCGAATCCAGTAGCCAGATCCCGGAGCCATCACTGTCAGGTCATTGGCCTCAGGTGGGGCCGAGGGATCGTACATCTTCCAGGGATCTGCTTGATCGAAGGCGTTGTAGGCGAAGACCAGGTCGTACTGGCCTGCAATGGAGGCCAGTGCGTCACCGATGGGTTGAGCGTTCGGTGATGGATAGCCTATCAGGTTCCAACCAGCCTGGAGGGGGGTGGTTGGAGATGGCGATGTGGAACTTGGAAGAACCCATGAGACTGAGGAAGTGGTGTGAAGCCACAGCCCTTTTGACTCATCAATCGCCAGCAGGTCATTGGCGAAAGAAGGGACACTGGGATCGAATCTCTTCCATGGATCGTTCTGGTCAGAGGCATCATAGGCATATACCAAGTCATAGTGGCCCGCAATGGAAGAAAGAACCGCTGCTGGAGATGTGTCGTCGGGATGTTCGGGCACCGAGACCAGATTCCAGCCAGAGGTCAAGAGCATCGCTCCAGCGATGGGCGTAGGGGTGGGCGTCGGAGCGCCGACTAGCACGAGGTTGCGGATGCCCCAATGATCGTAGTTGGGGGGGTATAGGGTGTTATCGAAACGGAGATAGTTCCAACTAGAGCTGCTCACATAGAAATCAGGGAGTATGGCCTGACGGGTTTCCCAGACATCGTTTCCCGTAGCCTCGACGCTTAGTATGTTGATGTCGTTGATGAAAATACGAACCTCAGCGGAATCGTCAACATCGAATGCCTCGAAGGAGATGATCGCATCTCCACTCCAAGGTTCAAAGCGATAGAGAATGTTATCAGGGTGCGAGAGGTCCCCGCCTGGGATATAGCCGTAGGCGTCGTATGCTGGCAGTGGGATGGATGGATCTGGGGCAGTGGTGGCAGTTGGTGTTGCTGCTGCAGTCGGCGTTGGTGTATGGGTCGAGACCGAGGTCGGCGTTGGTGTGTAGGTCGAGACCAAGGTCGGCGTTGGCGTGTGTGTCGAGATCGGGGTTGGTGTTGGCGTATGGGTTGAGACCGAAGTCGACGTTGGTGTGTTGGTTGAGATAGCGGTCGGGGTCGGAGTCAATGTGGCCTCGGCAGTGGATGTGGGCGTCGGAGCACCGACCAGCACGAGGTTGCGGATGCCCCAGTGATCGTAGCTGGGTGGATAGCGATTGTTGTCGAAGCGGATGTAGTTGAGATTCGTGTTGCTCACATAGAGATCAGGGAACGTGATTTGGCGAGATTCCCAGACGTCATTCCCCGTGGCTGCGAGGCTTTCCATGAGGATGCCATTGCAGTAGACCCGAACTTCGCTGCCATCATCCACGTCGAAAGCTTCGAAGGAGATAGTGACGTTCCCGCTCACGGGCCCGAAGCGATAGAGAATCTCATCGGGATGCAATAGGTCTCCGCCTGGGATGTATCCGTAGGCCTCGTAGGCTGGTAGCGGGATGGCCGGGTCTGGATCGGTTGTGGGAGTGGGGGTGGCAGTGGACGCTACCGGCGTAGCAGTGGACGTGGCAGTGGGCGCTACCGGAGTGGCAGTGGACGTGGCAGTGGGTGCTATCGGTGTAGCAGTCGCCGTGGCGGTGGGCGCTACCGGAGTGGCAGTGGATGTGGCAGTTGGCACTACCGGCGTAGCGGTTGACGTTGCCGTAGGTGCTACCGGCGTACTAGTAGGTGTGGAAGTAGTTTCCGGCGTGGGCGGAGGATCAGCGTTTTCCAGCCAGGAGAGAACCCTGCTCATCACTGTCTGGCGGTCAGCCCCCGCGTTGATACCTTCGAAGCCGAAGGCGAAGTAGACGATCTTGTAGTCAGAAGTGTGGACTCGCAGGGCAGCGGTTCCACTGGAGACTGTCCCATTCGGTGCTGGGGAGCGCACTCGTTGCAGAGAAGTGGCGAGTGGCATATGGTATGGAACACGAGGGGCCGTGCTCTGTGATCTTGACTCAGCGGAAACCACGCGGTTAGGACTGCCCGCGGATTCGAAGTAGGTGAATACCGTCTCTGCTGGTGTAATAGGATCGACTTCATCGGGACTCCACTGGTTGTCGGCGCCATCGCCACCCGCGACAGAAAGAGTAAGGCCATTGGAGATAGGATCGCCAGTCACTCCCTGCAAGGAGGTTATGCCGGTATTGGGCACTACGAATGTGGCGTGCAGGTAGTCGCTAAGTAGGGTCGAGGATGACAGGTAGTCGCCAACGTCCTGGCCTGTGACGAACAGTTTGCCCCCCGCATCCAGGTAGCCCATGACGATAGTCTGGAGTTCACTGGTGAACAGGTATCCGAACGCTGGCACAGACCAGATCGTGACGGCGTCGTTGGTGTACTGATTAAGGGTTGCTGTGTCGATGGGGCCTCGCGTAGCCGTGTCCCAGATGTCGTGGCTGCGTCCCAGAGCTTGTAGGACTTCCGTGTAGTAAGTGGCGAACCAGTCAGTAGCTCCTCCGTATGCATCAAGTACTAGAAGAATGTCTGCGGAGCGAACCAGCGGCCCCAGTACCTGGAATTCAGGTGGCGGCACCGGCGCGACCACGGCGTTGCTATCGCTGTCAGTCAAGCGTATCTGGTACTTAACCACGGAGTTAGCGGCCAATGGGCCTATTTGC
>Ga0255396_1010_pt1 | contig 20686 bp, 20 predicted proteins | sample ANMaggSeSYBR01J8_FD_182120 | JGI IMG/M metagenome (GOLD analysis project Ga0255396, IMG submission 182120) | Sediment cell enrichment communities from methane seep in Santa Monica Basin, California, United Staets - ANME aggregate JGI... | ecosystem: Environmental > Aquatic > Marine > Cold seeps >... | reverse complement strand
ACCGATGACAGCGAGAATGCCGTCGGTTTTGGCGAGACGTGCTTCTAGGGCGTTTTTGTCCTTGTTCAGGGCAGTAATCTTCTTCTTGTCGGGCTTGTTACCGGGGTCAAGGTTCGCCAGCTGAGTGTCCACCTGTCGGATCAGCTCAAAGCTCTCGGCCTTAAATTCTTCACCCCCGAGACTCTTGAGCTGGATGGGTTTTTGAGTAGATTGGGTTACTTGGGAGTGGAAGTATGAAACCAATTCGCATTTTTATAAGCAGTGTGCAACAGGAGTTTGCACAGGAGCGCGCCGTTCTGCGTGAGTATTTGCAGGGGGATCCGCTTTTTCGGCGTTTCTATGATGTTTTTCTGTTCGAGGATGTACCTGCCCAGGATAAAAGGGCAGATGAACTCTATCTGGATGAAGTGGAGCGGTGCGATATCTACCTCGGACTGTTCGGCTGTGATTATGGCTCTGAAGATGCCGAAGGCATCTCGCCCACGCAGCGTGAGTTTGATCTGGCAGGCGAATTATCCAAACCCCGTTTTATCTTTGTTAAAAGCAGCAATGCGAAGTGTCATCCCAAGATGGCAACTTTGATCGGCAGAGCGGACAATCACCTAATTCGGCGTCATTTTACCAGTCTGCCGGAATTGACTACAGCGGTTTATGCCAGCCTGGTTCACTATCTGGAAGATGTTGGTTGTTTGCGAACAGGGCCTTTTGATGCAACGGCTGCGCGAAGTGCCACACTGGAAGATATCTCGCCTGACAAAGTACAGTGGTTTTTATCCTGCGCGCGTAATGCCCGTGATTATGCTTTGGCAGAAACAACTTCTGTTACTGATGTGTTAACGCATTTAGATCTTCTTGATAAAGGGACACCAAATCACGCAGCCATTTTGTTATTTGGGGTCAAACCCCAGCGCTTTTTAATCTCTTCAGAAGTGAAGTGCATGCACTTTCATACCCTGGAGAAGCGCAAGCCGATTCCATCTTATCAGATTTACAAAGGGACAATCTTTGATCTTGTGGATAAGGCAGTTGACTTTGTCATGTCGAAACTGAACCGATCTGTCGGAACCCGCGCGTTGGGGCCGCAGGCGCCTGTTGAATATGACATCCCCCCGGAAGTTGTGGCAGAAGGTATCGTGAACGCGGTGGCGCATCGCGATTACACAAGTAACGCAAGCGTGGAGGTACAGCTTTTTCCTGACCGGTTGGAAATCTGGAATCCCGGTACCGTGCATCCCCCTCTGACACTTGAAAAACTGCTCCTGCCCCATGCCAGTCAACCCAACAATCCGTTGATCGCTGAACCGTTTTTCCTGACAAAATATATTGAAAAGGCAGGCAGTGGAACGGTCGATATGCTGAAACGCTGCCGGAAGGCAGATATGCGGCAACCCGAGTTTCATGTGGATTCGGGTTTTTTCATCCTGACTGTTTGGCGTAAAAGAATTGCGGCAGCAGAGGATCAGGGGGAACAGGGGGTAGAGTCACAGCCAGAGTCACAGCTAGAGTCGGGACCAGATTGGCACCAGGTCGGCACTAAGTTGGCACTAAGTCGGCACCAAGTTGAAATATTGCATAAGTGTTTGATTGACAGCGGAATAACTGAACTTATGGAAATTGCGGGAAGGACAGACCGCACCAAGTTCAGGAACCAAGTCCTTAATCCACTTATTGAGGCTGGGCTTTTAGAAATGACACTTCCCGATAAGCCGCGTAGTAGTAAACGGAAATACAGGCTGACCGAAAAAGGGCATGACCTTTTGAAAAAACAAACGAAAGGGACTGATGCTGATGAAAAGTGAAATGAAACCACAGACGAACGAACTCGTTCAGGCTGTTGGCGAACTCGCAGTAGCACGGCAGCAGCTTGCACGTCAGGCAGAACAGCAATACTCTTTTGAAGTTGATTCTATCCTGCGAAATCAATGCTGTGAACCCCAGCGCATCGAATGCTTGATTGACGGAATGCTCGATTTTTGTTTCGATGATGAGATGTTGTGTTTATACAAAGATCTCTGCCGTTATTACTTTAAAATTGACCCCGTGGCAACCGCTTCTTATATCTACGCCTATCGTGAAATGTGGGATGAGGAAGAAAATTTTAATAATGGGAGGTGAAGTTTGAAATGAGCAAAAATAAGAAAAACACCATAGAGGTTCAAATCACGTCGATTGCCATCGTTTCTCTGAAGTATAAGGGTTATATTTCTCTGACTTACATTGCCAAATATCGTAACAATCAAGAACCCTTTGCAATCATCAATAATTGGATGCGGGGGCGGAGCACGATTGAATTCCTGGGTTTGTGGGAAAAATTAAGCAATCCCGATTTTAAACCTCTCGAATTCGAGAGGTTTAAAAGTGAAGCAGGAGATAATTACTTTGTGCTTTCGCCTCAAAGATGGGTTGAATCCACCCATGCCATTGGACTCATCTCGAAGTCAGGTAGATATGGGGGCACGTATGCTCATAAAGATATCGCCTTCGAATTTGCGTCGTGGATATCTTCAGAATTCAAGCTTTACTTAATCAAGGAATTCCAGCGCCTCAAGTATGACGAAAACCGCCGAATCTCCCTCAAATGGAACCTCAATCGCACCCTTTCCAAGCTCAACTATCGCATCCACACCGATGCTATCAAGGCCCACCTCATTCCTGTACTCATCACCCCGGCACAGGCTGCCCAACCAAATCTGTTCCAAGGTGAGATTGAAAATCTTCAGTTGCCAAAGCCACAAATAGAAGAACAGCAAAGAATTGCTGATTTCTTGGATTCATCGGAAGCGTACATCAATCGCTTTCAAACGACACTAAGAAAACTCCGCTCCCTCAAAACCGCTCTCATGCAGGACCTGCTCACTGGCAAGAAGCGCGTTACTCCTATGTTAACCGAACCACCGGGGGCGAACGCATGACCTCCAAACTCCCCATAAACCTCAAGGACTTGCTTCACCAACGAAAGGTCGAAGGCGAGAGGATCGAGTACAAGACAGGGTGGAATCCGGATCCGATCATGCGCACTCTCTGCGCCTTTGCCAACGACTTCGAGAACCTTGGCGGCGGTTATATGGTGATCGGACAGGACTGCGACGAGACGGGGATGCCAGTCTTTCCGCCGAAAGGCCTGCCCGACAATCAACTTGACAGAATACAGCGGGAACTTCTGGGGTTCTGCAACCAGATCCAGCCTTCCTATTTTCCCATGTTGAGTGTCGAACGCTTCGAGGATCGCAACCTGATCATCCTGTGGGCACCCGGAGGCCAGAACCGGCCGTACAAGGTTCCGAGGTCCGTCACGGCCAGGAAGAAAGATTACCGCTACTACATCCGCCGCTACTCCAGCACGGTTGAAGCAAGAGCTGATGATGAGCAGGAGTTGATCAGCCTCACAGCCAGGGTTCCCTTTGACGACCGCTTCAATCAGACCGCTGGGACTAATGACCTGTCGTTGCGATTGATGGAGGAATTCCTGCGCGAGGTGGGCAGCGATCTTGCGAATGAGTCGCGGGAGCTTTCAGCCGAAGCCCTGGGACGGCAAATGAATGTGGTGAGTGGTCCCACTGAAGCGGCTTTACCGAAAAACGTCGGCTTGCTCTTTTTCAACGATCATCCTGAGCAGTTCTTCCCGGCGACACAAATTGATGTGGTCTGGTTTCCGGAAGGGCCGGGTGGGGACCGCTTTGACGAGAAGACCTTTACAGGACCTCTTGCCCGTATCACTCGTGACGCACTGAGCCATATCCAGGCCAACTATCTCAAGCAAACGGTCGTCAAACACCCAGACCGGGCCGAAGCCGAGCGTTTCTGGAATTATCCCTACGTTGCCATCGAAGAGGCGGTGGTCAATGCCGTTTACCACCGTTCCTACGAGATTCGTGAGCCGATAGAAGTGCGAATCACCCCTGAGGATTTGGTGGTTCTGAGTTTTCCCGGCCCGGATCGCTCGATTCGCCTGAAAGACTTGAAACAGGGCAATGCCGTCTCCCGCCGCTACCGCAACCGCCGCATCGGCGAGTTCCTCAAGGAACTGGACCTCACCGAAGGCCGCTCCACCGGCATCTCAAAAATCCTGAAGGTCATGAAAGGCAACGGTTCTTTGCCTCCCGAGTTCGAGACCGACGATGACCGTAGCTATTTCCTGATCCGCCTGCCTGTGCATCTGGAGGCTGAAGGTTCGGAGAAAACGCCGGTAGAAACGCCGGTAGAAACGCCGGTAGAAACGCCGGTAGAAACGCCGGATCAGATTCTAAGTATGCTGGATGAGAATCCAGAAATGACCTTAGCAGAGGTCGCTTTGAAGATTGGTAAATCGCTCCGCGCCGTTGAAAGGGCTTATTCGAAGCTGGTTAAAGCAGGCCGATTAAGATTTGTCGGCCCGAAGAAAGGCGGCCACTGGGAGGTAAAAGAGAAAACATGAGCATGCAAAACACCGCCGCTGATGGAAAAGGGGGGCAGAATATGAAAGAAAACTCGCTTGCTGTATTTGAAGATTACAAAATCCGTAGAGTATATGATGAGGAATCTGAAACATGGTATTTCTCTGTAGTGGACATAATTCAGGTGTTGATACAGCAGCCTGATTATCAGACAGCAAGAAACTATTGGAAGGTTTTGAAAAACCGCCTGAATAAAGAGGGAAATGAGTCGGTTACAAAATGTAACCGACTGAAAATGGAAGCTGCTGACGGGAAGCAGTACCTTACAGACGTTGCTGATCCTGAAACGCTTTTGCGTCTCATTCAGTCCGTTCCCAGCCCCAAAGCTGAGCCGATCAAGCTATGGCTGGCCAGGGTCGGCTATGAACGAATGCAGGATATGGCAGACCCGGCGCGTTCTCTTGACAGGGCGCGGGAGTACTGGCAACAGCATGGGAGAAGCGAAAAATGGATCCAGCAGCGAATGATGGGGCAGGAGACCCGCAACAAGCTGACTGATTACTGGAAAGATCATGAGATTAAAAAAGAAAAGGAATACGCAATTTTGACCAACATCATTCATCAGGAATGGGCGGATATCTCTGTAAAAAAGCATAAGGAAATTAAGGGGCTAAAAAACCAAAACCTGAGGGACCATATGAACGAAGCTGAACTGATATTTACCGCTCTTGCCGAACTATCCACCCGGCAGATAGCAGAGACTACGAATGCAGTCGGCATGGACGAAAACAAGGACGCCGGTAAAAAAGGTGGCGGCATTGCCAAAAAGGCAAGGCGTGAACTGGAAGCAAAGACAGGTAGAAAGGTTGTCACCCAAGAGAGCTTCCTTCCGCTTGGATCAAAAAAGGCGTTGCCACCATCCAGGAGAAAAACGTGACTTCAAACATCTCCTCTCATACGTCACACTTGAGAATTGACGAACGCAACCACGTCGAAAAACCCCTGCTCGATCAGCTTGACGGACTGGGCTGGGACATAATCGGCCTCGACAGCAAGCAGCAGCCAGCCGACAGCCACCGCCAGAATTTTACCGAGGTGGTGATACTTCCGGTCTTGCGCGAGCAGCTCAAGGTCATCAACCCATGGCTGGAAGACGATCAGGTAGAGGAAGTCATCAAGCAACTCACTGCCAGCTTCTCGGGCAGCGACTTGATCAAAAACAACCGCCACGCCTTTAAGCAGGCGATATGAATGGCATCGAAGAGAAGAATGTATAATAAGGCGCTGCATCCGGACACTATTTGTGCCTATTTCCTAAACTCCTAACGATCGATAGGCTTCTATCCTTGCCGTAACTCACAAAATACATTTATCCCCCTACCATATAGAACATGGTATGGACACCACCCTATTCCCCACCGACCTATCCAATCCCTCAATGCTGCGCGCCCAGGAACTGGTCAGGCAGCGGGTCGTCCTGCACAACGATCATGCCGCACTCCGGCTGATAGCAGGCGTGGACCAGGCGTTCATGGAAGATACCATCATCTCAGGCATTGTGGTGATTGACTATGAATCCCTGGACGTGGTTGAAGAAGTACACTACACAGGTACTATAGAGTATCCATACATCCCCACCTTCCTGTCCTTCAAGGAAGGACCGGCCATAACATCAGCATACGAGAAACTCCAGCACACCCCAGACATCCTGATGGTGGACGGCTGCGGCATCAACCACCCCAGGGGCGCCGGGCTTGCCACCCACATTGGCGTTGCGATGGATGTCCAACCATAGGGGTGGCCAAGCACATACTGTGCGGAAAAGGGGACGAACCACTGGAAGTAGGCGATGTCAGCCCCCTGGTCTTTGAAAGCAAACAGGTGGGATGGCTCATCAAATCCTGCCGCCGGTGCCGTTCCATCGTGGTTGCACCCGGGCACAGGGTTAGCACGGACGGGGCACTTGCGATAACAAAGCATATGCTGCGGGGACATAAACTGCCCGAGCCCTGCCTGCTGGCGCATAAGCATGTGAATAATTTGAAGAAAACAATAATGTAACTTAAGGATATACAGGCTTACATTCTCAGTCACTTGTAAAAACAGGGAAATAAAGCCGGTCACTACCTATCAGTACAATACTACCTATCAGTACAATACTACCTATCAGTACAATACTACCTATCAGTACAATACTACCTATCAGTACAATACTACCTATCAGTACAATACTACCTATCAGTACAATAATGCATATCAGTACAACATCATTATCAAGCCCGTTATCTGTCATTATTCCAGGATTTTTGATATTTTACTGCAGGCCTTTTCCATCTCTACAATTACAAGACCTATATTCATCTCATCCCTGAACAGTGAACTAAGTATTGCGAGTTTACCAGCTTCCATGATTATGGTTATGGCATCAGGTGACCTGATAATAAGCATATTTGGCGGATTTTTTTGTATCTCTTCCATAACGGTTTTAGCTGAACCCATAATGGTTGCTGTATAAGCACCCAAACGTGCTTCAGGTATATTTTCGGGCACATCTGAAACCATGACAAGACCCTGGTTACTTGAAATGACCGATGCCTCAATATCACCGGTATTTTTTAGTTCTTTTAGTATCTCACGCAGAGAATCCTGAATATTTGCCATGATCCTTATTTTTCCCAGAACTTTGGTTTTATTACGAACCTGCAGACGTCATCTCCCATTGCCTGGCAACTGACCTCTTCGCATACCATATCTTCCTTATTGAATACCACTTCCAAATATCCACACATGAAGCCTTCCAGAAAGTAACAGACAGGAGTGTCGCTTTTTCCGGTATGTATCATAGCCTCAACATTTTTTATCACTGTGCAGGTTATCTCCCGTTGGTTAACAGATAATTCAATATCTCTCAGAATTAGCCAGCCATAACGGGCAAATTGTTGAGTGGTAGCGCTGATTATTTCATCAGTTGTTTCACATTCCCACTGCCTGATAACAACAAGTGCGGAGTTCTTTCCTGCATCATATCCTGATGTATAGAACATCGGTCTGGCGCCTTTTCCCAATGCATCTAATATCCCTTTATGAAGCGATCCAAAAGTTGATTTTGACATCACTATCACAGGGACACCGCTTATGGTTATATTGGCGTTATCATCATCTAATTCGATGAATAACGCCTCATCTACGGCTTTGATAGAATTTACCCCATTAAATTGCAGATTACAATAAAAGATAATTGTATTTTTTAATTGAAATGATTATCATTTTAAGAAATGTTACTATCTGGATATCAATTTTTAAAACATTGTAACATAATGACATGACAAGTTACTTATCAACACTGTAGTTCAAGCCGCACTCGTTGCATAAGTAAGTGATCACTTCTTTGCCCTTGGTACTTTTCCTTATAGTAGATTCCATCCAGCTGCCACAGGTGGGACATTTCTGGTCGAACAGGGAATGATCTTTTTTTTCCATGTTCCCTCATCACCTGCCCATCTTTTTGTGTGCCCGCGCAAGGTGTCCTGCCGCCTGGGCACCTATAAGGGAAATCTCACCTGCCAGTGCTGCTGCTCCTATTATCTCGGCAAGTTTTTTGGCATTTGTGCCTGGTGTTTCTCCTGCTCCTGCTACTCCCAGCATTTCAAGGCACTCGCGCTGGGTGGCAATACCTGTACCCCCACCCACCGTACCCACCTGTATGGCAGGCAGCGTCACACTGCAGTACAGGTCACCTTTATCTGTGAGCTCCATGCTAGTGATAGCACTGCTGGCCTCTACCACATGGGCTGCATCCTGGCCGCAGGCAAGGTACATGGCTGCAACAATGTTTGCCACATGTGCGTTAAATCCTGTACTTCCGGCCCTGGCTGAGCCCAGCAGGTTCTTCTTGTAATTGACCTTTGCCATTGATCCGGGCTCTGTCTTGAGCTTTTGCTCGACTACGTTTACCGGAATGACCACATCTGCCACAACAGTTTTTCCCCTACCCAAAATATTATTGATGGCAGAGGGTTTTTTATCAGTACATACATTGCCTGAGAGTGATACCAGTTCCACATCAAGTTGACCTGTGATAAAATCGCAAATGGCTTCAGATGCAATTGTTGCCATGTTCATGCCCATGGCATCCTTGGTATCGAACCTGAACCTGAGATACACATTGTTCCCTACCACAAAGGGCATTACGTCAAGCAGTTCCCCGAACCTGGTGGTCTCGGATGCCTTTGCCTTCATGGCCTCGAAGTTCCCAGGATCATTGACCCAGTCAACGAACTCCCTGGCCCGGACCACATCCTTTACTGTGAAAACGGGTGCACGGGTCATACCGTCATTGAAAATCCTGACATTGGTACCGCCGCATGCCGAGATAACCGAACAGCCCCGGTTGGTACTGGCTACCAGTGCCCCTTCTGTGGTGGCGAGGGGTAAGTAATAATTCCCGCATGCATATTCACCATTGATAGTAACAGGCCCGGATATTCCAAGAGGTAACTGGATTGCCCCGATCATATTTTCAATATTGCGCTTTGCAGCTTCTGTTTCATCGATGGAGAATTTGCCCACATTATCAAGTTCTGTACCAGTCATGCGAACTGCGGCTTCTCTTCTTATGTCCACTGCTTCCCTGGTATCCACGAACTGGTCAATGGCATGGAGCTTCATCTCTCCTTTGACTACCTTTTGTATGATCTCCTCTTTTGACAACCCCTTATCCTGGTTCATGCAAATACTGTAGTGCAATAATCTATTTAACTCTGGCGAAAACCGACATTACTGGTTTTCAGGGATACCTGGAAATGGCTTGGACCAAATAGACTGACAACCAGACTAAATTAAGTATATAAACAAATAAGCAGATACAAGTATATAGAAAATACATAGCATATTTATATACTACATATTTATATTAAAGGAGAATAACGTGGCAGATACTAATGACAATGATTCCGGATCCACTGATGACCTTCTGGGTGGACTTGAAATTGAATCCACCGCAGATATCCAGGTTCCTGAGAACCTGATCGACCAGGTGATAGGCCAGGAACATGCAGTGGAAGTAGTTAAAAAGGCAGCCACCCAGCGGCGGCATGTTATGATGCTGGGTACACCTGGTACAGGCAAGTCAATGCTGGCCAAGGCTATGGCAGATCTTTTGCCAAAAGAGGAATTGCAGGATGTCCTGGTGTATAATAATCCTGAGGACAACAACACACCGAAGATCAGGGTAGTGCCTGCCGGCAAGGGCAAAGAGATCGTGGACGCCCACAAACTGGAAGCAAGAAAACGAATGCAAGCCCGCAACATGTTCATCATGATATTCGTGTTCGGCATAATCATCTACTCACTTTATACCGGGATGCTGATCTGGGGTATCATCGCTGCCGTACTGATCTTCATGGTCATGCGCCAGTTCATGCCAAAAGAAGAGGCATACATACCAAAACTCCTGGTATCCAATGCAGGTAAGGAAAAAGCCGCATACGTGGATGCTACAGGTGCACATGCAGGTTCCCTGCTGGGTGATGTGAGGCACGACCCGTTCCAGAGCGGAGGCTTGGAAACCCCTGCCCATGACAGGGTGGAAGGTGGAGCCATTCATAAAGCGCATAAAGGTGTGCTGTTCATAGACGAGATCAATACCCTTGGGCTGGAATCCCAGCAGAACCTGCTGACAGCCCTGCAGGAGAAGGAATTTTCCATCACTGGCCAGAGTGAGCGCTCCTCGGGCGCAATGGTAAAGACAGAACCTGTTCCATGCGATTTCACCATGGTCACTGCCGGTAACCTTGATGCTTTGAGGGGAATGCACCCGGCACTGCGTTCAAGGATCAAGGGTTACGGTTATGAGGTTTATATGAGTGATACCATACCTGACAATGTCGATAACAGGCAAAAACTTGTCAGGTTCGTGGCACAGGAAGTGATAAGGGATGGTAAAATACCCCATTTTGACAGTAGTGCAACTAAAGAGATCATCCTGGAAGCAAGGCGCCGGGCAGGCAGAAAAGGACACCTAACCCTGAAACTGAGGGACCTGGGCGGTCTTGTCAGGGTTGCGGGTGATATTGCGCACTCTGAAAATGCTGATATGACACTTGCAGAACATGTGCTTAAGGCAAAGAGCATTGCCAGGTCTGTGGAACAACAGCTTGCCGACCAGTACCTTGAACGGAGAAAGGATTACAAGATGTTCGAACAGGAAGGCAGCCAGGTGGGAAGAGTTAACGGCCTTGCGGTTATGGGAAGCGATTCAGGGATCATGCTCCCCATAATGGCAGAGGTGACGCCTGCCCAGTCCAGTTCCGAAGGTAGGATCATAGCCACAGGTATGCTCAAGAAGATCGCCAGGGAAGCTGTTGATAACGTATCAGCCCTGATCAAAAAAGTAAGTGGCAAAGAAACCAGGTCAATGGATGTACATATCCAGTTCATCGGTACCTATGAAGGAGTGGAGGGCGACAGTGCGTCCATCAGTATAGCTACTGCCGTGCTGTCAGCTTTCGAGAACATTCCTGTTGACCAGTCAGTGGCCATGACCGGATCGCTGTCAGTAAGGGGTGACGTGCTTCCGGTGGGCGGCGTGACCTACAAGATCGAGGCTGCAGCCCAGGCCGGTATCAAGACCGTGATTATACCCAGATCAAACATGGGTGATGTCATGATCGAGGATGAATACAAGGACAAGATCGAGATTGTCCCTGTGAGCAATATCACCGAGGTACTGGATAAAAGCCTTATTGGGCCTGAAAAGAAAAAACTGATCAAGACCATTAAGAAATCATACGCCTTTCCAAAGCTGAACCTGGGCCTGACTGATAATATTCCAGGGTCATCAGTGCCGGCACCTCAATAGGCAGGGATATACTTTGAACAATTCACAGGTTGATTTCCATGACATCAGGGTACTGAAAAGTTCAGGACTCAGCATTTTTATCGATAATGGTGAGATAGAACAGATATCAAATAACTATACCAGTGGAACAGCATGTCGTGCACTGGTCAACGGGTCGTGGGGTATTGTCTCATCCGACAACACCAGAGATCCTGAAAGCATGCTTTTTTCAGCAGCAAAGCTATCCAGCCAGGCACATAGAAGGTCTCCAAGACCGAGTATCGATCTGGCCCGGGTGGAATCTCCTTTGATACATGACCTTCCGGTAGTTGAAAAAAACCCTGCCGATATTCCAATTGAGGATAAAGTAGAACTTATGCTTGATATCCACAAACGGACAAAGGTACAGGATGTTTCAAGTTCCACTGTAATGTATTCCGAAAGTGTGACCGAAGTGGAATATAGTAACTCAGAGGGTGTGGAGGTTTCATACAGCCAGGTTCGGACAGGGTTTGCAGTAACTGCGGTGGCTTCACGCAATGGTGTGTTCCAGATGGGCAGGGAGAGCAAGTTCAATGTGTGCGGGTACGAGCTGTTCGACAGGTACGATGCACTGGAGCTGGCAGAGACAGCAGGGAATACTGCAAGGGACCTGTTATTGGCCAGTGTGCCAAAAGGCGGCAGGATGCCAGTGATACTTGACCAGGAACTGGCAGGTGTTTTCATCCACGAGGCTGTGGGTCATGCAGCAGAGGCAGACCATGTGGCAGAGGGAAATTCCATCCTTGCAGGCAAGATCGGTAGCCAGATCGCTTCTTCCTGTATAACTGTCATAGACGACCCGTCCATGCACGGTTATGGCTACTATCCTGTTGATGACGAAGGAGTGGAATCCAGACCCACTACATTGATAGAAAATGGAGTCCTGAAGTCGTACCTGCATAGCAGGGAGACAGCTGCACTATTTCCGGATACCGGCCGGCCTGGTAATGCCAGGTCCCAGGGGCTTTCAAGACCCATTATCAGAATGAGCAATACTTATATCAAAAATAGTGATTCCTCTTTCGGGGAGATGTTATCTGAGATAAAGGACGGTATTTACCTGATCGGCAGTCGCGGGGGACAGGTGAATCCGGGCGAGGGTGTGTTCCAGTTCAATGCAGAGCGCGGGTTTTTGGTGGAGAACGGTGAACTGACCACACCTGTTAGGGATGTTTCACTGTCAGGACATACAATGGATATCTTAAAGCACGTGCAGATGGCTGCCGGTGATATGAAAATGACCTCTGGCAGGTGCGGCAAAGGCGGGCAGCTTGCGCCTGTATGTGATGGGTCGCCGCATATCCTGGTCTCAGAGGCTATGGTGGGGGGAAGCGGATGAGTAGTGATATCAATATTATTTATGACATGGCCAGAAAGGCGCAAAAAGCTGCAGAGCGCTCAGGTGCCGATGAAGTGGAAGTATTCGGGCTTATGGCCAGCAGCGTTAATGTGGACATCCAGCTGGACAGGATCGACCTTGCAAAGGAAAGTTTTTCAAAGGGAATTGGTGTCAAGGCGATAGTAAATGGTGCAGTGGGTTTTTCGTCCACAAATGATCCTGCGCGCATCATAGATGCGGCAAAATCCGCCACAAGTTCGGCAAGGGTACGACACAGCGACCCTGACTGGACCGGACTGCCGCAGGCTTGTGATTACAGGGTGGTAAAAGGCATCTACGACCCCAGGATAGCCAATATAGATGTGGAAACCTGCATTGACCTGACCATGAAGATGATCGATGGGGCGGTATCGCTGGATGGTGCAAGACCCACGTCAGGGAAGTTCACATGTTTGGGGTCTGATTATGTGATACTGAACTCCAATGGTGTTGAAGTGAAGGAAGCTTCCACAAGGATCGATGGTTTTATTGAGTGCCGGGCCGGGGATGGTGATAAAATGTCCACTGCTTATGAGTTTGATATGTCCCGTAACCTTGATATTGATTTTTACCGCATTGGCAGCGAGGCTGCCAGACAGGCGCTTGAAGGTGTAGGCGGTGCGGGTGTTGATACATGCAAGACCGACGTTCTTTTTAAACCAAGTGCAATAGCCGATATTTTGGAAAGTACTTTTATCAATTCACTCGATTCTGAGAATATCCAGAAGGGGCGCTCGGCACTGGCTGGTAAACTGGGTGAGAAAATCGGTGCAGACGGCCTGGATATTGTAGATGACGGACTGCTGGAGGGTGGTATAGGATCGTCCCGCTCGGATGATGAGGGAACACCGTCAAGGACCAACCGCATCCTGGAGAACGGGGTGTTGGGTACTTACCTGTATGATAAATATACGGCAGGTAAGGATGGTGTGGAGTCCACGGGCAGTGCGGTGAGGGGTAATTATGCCCAGACCACTTATATTGATGTCAGGAACCTGAAGATAGAGTATCCGGCCAGTGATATTATTGCTGAAACACAAAAAGGGGTGCTGGTGGGTTCGGTGATCGGGGCTCATACAGCCAATCCCATCTCAGGGGATTTCAGTGTAGAAGCCCGCAATTCGTTTTTAGTTGAGGACGGGGATATAGGCAGCCCGATCAAGTCCATGATGGTGACCGGGAATGTGTTCGAACTGCTGCATAATATCAGCGGTGCGGGCCGTGATACGAGGGTACTGGGTAATATTATTACGCCTACGGTGAAGGTATCAGGCCTGAAGATAGTTGGATAATGTAAATAAAAGGGGGGTCAAGCTTTTGAAAATCTATATGATGATCTCGTCGTACTGAACAAGGGATTGAATAATATTAGGGAAAATAAATTCTAATCGCCTTCAATTGGTGGTATCTTCAATTAAATAAAATGGTTGAAAAGTATGTGGACATTTAAGTCAAAATCAGTTTAAATTAATAATGAATACACAACAAAATCAAAAAAGTAATAGTAACGATATATATTTGGAAGAATATAAGGCATTACGCGATGAAATTCTTTTAAGGGCCAGAGAAAAAAATCGAACAATTAATCACGTAATTCTTCTCATCTCTGCACTTAGGCAACTCACGAATAATAATTTACCCATTTTCCCCCACCTGATTTACATATTGATTTTTCATCAAATAACAACTGGCAAAAATACTGGTACCCCATATATCAAAATTTGGGCAAAATTATAGGAAAATTTTATTATTGATCGTCCCATTACGAATTCAATAAATCATGAGGGATGGATTGTAAGATGAAAATAATTGAGATAACAGAGGACATCAAGTCGATTTTCAAGAATGCGGCGAACAAAATGAGCGGTGCTAAAAGAAGAGAATACATTGGCGAGATTACTATTAAATTACTGGATGGTAATGCTCGTAAAACAGAGAGAGAATTTGGTTGGGGCAGAAAAACGGTTAAGACGGGTATGGCCGAGTTAACTACTGGTATAAGATGTCTAAATAATTATTCTGCTCGTGGCAACAAGAAGACCGAGGAAAAAATGCCTGAACTTGCCTATGATATACAATCAATAGTTGATCCGAAGAGTCAGGCCGACCCAAAATTTCAGACGCCTTTTTTGTATACAAGGATAACGGCGAAAGCAGTTCGTCAAGCCCTGATTGACGAAAAGGGGTACACAGATGACGAACTACCCTGTGAAAACACTATAGGTGATATTCTAAAGAGAATTGGGTATAATTTGAAGCGGATTCAGAAGACCAGACCGCTCAAAAAGATTCCTGAAACGGATGAGATTTTTGAAAACGTTGATACAATCAATCGTCAGGCAGATAACAATCCGGAGGCACTGAGGATTTCAATTGATACAAAAGCTAAAGTGAACGTCGGAAAGTTATCCAGAGGTGGAAAAACTAGAGAAAAAGAACCTGAGGGGGCTTTAGATCATGATATGGAGCCAGATCTCAAAATGGTCCCTTTTGGAGTATTTGAACCATCGAATGATCACATATCGATCCTATTCGGAACCTCAAATGAGACCAGTGATTTTATTGCAGATGGTTTGGAACTATGGTGGGAGGAAAATAAAGAACGTCACAGTCATATCAAAGAGTTGGTCATAAATCTGGATAATGGACCCCATATAAACAGCCATAGAACTCAATTCATCAAAAGGATGATTGAGTTTGCTGATAAAACAGGTTTGAAAATCCGGCTGGTTTACTATCCACCTTACCACAGCAAATATAACTCGATTGAACGATGTTGGGGGGTTTTAGAGGTGCATTGGAATGGCACGCTCCTGTCTTCCATCCATAAAGTCATCGGATGGGCTGAAACTATGACATGGAATGGTGTGTATCCCGCTGTTCATCTTGTCGATAAAGTTTACCAAAAAGGGGTTAAATTAACAAAAGAAGCAATGAAAATCTGCGAAGAGAGAATCGAAAGATTGGAAAATTTACCAAAGTGGGATGTCACCATAAACCCCATATTTGGGTAAATTATTTATTGGGAATTTCCTTATTTAGTTGAATCAATGATTTTGAAGCGAGGGTTCGGGTGTGGGAAAAACTATTATAGGCTAAAATTAAATTAGGATATTATGAAAAACATCCAGTCCTTTATTGAAGGTAATGTCAATCTGGTAGGATACCGAAATATAGTAGAGGGTTATGCAATTAATAAAGACTTAAGTGGATTTATTTATAATGTAAATAAAAACACTGTAATGTTAATGGCTGGTGGGGTAGAATCTGCTATATCTGCTTTTATTCAGGATTTGGAAGCAACAAACACCAATGAAACTAAAATAAGAATTATTGAAATCGATAAAAATATTGTATTACCGTATCCTTTTGGTAGGGTCATTGCTGGCGAAATGCGGGAAATGGCTGAAAGATTTGATAAATGTATTGGGATATTGGGTGAAATGAATGGCAAGTTGGATAAATTAAACAAGCTTGACAAACTCGATACAATGAATAATTCAATTGTTACGCTTGGGGATAAATTCGATCTGATGGGTAATTCGATTAATGATAATCTTAATACCCTACCCGAAAGAATAGCTGAAGCAATGAAAAGATAAAATTACCTCCTTTCCATTAACGCCGGGAATCCGTTCACGTTCTGCCAGTCGTATTCCACCTTTCTTTAATCCAAAAACCCGTAGTTATTGGTTTTATCCCTAATATTTCAAAATAAGTCTTTTATTTTAGAATGTTATCTTATAAGTATATACACACAAATATTTAGTGAGATGTTTAACAAGATCAAACGGTATATTAAAATCCTGCATGTTTTTCATAAATATAAACTTTACAGCATTTTATTAAAAGAATATAAGCAGAAAAAAGAATCTGTGGATCTTTGTACCTGTCCTATCGACTTTGAACGCAAGTCAAATTCCGTCAAATTGCGTATGGCATTTGAAGAACTGGGGCCCACATTCATCAAGCTCGGCCAGGCCATGAGCAAACGACCTGATATTATACCAATTGAATATGGCAAAGAACTTGAGAAGCTCCAGGAAATGGTAAAGCCCTATGATTTTGAAAGAATGCAGCCAGCATTAAGTTTGGGTTTCTGTCCAGGATCGAAAGAAACCGGGAGATATTCCATAGATATTTTTGATAAATTTAACACAGAGCCAATAGCCAGTGCCTCTATTGCCCAGGTATATGAAGCTGTATTGAATGGGGAGAATGTGGTGGTCAAGATCGCCAGGCCTGGTATGATGGACGTGATTAATCTTGACCTGGATATACTCTATGACCTTAAGTTCATCTTTGTAAAACTCCTGAGGATCAAAACCCAGATCGATATCGACGGTTTCCTTGAGGAATTTAAGATAATGCTTAACCGTGAACTTGATTACCGCAATGAAGCCCTCAACATGGAACGTTTTAGGGAGAATTTCAAGAATCTCAAACAGGTTCGCATCCCAAAAGTATACTGGGAACTTACAAGTGATAACATACTGGTAATGGAACATATCTATGGAGTGCCACTAAGGGATTTCAGGACGTTTAGTTTGGATAAAAGAAAGAGGATCGCAAAACTCATCTCGTCCAGCTTTCTAAGGATGGTTTACATTGATGGATACTTCCATGCCGATCCTCATCCCGGCAACATATTTGTCATGAAGGATGGCGGCATCGCATACCTGGATTTCGGCGCAGTGGGTAAACTGGACTCTGAGATCAAAAAGGGAATGTACTCGATCTTCTATGGTGTCTATATAAAAGACGTGGATCTGGCGGCCAGGGCATTCCTGAAACTGGCTCGTAAAAGCCCGGATGATATCGATATCCATGCCTTCAAGTGGGATGTTGACGAGCTTATTACCAGGCAGCACTATGGGAAGGGCGAACGCCATAGTGATGATTTTGTCAAACTTGCACTAAAATATGACCTGTCCCTACCCAGAACCTTCTCACTCCTGGAAAGGGCCCTTGTACTTATAGAAAGTACCTGTCTTGATCTTGACCCGGAATATAATATTATGAGTGATGTCAAGACTCTTTCCAAAGAGATCGCACGTTCAAAATATTCACCTGCCAGGTTGGTAGAAGATTTCCAGATGGAATGGGACAACTTCTATGACCTTATGAAAAATGTCCCAACTGGTATAAATGACATATTTGAAAGTGTGAAAATGTTTAAGGAGGCGAATGTAGTAAAACAGGAAAATGCCATTGAGAACCGAAGGTTCATAATCTCTATTTTTCAGAACCTGTCTATCACTGTTCTCCTGGTTGCATCTATAACCTTGCTGGTGCTGGGCCAGAAAGAACCTGATCTGGAAACCATCGGGCTTGTCGGTTTTGCAACCAGTATAATCCTGGCCGCTATAATGATCTTAAGAAAAAAATAAATATAGGATTTTATGGATATCCTACTTCCAGGGATTACCAAATCTTTCCTTAGACGTGATCTCTGATATCTCCCGACGTTCACCTGACCTGCTGCTACCTGCTGCAGGATAGCCAATGGCAACCACTGCCATAAGTTCCAGGGATCCAGGTGCATTTAGAATATCCCCAACTTCGTCCTTCTGGTTCAGTATCTCTCCCAGCCACACAGCCCCCAATCCCATACCATGTGCCGCCAGCAGCATGTTCTGTATGGCTGCACCACATGCCTGGATATCCTTTGTATGATCATACATCACATCCCTGTCAAGGAATACAGCAATAAGCAAAGGCGCACTGTGTACAATTGTGCTGTATCTGGTACATCCTGCAAGTGACCCTGCAATCTCCCTGTTCCTTACTACCACAAAACGCCATGGTTGGTTGTTGAGGCCAGAAGGAGCCCAGTGCCCCGCTTCCAGTATGTCTTCGATCATGCTGTCCTCAACCAGGTCACAAAGAAATTCCCTGATACTCCTGCGGGATCTGATAATGTCAAGTATCCTGGTTTTTTCCACCATAAACCTAACTCCAGGTTTTCTATTTACTTACCTGCGCAGTGCCAGCAGTACAGCTATCGACAAACCGACCAGACCTGCCAGTATCCCAAATCCAGGCTCTTCCCTGGTAGGTGACGTAACCGGTGTAGGTGTAGGTGTGGGCGTAGGGGTATAGCCAGGCCGTGGAGTCTCGCCAGGAATAGGTGGAGGAGTACCTGCTATGAATTCAGGTGAAGCGGATATCTCCTCACTTTGATAGCCCTGGAGGTCATGGAATTTTGCCGTTGCCTGAGGTAATTCATATGTACCGTTTTCACTTGCACTTATAATATAGGTCAAGCTGATGCTGTTCTCCTCACCGATTATCTTTGGTGATGTGGTATAGGTTTCTCCACTGACAAGAGTGACATTATCCGGTAATGGGTCGTTGTCAAAAATCTCTACACTGGCTTTAACGTCACCCACATTTGTGGCTGTGATAGTTACTGTTACATTTTCGTTACGTTCAACCTGTGTGGGACTGACGGTCTTCTCAAGCAGGATCTTTGAGCCGTGTACAATGATTTCAGGCTTGGTACATGTCTGGTCATACTCTATGCCGCCCACTTCCCATGTCGCGTCTGCAGCAGGAAGATCATAACCGTCCGTATCAGGTTTGATCGGTTTGATAGTATATTTGAAATCCCGATTCTGTCCGGGAGCCATATTAAAATTCCACTGTAGTGGGGAACTTCCGACCAGTTCAAAATAATTGGGAATAGAATCCCCCAATTCGATATTATTTACTGCGTAAGCGCCGTCATTTTTTATAATCAATTGCACAAAGGCTGTATCGGTCATGAAAATTTCGGATTTAGTAGTCTTTGTGATATTGATCATATTCAGGACTGTTATTTCCTTACCATCTGTGAAATTATGCATCTCATCCTTTTGGTCAATACCAGTCACATTTACGCTGATGTTATATTCAGTATCTTTCATGTGTGAAGGTATCTCCAACTCAAATGAAATTTGTGTGATCGATGCTCCATCTTCGATTATATCCTCAGTATAGTGAGTCTTTGTACTTGTGGTAAATGAATAAAACTCAAGTCCATCCGTATCAATGTAAATATCAACATCCTCAAGCGGTGCATCGCCTTCATTTTTAATGTTGATAGTAACAGGTATTTTGGAATTAGTTAACTTGAAAGTATCCTTGTCATCACCCTTTTTGGTTTCAACATCAATATCCAGATCAGGAAGACCACGAAGTGCTATTTCTATTTTTGCCCAAATTTTGATATATGGGGTACCAGTATTTTTGCCAGTTGTTATTTGATGAAAAATCAATATGTAAATCAGGTGGGGGAAAATGGGTAAATTATTATTCGTGAGTTGCCTAAGTACTATTCATAACCTTGTAGTGGTGGTGATGATTCCCGCACACCCTGTCGCCTTCACATCCACATTAAACCCACAAATATTGCATTATTTTTAATATTTTAGAAATGATATTTTTTGGTGTGCTGTGAGATGGGATGATTAGGTTAGCGCGTACGTCATGCAAAGCCTGAATAATATAGTCTTTCCAGATACCAGCAATAACTAAAATGATGAAATATATTCCACCATCGAGTCGAATATCTTTTTGCCATCCTTGGAACCGAGAATATTTTCAGATGCCCGCTCCGGATGAGGCATCATCCCAAGTATGTTACCATGCTCATTAAGGATTCCCGCAATGTTCTCACTGGACCCGTTGGGGTTTGCCTCACTGGTAGCATTACCCTGCTCATCCACATACCTGAATGCGACCCTGTCCTGTGAGTTAAGTTCGGATAAGGTGTGCTCTTGTGCAAAATAATTGCCTTCCATGTGTGCAATGGGTATCCTGATGACCTGGCCTTTTTTGAAAGAATTTGTGAACGGGGATGTATTATTATCCACCCTCAGGTTGACCCGATCACATCTGAACTTCGGGTAGCAGTTGGTCATAAGTGCACCAGGTAATAGTCCGGATTCCACCAGTATCTGGAACCCGTTACATATACCCACTACAGGCAGTCCCTTATCCGCCATCTTCCTGACCGAATTCATAATGGGTGCCCTGGCAGCTATAGCGCCTGCCCGCAGGTAATCTCCGTAC
>Ga0255396_1009_pt1 | contig 22089 bp, 31 predicted proteins | sample ANMaggSeSYBR01J8_FD_182120 | JGI IMG/M metagenome (GOLD analysis project Ga0255396, IMG submission 182120) | Sediment cell enrichment communities from methane seep in Santa Monica Basin, California, United Staets - ANME aggregate JGI... | ecosystem: Environmental > Aquatic > Marine > Cold seeps >... | reverse complement strand
ATTACACCAATATTTCAAAAATTAAACCGATTTAGAAAAGCTAAGAAATCCAAAACAACTTACCCAGAATTATCTTCTTTTAGCTTCAAATCTAGATTAATACTTGCGATTATTCATTCTATTATTTCTTTATTAGGTTTTTATTTACTCTTTATAACATATCGAGATTTTACAATTCCATTTGATGAGGAAATAATTTCTTTGCTTTTAAAAATTAGCATTGAGATAATAGTTTTTTTAGCCCTTATAATAGTATTTTTTGTAAATGTAATTTTATCTAATAAAGATAACTGGTTAGAAAATTTAGAGTTAGAAATTTATTTGAATGATTTGACTGAAAGTGAGATTAGAGAAAAATTAGAGAGTGAATATTATGGTATAAGTATTATAAAATGGATTGAGAAATGTAATGGCCAACTTAATGCTAGTGCTACGGAATTCTTCAAATTTATAGACGAAGAAAGATCTAAAATAGATGAAACTAAACTAAAGGAAACCTCAAAGTCTAAAATGAGTGAGTATTTGGACGATATTTCTTCACGCTTAGAAGAAAAATTGGATGATTATAAGCATATTAGTAATGAGACCTATTTTCAAATGAAGGAAATAATAAAACAAGGATTTCTTGAAAAGGAAGAAAAAATGGAGATAAAAAAAATATCAAATGAATGGTTGAATCAATTAACTGATATAGAAAATAAATCCAAAGAATTTTGGAATTATATAAGGGAAATATGTTCTTGTGATAATTGTAATAATTGCTCTAATAAGCTTAATAAAGATGACTGAAAAATAATTTTATTTATCTATTCATAATAAATAATTTCTTCAATAACACATTTTAATCTCGAGCACCCGCGCCGGGATGCCCTGGATTTGAGCGTTAGCGAAATCTGGGTCTGTGACGGATATGCCCTGAAGCATAAAAGAGAAAGACAAACAAACAGGACATTGGAATAAAAATAAGCATGTCTAAACAAGAGTTAAATTTTTGCGTTTCTAAAGTACCTATTCAAGTTTTTAAATACTTTGGTAATACTATTTTACATACTTAGGCATAATAAACACTTGAACAGGCTCAGAATTGCTTCAATATAATCTACATACGTAGGTTAATAGTAATCGTTCTATCCTGTTGCTAAAAAATTATTTATTACAGAACCCTTGCTCAATCAGATTTTTCAACCAGGAATTCAAGAAATCATTTAATTCATTCTTAAGTTTGGGTATAACATATCTGCCATCTTCAAGGTATACCTGCTGATAGATTCCCATGTTATCTTGCTGGAATGTCAAGGCTTCAACCATTTTCATCTTTAGAATGATTCTTATCTCCATATCTGGGTCGGCCATAACATCACCTTCCTGGATATAATTATGAGCTATTGATATAACTATACTATTCTCAGTATCTTTGTGGCTTAGGTGATCAATATTCAAGTCCATGAAACCACTAGATTTAAGTTTTAGATATTCATCAAATTTCAGACTACCATCCTGATTGATAATACCAAGTTTTACCATCTTATCGAACATGTTTTCATATATCGTCTTTTTCATTATATTTATCCTCCTGGAACAATATTTTAATTAATATGTTAAATAATCAGAATAGTATATAAAGGTGTTTGCGCCCTAAGCATCCTGTTTTCACTGTAAAAAATAGTGTTATTTTATGCATGACAGTAATAACCAATAGCAACATATACAATTTTATTGAAGTAATGTTTAAATACTATTCATACACTTCATATAATTGTAGTAAGTTTAAAACTCAGCTACTTTGTAGCCACGAAGCCTGACGGCTATACTACAATAAGGAGGAAAATAATATGACGAAAAAGACAGACAAGAAACCTGCATTCGGTGGATATAGTATAAATTTCAAACAAGCAAAGGATACTACATTAGGTGAAGTATTTGGTACAGATGATATTGCACCTTCTGAAATGACCAAGCTTATCTGGAAATTTGTTAAAGAGAATGAACTATCCAACAAACCACCCAAAACTCCATTGGATAAGCTAAAGGATTATTGGGATGAAACTGAGTATGAAGATTTAGAAATAGATGAATTCAAAGCTCAATTAGTTGAAGCTGGTGCTACTAAGAAGACAGTAAAAAATGTTGTCACCATTTTCAAACTACAAGAAGAAGACATTAAAGAATTCGAAGAACAATTAGAAAAATTCTATAAAAGCTTTTTAAAATCACAATAGGGTATAATTTACCCTAACATTCTTTTTTTTAAATCACATATATGCGTCAACATTTATGTGTCCATTAACGGTGGATTGTAGTAAAACGGCTTAATCTAAAGTACTTGGATTGTAATATCTTTTTGTATTAGTGTTAGTGTGTGCTTGCATCTATTATTGTACTCACGGGCTTTGAAATAGCATTTTAAGGCTTTCTTTATCCTCTTACATAAGTTATATATCTAATAATAACATGTATAATTATACTAAAAATATTATGCAAGATTTAACAATTGATAACTATGGAAGTGGAATAAGTATGGATTCTAAAACAGAGAAATTGACATTAGAAAAGGAATTTAAAGATTTAATACCAAAAATTTCACTGGATGAATATAAACGACTCGAAGAAAGTATATTAGAAGAAGGCGTTCGTGATAGAATTGTTGTATGGGAAAAAGATGGTAAAAAAACAATTCTTGATGGTCATAACAGATATAATATTTGTCAAGAACATGGTATTGATTTTAAAATTAAAAAGATGAAGTTTAAAAATAAATATGAAGTTGTTGATTGGATATGTAGAAATCAGTTGGGACGTAGAAATTCATCTTCAGAACAGAAAGCGTATTTGATACATAAAATGTATGAGAATGAAAAGAAAAAGTCGGCAGGTAATCCACATACTAAAAAAGTTAATGGGGCAACAGTTGCCCCATTAAAGACAAGAAAAAAAATAGCAGAAAAAACTAAAGTATCTGAAAGAAGTGTTGATGCTGCTCATAAGTATGGAAAAGCAGTCGATACAGTTCATGAATCAGGACTTGATAGAAATGAAATATTAGCTGGCGAAGTTGATGCAACGCAAAAGGATATCATTGAATTAGGTAATTTAGATAAAAATGATAGAAAAGAAACAATCAAACAGGTTAATGATGAAAACAAAAAAATAAAAGATATTCTTAAAGAAAAGAAGGCTAAAGAGTCAATAAGCAAAACAGTCGAAATAAGCAAAAAAGTTGAAAAGTCACCACCTGAAATACATAAAATGGAGTATGATGAATGGATACCAAGATTGAAAGATGAATCAATTGATTTGTTAATTACCCAACCTCCATTTAAGGTTAGACAAGCTAGAATAAAACTTGTAAGAGAATGGTTACCTCTAACTCTTTCAAAAATAAAAGACACCGGAAGTGCATTTATTTTTGTGAGTCCAAATAGTAAAGAACTTAGAATGTATCTCGATGCTTTAATATATCCAACTTCTGAATTGAATTTAGTCGGTATTATACCATGGACGTTTGAAAAAACATCTGAAGAGATTCATGAAGATGCTAAAGAATTGAGTTGGCAACCAATATTATATTTAAGAGGAGAGAAATCAAAAACTAAAGGTATTCCCACAATAGATAGACAATCGTCTGTCCCACATATTGAAATTCCAGAATATAGTATAGTAGATAGTATAACTAATCTAAGATATAAATTCCAGAAACCTAAAAAATTGATAAAACAACTAATCGAATTTTCTACTAACAAAGGAGATACTATTATTGATCCATTTGCTGGTACTGGTATGTTTTTAACAACTGGAGTGGAATTAGACCGTAAGGCATGTGGATGTGAAGATAATGATGTTATTCTCGAAGTGGCTGAAAATAATGGGTGTAAAATCATTTAACGTGGATTGTAGGTAAAACGGCTTAATCTAAGGTACCTACAGACAAATAACTACATTATACTAATAGTAACATGTGCTTAGGGCTTTAAACGCAGTAAGTGGGCTTAGATTAGCATATACACGTTCTTACTATAGTAATTGATTTGTTTAAGTATCTATTCATGTCTGTCTATCCATCCCCCCTATGCATATGGTAGACTTACTAACTACACTTACCATCTTTGTACTAAAGACTTAAAAAACCACCGAACTTAAAAAAGCTACTAAAACCCTAAGTTTAGTATTTGGAACATCTTTGGCTCTATCCCGTTACTAAAATCTGAAATTTAGGTACGTATTCGTTTTACTATATATAAGGGCGAAAATGGACAGAAAGAACAGACAGAAAACAATGAATACATGTGATATAATAGATAAAAAATAAGTGGAGGTAGACAGAAAGAAGTCCTTTCTATCTACCATAAACTCTATCTCGACACAATCTAACAACTTGACCGACAGTTTTATTACTTGCATTAATGAATTCAGTATTAACATCCTTAGGATTTAGTCTTTCAATCAGTTCAAAATTACTATATTCATCACACTTAAGATAAAAAACATCATCCATCTGACCTAAAAGGATATCAGCATACGTAAATTTATTCTTCTTACTTAGTTTAATCATTAGTGCATTATATATTCTTATCTTATCTCCACTATTTAATATATGTTGATTTAATGTATTAATTGTTGTCTGGTCTTCAATAAAGACTTGAATGTTATACATAGATTTAATCTTATATTTAGACTTGAACGTAAATTTAACTGTTGATAGATACTTGTTAACAATCATATTTGTTATGTATCCTTCAACAGTTACACGTCCTATCTCTATTTGTTTACGAATCATTATTACAACTTTTGCGTCACTTTTTAACTAGTTTATTTCATGTTTTATTTTACGTAATGCACGTTTCTTTTCCCTGTCTTGTTCAGCAATCGTTCGATTAAAACTATCCATATCCATTAATTTTTTAATATGATACTTAACACGTCTTTGAAGAATGTGCGGTGGAAGAGCATCAAGTTCAGATGCGGCGTTTTCACCATATTCAGATATGAATTTTTTACTCCTTGTGTCTCCTTTTTTAACCGGATTAGTGACTAAATTATACTTTTCAATATCCCTAGTTCGTAATCCAATACGTTTGAAATTGATATCTATTCCAAATAAATCATGAAATTTATTTATAATAGTTTCATCCATAGCCAAACCAGATGGGTCGTGGTCGCCTAAATATAGTATAGTATCACCATCTTTTAATCGTTTTGACGCATCGTAAATTGCTGAAATAGACGAAAAACCTTTACAAACTTGTAATGTGACGCCATATTCGTGAGTCACGGGATGAACAAGACCATACAACGCACTTTTTTCTAACCATACTTCGAAATAATTGGGTTGATGATGCCAAACATCTAACCTGAAGGCATTAATATAATTCAGTGAACAACTTTCTATACTATCCCACATTGCAACACCTGACGGTTGACGTGTACGGTCTTCAATTACTGCGTATGGTATAAAATTTAATTCACGTGCATGTTGAACAGCCTTATAAATTCTATCCATACCAGACGCATCAGCTTTGATATAGTGTGTATATCGTTCGTGCGCAATAATTTTATAATAGATAAACCGAATTGTCATCCGTGTTTTATATTCGGAATAATATGATTTTGCGACATCTGAACACGCATTTACCAAATTAAGTGTTTTTCTTTGTAGTCCATATTGTTTTGATGTATCAATACCAAGAAAATTAAGTCTTCTTCTTATTGTATCAGTTGAATGACCAGTATTTTTTTGAATATCACGAAGACAAACATTTTCTGTTTCAGTACCTTTACCACCACCTGTATATAGTCTGATTATCTCTTCATCTTCATTCTGTGTCCAAGTTTTAGTCATTATTTTAACTCCATTTTAATCCTTCTCCTTTTTTAATCAGAATTATTAATCCAAAAATAGAACATGACAAAGATAATTATGAAAGCAACAACTACAGCAACACCAAGGATTATGAAGCTACTATATGCATAGTCATAAATCACTTCTGCCCCAGGAGTTCCAGTCATATTATCAGTCCTTTTTATTTTTTAGTCTTTCTTCTACAAATGTTTCGAACTCGTCAAGTTTCTTTGTTTCATCAGTATCTTCATCTAATGAAATGAGTTGATCAACGATTTGAGCAAAAGAAAGATGTTTTCTAAACTTCTTTTTATAATCTCGTTGAAGAGTTGTAAAATAAACTTTAGCTTCAGCACTAACAATTATAGCTCCATCCGTTACCAAGAGCAATCTCCAGATATTCAGAATAATCTGTTTCTATTATTTTTTGTTGATTAGACACGTTTTTTCTTTCTCCATTCATGTGCTTTTTTTCTGGATGCACCAATTTTTAATTTTGTTTCATCACTATGTTTTTGACCGAAGAAATAATGATTTTTACCCCTACGACTTCCATTACGCATTTTCTTCTTACTTGCTTCTGAATGACGTTTACCTCTACGGTTATGTCCATGTACAAATATTCTTTTTCTTCCCCACCTGTTATACTTTGAAATGAATTGACCACAACCACACTCACATTTAATCATGTCTTCATCTTGAATCTCTGTTGCGTTTATTTCAGTAGCGTTTAATTTTTTCATATTCACCCCATACAGTTATTGAATGTTTGTTTCATCCTTTTTTCCTTCTCAATTCTCTTAGCCCAATAAGGTGAGATTGCAATAGGATGCTTATCATTGTGGTTTTCTTCATGTAAGCCTAACATTAATCGACACACGTCTTCAGCTTCTTTTAGTACCTCAGAATTGTTCCTCATTGTTGTACTAACCTCCTTTAATGTAGTGGGTGAGAAACGAAGAAAAGTGAATAATTAGCTTCACTATGTTTGTCCAAAATTTGACAACCTTTTTGTTCAAGAATGTTTATCACTTTTTTTATTTTACGAATGTTTTTCATTTGACCACTGATACAGATTACAGCTTGTCCATTTTCAAACAATGTAGTTGCATCATTTATGATCTGTTCTATAGCCTGATTATTGACGCTTACAGTTTGCATAACTGAATCTTTAGCCATTTTAACCAACCTCCTAGGTATAGCTTTTATGAATTTCATCCTTAGATGTAACTGCAAAAGTGCAAACGGGTGAAGTTATTGAGATATGTTCATCTTCATCATCATCTTGAAATACAAATGTTTGCATTTCAGTAACAGCACTTGCTATTTTATTCATTGCGTCAACTAGAATATCTATAGAATTTGATAACGTTTCAACATCTTCTTCCACTGATTTAATATCTCCTTCCATAGCATCAGTTTCAGTATTAAAAGTTGAGTGGAGATGTGCCACTCTACCTTCTAATTCTTGGAGCTTATCTTCAATATTCATAGTTGCACCTTAAAATAATTCACTTTCTTCAATTTTAGCCTGTTTTGCTTTTTCTGCTGCTTCTTCTTTTTTTTCTGCTCTTGTTTTTTTATCCTTTTTAACCTCTTCTCCATTTGCTTTACGTTCTAATTCATCCATTTTCTTCGGGAATAGCTGGTAAAATAGATTCATTATTGAATTAATCTGATTCTGTTGGTTTTTAATAAAATCAATAATACCATTGAACTGCAAATTGTATTGATTCAAGTTTTGTTCTATTACAGACAAACGTTTTTGTTCTGTGAAAGCGTTCATCTGTGGTGTTTTATTTTCTTCTATCGCTTGTATTCTGGCTGCGACTTCTGTAACTACACCCATAACTTCTTTTAGATATGCATTTGTATTTTCTTCAAGTTCATCAATTCTTTTACTATCTTGTTTTTGGTATTGAACCAGTGGTGGTTGAGGATTGCCTTGAGCCTGTGCTCCTTGTGATTGCTGCATTAGTTGCTGGTTTTGTATGTGCTGCTGTTCTTGCCTACTATTTTTATTTCCGAACATTTTTTAACATCTCCTTCATATTTTTTGTTTTTCGATTCTCACTGTTATTTAAATTTTTCAACTGCTGGCTTTAAGTTTCGTTTTCTGACATGGATCTGTGTATCTTTGATAGTGTCAAACTGTTTTGACTTTTCAATAATCTCATCAACAATGTCAGCGTATTCTAAGTGCTTCCACGTTCTCTTTTTATGTTCACGTTGTAGATTTTCCAGATATTGATATGCCTCGTCACTGATTACTATTCGATTTACCAATTTATTCAACTCCTTTATATTTGTGTCACTTAAATGACTTTAATTTTATTATTTTTATGTTGAATTTGCTTAAAGGGGTTTTAGTACCAATTATAATCTAAAAATACAGTGAGGAGCGTTCAAATGGCTTTGAAATGGCTTCAAACAAGGTTTAATAACTATTCATCTGTTATTTCATTTGGATTAGCAACCAATACCTTACTACTTTGATTGCCCTGAGGACTGTTTTGAAGCCCGTTCACTGGCATTTGATTTGCTTTACTTATAAGTTGTACTTCGTGTTGTTTCTCTTGCTTTGATTGTTTATTGTTTCCGAACATTTTACATCTCTCCTTCGTTTATGCTTCATTCATTTCTAATTCATTTAATTTGTTACGTACGAAAGTTTCAAAAAACTTGTTGTGTTTTCTTACTAGATCAATTAAAGTTTCTAAATCAAGACTATCCGATCTACTGATCTTCTTAACTAACAATATTGAAGATACTTTATTCAAAGCTGATTCGAAACTTGAATGATAAGATTCACGGTTCTTATTTTTTACAATGAAATTTCTTGGAATTTTTCTGACTGAAACACTTTTTATTTCGAACAACAAAACATTTTCTGATTCTATTTTTACTTTCTTTGACATAATATTCTCCTATTTTAAGATTGTGGCACAACAAGTTTGTGCTATTAAGATTAATTATTACCATGTTTCACATTCAGGAACGTACTCATTCACAAAACCTTTTCTTCGTCATTAATTATTGATTCTATTTTTTCATATTTTTCAGCTTTATCAAATATCCTATCAATTATTTCGGAATAATCAATATGATGTGAGTTATTAGCTCGCTTGTATTCTCGTTGTATTGCTTTAATGAATTCGTGTGCATCATTACTGATGGCAACTTGATGTTTCATATTTTCAACTCCTTTATATTTGTGTCAATAAATGACTGTAATTTTTCAGACCAAAACTAACAATTTGAAGCCAATTTAAAGCATTTTCTAATTGTAGTATGTTATATTACCATAAACCCCATAAATAGCATAGAATTGGCTTCAAATAAGGCGTAAATGCTATTCATCAGCAAACACCAGTTTACCATTTACAAGTTTTAATTTTTCAGGTTGTTTACCTGAAATGAGACATTGTAAAATATATTCGAATTTGCCACTATCATCTTCCATTACTGACAGTCGTTCTTTGAGTGTCCTATTTTCAGCAATTAGAACCTCAACTTGTGATCTGTTATGGCAAAGCGCATCTTTGGTATTATTAAGCTCATCAGTAAATTCAGACTTGAGTTTCAGTATATCCTCTGGCATTGAGATATACAATAAATGTTCATATTTGAGATAATACTCACCCATCTGTTTATTAGTGTATCTTCGATATGCATCTGTCAGATACCCTTCGTGTCCCATTAAATTCTCAACAATATCAACTGGACAACCTAATGCAAGTTGTGATCTGAAAAATTTACGTAATTGATGTATTCTTAATTGTTTCCGACCTGTGCTTTTATCAACCTTATCATATCCAGTTTTTTTCAATACATTATCCCATATTTCTTTAACATTGTCATAACTGAACGGGAATAGCCTACTATCATTTTCATCTTTGAGATTGCCAATACCCTTATTGACTAAACCCTTATTCTTGTTCAAAGACGACTTTAAATATTTGTCACGTACTTTTAACCATTCTTCAAGTGTTTGCTTTGCTTCTTTGTTGATGAAAGTAATTCGATTATCACCACTTTTAGTATTTTCACCACGAATAATAATAGTGGGAGGATTATCCTCAAGATTTATGTCATCAAGATCTATTTGTAAAGCTTCACCAATACGCATTCCACTACTGGCAAGGGTAAGAATTAATGCTTTACCATTAACGTTCATGTGTTCCATCAGTTTGCGTATAATAGCACTGTCCATATCCATTTCAACAGTACGTGCTCTACTGCCTTTAGGTAATTTAGATTTTATATTTTTCAGTTCTCTTGTTGTAAATTCAATACCATGATGTTCAATGTATTCTTTAACAGCTATAAAATATGTTCTTGCAGTCTTTGGTGGACTATCCCGTAATGAAACTGCAAAATTCATTAGGTCTTCATTGTAGTCCCTTTTCTCAGATAGATACTGATCTGCCAATTTATGTAAATGCTTTCGTTCTTCATTTGTAGTTCGCTTACCTGCACGTTTCACATTATACGTTACTTCCATGAATCTGACAATACCTGCATTGTAAGTCTCGCTGGTCGATTTTGTATGTAGATTCAAGAAACTTTCAAGTTTAGACATGTGATTTCACCTCCAATTATTAGTTATAAATTAGGTTGTAAGTATTTATACTTAACTACTTTTTGGGTAGTAATCATTGTATTAATGGTACTTAAGGTTAAATGACGGGATGGTTGGGTGGGTGGAAGAAGGATTGTTTGTTTTAATGTGGGTAATTAAATTATTAAAATAAGGTATATTCCAAACCTGGACTTTCGAGTAGCTTGGAATAGCTTGAACCAGAATAACAGTCGTGGCGCCTAAATTGGGGCACGGATAAGGCTACAAAAAAGGACATGGTGAGAAACAAAGTTTATTTATACTCTTATTTTTAAGATGGTATAGACGAACATAAGTTCGGATATCAACGAGTTATATGACATTCCGACCGCCGCCAAGACAACAACTACACAAATAACTAAAATAAACAATTAGTATGAATTGGAAAGAATTTTTTAAACCAGACTGGAAAAAATATTTAATATCTGTAGCTATATATATTTTTTATATTGTATTCATCTTTTTGAAACCAATCATTATTGCCAGTTGGGGGGGTGATATTCCAATAGGTACTGTAGTGGAAGTGCCAGATACTATTATCGATTATATCTTAAAAGCTCCATTTTTTGTTGTAGTTAGCATCCACAGCGCATTTGATATGAGCCCATTCTCAATGTCGGCTTTAACAATAAATATAATATTCCTGTTAAATCTTTTATGGTGGTACTTCATCTCATGTTTGATAGTTTATTCTTACGATAAATTCAAAACAAAACAATAAATGGCGGGGTTCGGAATGCTTCGCTCGTTTCACCCGTTCGCCCTCTTCGAGACTCATATAACAAGCAGCAATACTAAAAGCAGCCACTCTCATAATTTTCGTACCCATTCTTACCGATAAAATCCAAAAAAATAAAAAACGATGAAAATCCACATGCACCCGCGCCGGGATGCCTCGGATTTTCCAATCCGAGGTTAGCGATAATAATCCCGATTCATCCTCAATAAAGCAACAAACCCCCAGTCATTTCCCCGAATACCATTATTACCCTTCCCCTCCATAACCACCCAGAGAACACTTGACAACCACCACCAAAAAGCCCAGACTTACTGAAGGACCAGTCGCAAAAACCCTTTTCAACCTGACCATACCCATGATAATCGGGATGGTAGGCATGGTAGCATTCAACCTTGTAGACACCTTTTTTGTCGGTCAATTGGGCACACAGGAACTGGCAGCACTGAGTTTTACCTTTCCAATAATAATGGTAATCGTCAGCCTGGCAATGGGAATAGGAACCGGAGCTTCAGCCGTCATCTCACAAGCCATCGGCAGGGGTGACCATCATAAAGTACAGCGGCTCACAACAGACAGTCTTATCCTATCGTTCCTTCTGGTCGCATTCTTTGTAGCCTTCGGGATGCTGACCATCGAGCCCCTGTTCAGGCTCCTCGGTGCAGAGCCCGAGATAATACCCCTGATAAGAGAATACATGGTCATCTGGTATCCCGGTGTGCTCTTTGTCATAATCCCCATGGTAGGGAATAATGCAATCCGCGCAACAGGCGATACCAAAACCCCCAGCGCCATAATGCTCGTGGCTGTGGTTGTAAATATCATACTTGACCCCCTGTTGATATTTGGGATAGGTCCCTTCCCCATGCTAGGACTCACAGGGGCAGCCATTGCTACTGTTGTTTCAAGAGCCATTACGCTGGTTGTCGCTCTCTGGGTGCTTTGTTATCGTGACAGGATGATGACATTTGAACTGCCTGCCACAAAAGAACTAATCGATTCATGGAAGAGCATCCTGTACATCGGACTGCCCGTTGCCGGGACCAGATTGCTCTCTCCCGTTGCCATGGGTATTATCTACGCCTTAGTGGCATCCTACGGTCATGAAGCAGTGGCTGCCTTTGGTGTAGGTATCCGCATAGAATTCTTTGCCATGGCCGTGGTCTTTGCCCTGTCAACGATTATAGGGCCGTTTGTCGGCCAGAACTGGGGTGCCCGCCGGTTCGATAGGGTGAACCAGGGTGTCAAATACAGTAATGTTTTTTCACTTGCCTGGGGTGTGGCAATGTTCACCACGCTTGCGTTAGCAGCCCGGCCAATTGCCTCATTGTTCAATGACGACCCACAGGTCATATCAATAATTATGCTATATCTGTGGATCGTCCCTATAGGATATGCTTTATTTGGTGTTTTCCTAATATCGACCATGATCTTAAATGTCTTGAATAAACCGATTCCTGCAGCAGTCCTCATGGTGATACAGATGTTCGGCCTGTTTATCCCACTGGCTTATGTAGGGTCATACCTGTTCGGTCTGACAGGTATATTTGCTGCAATAGTGCTGGCATATTCATTAAGTGGAATTGCATCTTATTTCGCGCTTAAAAGAATGCTCGCAATCGGGGGCTGAACATCAAAGAGACCGACAGCCACCTTTATACTGTTTCAATATATATCATATCTCATGCCCCACAGACCCATTGAAAGTGTACTATTCGACACGTCGTTTTTGTTGAACGACTTGCCTGACGTGGATAAAATTATCAAGATACTGCACAGGGGCCGGGTGTCATGTTATATTTCCCGTACGATCCAAAGTGAAATGGATGACCTGTATTATGCGGGCAGGATATCCAAACAAAAATACACCAGGGGTCTTGCCAGGTGTAGAAAAGCAAGGGCCAGTCTTCTGGATAGCGACCGTAACTTTCTGCAAGGTAGCATGACCCGGGAGTGCACAGTGTCCATGGCGCAGGAACATGGCACAGCACCCAGGGATGTACACAATGATTGCAGTATACTCACTTCCAGCCTCTATAATTATATAGACCTGATATTATCAGAGGATTTCTATTTCACATCAAAGCATACTGACAAGGTAGTCGATTCAGTAATTGATATGACCTGTGAAAGGTTCGATAAATTATGTGGTGGTGACGTCATACTGCTGAATAAAGACGGTTTCCTGGCTGCCTACCAAAACGGACAGGTCGACCTTGATGTGGTGGAAGCCATGAAGCAGGATGTGAGGACGAACTCGAAGGTGTTGAAAGCGGGCAATAAATGATCTGCATTCATTTGGAAACTCAATATATCGATACCACAATAATACGACCACACCGCAGGGAAGAGCAGGCGTCGGTGACAGGCAAATCCAGAGCCAGGGTATCAAAATTTAGAGGGAATGTTGTATTCAATTCTATCTATTTTGAATTTTGCATAACTTAAATCACCTGATTCAAGATTCCAGATAGCTTCTAAGTAGAAAGGTACTTTCATGCCATCAACAGTTCTGTAGTCGCCACAATAACCTGTAAAGTTCTCCAGGGTATTATCTTTGTATCTTTTTGTTTTGAATTGAGTGATCTGTCCTTCTTCATTAAAACAGAAAACACCTTCAATTGTCTGGTTTTTATCAGTAAAGATCACTTTCGCAGAATTATTATCTATTGGTTCCCATTGTAAATTCTCTGAAGGTAATAGTGCCGTAGGAAACAAAGGGGCTTCACCTAACCATCTGAGAAGTTCACCCTGATCAGTTTCACTTCCCTTTGCATCAACAATTTTTATGAGGGATAATAATTTGACTTTAAGATTTCCCGTGCCATCGATATAGACATCTTTTGCCGAAAAAAACGGGACTTTACCCAACCAGACAAATCCTGGCTTTTGCATTGCAAAATACTCTTCTCCTTCAATAGATGCCCAATTTTTGCTTGCTTTAAAATCTCCACTATGCTGTAATCTGGCATAACTCACGTATGCCTGATTTTCCTTTAATGTATAATTGAAATACCTTTGAACCGGTATTGGGAGGTCTTTGATCTGGTTTGAAGTGTAAACATTGCCGGAAATGTTTTCTGAATCTGCAAACAGTTTTTCAATATCTTTGTCAAATTCTGATTTCATCATTTTATCCCCCATTATCAAAGTTGTGATTGAGGCAAATGCAACAACCCCTATGATCACACATATTTTCGGGGAGTACGTATTCATTTTTTCACCCTTTATTTGTTAGGATGTACTTACGCAGAACTTTTCAGGTCAAAACATGTTGATGCGGTCGCCTCGGCGAGCATGAAAGCGGCTCAGCATAACCAAGTCGCAATAACAGTTGCGGATGAGCACTGCCAAGTGCAATATGTTGTTGTAACTGCGTTTTAAGCTGCGGCACTTCACATGGCTGGTTGAGATGCGCGTTCTCGATGTTCAATGTAGTTAAGGTCAATGCAATTCGTTCAAAGCTTCGTCCTACATCGACCCATGATCTTTTATCATTCATTTCTGAGATAATAACCATCAGTGCAGAGGAACTTCGTATGTTCTTCTCATCTGTTTTTGACTGGCTTTTAGCACTTACGAAAATCCTCATAAACATTCGTCCAAGCCAGCCCGGTACAGAAGGACTTCCCATGGCTCGTGATGTCAGGCCATCAAGATGCTTCTCCGCCTCCGAATCACTGAAACGGATCCATGAAACGATTTCATCCATGAAGGCATTGTCATTCATCTGTATCCTGTTGCCTTCCCTGACAAGATCAATGATCTGATCAATGGCACTTGTTTCAGTCAGCACCAGACAAGTAACTCCGTTTTCTGTTGGTACTGATTCGATCTTCTTCAGGTCTGCTGTGGGGATCTGCTGTTTATTATATTCACGCCGATTGGTATGCCGTTTGGGAATCGCCTGGAATAGATTGTTTTCTCCGGTTACATTGCTATGCTTCAGCGTGACTAAAAGACATTCGTCAGGTTCACCTGCTGGAAAATATTCAACTTTCGGATCATAACCTGCATATTTAGCGGCGATCACGAGGTTTTCCAGTGCACAGCCGAGGCTGATATACAATTCACGTTTGTCCGGATCAACCACTGGCAGGCTTCGGGTGAAATCTGGAAAGATTCTGATGCAATCTTTCTTGATCGAAAATTTCCACGGTTGAGTGTTGTGCCCGGACGGTGCCAGTGTTGCATATCGAATGAGTTCGATTACCTGTTGCATTTGATCTTCCCCTGTTATTCTAAGTAACTGACACAGTTTATATTATTAATTATACCCCGCAGCTCTGCTGCGGTTGGGTGTGCCGACGCAACGTTTGACTTTGCCGAAAACAAAAATCCTGATCCGGAAAAACTGAAATGGTGGAATTGGAAGGATAAAAAATAAGGAGTTTTGAACTCACTTCACCCCATACTCAAAATAACCACACACATTCCCATCACATCGATCACCTTCCACCTGATCCTAACCTCAAATATATCAAGCTCTATAGCGCCGGGTTCAGCAATTCCAGGCATAATGACACTGCAAGGGGAGAGCAGAAGCACCTCGAATTTCTCGATGATCGGATGGTGGAAATGCCCGAAGATTAAAACATCCACATCCATCTCTTTTGCCAGATAGCGCAGGCCTTCCGAGTGATCTGATGTAATTTGATCTTTGTGAATAACCCCGATCATGACACCCTCAACCTCAATGACCTGGTGACGTTCGATGCGAGTAATGACGGGATCGAGCCTACTGACCTGCTGGATATGGGGCAGTCAGAATTGATTGGCAGGATTACGCAGAGGTGGGGCGTTAGCATTGACGAGGTGCTGCTGAATATCATGATGAGGGCACAGGTAAAAGGGATAATTGCCGAGACTGGCAGGACCAGGCCCGAACTGGTGGAGGCCGATGTGGTGGGGCAGGCCAATAATATGTTCTGGTTGCTGATGAATGAACTGCAGGATGGGGGTGGGGGCGTGGATTTGGGTGAGGTGTATGGCCGGTGGTGTGGGTGGTATGAAGGAATTTTATTTAGGGATCTGTAAATCCACTCTTTATTCGAGTTGATATGATGTTCAATTATTTGTGAAATAAATTAAGAAACTGCTCCCTTCGGTCGCAGTTACGTGAATACATATTTATAAAATATATACAGTGAAAATATTAAATATATTTACTAAACTCATCAGGATCCACTTCTGCTAATTTTAATAGTCCTTTTAATGTGCCGATTTTAATTTCATCGTGCATAGGTATTACAGTGCCAACTTTACCTTCTGGAGTCACTTTTAAAAGTCGTACATGACTACCAGATTTACCTCTAATTTCAAATCCAAATTTATTGCATAGAATTTTAACAGCTGCTTTCCCAGATACTTTCCTAAGCTTCGGCAATAGGAGCAACCTCAAATGTAGTTATAATAGATTTAACTTCATTCTCAACCGGAAACTCTTCTAGATACAATTCAGTGGCTTCCTTAAGATTATCTACAGCTTCTTCTACGGTCCTTCCTTGGCTAAAAGTCCCAACTTCAGGGCATTCTGCTACATACATATCCTCTTCCTTATGTAAAACAGCTGTGAATATTTTTAATTTTACCATGTTGCAATAATTGATTTACTACTATTTCTTTATTTTCAATCTACCCAGATGTGGGGCCGAACCCGCCCCTACCCCACAAACCGCTTCAGTTCCTCCACAGTCAGCATCACCGGAATATCTCCCCTCGCACATAATTACACGCCCTGGCCAGCAGATGCGGCTCGATGGACGCCTCGCCAAGAATATCAGGCCTGGAAAACACCTCTCTGGTACCGGCATCCATCAATATCCCCCCGTCTTTCATCACGATGGTCCTGCTCGCATATTCTGCCACCACACCCATGTCATGGCTTATCAGGATTATCGTTTTTCCAGCCTCATTCAACATCTTCATCCGGGCAAGGAACTTGTTCAGGTGTCCCCGGTCCTGCCCGGTAGTGGGTTCGTCCAGCACGATAATACCAGATTCCATGGACAATATCGAAGCAACCGCCAGCCTCTGCCTCTGGCCCCGGCTCAGTGAGTGCGGGAGCATTGACGAGGGGCTGCAAAATATCAAGATGGGAGCTTCATTCTACCCAGATGTGGGACCCACTCGCCCCTACCCCACATACCGCTCCAGCTCCCCCACAGTCAGCAGCACAGGAATATCTCCCCCCGCCCCTCGCACATAATTACACGCCCGGGCCAGCAGATGCGGCTCAATGGACGCCTCCTCAAGAATATCAGGCCTGGAAAAAACCTCTCTGGTACCGGCATCCATCAATATCCCCCCCGTCTTTCATCACAATGGTCCTGCTCGCATATTCTGCCACCACACCCATGCCGTGGCTTATCAGGCTTATCATTTTTCCAGCCTCGTTCAACATCTTCATTCTGGCCAGGAACTTGTTCAGGTGTCCCCTGTCCTGCCCGGTGGTGGGTTCATCCAGCACGATAATATCTGGTTCCATGGACAATATGGAAGCAACCGCCAGCCTCTGCTTTTGGCCCCGGCTCAGTAGGTGCAGGAGCATTGACGAGGTGCTGCTGAATATCAAGATGAGGGCACAGATAAAAGGGATAATTGCCGAGGCTGGCAGGATGAGGCCCGAACTGGTGCAGGCCGATATGGTGGGGCAGGCGAATAATATGTTCTGGCTGCTGATGAATGAACTGCAGGATGGGGATGGGGCGTGGATTTGGGTGAGGTGTATGGCCGGTGGTGTGGGTGGTATGAGGGGATCGTTTTGCAACGGTGATTATTTAAGTTATAGTAAATTTCACTAAAACAGAATGATGACGGGATTTTTCATGCCGGAAATGGATTGGATTTTGTTGAAAAGTATTTCAACGCAGAATTCAATTGAATATGACCGACAAATATCCAAAAATCGCTATATACAGGCCAGAGATATTTGCCTACAGTATACTGGTGACAGCGGGGTGGGGAATTTTGTGCATCCTACTTATATCCTAAAAAAGGCACTGTGGAAAAAGTAACTAAAAATTACCGGGAATCCAGGTATCTGGTAAACCATATATATATATTTACTAAGATGCACTGCATAAATAGTTACTAAAAATTACCGGGAATCCAGGTATCTGGTAAACCATATATATATTTACTAAAATGCACTGCATAAATAGTTACTAAAAATTACCGGGAATCCAGGTATCTTATAAACCATATATATATTTACTAAAATGCACTGCATAAATAGTTACTAAAAATTACCGGGAATCCAGGTATCTCATAAACCATATATATTTACTAAAATACACTGCATAAATAGTTACTAAAAATTACCGGGAATCCAGGTAAATAATTAACTATATATATACTAAAAACAATTGAAAAGCAAATATGAAAATCCATTTGCCAAATAGTGCATTTCTAGGAAATATCGATCCTTTTTTTAAATCGATTGACATTGATGATAGTTCATCTCTTGAAATCACTTTTAACGAAAAATGGGTTTCAGTTCACCCTATTGTGTTATGCATGATTTCTGCACTGTGGTTATCAACAAATAACAAATCGAATCTAAAAATCCAGACTTTAGAAACAAAATCAAAAAATTATTTTGAAAGGATTGGTTTATTCAAAATACTCGGGTATGATTCCGGCATAAATATAATTGAACTTGATCCATCAGGACGTTTTATACCCATTACTATTGTTAAAAATTCGGATGAATTAAATAATTTCATTAAGGATATGATTCCTTTACTGCACCAGGAACCTGAGCAAGTTAATCCAATTAAATATGTAATAAGTGAATTAGTGCGAAATGTTTTTGAACACTCAAAATCGAATTCAGGTGCAATTATATCAGCACAATATTATAAAAAAAGTAACACTATAAGGATTGGTGTAGTAGACAATGGAATAGGAATTACAGAAGCAATTAGTAAATCCTATTATGCTGAATCAGATATTGACGCAATTAAGATGGCTTTAACTCCTGGAATTACAGGAACTACTACAAATATTGGTGGAACTGAATTTAATGCTGGTGCAGGTTTATTTTTCATAAAATCCATAGCAAAAGTAAACAGGGATTTTTTTGTAATGTATAGTGGTGATGCAATGTATAAATTATTACGAACACCAGCAAAAAATAAGAACATAATTTTATATTCAGATCCTTTCAATGACAAATGTTCGAAAAAAGAAAATCTACCATATTGGCAAGGTACGGCAGTTGGAATTGATATTTGTCTAGACAAACACCAAGCTTTCGATCAACTTCTTGATTTAATTAAAAAAACGTATAGGAAAAGTAGAAATGAACAAAAGAAAAAGAGATTTAAAAAACCAAGATTCATATGAAAGAAATAGAACTATTCCCCCAAACAGGCAACTTTGCTGAAAATAAGGACGTTGCTAGAGAATTAAGAATAAAAGAAATAATTCCAGCCCTGAAAAACCATCAAGTAGTTATTCTAGATTTTAACAAAGTTGATTCTGCAACACAATCATTTATACATGCATTAATTAGTGATATAATTAGAAAAGAAGGTTATGAAATAATTGATAGATTAAATTATAAAAACTGTAATGATACAATCAAAAAAATAATTATGATAGTAACTGATTACATGCAAGAAGAATAACCAATAGTCTAATTAATGATTTTTCAAGATTTTTTGTGCCTATTTTTGATGAATATAAATATCCACCCTTTGGATACCACGAATTTGAGCAAAGCGAAATCCAGAGTCGTAGACTTTTAATATTGTACTCAGCCAAAACAACATCAATATTGACAAAAACCCAATCTTCGCACCGTTCGCACCCCCCCATCGAAGCCATAAAACAAATCCCCCTTCTTACCCCACGTACCGCTCCAGCTCCCCCACAGTCAGCAACACCGGAACATCCCGCCCCCCCTTTCGCACGTCATTACATGTCCGGGCCAGCAGATGCGGCTCGATGGACGCCTACTCAAGAATATCAGGCATGGAAAACACCTCTCTGGTACCGGCATCCATCAATATCCTCCCGTCCTTCATCACAATGGTTCTGCTCGTATATTCTGCCACCACACCCATATCATGGCTTATCAGGATTATCGTTTTTCCAGCCTCGTTCAAAATCGTCATCCGGGCCAGGAACTTGTTCAGGTGTCCCCGGTCCTGCCCGGTGATGGTTTCATCCAGCACGATAATACCAGGTTCCATGGACAATATGGAAGCAACCGCCAGCCCCTGCCTCTGGCCCCGGCTCAGTGAGTGCGGGAACATTGACGAGGTGCTCCTGAATATCAAGCTGAGGGCACAGATAAAAGTGATAATTGCCGGGGCTGGCAGGAGCAGGCCCGAATGGGTGGAGGCCGATATGGTGGGGCAGGCGAATAATACGTTCCGGCTGCTGATGAATGAACTGCATGACGGGGATTGGCGCGTGGATTTGGGTGAGGTGTATGGCCGGTGGTGTGGGTGGTATGTGGGGATTTTATCCAAGGATGTGTAAATCCATTCTCCATTCGAGTTGATATTATGTTCAATTATTTGTGAACTAAATTAAGAAACTGCTCCCTTCAGTCGCAGTTACTTGGGTACATATTTATAAAATATATACAGTCAAAAACAGCCAGGCTGGAATAAAAAGTATATCAACGTCGCCATGTTTCAGTTCCAATGTGTCTTTTGTAATTACCACACTGTACTTGCTATTGAACTTATTCATGAATTTTATGAGTCCTTTGATATCAGTCGGGTTGTTACGGTATTTAATCTCCACCGGAACAATTGTCTGGTCTTTTATGATAATGTCTACTTCATATTGTCTCCGCCAAAAATAACTGGCATTTAAGTGGTTAACACAAATATTTTCAATAACCAGGCCCGCATAATCTGCAGAAAAAATCTCCTCGGTGTGCCTGGTCAGTGCATTCATCAGTGCATGGTCCTGCAAGTAGAATTTCTTTGCTTTTCTTGTACCAGCCAGATAGCTTCCTGTGTAATTTGTCAGCTTTCTTATAAGGAATGATTCCTGCAAATACAATATGTAATTAGATATAGTCTGTCTGCTCACCTTCATGGCCCTGGCAAGTTCCTGGTAATCGATAACATGTCCACACTGATGTGCGGTGATCTTCAGGAGTTCCATCAAGAGTGCAGGTTCCCTGATGTCGAACATTTTGGAAATATCCTGGAATATTATCCTGTCAGTGTTGGTCCTGAGATATTTGTGGATCTTTTCAATGGATTTTTCATCAAGGATCTCAGGGAAACCACCTTTTATCATATATTCATTCAGTAGTGTCTTAATGTCATCTTTATACAGGAATAGATCTGCTTGTGTTGTTTCAAATGTTTTGAAATCAAACTCATCCATAACACCAGGTAACTGTATTCCCTTCATCTGAAGAAAATCCCTGAAGGTAAGAGGTGTCAGTACAAATTCATAGAGCCTGCCTGCAAGGCTCTCTTTGGCTTTTTTGATCTGCAGGCTTGCCGAACCTGAGACAAAGAACTTTATTTTTGGGTACAGGTCATAATATCTCTTTACAACTGCCTCCCAATTTTTGACATATTGTACTTCGTCTATGAATATGTATATCTGCTCACTACTCAGGCTGGTAGTGACTTTTTGGTAATTCTCAAGCACTTCGTCAATGATATCGCTTTGTGTAGCCAGCACCTCATCGAAGGAAAAGTAGAGTATGTTCTTAGGATCCACACCACTGTTTATCAGGTGCTCGATAAACTGGTACATCAGTGTGGTTTTTCCGGTCCGCCTCAGCCCTGTTATACCTATTATCTGCCTGTCGGGCAGGTATTTCTCGATATCATTAAAAAGGGGTCTGCGCGTCTCTTTTGCATATTCTTTCCTGACATGTCCGGTCTTCCACCATTCATTGAACTGTACCAT
>Ga0255396_1007_pt1 | contig 22499 bp, 20 predicted proteins | sample ANMaggSeSYBR01J8_FD_182120 | JGI IMG/M metagenome (GOLD analysis project Ga0255396, IMG submission 182120) | Sediment cell enrichment communities from methane seep in Santa Monica Basin, California, United Staets - ANME aggregate JGI... | ecosystem: Environmental > Aquatic > Marine > Cold seeps >... | reverse complement strand
CAGATCCTCGATCAGCACGTCGGGGCTCTCGATACCCGCCGACAGCCGGATTGTGTTGGGCTTAACGCCGAACGTCGTCCGCCGCTCTTCCGGCAGATAAAGCATCGTCGTCAGGTAGGGGATGCAGATCAGCGTTTCGGTCGCTCCCAGGCTAACGGCGTGGGTAATTGTCCGTAGTTCGCCGATGAACTTTTTTGCATCGTCTTGCGTTTCGCCGATATCGAAGGCCAACACCCCGCCGAACCCGCCGCGCATTTGGGCCTTGGCAGCTTCGTGTCCCCGGTCGCTTTTTAGGCCGGGATAAATGATCCGCGGGATTTTTTTATGTCCTTGAAGAAATTCCGCCATCGCTTGGGCGTTGGTGGCCATGCGCTCGGCGCGAAGCTCGAAACTTTTTAACCCGCGTTCCAAAAGCGAGGCGGAATAGGCGTCCAGCGTGGTTCCGATGGCCTGCCGGGTGAACCAGAGTTTGTTGTAATGGTCCTTCGATCCGGCAATTGCGCCGGCCATCAGGTCGTTGTGGCCGCCCAGGCCCTTGGTAGCGCTGTGGACGACAAGATCGGCACCCAAATCGAGCGGTTTCTGGTGGTATGGCGTTGCGAAGGTGTTATCGACGATCAGCATGGCCCCGGCTTTTTTGGCCACCGCGTCGAGGAAGCGGATATCGACGGTCTTGCAGAGCGGGTTGGTCGGCGTCTCGCAGAAGATCATCTTTGTGTTTGGTTTGACGTGCTCGGGAACCGCCCGGTAATCGTCCGCGTCCAGCCAGGTAATCTTGATCCCCATCCGCTCCAAAATCAGCGAGACCTTGTAATGGGCGCCGTAGATGTCGTGGAAGGCGATGAGATGGTCGCCGGCGCTAAGGTACGTCAGGTAGATCATCGTGCAGGCGGCCATGCCGGTGGTGCAGATGATGCAGTCGTCGGCGCCTTCCATGTCGGCCACGATCTTTTCCACGGCGCGGACCGTGGGGTTGTCGTCGCGGTGATAGGTGTAGCCGTCGACCTCGCCATCGGTGATCTGTCGCAAAACCTCGAACGACTCGTATTCGTAATTCACCGCGTTTACGATCGGCGTCACCATGGGACGGTTGCCGTAAGGTGTAAGCGGGTCGGATGCCATGGTTCTTCTCCTTTTGGATATCCCTGACTAAAGGTGCTTTTTGACCGTTTCACGAAGGTCGACGAGCCACTGCTTTCGCTCTTCCGGCGTGCTCATGATCACCGACTCGAAGTTTCGTCGCGTGAAGTTGGTAATGCCGCATAAACCGAAAATGCAATTCTCCCAGAGATTTTGCAGCGGGTCGCCAAAAGCTTCCAGTTCGATTTCGCGCGGCGTGTTCGAGGTGGTGAAGACCAGGGCCGTCTTGCCCGCAATTTCGCTGTCGACTCCGCCTTCGCCGAAACGATAGATGGTCCCTTGCCGAAAAACGCAATCGACCCAGCCCTTGAGTATCGCCGGCGGTTGGCCCCACCAGTTGGGGTGAACGATCACGATCATGTCGGCCGCAAGTAATTCATCGCAGTGTCGCCGAATCACGGGGTCGAGCTCTTCGTCGCCTGCAATCTCGCCATGCGGCAGGATGGGGTCGAAATTTTCGGCATACAGGTCGTGGAAAACCACCTCATGCCCGGCCGCTTTGACCTCTTCGACGACCGCACTGGCCAGCGCGTGGCAGAAACTGCCTTGATGCTGGTGGCCAATTATTACCAGAACTTTCATGCATTATCCTCGGCTATTTTTGAGCGGCAACCCTGGACTATCGGATCCTAAGCACTCTGGGCGTGGTTGCCGGCGATTTCTAGGCTTTGTCGGAAAACTCGTCCAACGGACCGGGTGGCTGGCGGCTGAGCTTGCGAAGCCCCAGCTTATAGGGCACTGGGGCTTCGCAAGCTCAGCCGCCAGCCACCCCCAGGTAAGTTTTCCGACAAAGCCTAGAAATCGCCGGGATCGCCCGAATTGTATTGGTCGAACTCGTTGTGCGACTCGTGGGCCAGATTTTCAAACCGCGTAAAACGGTGAAGCCAGGCAAGCTTGACATCGCCCGTCGGCCCGTTTCGCTGCTTGGCGATGAACAGGTCGCCTTGCCCGGTGATGCCGTCGCGCTGGGCGTCTTCCTTGGTGTGGTAATACTCTTCGCGGTGTATGAACATAACGACGTCGGCGTCCTGCTCAATTGCACCCGACTCGCGAAGGTGGCTCAACCGCGGGCGGTGGCTTTCCTTGCCCGTGCCGGCCTCGACCTGTCGGTTAAGCTGGGCAAGGCAGAGGACGGGTATAGACAATTCCCGGGCCAGGCCCTTGAGGCGACGGGCGATTTTGGCGACCTGTTCTTGGCGGGGATCTCTGGGATTCTCGGGGTGGACGAGCTGCAAATAGTCGATCACAAGCAGACCCAGGCCGTGTTTGCGTTTAATACGGCGTGCCTCGGCGGCGATTTCCGACATCGAGCGCGTGGGGCTGTCGTCGATGAACAGCGGTGCCTTGCTGAGCATCGCCGAAGCCTCGACCAGCTTTTCGCGGTCCTCGCGGCTCATCATTCCGCTGCGAAACTTGGTGCCGTCGATGCGGCCCTGCGAAGCGAGCAATCGCTGCGCCAACTCGTTACGGGCCATTTCCAAGCTGACAAACAAGGTGGGAACATTGGCGTCGATGACAACGTTTTCGGTGATATTCAGGGCCAGGGCCGTTTTGCCCATGCTGGGACGGGCGGCAAGAATAACGAACTCCGAATCGTGCAGCCCGCCGGTAAGGTTGTCCAGGTCGTGCAGACCCGTGGGAATGCCCGTGGCCCCGCCGTGCTCGACGCGCCGGTCTATCAACTCGAAGGTTTCCATCAACACGTCGTGGATTCCTGTAACCACGCCACCGCTACGCATGTCGTGTATGCCAAAAATCTTCTGTTCGGCCTGGCCGACCAATTCGACCGGATCCTTGGTGGAATCGTAGGCGTCGCGGATAATTTCCGTGCTGGCATGGATCAGGCCCCGCAAGGTGGATTTGTCGCGAACGATTGCCGCGTAGTGTTCGGCATGTGCGGGCACGGCCACGGATTGGGCAACCTCGCCCAGATATGCCAGCCCGCCTATGACGTCCAGCTCTCCACTGCTCTTCAGCCGTTCGACCAGCAAGGTGGTATCGATTTTGAGCCCGTCGTTATGCATGGCGACCATTTGCGCAAACAGCCTGCCGTTGGCGTCGCTGTAGAAATCCTCGGCTTTGAGGATCATCAAAACATCGTCGCAGAGCATGGGATTCAGCAGCAGACAGCCGAGGACGCTTTTTTCCGCCTCTAGGCTTTGCGGCGGCAGGCGGTCGAGGCCGCTGGACCTCGCGGCCGTGGAAGATGTGCCCGAATGTTGTGGGTCGATTCGTTCAGCGGTTGCCATTGTATTCGATCCATCTAATAATCCGCCCGCAACCCAATCCGCCCGCAACCCCGTTTTCGTTACGTTGCGGGGGCGTCTTCGCTGACCGAGGGCACAACCCAGACCTTGATTTCACCGTCAACATCTTGGCCAAGGTGAACTTTAACCGTGTATAGGCCCAGTTCGCGAAGCGGACCTTCCAGGCGGACTTGGTCGACGGTGATGGAGAAATTCACGCGTTTTAGGGCGGCAACGATTTCCACGGCCCCAACCGATCCGTAGAGATGGCCCTCGTCGTTGGCATTGGCCTCGATCGTAAGGCTCTGCTGCGACAAGTCTTTGGCCAGCGTCTTTAGCGATGCCACGCGTGCTAACTGGATCTCGGCCAGCCGTGCCTGGTGCTTTTCCACCATCCGCGTATGGTTCGCGGTGGCAATCGTAGCCAAACCTTGCGGGAGTAGATAGTTGTTGGCATATCCGGGCCGGACTTCAACCACGTCGCCTTGCGCGCCCAGATGCTCCACCGGCTGGACCAAAAGCAGCTCGACCCCGCCGCCCGGACCCCTGGGCAACCGCTTCGAGCGATTGGTTAGGCGTTTCTTCTTTTTCGTTTTTGTTACGGGCATAAGGCTATTCTTTCCTGAACGGGCTTTCTTAAGCTATTTCTTAATCTCGATTGGCTGAAGTGTTACTCAAAATGGGATATCGTCGTCGGGTGGCGCGGACGGGGGACTGTCTTGGGGCGGCCCTTCCGGGGCCGGCTGGCTGTACTGCGAGGCGGGACGGTCTCCGCCACCTCCACCGCCCCGGGCGCCGATAAATTGCATTTTCTCGCCCACCACCGTCAGTTTCGAGCGTTTTTGCCCGTCCTGTTCCCACGAGTCCAGCTTCAACCGCCCTTCGATAAACACGGGCGAGCCCTTGCTGAGGTATTCGCCGGCCACTTCGGCAGTTCTTCCCCACAGGGTTACATCGACAAACGTGGTCTCTTCGACCCATTCTCCGGCGGCGTTCTTTCGTCGATCATTGACCGCCAGCCCAAGAGTGGTCACCGCCTTCCCGCTGGGGATATAGCGGATTTCAATGTCCCTGGTAACGTTGCCAATGAGAACAACCCGGTTATAACTTGCCATCGGTTCTACTCCCAGCTAGTCGAAATTTAGTTGAAAATATTCGCGCGGCAATCGCGCGCTTGGCCGATCAGGCCGTTTCCTCGGCCGTTTCCTTCGGCGAATCGTCTTTGCTCGGCGAATCGTCTTTGCTCGGCGAATCATCTTTAGGAACCGCGTTATCGCTCTTGGCCTTCGCCCTATCAGCGTCGCCCTCTCTGCTTGCCCTTGCAGGCCCTTCTTGGGCGTGTGCAACCAAGGTATCGACGATGCGAGGATCGACTTTCAGGAAGAGTGCCCGAATGATCGTGTCACTGAGCCGGCATTCCCGCTCCAGGTCGGCAATACCGCCGCCATCGGCACGAAAATAGGTCAACCAATAAGACCCCTTGCGATGGCCGTCGATTGGATAGGCCAGGCGACGCTCTTCCCACATGCGACTGACGAGTATTTCTCCGCCGGCCGCCGCGATCATTTTGGGTATTTGCCCCGAAACTGCTTCCGGATCGCGCGAATACCGGTTGGAATCGAGGATAAACATGCCCTCGTAGACGTTTATAGCCAAAAATCCACTCCTTGTTCGTACACTTCAGTTGTGGTTTGTACACCTCAATTGTGCCGATTCATACACGCTTCGGTGCCTTGGCTGGCCCAGAGGGCCACGGCGTCCGCCGCCTGCATAACGGTCAGTTCAATTTCGGTCTTTTCTTGTTTATTAAATTTACTGAGGACAAAATCCGGCGAGTTCCACCCCGCTGGCGGTTCGCCGATACCGATCCTCAAACGGGCAAATTGCTCATCTCCCAGGCGGTTAATTATGTCTGCCAGTCCCTTCTGCCCACCCGAGGATCCTTTTGCTCGAATCCTCAGTTTTCCCAACGGCAAGTTCATGTCGTCACAAACCACCACCAGGTCTTCAAGCGATAGCTTGTAAAACCTGCTGGCTTCCACGACGCTCGTGCCGCTGAGGTTCATATACGTCAAGGGGGCCAGGAGCAAAGTCCTTTCTCCCTTGATATTCGCTTCCACAACATCCGCGTGGAACTTGCTCCTCACGGTTCCAACACCGTGCCGGCGCCTCAATTCGGCGAGAACCGAGTAGCCGACATTGTGCCGCGTGTCTTTGTACTTTCGCCCCGGATTGCCCAGCCCTACCACCAATTTCATCGGCAGATGTTCTCGCTTTTTCAGGCTGACACAAAACCGCGTGGGAAATTACCCAGCGGCTTACTCCTCGGAGTCTTCTTCCTTGCGACCGCCGATAACTTCCGGCTCGTTTTCGCCCGCGGCTTCTTCTTCCTCGGGGGCCTCGACAGGCGTAATGCAATGCACCACCACCGCTTCCGCCTTGCCAATAAGCTTCGAGCCCGCGGGCAACTCAAGGTCGGACACCTTGATTGATTCGTCAAGTTTCAGGCTGTTAATACTGATCGTTAACCTCTCGGTAAGCGAAGTCACCGGGCATGTAAGATGGATTTCGTGGAGCAACTGCTCGACCACGCCACCCTCCTTGACGCCAGGGGCCTCACCCCGCAGATCAACGGCCAGAGTCACCTCAACCGTTTCATCGGCCGATACCCGCGTGAAATCCACATGGTGTACATGCCGGCTCCAAACGTCCCACTGTAACTCACGGATAAACGCCGTTTCATCAACCTCGCCGGCCAAAGTCACCAACCGGCTACCCTGATTCACCACGCTTTCAATCGCCACGGACGGAACCGAAAGAGAAACACTTTCCTTGCCATGCCCGTAAAGGATGGCCGGAATTTTGCCTTCTTGCCGCATCCGCCGCGCATTTCGTTTTCCGCGGGTTTCGCGGACTTCAACCTGAAGTACTTCCGCCATGAGTTAACTTGCTTTCACACAAAGACTTATGTCGTTTTCCACACCGGACAAGCCAGTCGTTGCAACGGTGTTGCGAATGCTGTCATCGCCAGCGAATCTAGTCATTGTGCCCGAATCGGCGTGGAATTCAACCCCACGCCAGTAGATTCTTGCCATTAAGACGAAAAACGGAGGTTGCAGAGCCTAAAACGGAAAAAAGGTGCCGTGTCGTTTCCGCTGTTCCATTAACGTCCCGCCTCCATTAACGTCCCGCCTCCATTAACGTCCCGCCTTCTCGGCAGGCCGCTGGCTTGTCCATGCTTGCGGGTGCTTGCCGTCTATTTTCCGGAATGATAGGCTGTTGAGGCACTCAATCAGCAGGATTTAACCGTTTGCAAGGAAAATACAAACGCATGAAGGCACTGGTCAAGTCGAAAGCAGAGGTCGGTTTGTGGCTCGAGGATGTGCTCGTGCCGACAATCGGGATCAACGATGTGCTGATCAAAATTCTAAAAACCAGCATCTGCGGCACCGACGTCCATATTTGGAACTGGGACGAATGGGCACAAAAGACAATCCCCGTGCCCATGACCGTTGGCCACGAGTTCGTCGGTCGAATTGAAAAGGTCGGCGACAACGTCCACGATTTCAAGCCCGGCGACCTGGTCAGTGGCGAAGGCCATCTGGTTTGCGGCCGCTGTCGAAACTGCCTCGCCGGGCGACGCCACCTTTGCCCCAATACCAGCGGCGTCGGTGTCAACCGCGACGGGGCTTATGCCGAATACCTGGCCATACCGGTTACCAACGTCTGGTCATGCGACCCGGATATTCCCTTGGACATTTTGAGCAGCTTCGACCCCTTGGGCAACGCCACGCACACCGCCTGTTCGTTCAACGTATTGGGCGAGGACGTGCTCATCACCGGCGCCGGCCCCATCGGCTGCATGGCGGCGGCCATCGTCCGCCACAGCGGCGCCCGGCACGTAGTGGTCACCGACGTCAATCCCTATCGGCTTGCGCTGGCGAAAAAACTGGGCGCAACTCTAACACTCGACGCGCGGATCGAACGTATCGCCGACGCACAGGAAAAGCTGGGCATGAAAGAAGGTTTCGACGTCGGCCTGGAAATGTCGGGCAACGCCGCCGCCTTTGGGGAAATGCTGGGCGCAATGTGCCACGGCGGCAAAATCGCCATGCTCGGCATCCTCCCGCCCACCGAAATCGACTGGGACTTCGTCGTCTTCAACGGCCTCACGATCAAAGGCATCTACGGCCGCGAAATGTACGAAACCTGGTACAAAATGACCGTGATGTTGCAAAGCGGCCTGGACATCTCCCCCGTAATCACCCACCACTTCCACTACACCGAGTTCCAAAAGGCCTTCGAGATCATGCGCTCGGGGAATTCGGGGAAGGTTGTGTTGGATTGGTCGGAAAAATAAGTAGGGTGGGTCGAGCGTAGCGAGCCCCACCAGGTATTTGCTGGCTGATAAGCAGCCAGTGGCACCCAACGTAGCGAGCCCCACCAGCATTATCAACTCGGTTGGTGGGGCTCGCTACGCTCGACCCACCCTACGAAATACCACGAAATAAGCGAAAATAAATATGTACGATTCCTTAAAAAAACATCTCATCGCACAACTCGACGAAATCCGCCAAGCTGGTCTTTACAAAGAAGAACGCTTCATCGCCACGCCGCAGGGCGCGCGTATCTCAGTGGTGGGCGGACGCGAGGTGCTTAACTTTTGTGCTAATAACTACCTGGGCCTTTCCAACGACCCGCGGATCGTGGCCGCGGCCAAGGGGAGCTACGAGCGGTGGGGGTTTGGGCTTAGCAGCGTGCGGTTTATCTGCGGCACTCAGCAGTTGCACAAAGACCTGGAAGCCAAAATTACCGAGTTCATGGGCAGTGAGGACACGATCCTCTACGGCTCGTGTTACGACGCCAACGGCGGGCTGTTCGAGACGTTGCTGGGGCCCGAAGACGCCATTGTCAGCGACCAGTTGAACCACGCCAGCATTATCGATGGCGTGCGGCTCTGCAAGGCGAAGCGGTTTCGCTATGCCAACAACGACATGGCCGACCTGGAAGAGCAGCTCAAAGCGGCCGCCGACGCCCGGCTGCGGATGATTGCCACCGACGGCGTTTTCTCCATGGACGGCATCATCGCCAATCTGGCCGGCGTTTGCGATCTGGCCGAAAAATACGACGCCGTGGTGATGGTCGACGACTCGCACGCCACGGGCTTTATCGGAAAAACCGGCCGCGGCACGCCCCAGTATCACGACGTGATGGATCGCGTGGACATCGTCACCAGCACGTTGGGCAAAGCGCTGGGTGGCGCCTCGGGCGGCTTCACCACCGGGCGGAAAGAAATCGTCGAAATGCTCCGCCAACGCAGCCGCCCCTATCTCTTCTCCAACAGCCTGGCCCCGGCGATCGCCGCCACTACGATCGCCGTTCTCGATATTCTCGCCGGCTCCACCGAGCTCCGCGACCGCCTGGCGGACAACACCCAATACTTCCGCGCCGGCATGCGCCGGCGCGGCTTCGACATCGCCGAAGGCGACCACGCAATCGTGCCCATCATGCTTGGCGACGCCGTGCTGGCAACCCGCATGGCCTCGATGATGCTCGAAGAGGGCGTTTATGTAATCGGCTTCAGCTACCCGGTCGTGCCCAAAGGCAAAGCCCGAATTCGGGTGCAGCTTTCCGCCGCCCACAGCCGCGAAGATATCGACACGGCGATGAACGCCTTTGCAAAGGTTCGGGACGCGTGTGTGGATCGGTGAAAAAACTCGAAAAAGAAAAGGTGCCTGTCCCGAATGGCATTAACATTTCTGCAACTTCGTGGCATTCAACGATTTAGCGATGCTAGCACTGCGATGCTAGCGTGAGCATACACGATTCACGAAAAGGGTTTTCGTCCCAAGGAGATTACGCTGGTGACAACGCTGCTCGACTGGGAGCGTTATCCATCGTCGTGCCTGGAGAACCTGTTTCGCCAGCGTTGGGAAATCGAAACCAATTTCGGACACCTGAAGACGACGATGAAAATGGACGTATTGAAATGCCAGACGGTCGATGGCGTGCTACGCGAGTTGCAGATATTCGCCTTGATTTACAACATGGTCCGCCAAGTTATGCTGGAGGCAGCACGCCGCCAAAATGTCGATGTTCGCCGCATCAGCTTTATTGATGCATTGCGTTGGCTACAAACGGCCAAGCCCGGCGATGAACTGCCCAAACTCGTTGTCAACCCTCACCGCCCCAATCGCCTGGAACCACGCGTCCGCAAGCGGCGTCCCAAACAATATCCACTCATGACAAAGCCGCGATGGCAATTGAAGCAAGACCTGGAGGACAAATGATTTACAGAAATGTTAATGCCATTCAGTAATGTTCCCTTATCCTTTCCTTCTTTCTAACCATCGCTCCAACGATTGTCGGCTCTCGCCGCTCATCCGCCCTGCCAACAGTCCCTCGATGCTAATGTGCTTGTCGAGATCAGGCCATTCTATGGCGTAGCCCTCGCCCAGGAGCCGCCAATTCTGACGTTGGGGCGGCGATGCGCTGAGCAAACGAGGATACCAGGCCAACGGCACCATAATGCGCCGCCCGTCAGCAAGGCCCACCGTCATTTCCTCGTCGGTCAATGCAACGTCCGTTGCCAAGGGTTCAGTACCAAGCACTAAAGTAGTCATGCCACGCTTCCCGTAAATTCTGCTCGTATTTTGCGACCAGGCGAGCTATTAGATTCAATTTCCAGGACGGTAGGCATCGCCTTTGCTCCACTATTGTATTATCGCCGACTTCTTCCACTCTAACGCATTGCATGGTCCAAGTCAAGATTCATCGCGACTAGAATTTGTACTCGGGGCATTTCATACTTTGCGATGATCTGCCCTGAAAGGGCAAACTGACCAATCCTTTACTTTTTAAGCGTTTTCAGTAGTTTTTCAATCTGCTCGTCGTCGTGGGCAAAGCTCAGACTCACGCGAAGGCAGGCTTCGTCTTGCGGAACGGTGGGCGGGCGGATGGCGGGGACGAAGAAGCCCGCTTCGCCGAGTGCGGCGGAAATATCCAACGCGCGTTGCGAGTCGCCCACGATTATGGGCACGATCTGGGTGGTCGAGTCGCCGATGTTCCAGCCTTGCGAGACCAGCGATGCTCGAAAACTCTCGGCTTTGGCCAGTAATGTACGGCGGCGGTGCGGCTCTTTGCGGATGATGTCCAAGGCGGCAATGCCGGCGGCCGCGACCGCGGCCGGCGACGCCGTCGAATATATATACGAGCGGCCACGGTTGAGGAGCCAGTCGATCAGCGGCCGGCTGCCGGCCACAAAACCGCCGATCGAGCCCAGGGCCTTGCTCAGCGTGCCCATGCGGATATGCACTCCGTCTTCGGTGCCGAGCTGTTCGCACAGCCCGCGGCCGCTGGCGCCAAAGACGCCCGTGGCGTGGGCTTCGTCGACCATCAGCATGGCGTCGCGGCGGCGGGCAACCTCGGCCAACTCGGCCAACGGGGCCACATCGCCGTCCATGCTGAAGAGGCTGTCGGTGACAATCAAACGGCGGCGGTACTGGGCCGCGCGCTGCATGAGCCGGTCGAGCCGTCGGTGGTCGCGGTGTGGGTATACACGAACGTCGGAGCGCGACAGACGGCAGCCGTCAAACAAGCTGGCGTGGTTCTTGCGGTCGGTAAAGACCACGTCGCCGGGTCCCACCAGGGAGGTGATTGCCGCCGAGTTGGCCGCGAATCCCGACGTGAACAGCAAGGCCGCCTCGGTGCCCTCGAATTCCGCCAGACGGCCCTCTAAATCCCGATGGGCCGCGGCGTGGCCGCAAACTAACGGGCTAGCCCCAGACCCCCATCCGTCGAGCGCGGCGGCCACGGCCGTGGCCAGACGCGGATCGGCGGCCAGGCCAAGGTAGTCGTTCGAGCCGAAATTCACCAACCGTTGGTCATCGAGGTCGATTTTATCGGCCTGCCGACCCCCCCTAACGGATAATTTTCGCTGCAAACCCTGTTTTCCCAGGTCCGCCAGGCTGTCTTCGATCCATGCGAGTGGGTTGTGCGTAGTATGGTTTGTCATTAAATCAATTTTTCAACACGGAGACACAGAGACACGGAGTTTGACAGTATATAAGATAACCACCTCCTGACTAAATAATTTCTCCGTGTTCTCCGTGTCTCCGTGTTAATTTCCCTTTATTCTCCGAAATATCAGAAATCCAAACAAATCGTACAAGATTTCCGCCCGCACGGAAACAATACTCATGGCCATGAAACGATTCGACCCCCAAGCGATGCCGGTTGCCCCGGCTGAATCGACCAAAATCGATTGGCCGGCCGTGCTCGCCGAGCACGACCGGTGGCTACGGACAATCGTCTACGCCCGGGTGGGTGAATCGCAGGCTGTCGATGAGGTGATGCAGGAGGTATCGCTGGCAGCCGTGGGGCAAAAAGCCCCTTTGGCCGACCACTCGAAAGTGGCACCCTGGTTGTACCGGTTGGCGGTGACCCAATCACTGCTATACCGGCGCAAACAGGGGCGGAAACGGAAACTGACGGAAAACTATGCCCAACGATATCAACCCAGCGAAGGAGAAAACCGAGAACTGGACCCGTTGGGCTGGCTCTTGGCCGACGAGCGACGCAAATTGGTCCGCGTCGCCCTCGGCCGATTGCCGCGGCGAGACGCTGAAATCCTTCTGCTCAAATATACCGAGGACTGGAGCTACCGGAAACTGGTTGAACACATGGGCATAAGCCAAAGCGCCGTCGAGGCCCGGCTACATCGTGCCCGAGGGCGTTTGCGAAATGAACTAACCACACTGGACGTGATGAAAAAATAGACCTATGAACAACGGAAACCTAAAACAAGACTTGCCGATTGACGACCACGAAATAGACCTCTTGGTCGATGGTGAATTGAATGAACAACGGCGGCGAGAGCTGCTTACCGGCCTGGACAAAACGTCCGACGGGTGGCGACGCTGTGCCTTGGCCTTTCTGGAATACCAGTGCTGGCGGCAGACTTGCGGTTCCGCCAACGCGGACCTGAAGAGCAAGCCGACAACAGCGTCTCTCGCTCCCGCTCGCAAACCGGGCGACAGTAAACCGGGCGATGGGACCCAATACCGACGTCGTCCCGGTGCCGTTGCCAAGGCCGCCGGCATGCTGATGGCCATGGCCGCCAGCTTCCTCTTCGCCTTGGGCCTGGGCTCGATGATCTGGAACGCCGACCAGCAAGGCCACCTGGGCACTTCCGGCGGCCAACAGCAAGCCGGCATTAGCGCGGCCCAAATCGCCACGCCCACTAATCCACATGATGGGTCGCTTGTGCATGATACGAAAGTTGTTCTGCCCGGCAAGTACCAAACCGTAACCATCACCGACAAGCGGCCCGACGGCACCAAGCGGTCCATCCAACTGCCGGCCGTTGTGCAAAACAGCATTGACGAAACCCGCCTGCGGGAAACTCCCTTCGCCATCCCCACCGAACTGGTCCAGTCCTTTCAGAAGGCCGGCCACAACGTACGCCAGTCTCGACGGCTGGTGCCCTTCCGCATGAAAGACGGACGCCGGCTGGTTGTGCCCGTCGATCAGCTAGACGTCCGATATGTCGGCAAGCGGCAAAATATCGAAATTACGCCCCAAAAGCAGCGGCCCGCCGAATTCGCGCCCAAGGGATCCCTTGTCATGCCGCCGGATAGCAAATGGCAAAAGCTGGGGAAATGGTTCGATGAGAACCGCCCCGGCGTGGACGGCCGACCGCCCCTGAGAATGCGGTTCATGCACCCCGGAATAATCCTGCCCCCGGGCACGAAAAAACACCCACCCTTGCCCGCGGACATAAACTAAGCCCTTCAATCCCGCATCAAAAAACAACTTGATACGGTGAACCGGCAAACCAAACAGCTCAATTAACTGGCCGAAAAACTACGGCAAGAACGCCTGCTGTTAAACAAACAGAAACAGGCCGACACAAAAGCCGAAGACAACTCGCGGCCGGATAAAAAATAGGCCCGTGGCCAAAAGCAATCTCATGTTCTCCTTTCACTGAAGAAGAAGTAGTGTTCATAGTTTCCTCCTTTGAGGGCGGCGATCGTTTCGCTGCCCTTTTTTATGCGCTAACGGTACGTTATGCCGCCCGCCAGGCTTCGCGCTGCAGGATGGTGTCGCAGGCTTGGCAGGCGTCGCCGACCGTGATAGCTTCCATCAGTTGGCTCGATGCGCCGCGCCGCTGGCGGCTGCTGCCTTCGAAAGTGGCTTTTTGGATGGCGATATGCCTTGGGCCGTAGGGGCCGTTTCGCTCGGCCGGCATGGGGCCGAACAGTCCCACGCTGGGCACGCCAACGGCCACGGCCAGGTGTAGCGGGCCGGTGTCGGAACCGATGAACAGTTGCCCGCGTCGCACCACGGCGGCCAGCTCGGGCAATGTGGTGGGCGGGGCCATGCGGGCATTTCCGCCCGAGCGGGCGACAATGATTTCGGCGCTGGCTTTTTCTTCGTCGCCGGCCCAGACCACAAGGCTGGGCATCTGCCATTTTTGGCCCAGGCATTCGGCAACGGCCCCAAAGCGTTCGGCCGGCCACAGTTTAGACGGCCATCCGGCCCCGGGGTTGATTACGGCGAAACCGTCCTGGAAGCCCAACCGATGGATCGTGCGATCGGCCGCGAGAGCAGCCATCGGTTGCTCGGGCAGGTCGAAACGCACGATCGGAAAATGGATATCGAGCGGCCCGAGAAGGCGCAGGTTGGCGTCGATCACGTGTTTGTCGGGCGCGGACACCAGTTCGGTGTTGAGCCAGGTGCTCAGTTCACGGCCCTTTTCGTCGCCGAAACCGATGCGTCGGCGGCAGCCGCTCAGCCGGGCGGCAATGGCGCTTTTCGTCAGGCCCTGCATGTCGATGGTTACGTCCGGCTTCAACTCGCGGAGCCTGCGCCGCAGACGCCAAACCTCGGACGGCTTTTTTAGCCAGCCGCGGGGCACGACGATCAGCTCGTCGAGCGCCTCGTGGCCTTCGAGCAGTTTCGCGCCAACCCGTTCGGCGACCCAGCTCAAATGCGCGTGCGGAAATCGCTCGCGCAGCGAGCAAAGCACGGGCATCCCGTGAATCACATCACCGATGGCGCTGAGCCGCACGAGCAAAATCCGTGGCGAGCGTCCGTGTTCTTGTGTCGGGTCCATCGTAGGTTCCAAGGGCCTTGGTGCGTGCAAGCTTTTCTTGGTGCGTGCAAGCACACACCCTACTTTTCGCGGGCTATTGTAATACACCCGCAAGGTTTTCCCCAAGAGACATTTTCGCGGTTTCACCGCTTAACTATCCACTATTCTGAAATTGGCTAGAATAGTAGCGGTAAATGCAAGGATTTCCATGATTTGCGAAGCCGGCAAGCGGCTTTTGGTGTTTTTTCGTGAGCAATATGAGCAAACAGACCGACACGCCGCCACTGCCGATGACACCAGCCGAGGTGGCCGAGCGGGGCTGGGACGCCGTTGATGTGGTTTTCGTCAGCGGCGATGCCTATGTCGATCATCCCAGTTTCGCCATGGCCCTTTTGGGCCGGCACCTGGAGAGCCACGGCTATCGGGTGGCCATTCTCAGCCAGCCCGACTGGCGGTCGTGCCGGGCGTGGAGGATTTTCGGCCGCCCGCGGATCTGTTTCGCCGTCGGCGCCGGCAACATGGACTCGATGGTCAACCACTACACGGCCAACCGCAAGGTCCGCAACGACGACGCCTACAGCCCCGATGGCCGGGCCGGGCAACGTCCGGATCGGGCTACCTTGGCCTATTGCCAGCGGTCGCGGGAGGCGTATCGCGGCGTGCCGGTGGTGGTCGGCGGTATCGAGGCCAGCCTGCGACGTCTGGCTCACTACGATTATTGGAGCGACAAGGTCCGCCGTTCGATCATCATGGACGCCAAGCCCGACCTGCTGGTCTTCGGCATGGGCGAGCGGACGCTTTTGGAGATCGTGCGCCGGCTGGAGGCCGGGCGAAGCGTGGCCGAATTGCGCGACCTGCCGGGCGTGGCTTATCGGCTGGGCGGCAAGGATACCGCCGCGCTGGTCAGGGAAATTGAGGCCGGGGAAATTGAGGCCAGGGAAATCGAGAAACGGGAAACCGAGAAAGAGGGAGCCGCTGCGTCACGTGCCCGCCCAGATACGGTCCTGCTGCCCAGCTACGATGAAGTCGTCGGCGACCCGCAAGCGTTCGCCCGCATGACCCGCATCGCTCACCTGGAAACCAACCCGTACAACGCGCGGCGGCTGGTTCAGCTTCACGGCGGCGAGGCGGTGGTCGTGAACCCTCCGTCCATGCCCCTATCGGAGACGGATATGGACCGGCTTTACGGCCTGCCGTTCACGCGGCGCCCGCATCCGTCTTATGGCGGCCGCCGGATTCCGGCTTACGAGACGGTCAAGGACTCGGTGCAAATCATGCGTGGCTGCTACGGCGGCTGCGCCTTCTGCTCGATCACCGCCCACGAAGGACGCATTATCCAAAGCCGTAGCCAAAAATCGATCCTCGACGAGATCGGGCGCATGGCCGGCGGCAGTGATTCTAGCGGCGGTTTTAGTGGCACGGTCAGTGACATCGGCGGACCCACGGCCAACATGTACCGCACCGGCTGCACGCGGCCCGAGGTGCGGGAAAAGTGCCGCCGCGCGAGCTGCCTGCACCCCGAAATTTGCAAGTTTTTGGGGACGGACCACGGCCCGCTCATCAAGCTGATGAATGCCTGCCGCAAGCAGCCGGGCGTAAAGCGGGTTTTCGTCGCTTCCGGCGTGCGCATGGACCTGGCGCTGCGGAGCCCGGACTACATCGAGCGGCTTGCCGCCCACCACACCAGCGGGCTTTTGAAGGTTGCGCCCGAGCACACCGAGGCGTCGGTTCTGGGCCTGATGGCGAAGCCGGCGATCGAGGTGTTCGAGCAGTTCGCCCGCCGCTTTAAGAAAGCATCGTCAAAAGCCGGCAAGCCGCAATACCTGGTGCCCTACTTCATCGCTGCCCACCCCGGCAGCGACCTGGCCGCCATGATCGAGACGGCCCTTTTTCTCAAACGCGGCGGGTATCGCATCGAACAAGTGCAAGAGTTTCTGCCCGGCCCTTTCGACATCGCCACCTGTATGTACCATACGGGCATCGACCCCATGACCGGCCGACAGGTGTACGTCGCCAAGGGCCTGCGCCAGCGGCGGATGCAAAAAGCGTTGCTCCTGGCCCACAAGCGAGAAAACCACGCCATAGTCCGCGAGGCCCTGCGATTGGCCGGCCGCGCCGACCTGATCGGCAACGGTCCAGGCTGCCTGGTTCCCGGACGCTGAGCATGTATGGTGCGTCTCGGCGCGTCGCCGACGTTTTTTTCGCGCGCACAATAGTTTCTTGAGGGTGTTTTGGGGCATGGGGCGTGGCCATAAGTTGCCTTGTGGCTTGGTGTTATGTCGATTAAAATCGCTTGTGGATGCGATGGGCATGATGGGCGGGAAAATTTGCTTAAGTTGTTTTGTGGAAAGGAGATACATCGTGTACACATATTGCGGTGGGTTGCCGTTTACGAAATTTTTTGTGTAAGTTCTTGCTGTGATTGGGTTTAGGGGTGGTTTTGGGTAAATATTCGCCCAACCCGTTTTTTGACGGGCATGAGAGATGAATGAGGCGAACAGTGGGGAAGAGGGGGAGGACGGGCTGGCTGGCTGATTGGTCAAGAGGAGTCGTTGATCGGCACGGATGCTTCGGGCGAGGTCAGTTCGGCGCGGCGTTCCGTCGTGAGATTCCAGGGCAAGAACTGCTCAACGTCTTGCGGCACGCGACCGTTTGTGGCGGCGCAACTTTCCAGGTACCAGAAAAGCCAGCGACGTGGATTTATTTTCCACTGTTTTAGGGTTGCTATGATCGAGAACATAGCAGCCGTCAGACAGACACTCCAAAGCGCGCCCGATCCGAAGTAATTCTTTCGGCCCATCGACGGGCCGCGAACCGCTCGCTCCGAGGCATTGTTGTCCATGGGGATCCTCGGATCGTCGATGAACAGCGTCAGGCCCGACCAGTGGTCGAGTAGACTCGCCAACGCTTTGCGGCAAGGTTCACGCAGTTTCGGCTGGGCCAACTCATCGGTGGCTTGCCGGTGCATCGCAGCAATCGCTTCACGCAAAGCCGTGTCGTGCCGGGCAAACTCGGGCGTCTTGGGATCGTGCGAAAGCCGTTGCCGATTCAAATGGTAGAGGAGGCGGATACGATTCAGCCACGCAACGGCCCAATCGATAAGCTCCGGCCAACCCTTGCCGACGGCGATGAAGTCGCGACGCACGTGGGCCCAACAAAACGCCAGCTTCACCACGCCCGACTTGACTTGGGCCATCGCCTTGTAGGCCGAGTAGCGATCAACCATAAGGATGCCTTTGGCCTCGTCCGCGTAGTGCCCCTCGGGCACGTCGTGAGAGCGTGTCGGCTCAAGCCGAAAAGCGGTAGTATCTTCGCCCAAGAAACCCCAGAGCCACCAGCGGTAACCGATTTTGCCTTCCTGCTCGACGAATACCGACCAACGGGTCTCATCCGCCTGGCGATAAAAAGACTCGGCGTTGCGGGCCAAAATCGCCTCGTAGACCGGCTCTAACAGTGGCGCGATACGCTTCAGACCATCGGTAATCGTGCCCTGCGGCAAGTCGAGGCCGTAGTGCGAGAGCGCCTCCAGCGCATTGCCCAAGGCGCGGTGCGAGGCGAACTTTGCCAGCAGCACATGCACCCACACCGAAACGCCATAACGGCCCTTGGGGATCAGCTTCGGCGGTGCCGGCGCGGTAAGCGTCTGCGGCGTATCTGGACAATCGCACGTGGGACGGTAACGCTTGCGACGAATCTTGCGTCGATGAGCACGCACATCGAGTTCGATCATCTCGGAGTCTTCCATCTCGCCGGTCTCGGTGACCGGCTTGCCGCACTTCGGACACGCCGCCGCATCGAGCGACAACTGGGCGAATTCCTCAACGACCGGCAAGTGCGAATAGTCGCGCCGTCGCGGGCCGGGCGTATTGGGTTGATGGCCACGCGGCCGCGGTGGCGTGCTGGCGGCTTTCGGATCGTCGAGCCGATTTGATCGATCCGTGCTCTGTTTCTTCTCCGACTTGACCGCGAAGAGTTTGTCTTTGAGTTGGCGATTCTCGGCGCGAAGCGAGTCGATTTCCTTCTGTAACTTCTCGTTCTTCCGCTTCGTCTGCTCGAACATCCCCTTCCAATACCCGGCCTGCTGACGCAACTCGGCAACCTCGCCGCGTAGCTGGGCCACCTCGCCGAGCAGTTTCTCGACCAAAGCGGTAAGCTCCGCCTCCCGCCGGGAACCGCAGGCCGACCGATCAGGGTTATCAAGCAGCGTGGCGTTCATCATAGCCACGCCATATACCCAACTCCCCAGATCACCGCTAGACCAGTTTCTCTCCCAGGCACCCCGCGCAAGACGGGTTGGGCGAATATTTACATCGCATCGTAAATATTCGCCGAAGGGGTGGAAGCTTCGACAGTAGGCTGCGTTTTCCCCGTGAATTGAGCACTTTTCGTATTCTCGTCCACAGGTTCGGCGAATACTTACGGTTTTGGGGGACGGGATGATCGGCGGCGCGGGGTTAATTAACCTGGCGCCGGGGCTTGGGTAACGTCGGGTTACGTGGCCGGCAAAGGTGGGGGTACGGAGTGGCCAATAAGCGTTTGGCCGTTTTGATATATTGCCGGCATGAGTAGTTTGGATGGAGATCGTTTTTCGCGGCGAGGCGGCGGGCCGCTAGTGCCGGAGCTGACCGGGTTGCAGTTTCTGGTTGTGTCGATTCTTTTTGGTGGGGAGATGTCGAGCAACGAGTTGCGTGAGGAATTGATGCGTCGCGGTTACACGGGCAGCCGTGTTGCTTTTTGGCGTTTGATGGGGCGGATGATAAAGCTGCCATATGGGAATTGACCTATTCTACCTTAGCGCGTACCGGTAGCTCAACCGCCGGGGGGCGGTTTTTTGAAGAGGCTTACGGTATCGCGACGCGTCGAGCACGGGCAATCTCTGTCGGTTTTAGTGGGCGATTCTCGCCAACCTGGTAAATACGAGGCTCAGAGAGCCCCACGCTGCCGTATCCGACGTTTAGCCCCCGACAGAGCGCCATACTTTATGACGGGCTTGGCACATACGGCTCGATCTCTCGATTTCGCCGTATGGCGCTACCCATGGGGTCGACGACGTTATCAGGTGCTCGGCTCGGACACGTTCGCGATGGGACCCTGAGCCTCAATATCTAATTCTAATCCACTCACCCCAAGCCGAGCAAGTACGGCGACTAGGATCGTGCCGATCGCTTGCGAACCCTTGCGGCGACTACGGCGAGAGCGATTGTAGGTTGCTTGCAAGGGAGCGGCTTCCTCCAGGTGAGCATTTTTTGGTATCTGTTCCGCGGCCTGCCGCAGGTCGCCGACGATCTCGTGCGGCGGAGTCTGATGTTCACGGTGGAACACAAACAGTTTTTCCATGACATAGCCGCGATCCAAACGGCTGGGATGACGATATAGCTTTCTGCCTGAAACCATCTGAAACACGGCCCGCGCTGCGCGATTGGCAATGCGACAGCGGATATCACGCGAGTCGACGCGACGTTGTTTCCACAATTGAAACTTGCCGCGGTAGTGGGCGTTGCACTTGATGAGGTTGTCGGCCACGCGCATCCACGCCGCTCGTAGACGCGCATTACGCAGATGTGCCAGCGGTCCGTCGGCACGATCGATTTTGTCGCTTTGATATCGCGAAGGAAACAGGCCGGCTCGTCCGGTCACGGCTCTGGCGTGGGCATAGTGTTCGATCGGCCCCATTTCGCCGGCCAACTCGGCGGCACTGACGACGTTGATTCCCGGTAGGCTCATAAGCAGCAAATAGGGCGTTTTTACGAGAAATCCCGCGATTTCTCGTTCCACGGCGGCAATCTCTTCGCTCTTCGACAGCCAGTCGTCGTGCAGTGTTTGCCAGACGCGAGACAATTGCGCGGCCAGCGGATCAGCGTCGGCCGCATTGCCGGCCCAGGCCACAATTTTCTCGACGGTGCGCGCTTGAAAGCGGATATTTTCTTCTCGCAACCAGCGCGTCACTCCGGGAATTCCCGCCTGTCGAATCGCTTCGGCCAAGGTCGCGCGACGTGCAATCGAGATCGCCACCGGACGGGTCCACAAATCGTCGCCGGAGAACAACGCCGCGTAGCCGGGCAAGCAGCGTTCGAGGTACTGTCGAATCTGACATTGCAGCTTTGCCCGTTTCTCTACCAGATCGCGTCGATGCCGCGCGAACAACTGCAGTTGCAGATACGTTTCATCCCACACCGGCTCCAGCAGCCCGAAACCATTGACCGCGGCCCGGAAGATGGCTTCCATGTCATGGTCGTCGGTCTTGTTGTCGCCATGCGCCGGCAGTCGATAGTGCTTCGACGCAAACGGATGCACCAACCGCGTTTCAACACCGGCGTCGCGAAAAGCCCGCTGGATCGGCCGGTGGTAAGTCCCGGTCATCTCGACCGCGACGATCGCATCCCGAATATCGTGCCGCTCGCACGCCTCCTTGAATTGCACCGTCGCCAACTGCATCTGCGTCCGAGCGTGTTCGACTTCGGTCGGCGGCACGAGCACCTTGCCGTAAAAATCGCACAGCATCCATTTCGACCGTGCCTTGGCGCAGTCGATGGCAACGACCCCAAACCGCTGCGGCCCCACCTCCTGCACCCGCGGCTGGATAATCCCGTTTGGCTTCCCAAGTCGGGCTGGACCGTTTGTGCGGTTTTTGCGAGAATTACGTTTCGTAGCCATTCCAACTGTCTCCTGTTATGGGGAAAAAGTGTTTGTACTTTTCCCACAACGAACAGTTGGAATGGTTTTATTGATTTCTTGTTAGAAGAAACCACATACCAGGGGGCTATCGTGACTTACGCGTTTTGTGAGGCTGGGGCGGGGGAGTTGGAGGGCATGGATAATGTCGAGCGTCAGCATAGATATCGGGTGAGCAATCTTGGGGTGATACTTTGGAAGGCGGCGCGGGATTTTTATTTGAGTTTTGATCCGCCGGGAGAGGATTTGAAGCCGGTCGAGGTGTCGGCGGCGGAGTTTGCGGAGTATGGGCTGGAGGAACGCAAGGAGATGGCGAACGATCAGTTCGCGGATGAGTTTGTGGAAATATTTGAAAAGGGATGGAAAAAGTATTCGGAGTAGTGAGCTTTGAGCTTTACACACTGCGCGCCGCCTCCGGCAGTGGTTGAGGAGCAGGTGGTGGCTCTTGTGGTGTACGGCACTCAGACAACCTGAGCCCGTGTGGAAGTGTTCTTGAAGCCACTGCTGGGCAAGCCAGCAGTGGCACCCAGCACGCATTGTTATGTTGCCTAGTCCCCGAACTGGGGTCCAACGCTTCTTCCCGCAACAAGTCACCGGTCCCGTCCGGCCCATTATAGAGTCTAGCGGTTCCAGAAGGGTCCATTACGATGGACCAGGTGGCCGGGCTGCCTTGGGGAATGTACGGAGGTTCCCCGGGCCGCCCGCCTCGGCGCAATTCCTCAAGGTCGGCATTGTAGCTCCGTAGCAGGTCTACCGTTGGCGCCAATTCCGGAGGACGTGGTTCAACATACTGCCAGTGGAACGGCGCGGCTGGCGGGATATACCCATCCGTGATTTGGATGAAGTAATGATTATAGTGAGTGTCGAGGGGCACAGCCTTCCATTTGAAATTCGCGGTATACCAACCGCCGTCATTATAGTCATGGGTGGTGCGAATCCATGCTTCCGCCCCGTACGTGTTGGGCGTGTAAGGACCCGACACGCACATCCGGAGGTAGCCGTCTGGATCACCTTCATCATACACAGTTTCATGGTGGGACCAGGTCCAGTCACCGGCTGGAGCACCGGCGTATCCGCGTCGCTCTCCGTCAATTACCCAGTGGTCCGGGTTGATCGAATCGTCCTCGAATTCGTCGACGAAGATGGCTACATCTGCAAAGATGCTAGCCGGCGTTGCCAAGACCAGCACGCACAATATCCAGAGACAATTTTTTTAATGGTGTCATCGTTTCGTTCTCCTTTGAGTTTTCTGTGATAAGAAATGTGTGTTGAGACAGATTATCTGTCCATTGCCGCCGCAAAAATACGACAGCCGCTCGCAAAACCTACTCAATGTGCCGTTGCTT
>Ga0255396_1005_pt1 | contig 24433 bp, 10 predicted proteins | sample ANMaggSeSYBR01J8_FD_182120 | JGI IMG/M metagenome (GOLD analysis project Ga0255396, IMG submission 182120) | Sediment cell enrichment communities from methane seep in Santa Monica Basin, California, United Staets - ANME aggregate JGI... | ecosystem: Environmental > Aquatic > Marine > Cold seeps >... | reverse complement strand
AAGCCGATGGCCGTCATCGCCTTCTCCGGCTACGACGCCTTGATGACCGATATCGAGTGCATCGGCAAGCTCAGCGACCAGCCGAATCTTGCAAAAATGATTGAAGGCCAGATCGCCATGATGACACAAGGCAAGGGCCTTGCCGGAGTGGATAAATCGCGGCCCTGGGGCGTCGTCGTCCTGGCCGGCGACGCGCCCATGCCCAGCGGATACGGTTTCATTCCCGTCGCCAAGCTGGACGAGTTGTTGGCGGTTTTGAAAAATTTCGGCATGGATATCTCCGACGCGGGCGATGGCACCACGGAAATCGTCGGCCCGCGTGGTCAATCCGTTTTCGTCAAGCAGAAGGGCGATTGGGCCTATGTCTGCATGAGCGAGGACGGCTTTGCCGACGTGGCGGACGATCCGGCCAAGCTGTTGGGCGACTCGGCCGAGAAATACACCCTCTCGGCGCGGCTGTTGATCAAAAACATCCCGCCCAGTCTTAGGGAAATGGGCATGGGCCTCTTGCAGATGGGCATGCGGGCGGGTCTGGAACGAATGCCCGAAGAGAGCGACGAAGGCTATGCCCTGCGCATGAAGGTTGCGCAAAATTCCATCGAGCAAACGAAAAAAGTGCTTGAAGAAATGGACAGCATTTTCCTTGGCTTCGCCATTGACGAGAAGACCGGCTCGGCCTATCTCGACATGGAACAGACGGCGATTGCCGGTTCGGACACGGCCAAGCAATTGGCGGCCTTTAAGAAAGGCAAGACGGCCTTCGGCGGCTTCTACCAGCCCGACGCCGCCTTGACCTTTTCCCAGTTTGTGACTCTCGACAAAACCCAGCAGGAACAACTTAATAATACCTTGGCCATGTATCGCGCTATGCTCAATATGACCATCGACGACCAGGAATTGGGCGACGATGAGAAGGCCAAGGCCAAGCAAATGATGAGCGATGGCATCAAGGTCTTCGAGGATACGATTGCCACGGGCAAGATGGACTTTGGCGCGGCCGTGATGCTGGCGCCGGCCAAATCAACGCTGATCGCCGGCAGCAGCGTCGCCGATGGGGCCGCGGTCGACGAAATCGTCCGCGACCTGGCGGCAATCGCCAAGGCCGAACAGCCGGAAGCGGCCAAGATGCTCAAGCTCGATGCCGCCGCACACGCCGGCGTCAAGTTCCACGCGCTCACCGTCCCTTTGCCCGAGGAGATGGAAAACCGCGAACAAATCGTGGCGATTATCGGCGAAGAAGTTAAGCTGGTATTGGGCGTTGGCGACAAGCGGCTTTACCTGGGCGTCGGCGACGGCGCCATCGACAAGCTCAAGGCGGCCATCGACAAGTCGAAGGCCGAGGCCGGCAAGGAAGTTTCGCCCGTGCGGATATCGCTATCGGCCACGCCGGTTGCCAAACTCCTCGGCGATTTGGCCGAAGATTTCACCGTTAAAATCGCGGCCTCCTCCATCGCTTCGGCCCTGGAAAACGCGGGCGGCGACGATCACGTCACGCTCGTCGGCGACGCCATCCCCAACGGCGTTCGCTATCGGATTACGTTCCAAAAAGGCATCCTAAAGATCCTCGGCATGATCCCGGCGATGGCCGGCGGAATGTAGCTAAAATCCTTGTTAGCCGAGCCCTCCCGCGGCCGTGGGAGGGCTGTTGGTTTTTTGGTGCGTCGAAGCGCGAGCAAGCTCGGCGGCCAACAGTCTTCACTCTGAAGCACGATCCGGACAATTCGGATAAGCGGAACGCCCCAGTATGAATAAAGTGAAAAAAGCTCGAATTATTCCCAACTTACCCTAATTGACCCCTTGACCAATTTTGCATTATCATCAATGATGATGAATATGAACGTTGGTTCACGATTGTTGTGTGCAACCAACAGGGGGGCAGAAAGTTCCGGCGGTTTACCGTTTTGGTAGACCAGGGTGTGGGTGAGAAAGCTTGTCGACTACATACGCCTTTCGTGCGTCGCCTTTACCTTTAATAGCCATGGGAGGAAACGGGGTATTCTCCGCGAAGAATTCATGCCCAGCGTAATTTTCTCCAACTCAAATGAGTATTCGCGGTGACGCTATGTGTTGACATTGGTGAATATTGATGAATAAAGACAACGCCCGCCGGCAAACATGCGGGCAAATCGAGAAGACAATTTTACTGTAAGCGACTTACCACAAAGGGTTTATGCCAAATCGATCGCGTCGAGCGAGAGAAATGGCATCGTAACTGCATCAACTAGCGAATCATAAGTCGCACCGCCTGAGTCGCACCGCCTGAGTCGCACCGCCTGAGTCGCACCGCCCGCTGCTTTTACTACTCTGTAATGCCCCGAGGAACACACCGTGACGAATGCCAATCGTAAGTCCGTCCGCGAGACGAACGCTGCTGGAACGAAAAGTGCCCAAAAGACCGACAGCATGGAAGCGGCCGAGTCTATTCAACAGATGCAGGATACAAAACGGGCGCGGGATACAAATACGGCTTTGCTGGAAGCGGACAACGATTTGGAAGAACACGGCAAGGACGAATTGCCGGGAGCCGGAGCCGTCACGGGCGGCGCGCATATCGACGACCCGGTCAGAATTTACCTGATGCAAATGGGCGAGATCCCGCTTCTAAACCGCCAGGAAGAACTGGCGGCCGCGCAGCGCATCGAAAAGGGCAAACGGCGGTTCCGACATAGTACGCTTGCCACCGATTACGTTCTGCAGGGGGCTATCGAGCTTTTGGAAATGGTGCGGGACCGCAAACTGCGTCTGGACCGGACCATCGAGGTCTCGGTAACCAACATCCGCCAGAAGAAGCGAATTATGCAATTGTTGGAGCCGAACCTGCGCACGCTACAGCACTTGCTCGACGAGAATCGCAAGGACTTTCGCGTGGTGATGAGCAGGAGCCGGAAGATAAGCGAGCGTCGTGATGCCTGGCGGCGGATGACGCGGCGTCGCAACAAGGCGGTGCGACTGGTCGAGGAGTTTGGGCTGCGCTGGCAGCGGCTACAGCCGATTCTGGAAAAGCTGCGGCAGATATCCGACCGCATGGATTGTCTGGCGACGCAATTGGCCGAAGCCAAGCGGCTCGGCAACGACGTCGGGCGCATTGACGACGGGCACATTTGGGAAATCCGCAAAGAGCTGCGATATCTGATGAATACCACGCTGGAAAGTCCCAGCACGCTTCGCCGCCGCACGGAACAAAACCGCCGCTTGCAGCGGCGCTACGAGGCTGCCCGTCGCGGGCTGTCGGCCGGAAACCTGCGACTGGTGGTGTCGATTGCCAAGCGTTACAGGAACCGGGGGCTGAGCTTTCTGGACCTCATCCAGGAAGGCAACACGGGTTTGATGCGGGCGGTGGAAAAGTTCGAACACCGCCGCGGCTACAAGTTCTCCACATATGCCACGTGGTGGATTCGCCAGGCGATAACGCGGGCAATCGCCGACCAAAGCCGTACGATCCGCGTGCCGGTCCATATGATCGAAACCATGAGCAAGGTCAGGTCCGCGACGCGGGAACTGATCCAGAAGAACGGCCGCGAACCAACGCCGGAAGAAGCCGCCCACGCGGTCGGCATATCCATCGAGGAGGCGGGCTGCGCCCTGCGGATGAGCCGTCAACCGCTCTCGCTCGACCAGCCGATGGGCGATCACGACGACAGTTATTTCGGAGAATTTCTGCAAGACTATCGCGAGGAAGACCCCTTGCACGACATAAATCGCGACTCGCTCAAGTCGCGGATAGCCGCCGTTTTGGGCGCTTTGAACTACCGCGAGCGGGAGATTATCCGCCTCCGCTACGGCCTGGCCGATGGCTACGCCTACACGCTCGAAGAGGTCGGCAAAATATTCTCGGTAACTCGCGAACGCGTCCGGCAGATCGAAGCCAAAGCGGTCCGCAAGCTGCAACACCCCATCCGTTCAAAAAGACTCTCCGGGTTCCTCGACCGCCCGATCGTCGCGCCGATCGATACCCTCGATCCCGAAAACGCGGCGTTGGAAAGCTTTTAGGCACGACCCAGAAAACGGTGTGCCCGGGAAAAAGTGTACTTGTTAGCCGCCGAGCTTGCGAAAAATCAGCAAGCTACACCCCAGAATGTCCCTTCATTCCATCCTGTTGGCAAAAAAGCAGAATGTCCCGAATGGCATTAACATTTCTGTAACTTGTGAGCCATCAACACTTAAGCACCGCTATCGCATCACTAGTTGAACGGCCGCTGAATTGGTAACTTCCGAGTTTGCGGTATTGTTAACTGGTGCTAGCAACGTAAAGCTAGCAGTGCTTAACACTTGTGGGACATAGACTTATATAAAAGTTAATGCCATTCCAGAATGTCCCCTTTTGTCTCCTCCCTTTTGTCTCCCTCCCCTTTTGTCTCCCCTTTTGTCGCCTTTTGTCTCCCTTTTGTCTCCCTGTGTAGGAAGGTTGTAAGTGTTCGGTTCTTGCGATTTGGGATAGGACCCGTAAGCTGTGGGATTTGCGCCGCGCTGGATAAATGTACGGCCTCGGAAAGAAATCTTACGCACGATGGCGAATGAGGCCGATTCCCAAACAAGGGACGGTTGTGGCGTGTCCAGCGGCTCTTCCTACCAGGCTGGCACCCTAGGGCAATTCTCGATCAACCCCCCCCTAGCGGCGCAATGCGCGTTACGCGCGTTGCGAAGCAAGGGCTCAGCATACTGGCCTGAAGTGCCAGCAAGGGCAAACCGTCGGGTCAACCTCGCTTGCGCTTCGGGATAGTGAATACTGTCGCTACCGCAGCCTTTTCACACGGAGGATATTGACGTGGGCAGGGAACGATTCTCGAAGAAGGTCAGCCGCCACGGTGCTGGCGTGTGTCTGACCATCGCGTTGTGCCTGCTGCTGGGCCCGCTGGGCGCAGTCAGCCTGGGCGCCGATCAGGACGTGATCAACACCGGCGACAGCGGCGTCGGCTCGCTTCGCCAGGGAGTCGCCGACGTTGGCGCCGGCGAGAATGTCATCTTCCAGCCTGCGGTGGCTGGCCAGACGATCAATCTCTCGTCCCATCTCAACGTGCTGCGGTCGATGGACTTCGTCAACAGCAGCACGGGCAATGTCGCGGTCGACTTCAACGGCAATGCGATGGTCGTGACCGGCGGCAGCATAATCAGTCTCGACTCGGGACTGACGCTTCAAACCGCGACGACCGGCGCTACTGATGCGGGAACCATCGCCAGCATCGGCAGCTATACGATCAACGGACTCAATGGCACCGTCACGGCGCAATCCGTCTCGGGACGCGCCGCCGGGGTTTACGGCGCGGTTGATGTCGATATCACCGGCTTGAGCGGCGTCGTTACGGCGAGTTCAGACGACGGATTTGCCGCTGCACTATCCGCCGAGAACAATCTTAACATCACAGGCGGGCTGTCGGGCACCGTCGAGGCCAGCACAACCGGCGATTACTCGGATGCCGCTGGGCTCTCCGCCTCTTTTTCTGGGACGAGTGTGGTCACGATCGACGGCAACCTGAATGGCACCGTCACGGCCATCTCAACCGGCACCTCAGTCGCCGCCTCAGGGTTTCGCGGCACAACTATCAACATCGCCGGCGACCTTTCCGGCACCGTCGAGGCCAGAGCAACCGGTTCTGGGGCCAACGCCACAGCATTTAACACCTTTGGACCTTCTCTAGGTGATGTCACCATCGGCGGCGAACTGAACGGCACCGTCAGGGCCATCTCAACCGGCATCGCCGTTGGGTTTATGGTCCAGGATATCGGCATCGCTGGCGGCATTTCCGGCACGGTTGAGGCAGAAAGCAGCGACTCCTGGGCTTTTGGAATCCGGAGTGAAAATGTCCACGGCTTAACCGCGGACGATCCGTTGGTGATCACCGGAACCGGACAGATCTTGGCCACGGGAGCTTCTGCTGATATGCTCGGAGCCATCGTGTGCAACACGCTCAACGTCAGGGTCGAGAACGGCGGAATCCTCTCCGCGATTAACACCGGCAGCGGCGAAGCCTGGGCAATCCGTTCCCACGCCATTCCCGACGGCGAAGTCGAGCTCGTCGCGGGATGTCACATTATCGGCGACATTGGCCTGAGTGGGAGCACCGATACGCTCACGCTGTCAGGCGACGCCGCGGACAGCACGACGCTCGATGGCGCCATCTCCGGCGCCGAGCAGATGAACGCCACCGGCGGCACCTGGACGCTCAACGGAGCGATATCCGACGTCACCGACCCCGCCGCGCTGGCCGTCTCAGGGGGCCTCGTGACGCTCACCAATCTGAACAACACCTACACGGGCGGAACGACCGTCACCGGCGGAACGCTGATGGTCAACGGCCGGATCGTCGGCGACACGACCGTCGGCGCGGCCGGAACCCTCGGTGGCATCGGGCAAGTATTCAACCTGGTCAACAGCGGCACGGTGGCGCCGGGCAACTCGATCGGCACGCTCACCGTCGCCGGCGACTATACCCAAAACCCCGGCTCGACGCTCGAAATCGAAATCAACGACGTCGGCGGTAGCGACTTGCTGGACATCTCAGGCACGGCCACGCTCAATGGCGGCACGGTCGACGTTCAGGCCGAAAGCGGCTCGTATGCGACCGGGATGACCTACACGTTCCTCGATGCCGACGGCGGCGTGACCGGCACCTTCGACGGTGTCACCGACAACCTGCCGTTTTTGACCGCCGTACTCCTCTACGGCGCCAACGACGTGCAGATCTTCCTCGGAAGCCACACCCCCTACATCACGGTCGCCCAAACGTTCAACCAACGGGCGGTCGCCGGCTATCTGGACAACCACCACGCCGGCGCCACGGGCGACCTGAATACCGTAATGACCGAACTCGACACGCTCACCGCGCCCAACGCCCGGGCCGCGTTTGATGCCATGAGCGGCGAACTCTACGGCAGCCTCTCGACCGTGGGTATCGAAAACACCAACCGCTTCCTGTGGACCATCGCCGCACGGCTCCGCTCGCGAAGTTTGAACCGTGGGCTCGCCATCTCGAATCACTACGCCTCGACGTACACGCAGAGCAGTTGGAGCGACTCCGACATGATCGTCCGCGGCCAATCTCCGCGTGGTCGTTTCGGCTGGCTCTCCAGCAGTTGGGACTCTTGGGCCGAAGGCTACGGCGTCGGTGCGAATATCGTCGGCAACGGCAACGCCAGCGGACTCGGCTACTCGACCGGCGGCGTGGCGTTCGGCCTCGAACGACGCCTTGATCGCTGCACGCTGGCCGGCGTGGCCGGCGGATACTCGAATACCGGGGTAACGCTCGACCAACGGGGCGACCGTGCCACAATCGACTCAGCACAGGTGGGCGTCTATCTGCATCGTGACATCAACCAGGGTTACGCCACCGGCATCGCCACCTATGGCCACAACGGCTACGACACGCGCCGGCACGTCACCATCGGCACGATCCAGCGGTTGGCCACGGCCAATTACGGCGGCAACGAATTCTCGTTTTACGCCGAGACCGGGCGAAACTATTACCTCGGCCGCGTCCATCTGCAGCCCCACGCCGCCTTGCAGTACATCCAGTTGCACCAGAACGGCTTCATCGAATCGGATGCCCAGTCGGTCGATCTTTCGGTCGGCGGGGTCCACGCCGACTCGTTCCGAGGCCTCTTGGGCACGCGGCTGGTCAGCTACTTCCAGACCGACAGCGGCCGATTGCTCTCGCTCGAAGGCCGCGCTCTGTGGCGGCATGAGTTCCTCGACGAGGCACGAGTGCTCGACGCCACCTTCGCCGGCCAGCCGGGCGGTGCATTCACGGTCGACGGCGTAAACGTCGACCGCGACGCGGCCATCCTCGGCGCCGGACTGACGTTCCATCTGAGCACCGGCTGGAAGCTCCACGCCAACTACGACATCTTGACCAGCGCGAACTACACGGCCCACGCCGGCACCGGCGGACTGACGTTCGTCTGGTAGTCTTGTCATCACGCCATCATCGAAGAATGACCGAGGACCCGAGTCGCACCGCATAGACTCCTTTACCCGATTTTTCCCATTTGCAGCGAGCCCGGAAGCGATTCAGATTCACGGTAATGATTAGCATAGGAGAATAAGGGGACAGTCTGCTTTTTTGCCAATAAGTAGAATATCCCCTCATTACCTTCGCGACCCCGGTTCAAGAACCGGGGCTACCCGTTGTCATTTGCACAAGGTTTATCCCTTGTACTTTTCCCAGTAGGTGGGCATCAACTCTTTGACCTGGGTTTCCAGTTCTTCGTCGCTGATGGCCGTCATGCGGCCGTGTTTTTCGTACTGGTCGGTAACCCAGCGGGCCACTTTGTGGCACTTGATCTTGCTGATCCGTTTGTCGCCCTTGAGGCCGAAAAATTCGTTCACCCAAAGGGCCACTCCGTCGGAGCCGGTCTTGTCGGTGAGCGCCACGCGCGGTGGGCGGTTCAACAAGGCCGTGGTGTCGAAGATGTTGTAGATCCGCTCGTCCTGGCGCAGCCCGCCGGCGTGGATGCCGGCCCGAGTGGTATTGAAGGCCTTGCCCACCAGCGGGTAGTTGTCGGGAATGGGCAGCCCGATGCTCTTCATGTAATCGGCGATCTCGGTGATCACCTCGGTTTGAATGCCGCATAGACCACCCTTGAGCGCGATGTACTCGATAATCGCGCTTTCCAGCGGCGGGTTGCCGGTCCGCTCGCCGAAGCCGAAGAGCGTGGCGTTGACCGCGTCGCAGCCGTAGAGCCAGGCGCTGCCGCCGTTGACATGCACTTTATGGAAGTCGTTGTGTCCGTGCCACTCCAATCGCTCACTGGGTACGCCGCATTCTTGTGTCATCTTGTAAATCAACTTGGGAATGCTCCGCGGCAGCTCCACGCCCGGGTAGCTGATCCCAAAGCCCATGGTATCGCAGAGGCGGATTTTCGCCTTCAGTTTGTCGGGCACCTGTTCGCTCATGCGCATCAGCCGCTGCACAAAGGGCAATACGAATCCTTCGATATCCGCGCGGGTGACGTCTTCCAGGTGGCAGCGGGGCCGCACTCCGGCTTCAAAGGCGGCGTCGACGACTTCGCAATAGCTGTCCATGCACTGCTTGCGGCTCTTGAACTTGAGCTTTTGGAAGATGTGATAATCCGAACAGCTCGTCAACATGCCGCTTTCCTTGAGCTTCGCTTCGCGCACCAGCCGGAAGTCGCCTTTGACGGCGCGGATCCAACCGGTACACTCGGGAAACTCGTGGCCCAGTTCGCGGCAGCGGTCCAGGGTCTCGCGGTCGTTTTTCGTGTAGAGGAAAAATTCCGTCTGGCGGATCACGCCGTTCGGGCCGCCCAGCTTGGCCAGCAGGTCGTAGATCTTCACCATCTGTTCGACCGAATACGGCGGGCGGGCCTGTTGGCCGTCGCGAAACGTGGTGTCGGTGATGACGATGTCCCGCGATTTCAGCAAGGCGGGATCGAATTCGACCTGGCGGCCGTCAATGACCTCGATGGCGGGACCGTCGAAATGAATCATCGGCGGCAGGCCGTAATCAAAAGTCTGCTCCAGTAAATTCGGCTCGGTCGTGTCGACCAACGGATACTCTTTGATATTGGACATTATTATATCTCCACGTCTTGTTCTTTGCAGACCTTTGTGATGAAGGCAATCGCGTCGCCGACGTTCTCCACCGAAAGCGCGGCGTCTTCGTCCATCTCGATACCGAATTCCTCCTCGAAAGAAGCCACCAGTTCGATCGACTGGACGCTTTCGGCTCCCAGGTCGACGGTAAAGGTTTTTTCGGGCAGGATTTCCTTGGGGTCAAGTTGCAAAACGCGGGCGGTAACCGCCACGACTCGTTCTTTTACGGTTGCCATAAAGCTGTATTCTCCTCTAAATAATTTATTGCTTGGGTTCTTCGTGGCAATTACTTTCTCGCCAACGAACGGCGGCCTTTTGCGACGGCCGGTTTCCGCACCGGTGCCGTTAGTTTGAATATTTCGTCCCACATTTTCAGATCGGCCTCGGTCCACTGGCACTTGCGGCGGCCCATGGCCGTGGCGGCGGTTTCGTAGAGCTTTGCTTTTCCGAACCCCTTGGTGACAACGCCTTCGAGGAACCAGGCGAAACTGGGAATGAACTTGGGGAGCGGCTTTCCGGTTGCCGCGATAAGCGCCATGGCGCCGACATAAGAGCCCGTGTTGAAGAGCGTACCGATCGAGGTTTTCGTATGGTCGCCGATCAACGAGCCGACCTTCGTCGAGCCGGTGTCGATGGGCGTGCGGCCGTCGAGCATGACCGTAACGTCGGAATAATCGTTTTTCAAATCGCTGTTGGTGGTCAGCGCGCCGAGGTTGACCCACTCGCCCACATAGGCGTGTCCCAGGAATCCGTCGTGGTATTTGTTTGAATAGCCTTGGATAATCGATTCTTCGACTTCCCCGCCCAAGCGGCACATGGGACCGATGGAGTTGCCCTCGCGGCACTTGGCGCCCAAGAGGATGGATTTTTTACCCACGAAACACGGGCCCTCGATCCGCGTGAAGGGATGAACCTCAACGTCCTCGTCGAGATAAATGGGGCCGTGCTCGGCGTCCAGGACGGCCATGGGATGGATGAGCGCGCCTCGGCCGATGAAGATATCGTTCTTGCTGCCGCGTACACCCGAAGGCTGCTCCACCGTGCCTTCAATGCCGCTCCGGCCCAACATGGCAAAATCTTTGATCAACTGGTCCGGGTTTTCCAGGATCAGTTCCCAAGTGTAATTCCACGTCGGCACGTCGCAATTGCACGTTTCGAAGGCCGCTTTGGCCGATTCGATCAAAGAGTCGATGGAATCGGTTTTCAGCTTGCCGATGTCCTCCTTGGCCACGCGAATGAGAAGACAATCGCCGTCATCGTCGAACTTGACCCGGCTGGGACCCGTCGTTTTCGAATCCGTTTTATCTTCGGAGAAGAACTCCGCGCGAACGCGGGCACTAACGATGAAGAGGTCGTCGCCCAGAAGGCTCTTTGGGTCGTTTACCGGCCAATCGGTTCGGGACTTGTAAACATCGGCCATGTAGGGCGGCACGAAACAAGCCACGTCATTTAGACCCGTCGCATTTAGACCCGTCGCCGCGATCAGCTTCTCGGCCAGGGATGTGATGCCGTAGCGAAGCTCCCAAATCGGCCTGCTTAAGGCCAACGGGTTAAAATGGAAACGTTTATCCGTCTCTTGGTCCAAGAGAATTAGTCGCATGGAAATAGGCTCCTTAAAAATACCGGCTTGGACAGCCGAAAAAAGTGAAAAGAAAGGATTGGACCGCCTAGGGGGCGTCGGGCATCTTTGTCTGAATCCACGTGTAGTAATCCAGCATTTTCAAACTGCCGGCGGCTTCCTTGTCCAAAACGCAAGTCGCGTCGGGGTGCATCTGCAAGGCGCTGGCCGTGATCATGCTGGTCACCGGACCTTCGATTGCCTCGGCGACCGCCTCCGCCTTGCTCGATCCGTTCGCCATAAGGATCAGCTTGCGGGCTTCCATGATCGTGCCCACTCCCATCGTAATCGCATAGATCGGCACGTCCTCGGCAGAGTCGAAGAAACGCGCGTTGTCGTCGATCGTCTGCTTGGCAAGCGTCTTGATGCGCGTCCGCGAACCGAGCGAACTGGAAGGCTCGTTAAAGGCAATGTGCCCGTCGCTGCCAATCCCCAGAATCTGCAGGTCGACACCGCCACACTCGACGATCCTGTTCTCGTACCAAGAGCAGAAAGCCGCGTAGTTCTCGGTCGTGCCGGAAGGAATATGGATGTTCTGCTTGGGGATATTTATATACTTGAACAGATTTTCGTGCATGAAATAGTGATAGCTCTGTTCATGATCTCTTGTCAGACCCACGTACTCATCCAAGTTGAAGGTGGTAACCTGCGAAAAGTCCAACCCTTCGTCACGATGCATTCGCACCAGTTCCTTGTAAAGGCCCAAGGGCGTTGAACCGGTCGCCAGGCCCAAAACCGCGTCGGGTTTCGCATTGAGAACGCGTGCAACAAGCCGAGCCGCCACCCGGCTCATCTGTTTCGCATCATTTTGCATGAGGATTTCCACGACACTATCTCCACTTCTTTTTTTCTACTATAAAAATTGAATTTTCGAAGCAATTCAGTATCACAATTAAAAATCGGAATGTCAACCAGCCGGAATCCCCCCGATATTTATTGCCGCCTACCACCAGAGGAATGGCAGGTGGAAAAACACAACACAAGAAATGGCAAAACCCTTTGCCTATACTGCGTAATATGCGCATGTTAACGACGGGCGCATAAGATTTGATGGCTTACAACGAACTAAACGGATGCGACGGGTTAGCCTTTTACCGAAAACAACCGACTTCATGCCTCAATAAGTACGACCCCTTCTCTATTCACGCTGAACAGAGAAGAGGACGTACCCTCAATCGCCCATGCGGTAACGCAGAATGCACCAGAGAGCTTTGAAGGCGTCTTTGAGACCGATCTTTTTGCCGGCTTCATATGTGCGGCCTGAATAGCTGATGCCGATTTCATAGATGCGATACGCCCGGCGGGCAACCTTGGCCGTCATTTCCGGTTCGATGCCAAAACGGTTTTGTTTAAGCGTGGGCAAGATGTCTTCGATAACCTCGCGGCGGAAAACCTTGTAACAGGTTTCCATGTCGGTGAGGTTCAGATCGGTGAACATGTTCGAAAGCATCGTCAACGAGCGGTTGGCCACATAGTGCCAAAAGTACAGCACGCGATGCGGTCTTCCGGCGAGAAAGCGCGACCCGTAAACGATGTCGGCCTGGCCTTCGACGATAGGCTCAATGAGGTCGGGGTACTGCGTCGGATCGTATTCCAAGTCGGCGTCTTGAATGATAACGATGTCGCCGGTGGCCTTGGCAAAACCGGTCCGTAGCGCGGCGCCTTTGCCCTGGTTTTGATCGTGGCGCAAAACGGTAATATCCTCCTCGTCCGCGTAGCGTTCCAGCACCTTGCCGGTTCCATCGCTGCTGCAATCATCGACGATGATAATTTCCTTCGCTATGTCCACGGCGCGAACGCGGCGGATGGCCTCTTCGATGGTCGCCTCTTCGTTGTAGGCCGGCATCACTATCGAAAGCCGAAGATCCGAGGGGATGTGATAAAATCCCAGCCGCCGGGCGGCAGCTTCGCCAAAAAGCCGCCGGATCAGCTCGGGACCACGCTTTTCAGCGCCCCACGAATCGGCGACCAACTCCGGATCGCATCCGTCGCCGCTTCCGTTTGGTTCAGCGCCACAAAGCGGGCAAAGCTGCGGGCAAGGTTGCGGGCAAGATTTTGAAGGTGTTGCGTTTTGCAAGGAGCGAGACATTTTGACTCTCCAGGTTCGAATTCCATTTCCCATTCCCAAGAACCCGAAAATACCATCAAAAGCCAACCTATTGCAAGGCTGCTTTAGCTGCCCCCCCGCTGGCGAGGGAAGGCCTAATAGGCCGGGTCGGAAAAGGGAGGGCGAAGCTCCCGCTGAGCCGCGAATGACCACGAAACATCAGCTCAGCAGGAGCTTCGCCCTCCCGACTGGCTGCCAAGGAACCGGTGAGTTCGTGGGGCCGCAAGTTTTTTCAGGCCGGTCGACATCGCAGATGCTTACGGCGTGGGAACAGAGCCTTCCGGCAGATTATTGAAGCTGCCAATGCCCGGCTGGTAGTCGATGACCCACTTAGTTACGGTACCGGTGACGGGGTCCCATTCTCCGCCGTTTCTCATGTTGGCATCCGGGATCTTCTCGGGCTCGCCCGCCACTGGTGGCGAGATCGGATCCGTCGTGGTAAGGAGCACGACACCGAACGATCCTGCGGTCTTGTTCAACAGGAACGGCAGATCGGTGTTGCCGGCCCCGACAGATCCGCTGTTGTCCAGCAAACTCAACTGTATGGCGGCATTGCCATCGGTGGTTGCAGCTTCGAATGCCCGGCCCGTGGTTCCGGAGGCATTTGCCAACACGTTGTCGTGTACCGTGGCGTTGAGCGTGACGGCGCCGTTGGCCTGGATGCTGAATGCGCTGTTTGTGCTACTGTTGGAGAGGTGGTTGTCGTTGGCCTCGAAGTTAACCGTCTTGGCATTGTTACCGGTGACGGTTAACAGCACGGCCTCGGTGTCACCGGCGACCACGCTGTTGTTGTTGACCGTGATATTGGCCAGTACGGCGTTGTCACCCACGTCAAGGTTGATGCCTTGCAGGCCGGTGCTGTCGATGGTATTTCCGGTGATCGTCGTCCGCGAAGCGCCAATGTCTGTGCCCGTGGCGTTGCTGACGTCCAGATCAATACCCGCGCCTCCGGTGGTGTTGCGGATTGTGCTATTACTGACGGTTACATTGGATGCTAGAGCATTGTCATGCACGATTTTAACACCGTGTCCGGTGGTGCCCCTAATCGTCATGTTATTGAGAGAGACATTGGCCACATTGGTAATCGAGACGCCCACGCCGACGGTGTTTTCGATAGTACCACCGTTGACGGACAACAATCCGCCGGTCACGTCTTCAAGCACGATACCGCTTCCGGGACCCGCGCCCCCGCTACCAACCGAGACGCTCGCGAAGGCGGCGCCGGCGGGGGCGATTTGCACGTCTTTCATATAGATGCCCGTAGCCTCCAGATTGGCGACCGTGCCGGTACCCGTGGTTTCGATGGTATTGTTTGAGCCGGTCAACTGCACGTAGCCGCCGTCCTCGGTTCCGTCACCCACGGCGTTGAAGCCGATGCCGGTGGTTGTGGTTGCGTTGAGGTTGGAGAAGGCCACCGTGGCGTTGTCGTTGTTGGTAAAGTCGACCGCGTTATTGGTTGTCGTGTCGAGATCGACCAGGCCGCTGAACTGGAACGAGCCGCCGTCGTTGTCGTCAACCAGGATACCGTTGGCGTCGCCATCGATTGTGCCCGTGAACATTACCAGGCCGCCGGAGTTGTCGGTAATTTCAACCGGCCGGCTGCTGCCGGTGCTGGTGATATCTCCGCTATACGTGACCGTGGCTTCGCCGTTGTTGATGGTAAAGGCCGTGCCCGTGCCGCTGTAGTTGATTGACGAGTCGCCGTCGAAAGTGAACGAGCCATCGGAACCGTCGATATCGACGACTGCGCCGCCGCTGAGCGTAACGGCGTCGTTGAAGTTGTATGTACCGTCAGCGCCGGTGAATGTCAGGCCGGTGCCGATGCTGGCCACAACCACGCCCGCGTCGGCCGTGGCTTCGGTAAGGCTGACCGTGCCGGTATGATTGCCATCGACATTAACCGCGGCGGCAGTCCCGGAGGTTTTCGTGATCAGGCCGGTGAAGTTCACATCCGCCGCGCCGCCGCTGATATTCAAGGCCGTAATTGAGGAATTCTCTACAGTGGCGTCGCTGAAGGTGATCGTGCCATCGGAAGACTCGATGTCGATGCCGGTTGTGCCGCTGAGTGCCACGGCGTGGTTGAAGTTGTAGGTGCCATTGGCGCCGGTGGTGGCGTCGCCGAATACCAGGCCGTCGCCGATGCTGGCCTCGATCACACCCGCGCCGGTCGTGGCTTCGTTGAAGTTGACCGTGCCGGTGTGGTGGTCGCCCGCGATATTGACCGCAGCGCCGGCACCGGCCGCGGTTTGTGAGATGAGGCCGGTGAAGTTAACCGTGGCCGTGCCACCGTTGAGGTTGAAGGCAATACCGGTGATGTCGGTGATGGTTGTGTCGCTGAAGGTAAACAAGCCGGCGGAATCGTTGCTGATATTGACACCGGCGGTCATGTTCGTGCCAGTGCCGGTCAAGCTGACCGCATCGTTGAAGGTGTAGATGCCGTCGGCGTCGTCAAACTGCAAGCCACTGCCGTAGGTGACCACGATCACGCCGTTGCCATTTTGGCTCGAATCGGTCTCGCCTTCGGTGAAGGTAACGACTCCCGTGTGTCCGTCGCTGATGTCAACCGCAGTGCCGGCTGTGGCCGTGGTTTGCACGATCTGGCCGGTGAAGTCGAGGTTGGCCGAGTCGCCGTTGATTCGCACGGCCGCGATGGTCGCGTCTTCGACCAGGGCGTCGTTGAGAGTGACGGTTCCGGCGGAATTCTGGATGTCGATACCGGTGCTGACACCGGTTAGCTTTACGCCATTGTTGAAGTTGTAGATGCCGTCGGCGCCGCCGTTAACAGCATCGCCGAACACCAGGCCGTCGCCGGCGATGGCCGCGATCACGCCGGCGTCTTCGCTGGCTTCGTAGAAGTTAACCGTGCCGGTGTGGTCGCCCTCGACCTTGACCGCGGCCGCGTCTTCGCCCTGTGAGATCAGGCCGACGAAGTTGACGCTGGACGAGCCGCCGTCGATATGGAAGGCTGCTGAGCCCGTATCAGTGATATTCGTGTCGATGATGCTGAAGTTGCCGGTCGAATCGCCCGCGATGCTGATGCCCTTACCGGCCCCGCCCTCGATGGTGCTGTTTGTTATGTCGGCTCCGCCTTTGGAATTGGTGAACAAGATGCCGCCGCTGGCCGCCACCGAGCCGCTGTTACCTGTAAAGGCATCAATGGTGGCAAAGTTTTTGTTGTTGGTAACATGGATGCCTTGGCCGGTGCCGTCGGTGCTGGTTATGTTCCGCAAGTTAATGCTTTCGGTAACCGGCGTGGAGTCGGGTTCGGTGGTGGTGGCATCGAGGTTGATGCCGTCGCCGCCGATGTTTGTGAGAGCAACCGTGTCAATCGTGGGGCTGAACAGCACCTGCTTGGTGGTGCTGCCGCCCTCCTGCACGATCGTTTCTGTAAACGGCGTAAGCTCGATGCCGTTGCCCGTGGCGTTGGGATCTGTAGCTAGATCCCTGGTGGTGTTGGCGATGGTCATGTTCTTGATAGTGGCCTGCCCGATACCCACGGTCGAGGAAACAATGCCGCGGTAACCGCCGTCGATTGCCAGGTTGTTCACCTCATTGGTCGAAGTCGTGGAATCGTCGTCATGCTCGCGGCTCGTCTCCGCGCTGCCTAAAGTAACGACGTCGCCCGTGGTGTTGCTGATTTGCGGGATAACCCCCGCGAGAGCGCCGGTCGAAGTGGCGGGTAGCACCGTTATGCCAAAGTCCTTGGCGGTAACATAATGCTTTATGTCATTGCCCTCGCCCAACAGCCGCTGGTTGTCGAGCAACGCGACGTGCTGGCCGCTGTAGGCAGTGTTGGAGTGGACCAGGACAATGTCATCTTTCTGCGACCCGCCGAAAACGCTGTCGAGGCTGGTAAAGGGGCTTTCGAAACTGCCATCGCCCGTGCCGGTCGCATTGCTGTCGACGTGAACGACGCGGATTTCCTCCCCGGTATCTTCGTATTCCAACGGGTTGCCGCCATCCTTGTGGTCACGCCGCAGCGCGATGTAGTTGTTGCGAATCACGGGCTCCATCAGCCGGTCGTCGATGCTGTGACGCGTGCGATGGCGTCTGCTGGAACGGCCCGGATACCAGATCATACTGAAGGTGACCTTGGTGTCGAACATTTCGTCGGAGGTGACGGCCAGTTGCAGCAAGAGATCGTCGTAGACATAGCCGCGCACGCCGGCCTTGCCGCCGAAAGCCGAGTCGTCTGTATCTTTTTCCCAAAGGCTGTAGCCGCCGGCCCATGCCCAAATGTTATCGTGGCCGATTCGCCGGGCGACCTCAAAGTCGACGACGCTGATGGCTTGGTCGATGGGAATACTGGTCAATGCCGAGAGGTAATAGCCGAAGTAGGATATCTCGCCGGTGGGAACGCCGTTGCCGTCTTGCCGCGTGGTTCCCACGGGCAAGTTGGTGTTGAGGCGGAAATCCCAGGTCTCGCCCAGCGACTCGAGGCTCACGCCCACCTGGTTGAGCATGTTTCGCAACTCGGTATTGGCCCCGTCGTACCAGAACGTCGCGCCGAAGATTCTGGCTGTTTTGCCAAAAGAACCTTGGTACAACCATCGCTGCCCGAGACCGACGTTGAGGCCCATTACACTGCTGTGTTCCAGATTGACGTCATATTGGCCGTCCAGCATCAAGACGCCGTCGCCGGTGCGCCTGCGGTTCTGCAAGCCCAGGCTGAATTGGTCGTTGGGCAGCCCGTAGGCGGGTGATTTGTACGACATGCGAATCGCGGTACCGCGATGGTTGTATCCGGAATTATATGCCCTGGTGAACGGCATATTCGGGTCGGAGGATGGGACGAGATCGCCTTGTGCGCGAGCTTGAGAAGTGGCAAATAATTCAGCCGTCATTACGGCAAGCATCACGAGGACCGTTCGACTAAAAACCGCACCTGGGGAGTGTGAATGGGATCCCACGGCTGAATCTCCTTGATATCTTTTCTTTTGTTTGCCCATTTTGTTACTACCTGCTCCGCTATACTAGCTGCTTGGATCAGTATGAAATGATCGCCCAATCGAAAAAGTCGCTGCAATCGTCAGACTTATTTTCGGCAAGTGGGGTCAGGAAATTTGGTAGAAGCTGGCAAAATTTATCGATTAGCCCCATATTGCCCACTGGCGTGGTTAATCTGCATATGACTAGAGAAGATAGCTGGAGTCGATAACTGTAGGGTGCGTCTTGACGCACCAAGGGATTGTCTCACCACAACCCATCTACCCCCGAACCAAAGCGCGCGCAATTCATGGTGCGTCAAGACGCACCCTACTCGGCCCGCCCGCCGGGTCGCGACCCGGCCTACTAGACTATCTGACTTGACCCGATAGGCCGCTCTTCCTATATTCCGCGAATCGATTGAAACGACCCCTTAATTGAAAAAGGAATTTGCCATGCGAACGTCCATGCGTTTGATCATTGTTTGCTGCATGTTCATCGTGGCCGCCAGCGGCTGCAAGTCCGAAAAGCCCGGCCCGGCCGAGCAGCCCGCGTCTGGAAACGCAAGTCAAGCGGGTGGTGTTGCAATTCTCGACCTCGACGAGGTTGCCAAACGGTTTGGATGCGATAAGCAGATGGGCACCTCGCTTCAACAACGCGAAGCGTCGCTGAACCAGCAATTGGCCTCCATTAAATCGTCCTATGAGAAGCAGATTGCCGAGCGGCGACAGGAGTTTGGCGCCACCCCCACCGAGGAACAGGAAAAGCTGCTGACCGACATCCGGCGTCAAGCCGGCGCCAGTCTGAATAAGGTCCGGCAAGAAGCGAAAAATAACCTCAGTCAGCACGGCTCGCTGCTCATCCAAGGCTTCCGCGAGGAGATCAAGCCGATTGCCCGCCAGGTTGCCCGCGAAAAGGGCCTCTCGATTATCGTGACCAGAAACGACAGCGTGATATTCGACTATGACACGACGGTGGACATCACCGAGGACGTGATCAAGAGACTGCTAGCCCTGCAGCCGAAACAAACGCCATCGAGCGAGCCAGAAACGGCCGGCCGGCCCACGCAGCCGGTTCGCTGAAAAACACGATGTTAATTAGTTCCTGTTGGTAAAGTCATCTAGAGTGTCCCAGAGTTAGCCACGTCGCCTGCGACGGGTTTGACTTTCCCGGCAATTTAGCCGTTTGCCCCAGCTGGTCGCGGGCGACCGGGCTAACGTAAATCGAAACGCTCGTATGATCAACAAGAACTAGGCTTTGTCGGAAAACTCGTCCAACGGATCGGGGGGGGGGGGGGGGGGGGGGGGGGGGGGGGGGGGGGGGGGGGGCGGAGGGGGGGGGGGGGGGGGGGGCGCCCCGAGAGCAGCTTATAGGGCACTGGGGCTTCGCAAGCTCAGCCGCCAGCCACCCCCAGGTAAGTTTTCCGACAAAGCCTAACTAAAACTATTCTATCGCACCAGTTCCAGGGTTGCCCAAAGGCTGGGATCTTCGCGATAGGGCATGGGACTGCCGGCGGTTAGGGTATGGGTGCCCAGTTCGCGGTCCATTACGGCGTAGGTGAAGCCGATTGCGGCGTGGTCTTCGGGATCGAAACCGGTCAGAGCTTCGGCCGGCACGAAGGCGTCGAGCCGGTAGCCGTCGGCCAGCAGTTGGCTCTTTACCTTGAGCTGGCCGTCGTGGATGGGTCCGTGTGGTTCGCGGGCACGGTTGATCTGCAAGACGGCCGCGACCGGCCGCGACGCTTTATCTTCCGCGCCGCAAGGCAGGAATACCAACCGGTGGCAAAAGCGGCCGGCGCGATGAACGTTTTGCACGTTGCGGGTGTCGATCCAAATTTGCAGGCCGTCGCTTTCCGACAGGCGCGTGGCCCGGCACCAGGGCGGCTGCTGTTTGCCCTCGACCAGAAGCGAGAAGGCCATGCCGGCATTGCTCCAAGCGGCACGGAAGTCGGGCAGGCGGCCGGGCTGTTCGAGCTCGCCCAGTCCGACCAACCGATAGCTTTCATCCAAGCCCGCGCCCTTGGCCGTCCACGGCCGCGACTTATGCCGGCAGGGCAGCGCGAAGCGGAAGATGAATCTAGGCGATACTAGCGGTTCTGACATGGGGGAGAATCTCACTTTGTAGAATTATATCCCTTGTTATTATTCTTCCCGACAAGCGGCCAGGTGTTCCGCGAGGAACTCGGCCAGACCGGCCCGGTTCAGATCTCGGTTGTTGATAAACTGGAATGTGATGATATCGAACCCACGGCGGTCGGCGCGGAGGTCGGGCTCGCGGCCCAACTCGGCCACGCGGCCGAAGGGGAACCGACCCGGAGGGCCGCTGAAATGGACGTGTATGGCGTCAGGTTTCTTGGTCCGCACGTTTGCCCAAGGCTCTTTGCGGCCGGGCAGATATACGGGCACCATCTGCTTGTTGGTCCATTCAAATCGGGCGTCGGGAGCCAGTTCCCCGAGGAAGTCGAAGATGCGTTCGAGCAGGGCCGCTTCCCATTGGATTTTCGGGTTTTTATAAAAACCCTTGCGGGCCAAGTGCCACCGGCGGCCCAGCACCTTCCAGGGCATGGCGTCTTCGGGTTTGGTGGTGACGCGGTTGACGAACCGCCCGAAGCCGGCGATTGCCTCGTCGAGGAATGCCCAAAACTCGGGCCGGTCGATCTCCTTGTGGTCGTGCAGGCGGAGCTCGATTTCCTGCCAGTTGCCGTGGACGATGTGGCACTTGGCACGGTTTTCGGTACCGTAGAGCGGCAACTCGGACATGTCGTTGAGCGGTTTCAGGTCGAGCCGGGCCACGATTTCCTCGCGCTGGAACGTTTTGCGAGGTACGCGGAACTTCAGCTTCAAGAGCCACTCTTCGGCCGTAATGGCGTGGAAGAACCAGCCGTGCGATTTTTTGGCGGCGCGGATCTCGACGACCGTTTTCTCCGACCAGTTGATGGGGCTAAAGAGGTCGGACAGCTCGATGCGGTCGACGATCTCGGCGAGCATTCTGCCTTCCCAGCGGCAGGCATTTCCGTTGCGGCCGACGCGGTCGACGGTGTGCCAGCGGCGGCCGTCGGCCTGCCAGGGCATTTTGGCCTCGCGCCCCACCTCGGAGATGTCCATGTCGCCTTCCCGCCGGGCATGTTCGGCCTGGAAGTCATGGGGCTTGCGCTGCAGATGCGGCCCGGCTTTGATGACCGCGTCGAGCGCTTCGCCCGTGTAGGATCGCAACATGGCGTCCCGATGGGCCTCTCGGCGAACCTCTCGATGGGCCTCTCGATGGGCCTCTCGATGGGCCTCTCGATGGGCCTCTCGGCGGGCCTTGGGCGTTCGCTTATAGCGTCGCGCGTGGGTGACGATATCCTCGGGCGTGCCGGTGGCGACAAGATATCCGCCCCCATCGCCCGCCTCGGGGCCAAGGTCGATGACCCAATCGGCCGTTTTCACCACATCGAGGTTATGCTCGATGACGACCACTGTATTGCCCAAATCGACCAGCCGGTTGAGAACGTCCAGCAGGCGGGCCAGGTCTTCGAAGTGCAGGCCGGTGGTGGGTTCGTCGAGCAGATAGAGCGTCTGGCCCGTATCGGGCCGGGAAAGTTCGGCGGCCAGCTTGACCCGCTGTGCCTCGCCGCCCGAAAGGGTCGGCGCCGGCTGGCCGAGCGTAAGATAATCCAGGCCCACGTCGCAAAGCGTATGCAGGATGCGGCGGATTTTGGGTATGTGTTCAAAGAGCTTAGCGGCCTCGGCACAGGACATTTCCAGCACGTCGGCAATCGAGCGGCCGTGGTAGCGGACGGCCAACGTTTCTGGATTGTAACGTTTCCCGCCGCACGTGTCGCACTCCACCCAGACGTCGGGCAGGAAGTGCATTTCGATCTTGAGCTGCCCGTTGCCTTCACACTTTTCGCAGCGTCCGCCGGGCACGTTGAAGCTGAATCGCCGCCCGGAATAGCCGCGTAGCTTGGCCTCGGGCAATTGCGCGAAGAGAGCGCGGATCAACTCGAAGACGCCCGTATAGGTGGCCGGGTTCGAGGTGGGCGTCTGGCCCAGCGGCTGCTGGTCGACGCGGATTACCTTGTTGATTTGTTCCACGCCGCGGAACAGGTCGTGGGCGCCGGCGAAACCCTTGGCGCGGTGCAGCGTGCGGGCCAGCGAGGCGTGGATAATGTCGTTTACCAGCGAGCTTTTCCCGCTACCGCTGGTGCCGGTGACCACGGTGAGCGTGCCCAGGGGGATGGAGATGTCGATGTTCTTGAGATTGTGGTGCCTGGCGCCGACCACGTCGAACCAACCGCCAGCGGGCGCCGCGGGCCATGCGATCGGTTTTTTCCGCGATATGCGGTCGAAAGAAGGCATTCGCCGGTTAGTGGGCACGGGTATCGCCTTCTTGCCCGACAAATAAGGACCGGTCACCGAGGCGGCCTGTTTGCACACCTGTTTGGGCGTGCCGCGGGCAACGACCTCTCCTCCGCCGCGTCCGGCGGCCGGGCCGAAATCGAGCAAGTTGTCGGCGCTGTTGATCACATCGCGGTCGTGTTCGACCAAGAGGAGCGAGTTGCCCAGATCCCTGAGCTTGTGCAGGGCGGTCAACAGACGCCCGTTGTCGCGGGGGTGCAGGCCGATGGTGGGTTCGTCCAGTACATAAAGAACGCCGGTCAGACCGCTGCCGACCTGGGCGGCCAGACGGATGCGTTGCATCTCGCCGCCGCTGAGCGTGGGCGTGGTACGCGAGAGCGTGAGATAGTCCAATCCCACGTCGACGAGGAACTGCAAACGGTTTTGCACCTCGCGGATCAACTCGCCGGCGATTTTTCGCTCCACGGAGTCCGGTTTCCAGTCGCCCAACTCGCGGGCCAGCCGGGCCAGGGGGATGCGGCAGATTTCGTCGATGGTGCGGTCGCCGAGTCGAACGGCGGCCGCGTCGTCGCGGAGCCGGCTGCCGCAACACTCCGAACACTCGACCTCATCGACGAGGTGTTCCAGCCGTCCCCGCAGGCCGGGCGACAAGCGGCCGGCCTCTTCCAACGCCGGATAAAGCCCCTTGTACTGGAAGCGGAAGAGCGGCGCCCGGCTCTTTTTCACGCTCTTGCCGGACCCTCGCGGGCTGGGGCTGCCGTCAAGGACGTCGAACCACTGCGGGCCCGTGCCGTGGAAGATCGAGCGTCGATGGCGGGCGGCCAATTGGTCGAAGGGAACGTCGGCGGGAATGCCCGTGGCCCCACAAAAGGCCGCCAGCATGGCAGCGAACAAGCGGCTGTCGGTCCGCGGCCAAAGGTCGATGGCCCCTTGGGCCAGGGTCCGCTTGGGATCGTGCAGCAGCGCGGCCGGGTTGGCGCCGGTTTGCACGCCCAATCCTTCGCAGGCCGGGCACCAACCCAGCGAACTGTTGAAGGAAAAGTTATGCGGAGACAACGGCTCGAAGCTTCGCCCGCAATGTTCGCAGGCGAAATGCTGGCTGTGGACGTCGACTTCCCACTTGGTTTCCGGCACGTCGGCGCGCACGTGGGCGACATGCATCACGCCGTTGGCCATGGAAAGGGCCGTTTCCACGCTTTCGGCGATGCGGCCGCGGGCATCGGCCCGCACCACGGCCCGATCGACGACGACCTCGACGCGGTGTTTCCGCCGCCGGTCGATCTGGGGCACCTCGTCAATCGAGTAGGTTTGCCCATCGACGCGGACGCGAACGTAGCCGTTTGAGCGGATCTCTTCCCAAAGCGTTTCGTACCGCTCGCCAACCTGGATTTCCAAGGGAGCCATTAGATACAGGCGGCTGCCGCTGGGTAGCGACGTAATTTTGCCGATGATTTCGTCGACGGACTGCGTGCCGATGGTCATGTTGCAGTCGGGACAGAACGGCTGACCCAGACGGGCCATGAGAATCCGCAGATAATCGTAGATCTCGGTGACCGTACCCACCGTGCTGCGTGGCGTTTGCCCGGAATGCTTCTGTTCGATGGCAATGGCCGGCGAAAGGCCCTCGATGTGTTCGAGCTTGGGCTTTTGCATCTGGCCGACGAATTGCCGCGCATAGGCGCTGAGGCTTTCCACGTAGCGGCGTTGGCCTTCGGCGTAGATGGTGTCCATTGCCAGCGAGCTTTTGCCCGAACCGCTGGGCCCGCAACATACGGTCATTTGGTCTCGCGGCACTTCGACGTCAACGTCCTTGAGGTTGTGCTGGGCGGCACCGCGGACGATGATCGACGTCGACGGTTTTGCCCGCGAGGCGCTCTTGGTTGCGGCTTTTG
>Ga0255396_1004_pt1 | contig 29547 bp, 16 predicted proteins | sample ANMaggSeSYBR01J8_FD_182120 | JGI IMG/M metagenome (GOLD analysis project Ga0255396, IMG submission 182120) | Sediment cell enrichment communities from methane seep in Santa Monica Basin, California, United Staets - ANME aggregate JGI... | ecosystem: Environmental > Aquatic > Marine > Cold seeps >... | reverse complement strand
CCTCGACGACGCGGCGCTGCTGCAAGCGGCCTTGCCGGCCCTGCTCAGCGCCACCGACGGAGATTACCTGGCACTGGTGGCCGCCGACGCCGGAAGATGGTCGATCGTCAGTGATGCCGGGCATCCGCAATCGTTGCCCGTCGAACTGCTCTCCGAATCACTCGACCGCGAGGCGGCCATCGCCCAAGGCCAGTGGGCCGCCACGCCACTTGCCCAACACGACACCACCGTGCGGGCATTCGTGCTCCATGGCGGCAACTTCCACGGTGGCAATGACGACAAAAATAACAATAACGCGGCACTTACAATACTAAAAAACATCGCTCCCTTGCTCGACGACCAGATCGCCGTGCTGCGGGAGCAATACCGAAAAACCCACAAAAGCAAAAAACGGCTCCAGCGGCTCGATACTATTATACAAATCGCCCGACACTGGAGCCAAAACCGCGAGATGGAGCCGCTGCTAGTGGAGATGGCGGAAGCCGCCACGCGGCTCTTGGGCGCCGATCGGGCAAGCATCTTCCTCTGGGATCGACCCAACCGCACACTGGTGGGCCGACCGGCGCTTGGCGTCGAGGGCAACGAGCTTCGCATTCCCGACGATGCCGGCGTCGTCGGACGTGTGATTCGAACCGGCAAACCCCTGCGGGCAAACGTGGCGCTCGACCCCAAACTCATCGACAAGCAGGTCGACAGCCGGCTGGGCTATCAAACGCGAACCCTGCTCTGCGTCCCCTTGCGAGACGCCGCCGGAGAACTGTTCGGCGCATTCGAACTGATCAACAAGATCTCGGGCAGCTTTAGCGACGACGACGAAGAAGCCCTGGCCGAACTGGCCGCCCAAGCGGCGATTACCCTGGAAGCCGTGCAAGACCGCCGGCAATTGATTTCCGACAACCGGCAGATAACCGAGCAAGCCGCCCAGGGCGTTAAACTCGTGGGCGGCAGCCCTCAAATCGAGGCCCTGCGGTCGACCATCAGCCGCGTCGCCGACACCGATCTGGCCGTTCTCATATTGGGAGAAAACGGCACGGGCAAGGAGGTTGTGGCACAGTCGATCCACTACCTGGGCGACCGCCGCGACAAGCCGTTCATTGTCGTCAACTGCGCGGCAATACCCGACACGTTGGCCGAAAGCGAGCTGTTCGGACATGAAAAAGGGGCCTTCACCGACGCCCAAGAGGCCCGCCGGGGAAAATTCGAACTGGCCGCGGCGGGCACGCTCTTCCTCGACGAAATTGGCGACCTCAGCCTGGGCATCCAGGCGAAGCTGCTGCGGGTTCTCGAAGAAAAGATCATCGTCCGCGTCGGCGGCTCGACGCCCATCCACACCGATGCACGCGTGGTCACCGCCACCAACCAGAACCTGGCCGAGATGGTTCGCCAAAAGCGTTTTCGCGAGGACCTTTACTTCCGACTCAACGTGGTCACCGTGGAACTTCCGCCGCTGCGAGACCGCGGCGACGACATATTATTGCTGGGGGACTATTTTCTGGGCGAATTCTGCCAAAGGGCCCATCGCAAAACGCCCAAGTTTTCGCCCGCCGCCCGTCGCCGCCTGCAAAACCATCCCTGGCCCGGAAACGTCCGTGAGTTGCGCAATTTAATGGAACGGCTGGCCTTTATGTCTTCCGGCGACTGCCTGGAAGCCGAGGACCTGGCCTTCACGCTCTCGCCGCATACACGCTCGCAGGCAGGCTTCCCCGCGGCCGACCGATCCACGGCCGACCGGCCTACGGCTGACCGGCCTACGGCTGACAGGCCTACGGCTGACAGGCCTACGGCCGACAGGCCTTTGGCCGAAGCCACTGCCGATTTCCAAATCGAATACATCGAGGCCGTTATCGAAAATGCCGGCGGCAATGTAAGCCGAGCCGCGTCGCGGCTGGGCCTGCACCGCTCAAACCTGTACAGAAAAATGCGCCAACTCGGCATGGACGCCGGCGATTAGATTGCTCCGTGTGCGGAAGTCGTATCGAATGTTAGCCACCGTTTTTTGCCTAAAAACGTGTTTTGAAACACATTCTAAAAACCCGAGCCCGGGCAACGAAACTCTATCAAACTTGTTATCTAACGGGGGGGGGCAAACATTTCTTGCCTTTTCCCCAGGAAAACTGCAAAGTCACGGAATGGTAGGGCGAAGCTCCTGCTAAGCCGAATTCGTCAGGGCATTTATCCTCGCTTCACGGCTCGGCGGGAGCCTCGCCCTACCAAAAAAATTTACTTTGCAGTTCTCCCGGCCTTTCCCCCTTCGCAATTGACACAAACCGTCCAATATGCCATGCTACGCGTACGTTACCAACGTTCAAAATAGCGAACATTGTTTCAATTGCGGCTTAACCGCGCCAAGATGGATATCGTCGGTATAATCAGGAAGGTTACGGGTTAAATGCATAGGGTCCGCCTCATTGTCTTGTTGCTTTTGACGCTCACTTCGATCAGCCTGTGTCCCTCGACCGGCCTAGGCGCGGAATGGGCCAAGGCCATGTTCAAAAAGACGACCTTCGACTTCGGGGTTGTCGCCCGCGGCGCCAAGGCGGAACACCGCTTCACATTCGAAAACATTTATCTCGAAGACGCCCATATCTCCTCGGTTCGTTCCAGTTGCGGCTGCACATCGACGCGGTACCCCGAGAACGACATCAAGACCTACAAAAAGGCGGACATCGTGGCCAAGCTCGACACGCGGAGCTTTTTGGGCCGAAAAGACGCCACGCTAACCATCGTTTTCGACAAGCCCTTCGCGGCGGAAGTGGCGTTGCACATCCACTGTTATATTCGTAGCGACGTGGTTTTTCAGCCTGGTGTCGTGCAGTTCGGATCGGTCAGGCGCGGCAAATCCGCACAGCGGAAAACCAGCATCAGCTACGCCGGCCGCGACAACTGGAAAATCACCTCGGTGACCTGCGCGAACCCATCCATCAAGACCAATCTGGTCGAGGCCTCGCGTTTTCAGGGCCGCGTGAACTACGACCTATGGCTCACGCTGCACGGCGACGCATCGCCCGGCTATATCAAAGACCAGGCCATCATACATACAAACGATTCCGACCCTTCAAAGTCGCACATCCCACTGACCGTCGAGGGCGTGGTCACCGACTCGCTGACCGTGCGGCCCTCGCCGTTGACTTTCGGCATTTTGACCCCCGGCCAGTCGATGACCAAAAACCTCGTCATTCGCGGACACACTCCTTTCAAAGTCACGCGGATCGCCTGCAACACCGCGGATCTGGCATTCAAAACGCCCACGGACACGAAAACCTTCCACGTCATCCCCGTCACCTTGCGTTGCCCGCCGTCGTCCGGCAAGATACAGGACAAGATCACAATCCAGACCGATGTTCCCGACACGCCGGCCAGCCAGATACCCATCTACGCGGAAGTTTCCGAGTAGGGTGCGTCTCGACGCACCATGGACTCCCAAAACACATTACGACCCATCCACCCGAACCAAATCGTAAGAACAGGTCGAAAAACAATTCGTGGTGCGTCGAGACGCACCCTACTAGGCGACACGGTAATGGCCGACCATCAGCCCAGCCTGTTTGACGATGATCCCCAGCCGTGGGATCTGGACGACCGCGACGAGCAGCTTGTTGCCACGATTGTTTTTCCTACCGGCCCGCCGGGCGAATTCGACTACACCGTTCCCCAGCACCTCCGCGATTTGCTCGAGCCGGGCCGACGCGTCAATGCGCCTCTGGGCCGCGGCAACCGGCTGCTGGACGGCTATTGCATCCGCTTGGAAACCAAGCCCGCCGGACGCCGGCGTCTTAAACCGATCAAAAGCGTCATCGACAAGAAACGCCTCTTGTCGCCGTCCATGCTGCGGCTGACCGAATGGATCGCCGAGCGATATCTTTGCGAATTGCCGCAAGTACTCAAGGCGGTCGTGCCGGCCGGCGTGCGCCAAAAAGCGGGCACGCGCAAGGCCACGTTGCTCGCGCCCGTCGCCGATCTCGACAAGCGACTAAAAGACGGGCGATTAAAAGACGGGCAGCTGAAAACGATCGAACTCTCGGACAAGCAGGCCGCCGTGTTGAAGGTGCTCCGAGAGTTCGGCCAACCGATGACGCCGGCCCAGCTCGCTCGCATGGCCGGTTGCACGCAATCGCCCATCAACACGCTCCGTAAAAAGGGCCTGATCACGGCCCGTGCCGGACGCGTCTACACGGGCAAAATCGCCGAATCGAACGTGACGCCCGAGCAGAACCTCACGCTCAACGCCGACCAGCAAAAGGTCCTCGACGCCATACTCGAATCGCTCAACTCGCGGCGGCACAAAACCCTGCTCGTCCACGGCGTAACCGGTAGCGGCAAGACGGAAGTCTACATCCAGGCCATCCAAGAGGTCGTCGGCTTCGGCCGTCAGGCCATCGTCCTCGTCCCGGAAATCAGCCTCACGCCGCAAACCTTGTCCCGTTTTCAATCGCGGTTTCCGCGGGTGGCCGTCTTGCACAGCCACTTGACCGACGCCGAGCGGCATTGGCACTGGCAGCAGATAGCCGATGGTAACGTGCAGGTGGTCGTCGGCGCCCGCAGCGCTATCTTCGCGCCCGTGCCCAACCTGGGCCTCATCGTGCTCGACGAGGAACACGAATCGACGTTCAAGCAGGAGATCGCGCCCCGCTACCATGCCCGCGACGTGGCCATTGCTCGCTCGAAGGCCGAAGAAGTGCCGCTGGTGCTGGGTTCGGCCACGCCGTCGCTGGACAGTTTCCATCGGGCAACGACGGGCGAGTTTCAGTTACTGGAAATGCCGCGTCGCGTGCGGAACCTGCCCTTACCGGCCGTCGACACCATCGACCTCCGCCAGCAGATCCACTCGCGCAGCTCGCGCGGTTCCATCAGCCGCCACCTGCACGCGGCCATGGTCGAAGCCCTCCGCGACGGCGGGCAGGTAATCCTGCTGCTCAACCGGCGCGGCTATTCGACCCATATCCAATGCCCCGCCTGTGGACACGTCGTCGAGTGCCCCCACTGCGAAATTGCGCTGACGCACCACCGCAGCGATGACACGGCCCTGTGCCACTATTGCGACCATACGATACCCGCGCCGAGCGAGTGTCCCCAATGCACGTTCAGCGGCATCCGCTTTAGCGGCCAGGGCACGCAGCGGCTCGAGGCCGAGGTCAAGGCCCGTTTCCCCAACGTGCCCTGTCTTCGCATGGACTCCGACACCATGCGCGGGCGCGGCAGCCACCAAAAAGCGTTGGACGCCTTCCGCCAGGGCAAGGTCCGCATCCTTTTGGGCACACAGATGATCGCCAAGGGCCTCGACTTCCCCAACGTCACCTTGGTGGGCGTTATCAATGCCGACACGGCCTTGCATCTGCCCGACTTCCGCGCCGCCGAACGCACCTTCCAGCTCGTCACGCAAGTGGCCGGCCGCACGGGCCGCGGCGACCGTGGCGGCCGCGTGCTCGTACAAACCTTCAGCCCCGACCACCCGGCAATCGTGGCCGCCGCCCGCCACGACTACGCGGCCTTCACGGCCACCGAGCTGCCGATCCGCAAGATGCTTTCCTATCCGCCCTTCTCGACGATGCTACGCTTCGTCATCCGCGGCCCGTCGGAAGAAACCACCCGTCAGTTCGCCGAACACCTGGCCGAGACGCTAAAACAATCGATAGACCACCACCAGGCCACCGCCCGCCTGCTGGGCCCCGCCCCCGCGCCTTTTGCCAAGCTCCGCGGCCGCTACCGTTTCCAAATCCAATTGCAAGGCCCCAACGCCGACCTCCTCCGCGCCGTCACCCGCGCGGCTACCGCCGGCCTAACTCCGCCCGACGAAGTGCAATGGATCGTCGATGTCGATCCGCTGGAGATGCTTTGAGAAAATGCAGGGTGCGTCTCGACGCACCATGAACGAAACACACAAAAGCACGCGGTGCGTCAAAACGCACCCTACAACTACTTAATGCAAAAACGCACGCTGCTGTGTTGAAAGTGATGGGCTGCCAAGCTCGTAAGCACTCAGCAGCAACCTTTGCGATTTTTGGATAGCCCAGTTTTTACAGCGGGTCAATCGGGCAATAAGTCGAAACAAAACACCCGGAATTCCTTCCAGAAGAACGAAATGCAGCATTGTCTCCACGGCCTCGGATCGCACCTTTTTGATTTTTCCCCGGAGGCAAGTATCTTCAACCTTGTCCAAAGAGTCAGGTAAACGACTCTGATAGCGATCAATCTCGGTTCCGAAGAACAACATTAAAAAAAGCTTTGGAATTGATAAACTGTTTGAGAGTCTTAACATGCCGTTAAGTGTTTGTCGCGCTTCCACATATGCAGGCGTGGAAAATTCGTAGCCGTTCTTCCACATGAAGTCGAAAAGATCGTCGCGCAGTCTCCGGATGTTAGCGCGAAAATCATCTCGACGGAGGCGGGCTATCTGCCAAAACCAAACGTATGCCATGACTCCCAAGCTTATGGCACACTCGAGAAGGACGTACTCATTCATCGTCTTGCGCCTTTCGTGAATCGGTTCCATCCGTTGTAAGGTTACTGGAACTTCTATTGGGATCTACTTGCATCTCAAGCTTCTTGATTCTATCGTCGCGTTCTTCTCGCTCACGCAAGCGTTTTTTTCGTTCTGCAATCGCCCATCCGCCGCAACCCGCCGCCGCGCCCCATGCTAAAGTAACATTGAGCTTAAAATCGGCAATCCAATTCAGAATAAAAGTTATTGAAGTCTCTTCTCCGTGTGATACTTTGATTGGAAGATAAACAGCAACATACAGGCCCGCCACAATACCGCCTGTTACAATGAAATATATGCCGAGCCTTTCGACAAGTTCCATGAGTCGCCATATCAGTGCAATTCGTCTATCAGCCTCCGCCTCCTGCTGGAAATCATCGTCCTTACCGCGATGTCGCTTGTCTTTTGCCACCCGACTCCACCACCCGGTCTAGTTTAAGCATATCACCAAAAAAACCAAGGACAGTTATTGTGCCACATTCAGGTGGGGCAGTCAATAGGGGTGGGAATATAATGGCAATCAGGCGGGCAAGATTGAATAACGCATCTAACATTCTGATATATATGAACTTGCGCCATTATACACCACCTTTTCTACACCCCCGCAAACGACGTCAGATCCGCCTGCATCGCCGCGATTCGTTCGGCCTGCGTCTGTTTACGGGCTTCGAGATCCTCGCCGGCGATCGGCGGGTCGTGGGCGAACATGTAGAACTTCACCTTGGGCTCGGTGCCCGAGGGACGCACGGCCACGTAGTTGCCCGCGGCCTCCAGGTCGAGGATTACGACATCGCCGCACGGACCGGCCAGCGGGGCCGGTTCGCCGCCGATGGGCGTTACGGTTTGGTTGAGATAATCCCGCAGCCGCGCCACCTTGATTCCGGCCAGCGACCGCGGCGGCTGGGCGCGAAATTGTTGCATCAGGGCCCGCATGCGGTCCATGCCCTGGGAGCCGGGCATTTTTACGGAGACCTGCGTTTCCCGATGGCAGCCGTACTCGCAAAACAGCTCGTCGAGCTTTTCGTGCAGCGAGAGGCCGGCCGCCTTGGCCGCGGCGGCAAGCTCGGCCATCAGCATCGACGCTACGGCGGCGTCCTTGTCGCGGACGTGCGCGCCGGCCAGATACCCGTACGACTCCTCGGCGCCCAAAATGAAATCGGCCGGGCCGTGTTCGTCTATCGCCTGGCCGATCCACTTGAAGCCGACCAGCAAATCGCCCACCGTGCGCACGTCGTATGAATCGGCAATGCGGCGCAACAGCTCGGTGGTTACCATCGTCTTGACGATGTAGCTCTCCGGCGTGAGCGTGCCTTGCCGGTGGCCGATGTCCAACAAATACGCGGCCAGCAACGAACTGATCTGGTTGCCGGTCAATACGTCCCAGGGCCCGTAGATGTCGGAGGTTTTCGGCGCGGCGCAGCCCATGCGGTCGCAGTCGGGGTCGGTGGCCATGATCAATGCGGCGCCGATCTGCTTTGCCCGCTCGATGATAATATCGAACACGCGCGGGTTTTCCGGGTTGGAAACATGCCCGGGCACGTTAGGGAAATCGCCGCTCGGTTGGGCGTGCGGCCCGAAAAGCTCGACGCCCTCGAAACCGGCGGCGGCCAGCGTGGGCATCACGGCCGACGCGCCCACGCCGTGCAGCGGTGAATAGATGATCTTCAAGTCCCGCGAGCCGGGCCGGCTCTGCCGCAACACCGCATCAAGGAAAGCCTGGTCGACTTCCTCCTGGCAGTATTCCACTTGGCCCGAGGCCAGACACTCGTCGAACGGTATTTTACGGATTTTTTCGACGCTCATCACGCGGTCGATAACGCCCTGGTCGTGCGGCGGCAGCAGTTGACCGCCACAAGACCAATAGGCCTTGACCGCGTTGTCGCTGGGCGGGTTGTGGCTGGCGGTGACAATAATGCCGCAGTCGCACTTCTTGTACCGCACGGTGAAAGACAACTCGGGCGTGCTGCGATATCCGTCGAGAAACCAGACCTTGAACCCGGCCGCCGCCATGATGCCGGCACACAGTTCGGCGAACCGCCGGCTGCGATGACGGGTATCGTATGCAATGGCGCAAGCCAACCGGCCGCTTTTGCCCTCGGCATGTTTTTTGGCGTGATCTTTGGCGTGATCTTTGGCATGGTCCTTGACATAGTCGGCCAGCCCCTGGGCGCTTTCGCCGATGGTGCGGTCGTTTATGGCATTTGAGCCTATGGGGTACATCTTGCCGCGCCGCCCGCCGGTGCCAAAGGGAATGATCGTCCAAAAGACGTTGTCCAGCTCCTTCCACATTTCCTCTTCGACATGTTCAGCAACCCGCGCTGCGTATTCCGCATAGCGAGGCTCGGTAAGCCAGGCGCGGAGATTATCGACCGCGCCAGCGGAAAGCTTGCCCTCGGCTGCCGCCGCCTCGATTTGCGACAAAACGGCCTTGGTATCGACGGGTAAATGTGTTGCTGACATTCGGAACTCTCAATGGTTGTGTATATGAACGGGATTCTTCGTCGGGTGGCTGGCCGTCGGGTGGCTGGTGGCTGAGCTTGCGAAGCCCCAGCTTATGGGTTACTGGGGCTTCGCAAGCTCAGCCACCAGCCACCCAGTTTATAATCTCACGCAAAGGCGCCAAGACGCAAAGAAAAAGTACGTCAGGCTTTTCCCGTCGGCTATTCCCCCTTATACTTACAATGTCTATTCCCGCATTTTCCACATAGTGAAACTATTACCATGACTGAACCGATTATCAGTGTTTCCGGGCTGCGAGGCATAGTGGGCAAAACCCTTACACCCCAAGTGGCTATCGGCTACGTGGCGGCGCTGGCCGCCTCGGCGCCGCGGGGCCCCATCGTCGTCACCCGCGACGGCCGCCCCAGCGGAAAAATGCTCGCCGCGGCCGTCCATTCCGCCTTTTTGGCCGTTGGTCGCGATGTGATCGACGCGGGGATTGCCGCAACCCCCACCACGGGCATGCTCGTCCGGAAATTTAACGGCGGCGGCGGCGTGCAGATCACCGCCAGCCATAACCCCTCGGAATATAACGGCATCAAGCTCTTCTCCGACTCGGGCCGCGTCATTCCCGAGGGACCGGGCCGCAAAGTGCTCGAGCAGTACCGCGGCGGGACCATCGATTGGGCACGCCACGAGCAGCTGGGGAAAATGCGTGCCTGCAACGACTCGCTTTCGGCGCATCTGGAATCGGTATTGGCAACCGTCGACATACAACGCATCCGCGACCGTAAGTTCAACGTCCTTTTGGACTCGAACCATGGCGCCGGCAGCTTGTTGGGCCGCCGCTTGCTCGAATCGCTCGGCTGCCGATTTACCCTGCTTGGCGATCAACCCAACGGCGCTTTCGCCCACCCGGCCGAACCGACGGCCGACAATCTGGCCCAGGTTTTGACCGCCGTGCCGCAAGCCGCCGCGGTGATCGGTTTTTGCCAAGACCCCGACGCCGACCGTCTTGCCCTGATCGACGAGTCGGGCCGCTATATCGGCGAAGAATATACCGTGGCAATCATTGCCAACCACATACTACGCGGCCACCAAGGCCCCATCGTCACCAACTGCTCCAGCAGCCGCATGACCGAGGATCTGGCCAAGCGGTTCGGCCAGCCGTTCTATCGCTCGGCCGTGGGCGAGGCCAACGTGGCCGACTTGATGCTGGAAAAAGACGCCATCTTCGGCGGCGAAGGAAACGGCGGACCCATCGACCCTCGCGTGGGACTGGTCCGCGACAGCTTCGTGGGCATGGCCTTGTTGCTCGACGCCATGGCCGGGCGCGACGTCCCCATCAGCCGTCTGGCCGACGAACTGCCCCGTTACCACATCAGCAAAACCAAAATCACCGTTCCTCCGGACCGCGTCGCCGACGCCCTCGACGCCCTCGCAAAACACTTCTCCGACGCCATGCCCGACCGGCTCGACGGCCTGCGGCTCGACTGGCCCGACGCCTGGCTGCTGGTCCGTCCCAGCAACACCGAACCGATCGTCCGCGCAATCGCCGAAGCGCCCGACAAGTCCCGCGCCGAAAAACTAACCGCCGAAGCGGCGAAGGTGATCGGCAGGTTAGAGGACAGATGACAGAGGGCAGAGAAAAACTCACGTTAGCCCAGCCGCTCGCGGCGGTTTTTGGGGCCGGTAAGAAATTTTGTGTCCGGTGGTAGCACGGGCTTCCAGCCCGTGAAGTGGCACAAAAATCCCCACAGGCCCCCGCGCAGCGGCTACCCTGTGGGTTACTAGCCCAAGTTCCACACTTGGGATGACGAATTGTTTTTTTGGAAAGTTTTTTGGCTTGGAAATGGCTACCCAGACAAGTCCATCTTCCCCGGCTTCACGGAAAGCCGCCGATCTTCGGTCTCGAAAGAAGCGAAACGCGTTGTAGTGGAAAGATCTGCGTTTGACGAGACGCTTCGATTGCCGATAATTCGGGCATGTTTATCAGACCGTGCTACCGCAGAATCAAGGGAAAACGACAGGCGTATTGGGCGCTGGTCGAGTCCTATCGAACGGATCGTGGGCCGCGACAGCGAACGGTTGCTTGGCTTGGCAGGCTCAAGGAATCCGAGCGCGTCGGCGTCAAGCGGGCGGCGGAAGGCAAGAAAAAATCGGCTCGGCACGCTGTTCGACCTGGATTACGACCTGCTGCTGTACGACGTGACATCGACCTATTTCGAAGGCCTTTGTGAAAGAAACCCGCAAGCCCAGCGAGGTTACTCCCGCGACAAACGTGGTGATTGCAAGCAGGTCTGCATCGGTCGGGCTCCATTTACCGCGTCAACTAAGAGTTGCAAACCAAATGTAGTGGAAAAATCCCAACCTCCGCCCGAGAAAACACGAGGTTTCGTGGACACAAGTGTGGAACTTGGGTTAGGACTAAGCGGACGCATTTTCGCCAAGCCCGAGGTCTTTTTCGACGGCGTGGCAGCGCACCAGGTGGCCGTCGAGGTCTAGCTGGCGGGGCGGCTCGACGGAGCAGATTTTCATGGCGCGGGGGCAACGTGGGTGGAAGCGGCAACCGGCGGGCGGGTTTATGGGGCTGGGGACGTCGCCTTCGAGGACGATGCGCTTGCGGGTTTTGCTGGGTTCCATGGTGGGAATAGCCGACAAAAGGGCTTGGGTGTAGGGGTGCAAGGGGTTGGCGTAGAGCTGTTGGCTGGTGGCCGTTTCCACGATTTCGCCAAGGTACATTACGGCCACGCGGTCGGAGATGTATTCGACCACGCTGAGGTCGTGCGAAATAAACAGGTATGTGAGGCCCAGCTCGTCTTTGAGTTTGGTTAGCAGGTTGATGATTTGCGATTGGATGGAGACGTCCAGGGCCGAAATGGGTTCGTCGAGGACCATGAACTTGGGGTTGAGGGCGAGCGAGCGGGCGACGCTGATCCGCTGCCGCTGGCCGCCGGAGAATTCGTGTGGATAGCGGTTGATGTAGCTGGTGTCGAGCCCGACCTTTTCCATGGTCTGCTTGACGATATCGAGCCGCCCGCGGCGATTGCCTCGGCGGTGGACGACCAGGCCCTCTTCGACGATGCTCTTGATCGTCATGCGTGGATTTAGCGATGCGAAAGGGTCTTGGAAAACGATTTGCATGTCGGCGCGAAGCGCGCGGAGGTCGGACCCGTGGCTGGACGCCACGTCTTGCCCGTTGAAAATCACCCGCCCGGCGGTGGGTGGGATCAGCTTCAGGAGCGTGCGACCGGCGGTTGTTTTGCCGCAGCCCGACTCGCCCACCAGGCCGAGCGTTTCGCCCCGGCGGATGTGGAAGCTGATGTCGTCGACCGCCTGTACATTTCCGACCACGCGAGAAAACAGACCCTGTCGCATGGGGAAGTATTTTTTAAGGTTTTCGACTTTTAAGAGCAGATCATTCATTGCAAGCTAGCCCCAAGGGCTTTAGTATTACACCCCATCATAAAAACTCCAGGCGGCCGGCGAGGTGGCAATGCACGAAATGTCCGGGGCGGATCTGGCGTAGCGTGGGTTCGAGCGCCGCGCATTGCGGTCGAGCGTGTGGGCAACGTGGATGGAACTTGCAGCCGGCGGGGAATCGCAAGGGGCTGGGGACCATGCCGCGAATGGTGGTGAGATTTTTATCCTTGGGCTGGCCCAGTTCGGGCCGCGAGCGGAACAGTCCGTTTGTGTAGGGATGCAAGGGGTTTTGGAAAAGCTCTTTGACGGCCGCGTGCTCGACGACCTTCGAGGCGTACATCACGGCCACGTCGTCGGCCATTTCGGCGATAATGCCCAGATCGTGGGTGATTAAGAGGATCGACATCCCTTGCGACTCTTGCAGCTCGCGCAGCAGGTCGAGAATTTGCGCCTGGATGGTAACGTCCAAGGCGGTGGTGGGCTCGTCGGCGATCAGCAGATCGGGCCGGCAGGAAAGGGCCATGGCGATCATGGCCCGTTGCCGCATTCCGCCGGAAAATTGGTGTGGATAGTCGTTGATGCGTTTTTCGGGGACGGGAATCTTGACCTTGGCCAGCATCTCGATGGCCAGTTGGCGTGCCTCGCTCTTGCTCACGTTGCGGTGCAGGCGGACGGCCTCCATGATCTGGTTGCCGATGGTGAAAACCGGGTTGAGCGAGGTCATGGGCTCTTGGAAGATCATGGCGATGCGGCCGCCGCGCATCTTCCTCATTTGCGACTCGGGCAGGCGGTTGAGCACCGTTGGCTTGCCGCCAGCGTGGAGCGTGATGTTTCCGCCCACAATCCGCCCGGGCGATGAGATCAGGCCGATGATGGACAGCGCCGTGACGGATTTTCCACATCCCGACTCGCCCACCAGTCCCAGGGTTTTTCCTCGCGGGATTTTTAGCGACACGTCCTCGACCGCCTTCACAACGCCATCGTCGGTAAAGAAGTGTGTTTGCAGGTTTTTTATTGTTACAAGAGGTTTATGCGATACTGACATTATTTTCCAGCCTCACGCAGCCGCGGATCGGTCGATTCTTGAATGCCCTCTCCCACGAGGTTATATGCCAAGACGGTAAGGAAGATGGCCATGCCGGGGAAGACGATCAGCCACCACATTTGCAGGTTCGAGCGGCCCGCGTTCAGAAGCGTGCCCCAACTGGCGCTGGGCGGCGGCGGACCGAACCCCAAGAAGCTCAACCCGCTTTCGATGAGGATGGCGGCCGCTATGCCGAAGGTGATGGGTACAAGGACAGGCGCCAGCGAGTTGGGCAGGATATGTCGGAACATGATACGCATGTGGCCGCCGCCCAGTGCTCGGGCCGCCGTGGTGAATTCCAACTGCCGCAGCTTGAGGAACTCGCCGCGCGTAAGCCTGGCGATGCCGGTCCAGCCGGTTGCTCCCAGGACGGCCATCAGGTGCCATATCGTGGGGCTTTCCAGAATGGCCAACAGCGCCAGAATCAGCACAAGCGCGGGAATACACATCACCACTTCGATCAAGCGGCTTAGGAACATGTCGACCCAGCCGCCGAAATAACCGGCCAGCGAGCCCACGACGATGCCGATCATCCCCGCGATTCCCGTGGCCACGAAACCCACCATAAGCGCGATTCTCGTGCCGTGAACCATTTGCGCGAACACATCGACGCCGGCCTGGTTGGTGCCCATGAGGTTGTAGCGGTTGGGCTTGCCGGCGGCGCCCGTTGGATTGCCGGGCTGGTCCTTCCACTCCCCGTCGCGGACGCGTCGATATGGGTCTTGAAACACCAGCGGCCAAACGGCCCAGCTTTCGGGGTCCTTTTGCGTGATGTTTTTGGGAAAGCGTTTGCGAAACTTGTCGCGGTAGAAGACGGGATTTTCCCAGCCGGCCTTGAAGTATGACATGGCGGGAAAATAGATCCGCCCTTTGTACTTGCAGACGATCGGCTTGGTGCCCACGATGGCCGGCGAGAAAATCGCCACCAGCGAGAGGAAGACCACGAAAAGGAGCGCGGCCATGGCCAGCTTGCGACGCCGATAACGGAGCCAGGCCTCTGCCCAAAAGCCTCGGCTCGCGGGCGGCGGTGATGGTTCGTTATTGTTTTGTTTGTTTTTACTCATAAAAAATCGTAGGGTGCGTCTTGACGCACCATGAATTGCTTTCGGTTTCGCCTTTTTGGTGCGTCAAGACGCACCCTACATATTCTAGGAATACGACACTCTCGGATCAACAACGGCGTAAAGGATGTCGGCCAGCAACTGCCCTAACAGTGTCAACACTGAAAACATTAGCACCAGCCCCATGATCGTGGGATAATCGCGTTCGGTGATCGATTCGAAAAACAATCGGCCCATGCCCGGCCATGTGAAAATCTGCTCCAACAATACCGACCCGCTCAACAGCGCCGGCAGGGTCAGGCCCAACAAAGTCACGAACGGTATCAGCGTGTTGCGGAAGCCGTGATGGACCAACACGCGAAATGGACCCATGCCTTTGGCCTTGGCGGTTCGCATGTAGTCCTGGCGAACCACTTCCTGCATGTTCGATTTTACGAAGCGGCTGAAATAGGCCAGGCTGCCGTAGGTGTAGCAGAAGACGGGCAATATCATATGCCGGCCCACGTCGCACATTTTCCCCCAGGTGGAAAGCGACTGGTGGTTATCGCCGACCATGCCGAACAGAGGCAGCTCGAAGGCTGTTGCGTTGAGCTTGACGGCGAACAGAACCAGTAGCAACAAGGCGGCCACGAACGAAGGCAGGGCGTAGAGCATATACAAAAACGTGCTCATCGCCCGCTCGTCCGGCTTGCCGCTACGAGCGGTTGAATAAAGGCCCAACGGCACCGACAACAGATATGCCAGCCCCAGCGAGGTGACGGAGAGGAGCATGGTGGGGCCGATTCGTTCGCCGATCAGGCGCGTCACGGGCTGTTTCCGCGAGATGGAACGGCCCAGATCGAAACGGGCAAGGTTCCCCAACCAGTGGACATAGGCCACGGGAAATGGCTTGTCCAAGCCGTAGGCACGTTCCATCCGCTTCATATCCTCTTCGCTGATCTGCCGGCTGGGATCGACCTCTGCCAGGGCTATCGTCAAGGGCGTGCCCGGCATATTGCGGATGAGGCCGAAAATCACAAAGGTGATCAGCAGCAAGGTTATCAGGCCGATTAGGCTACGGCGGAGAAGATATGTGAACATGTATTGGTCTGGGTTTTTTAGATTTTAGATTTCAGATGTTAGCCGAGCCGCTTGCGGCCGTTGTTTTATGAGTGTCCCAAAGACCGCCGCAAGCGGCTGGGCTAACGTGAATCTCATCGAATTTCAACCCGATCCCTGTTTTCTGAAATCTGAAATCTCAAATCTACTTGCTCTTCGGTTTCCAGATGCTGCCGAAACCGGGGCCGTAGTTGTACGGCCCGCGAGGGCTGAACATGTATCCCCGCAGGTCCTTGTTGAACCCGTAAAACGAGCTTCTGAAGTAGAGCCAGGTGTAGGGCTGGTCCTCGTAGAGCAGCTTGTGAATTTCGCCGTAGATGCGGGCCCGTTTTTCGGGATCGAACTGCCCGCGGCCTTTTTTATACAGCTCATCGACCTTGGGATTGGAATACGAGCAGAAGTTTCGCATCTGGCCCGTGCCCCAGATGTTATCGCCCATGTCCGGATCGGCGCCCGTGCCCCAGCCGGCGAACATGGCGTGGAACTCGTGTTTGCGGGTTTTTTCCTGCAATACGGTGAATTCCATGGGGCGGACTTCGCATAACACGCCGATCTGGTCCAAGTTTTCTCGCAGAAGATTGCAGATCGCTATGCGCAAAGGAATGTTGAAGCAGAGAATGCGGAACTCGAACTTTACACGCCGGCCATCGATCATTTTATCGCGAATGCCGTCACCGTCGCTGTCCGTCCAGCCGGCCTCGTCCAAAAGCTCTTCGGCCTTGTCCAGGTTCTGCTTGTAGAGTTCGGGAACGCGATCGACCGGGGCCCAGGGCGAGGTATTGTGGAACACTCCGTTGCACGGCTCGTACAGCCCGTAGAGCAGCTTGTCGAGCATTTCCTCGTAGTTGAAGGCATGGGACATTGCCTTGCGGACTCGAACGTCGGAGAAGAAGGCCGTTTCGTTGTTCCAACCAAAATAGAAATACAACCATTCCAAGCCGAATGCTTTGGTATTCAAACGATAAAAATCGGCGTCGTCCGTCTGCGTTTCCCATTGCTCGGGCCTGAGTACCATCTCGTCGATCTCGCCCTTTTTCAGCGCTAGCAGGGAGACCGTGGGGTCGGGGATGATGCGAAATCGCACTTCTTTGAAAAATGCCTTGTCGCGGACCTGACGGCCGTCGTGCATGTAGTAATCTTCGCGGCGATTGAGAACGATCTCTTGCCCGCGGATACGCTTGCTGATGACATATGGCCCGCCTACTACGGGGTTATTTTCAAGCTCCACGTGGTATTTACTGTCTTGCAGCGTGGGATCTTCACGGATCGACTTTTCGTAAATGTGTTTGGGGATTACCGGAAAGTTGAGGTTCCAGATGTTGGTAGCCAAGGATTCTTTGTGAAAATACACCAGCGTATGGTCGTTGTAGGCCTCGACCCAGCGGAGCTTATCCGTGCCCGAACGGACTGCCGGAACGGGCACCTGGTCGGACATGATCACCTTGAAGGAGAACACGACGTCGTGGGCCGTAATCGGACGGCCATCGGACCAGACCAGATCGTCGCGAATGACCACCTTGTCCATCATGCGGTCCTTGCTCACTTGCCACGACTTGACCGTGTCCTTGGCGGCATGCGGTTTAAGTTCCCAGTTGGCACCAAAAAGCCCGAAACTGGTTAGCCCGGTGACGTCGAACTCGGCGGTCGAACTGATCATCAACGGGTTGGTGCTTTTGATGTCGGCCGTGGTATGACGATGCATGGAGGCATCCCAGTCGACCTCGTCGTCGTTGGCGGGCAGGCGGCCCATGGCGCTGAGAATTTTTTTGTTATTTTCCGGCGAATCGTTTTTGAGCTTGAGCGCCTCTTGGACCGTAACCAACGGCTTGCCCAGCTTCTTTTGATACTCGCGCAAGAGTTCCATGGAATCGAGTACCGGCTGGTCGATCCAACCGGCCTTGGCATCGAGTTCGGCGAGCGGCGGCGGGGCGAACGGCTCGAGCAGATTGCCTAAAACGAACTCTTCTGACCGGGCGGCTTTTTCGTCCGACCCGTCGGCCGCTGTTTCTCCTGGTCCGTCATCCGCCGGCGGCGAACATCCGACCACGAGCGGCAAGGCTGCAAAACATAATAGGACGGCGGATAGCAAAACTAATGGCGCGGGGCGGCACTTTGGCATGTCGGTTCCAATTATTTTTAAGACAATGCGATTCATGGTGGGTCAACCATGCAGAGATACTAAACCCAAGTGGGGCAGGGCGTCAATAACGGTTATGCCGGTGTGTCAACCAAGCCGCTTGCGACGCACGCAAAACCAGCCGAAAAAACAAAAACGAGAAGATCTGCGGGGGTATTTACTCCCCCCGTCCGCGATCTCTGAGACGGCGGGCGGCGGATTCCATGGCGCGGCGTTCTTTTCTTGTTAGGCTGTCTTCGCCTTCGTTGTGGATCTTGGCCAGAATTTGATCGACCTCTTCTTCATCGCGCCGGTCCTTGGCCTGTTGACGCAGCTTGGCTCGGCTGGGGCCGTCATTGGAAGCATAGTCGTTGCCAGGATCGTGAACCCGCAGATTGGGACGGCGCCGGAACAAGTCTTTCGGCATCCAGCGATCGACCTTTCGGCTGATGTTCCAGCGGAGCTGGTAGTAGGCCAGGGCAAAACCGGCTCCGGCCAGATGGACGCCGTAGGCCACGTTTGGTTCGCCGGCGCCGGTAGTGCCGAAGATGTTGAACAATACGATCATCACGCCCAAAACCCACGCCGGCATGGGTATCACAAAGAAAAGCAAGATGGTTTGTTTGGGGAAATTCAAGGCGAAAAGCATCACAACGCCGGTGATTGCACCCGAGGCGCCGACCAGCGATACATTCGCCGGAATGCCTTGAATGCGGTTAAGCACGCACCAACTGACGCTGCCCAAAACGATCGTCACCATGTAGAACCAAAGGAATTCCTTGCGGCCGTATCGCTGTTCGACCATCCGGCCCAGGAAAAACAGGCCCAACATGTTGAAGAGTATGTGCTGATAGTAGGGGTACGAAGCGTGGGCGAATCCGCAGGTGAGAAATTTCCACCACAGCCATGGTTGGGTGAGCACGCCCGTGTTGAGCGAGAGGGCATGTGAAACATCGCCGTGGTGGGGCGGACCAACCAATCCGTCGATGATAAAAATAGCGATGTTAATGGCAATCAGCCAGCCGATTGCCGTGGACGGCCCTTGCAGCGACAAGCCCGGGCGTTGCTGCTGTTGGTAGTAGTCTCGGTCGTAAATTCCCATACCTAGGCGGGGCCCCTCGGTGGCGGGGTTTAATAACGGTGGTTTGCGGTTGCAATTCTCTGTATCGACCGACGAGCCGGTCACTGACCCTGATATTATTACGTAGCTTCTCAGAAAAAGCCTAGGTCATTTTAATGGGGGGGGGTGCTACTTTGTGCTGGCCGTGCGGATGTCGATCCGCCTGATGGCTTCTAGTTGGTCTTTGGCGATCTCGGCGGCAATCGCCCTATTGTTCTTTAGGAGGGTTTTGACCCTTTGGGCACGGGCCGCGACCTCTGTTTCGAGAGATTTTTGATGCGCGGCGACAATGTCCCGCTGCCGCCGCATTTCCGCCAGTTCTTTTCCGAGCGCGGCGATTTCAGCTTGTCGGAGTTGGACCTGTTTCTTCGCGCCGGCAACGGCCGATTCCATGCGCTGCTTGTTTGCGGCCGCCATGTTGCGAAGATCCACCAGCATGGAGAGCTGGCGGTCGAAAGTGTCGAAGAGGTATTGGTAGTCGCGCAACTTGCGTCGGTAGCCGTCTTTCCCGTCCTTGAGGTACTCGTCGAGAGTGGCCTTGGGAAGAATCTGCTCGAGCTGCTGGGGCGACATTTCCGCGAAAACCTCATGGTTGTCGGCCGGCATGATTTCGCACAGGGTCCAAGGGCCTTTGCTTTGCGCGAGTCGTTTTAACGCGGCCGGATTGAGTTTTTTGCAGGGAACGAGGCCGACTTGCTTGTCGTCGACGGCCTTGACGATGAATTGCCCAATATATCGTCCGCCGTCCTTGGGTTTCTGTTCGTCGAAAACGGCCAGGATGGTTTTGTCCGTAATCCCGTGGGGGTTGGGGAAATCGGTTCCCACGCGGACCTCGCCGATTTGTGGATTAACGAGTTGCTGGGGCGTGCAGTTGTACCAAACGCGTCCGCGTCCGATGAGGACCTTGTGGACTTCCGACTGTTTTTGCAGCAGCCCTGGCTGGGTCTTGTCGCCCTTCACGCCGTAGCGAAGCGTTTCGGCTTCGTCTTCCAGTTGTGCAATTTTCTTTTCGTGTTTCTTGGCCGAACTTCGCCAATACTCGTGGGTCTTGAGAACCCGGGCGGCGAAGTAGAAGAAAAACAGCGATACAAAAATAATCAGGCCGACAAAGACCTTATTCCAGATGTTCATAGCGTCCTCGAGCCACTCTTCTCGGGTCCGGTAGCAATATGTGGCGATAACCACACCCCCCAGGGAGGTTGCCGACCCTGCCAATCGCCAACTTTGATACTATTCCGGACCGGCGTCAGTGTCAAGCTTTAGCTACTACGCAAAGCCATGTGTAATTAGCCTACTTAAACATAACGCGCCACAGGCATTAAAGTCAGCCTAATTTTCCTATCCAGGATTATCGTTTAAGTCTTAACCCCCCGGCTGTCGAATGGAGATTAAGCCTGGATTATACGGCTCACGCTGACTTGCCCCACCAGTTGGATGCCAGACAATGCACTCGTGCCCTGAAAAAAAGTCCGACTGGATCGGGCCGGCGGCCCATGGCGGATGTTTTTCGGCGTTGGCGGCGTTGACAGTGTTGACGATTGTTTTTACGGGTTGCGGTCGGGCATTTTATCGAGACCAAGCGGATCGGGAGGTCGCCTATCTGGTCGAGCAGACATCGACCGGCACGGAATCGGTTTTGCCGTGGTTCACGATTCAGCCTCTTCCGCAGTCGCGAATGTCGGCGCCGGGGCCGCCGGACTGTCCACCGATGCCGCCGGACGACCCGGCTTCGCACCGTTATATGAAATGCGTTGACGGCAAACGGGGCTGGCCATATTGGGATTGTTATGGACATTCGCCGTATGTTCAGAACCCATGTTGGCGGAGTTATCTTCCCACGGACAAAGACGGCGTGCTGGTTTTGGACCGCAAGGCGGCGGTTCAGGTGTCGTTGCTCGAATCGCGGGAGTATCAACAAGAACTGGAGAATCTTTACTTGTCGGCGTTGGACGTAACGTATCAGCGTTTCCGTTTCGACGCTCAGTTTTTCGGCGGCAATGACACATTTTTCGCGGCCGACGGCCCCGACCGCTCGGGCGTCTCCAGTAGCGAGCTTCGCACGGACACCGACCTGGAACTGCGCAAGCTGTCGGCGACCGGGGGCGAACTGGTCGTGGGCATGGCAAACTCGCTGGTTTGGCAATTCGCCGGTCCCGACGACTATAGCGGCAGCACGCTGCTGGATTTTTCGCTGGTGCAACCGTTGTTGCGGGCCGGCGGCCGGGCCGTGGTGCTCGAGCAGCTAACCGATGCGGAGCGTGCCTTGTTGGCCAACATCCGGCAAATGCAGCGTTTCCGTCGGGCGTTTTACATCCAGACAGTCGCCGGCGGCGGCAACGTCAGTGGTGTTTCGCGCGGTGGCGTGACGATCGGTTCGGCCGGTCCCACGGCCACGCTGGGCGGTTTGTTCTCGCTGCTATCACAGCAGATTCAGATCCGCAACCGGCGGGCCAATATTGCGGGCCTTCGCGACACACATAATCGGCTGGAGGCCTTTTACGAAGCCGAGCGTGTTTCCCGCCTGCAGGTCGACCAGTCGCGGCAGGGCCTTTACACCTCGCAAACGCAACTGCTGCGTCTCTTGGTCAGCAACCAGGACCGGCTCGACGCTTATAAAATCCAGCTTGGCCTGCCGCCCGATATCGAGGTCCGCATACACGACACGCTGTTGGATAAATTCAACTTTGTCTCGCCGAAAATGACCGAAACCCGCGACTACGTTGCCGCGCTTCTGGCCGACATGCGTGAAAACTTGCCAGGCGAAAACGGAGCAAACGACAGGGGCGGGCGCGCTGATTTCAACAAGCAGCTTGCCATCGCCCTCGCTAAAAGCCAAGAGCAACTGAAGCAGACGCGCAAGGACTATGAAAACCTTTTGCGAGTTTTACCCGAGCGAAAAAAACACCTTGAGAAATTGTCGGCTCGCGAAGAGGTCCTGGACGGCGACGTCGATCCCGGCGCGTGCAGTGTGAAGACGCTGGAAGCCCGCGTCGCTTTGCTTCGCCAGGACTTCTTGGAAGGCACCGGCACCGATCGGCCCTTGGACGCGCGGCTTGCCGAAACGCTCTCGCAGTTGGACAAATATATCGACAAACCGTCGCCGCCTTCCGAGCAACTGATCGAGTTGGTCGAGCAGTTGGCGGGCGAGCTGCTCGAACTGTCGCTGGTTCAGGCCCGCGCGCGACTGGACGCCGCCACGCTCACGCCGGTCAATCTCGGTTCACGGGAGGCCCTGGAGATTGCCCGCCGGTATCGTCGCGACTGGAAGAACGCCCGGGCGGCCTTGGTCGATACCTGGCGTCAGATCGAGGTCGCGGCCAACGAGTTGGAAAGCGATTTGGACATTGTCTTCAGCGGCGACATGACCACCAAAAACGAACATCCGTTCCGGTTTCGCGGCACCACGGGCAGGCTTCGCGTGGGGCTGGAGTTCGACGCCCCCTTGACGCGGCTGGTCGAGCGCAACGCCTATCGCGAGTCGCTGATAAACTACCAGCGGATGCGGCGGACGTATTACGCGTATGAAGACCGCGTCAGCCAGAACCTGCGGGCAACGCTTCGCGCCATGCGTCAAGACCAGTTGGACTTCGAGATTCGCCGCACGTCCGTTCACATCGCCATCGACCAGGTCAACCAGGCGTGGCTGGCGTTGAGCGAGCCGGTTAAGCCCGGAGCACAAAGCGGCTCGAATCTGGGTCCGACGGCCGCCCAAGACCTCGTGGGGGCGCTGGCCGGCTTGCTGGTGGCGCAGGATACGATTCTCGACATTTGGGTGATGAACGAGTCGCGTCGCATGACCTTGGACCTGAATCTGGGTACGATGCGTCTGGATGAGTGCGGGATGTGGATCGATCCGGTCGAGTTCACCTTCAACGAACCACTCTCGGCGGGCCGCAACGCCGACGACGACGCTCCTGAACAAATCCCGCCGCCGGAGCCGCTTTCGGGTACGTGAAACCGTCAAGTTTTCGAGCCCGCGGACTTTGCCACGACCAGGAGTTCTCTTTCCAAGTGGTTGTCTTTGAGATTCGACAGGTTGGGTTCCAGCACTTTGAAGCGAGCGGTATATTCGGCGGTTCTTCCCAGGCGGGCAAGGGCTATGCACTCTCCGGCAAGGCCGAAAGCTCGCAGCTCTTTGTCATGAGGATCGGAATCGGCAATGTGGCGGAAAGTCGTCAGCGCGCTAAGGTCGTCGCCTTCGCGCAGGTAGAGCCGGGCCAGTTGTTGCCGCGCGCGGCGCACGTAGTTTTTTTTCTCCGGATAATACTCAATAAGTGATTGCCAGGCGTTTGCCGTATCGGCTTTTGTAGCGGTGATCCATTGCAGTAGCACGGTTTTCTCGCGGGCCACGGGCGGGATGGCTTTTTGTGCAAGGCGGAAACCGTCCAACAGTGGTGGCCGGGAAATTGCGAACCAGGAGATTAGCCCGCCCATCATAAAGACCAGCAAAGCCGCCACCGGCAGAGCCATGCGTTTGAAGCGAGAACGCTTGGGGCTTTGCGAGGCATCCATCAGGGCCTGAATTCGTTGGGTTGCCCTGGCGGACGAAATCGCCGGAGAGTCCAGTCCGGTGGTTTTCCAGGCGGAAAGATTGGCGGGCCAGTCATCACTGGGCAATTTGGACAGGAGCCGATGAAGATCTTCGAGCAAACCGCCCGGCGACTGATAGCGGTCTTTTGGTTTTTTGGCCAGCATGCGATGCACGATGCGGCATAGTTCCGCCGGCAAGTCGCCACGGATTTCATCGAGTCGAGGCGGTTCTTTTTTGAGATGCGCAACGGCGATACTCAGCGATGTCTGGCCGGTGAAAGGCGGACGGCCGGCGAGCATTTGGTAGCAGGTCACGCCGAAGCTGTAAATGTCACTGCGAGGATCAAGGGTTTTTCCTTCGACCTGTTCGGGGCTCATGTAAAGCGGTGTTCCCAGCGTGATTCCGACTTGGGTGAGATCAACGCCGTCGGCATGTCGAGGAAGTTGGGCCAATCCGAAATCGGCCACCTTGACCTCGCCGGAATTTGTGATCAGTATGTTTTCCGGTTTGATGTCGCGATGAACGATGTTTTGCTCGGCTGCTTTGGCAAGAGCGGCGGCAACCTGATGGATAATGGAGAGAGCCCGCGGCAGGTCGGGTTTTGGGTTCTCGGCTATCCATTGCCGCAGGTTTTGCCCATCGACATATTCTTGTGCTATAAAGTTGATCTCGTCGATGCATCCGACTTCGTGTATTTGTACAATGTTTGCGTGGACAAGCGCGGCGGCGGCTTCGGCTTCGCGCTCGAATCGAGCGCGACAGGTCTCGTCGACGGCGAGTTGGGGATTGAGAATTTTTACGGCCACCAGGCGCTTGAGCGATTCTTGTTCGGCAAGATACACTTCCGCCATAGCACCTTGGCCAAGCCTCCGCAGCAGCCGGTAACCGCCCAATCTTCGGCCGCAAAGGTCCTCCGGCCGATTTGGTCGGCCGGAGCCTTCTTGTTGGCCGGGGCCTTCTTGTCGGACGGGGTCTTCTTGTCGGCCGGGGCCTTCTTGTCGGCCGGGGCTTTGCGCGGAGCTTTGGGCTTGTTCGTCGAACTCGCTCATAAGGGCCTACTTCAAGGCTTCGCGGAGTTGTCGATACGCGGGCCGTTCCAGCGGCTGCATGCGGTTCACATTCAGGCCGAGGGCGTGGGCTTTCTTAAAGGCTGCTTTGGCCTTGTCGTTTTGTTTACCCATGGCGAAGGCTTGTGTCTGGTGGAACAAACGGGTGGCGGTTTTTTTCCCGCGAATGGCAACATCGAGATCATCGAGGGCTTTTTGCCAGTCGCCTCTGGAAAGATGGACACTAGCGCGAGAATCGAGAAGAGCCGGTTTCGGCCCGGCGATGATTATTGCCTTGTCGATCATTTTTAGCGACTCATCTTGTTTAATGTTGCGCAGCGCCAAAAACACGGCAAGGTTATTCAGGGCGACCACGTTCCTGGGATCCTTTTCGATAACCTTCATATACAGGGATTCGGCATCCTCATAGCGGCGTTGGATGCTGCGTAGCTCCGCCATGGCTAGTATTAAGGAATTTTTTTCGCCGAAAGTGATGGTTGCGTCGTTGAGAATTCTCTCGACTCGATTGACTTGTTTTGGGGTTGCCTCGCCCGTGAATATCAGCGATACAACCGTGGTGGCGATGCTCGCGGGTTTTCCTTTTTGCCATGCGGTTTCGGCAATGGAAAGGGCCTCGTCGCGTTTGCCGTGTTTGCTGAGGAAGCGTACGAGCCGCAAGGTGCCTTCGGGGTATAGCTTGACGATTTCGCGCCAATACTTCTCGGCCCGATCGGTCAGCAGTTTGGCCGCGTCTATCTTTTTGGGATCGTTTCCACTTTCAGTGACCGGCAGCGTTTCTATTATGCCCTCAAGAACGGTGGCGGCGTTGACAAGGCGGGCCGTCTTCTGTTTTTTAATTTCTTTCGTGACAAGATCAGCGTCACCAGTTTTTCCAGATTTCTCGACATATTTGTCAAGATCCGTAATTAACCGTTTGTATTGTCCGCGGCGAGCCAGGAGGATGGCGTTGAATCTTGCCACCGCATTGCTGTTGGGTTCGATACGTTCGAGCCGCTTGATGTATGAGCTTGCATCGCCGAGTTCGTTTCGGTCAAGCAAAGCTTTGACATAGAACCGTAGCCAAGCCGGTTTAACATCTTGCATGGCGAGGAGTTGCCGCATTTGGTGGGTGACGCCGGGCCAGTCGTCTTCGGCCAGCAAAATATTGGCCATGCGAAAACGGTCTTCGTGTTTCGGATTAGGCACCGAGAGGAGCTTTTTGAACAACTCGCCGGCCTTTTTTCTGTCTTTTTTATTGTTGAAGGTGGCCAGCAGCTTGGCCTTTTCGCGGATATCAGTGACCGATGTCGGGTTTTTCCCCAGGTTCTCGTCAATCAGGGCAATGGCATCCCGGCGGTTGGGAAGACCTCCTTTTAAGTACAATAGTATGGCCATCCGGCGGCGAGCCCAGGCAATGTCGTTTTCAGAGGCCTTTTGCTCTGCGTCGATGATTTTCGCGAGCAACTTTTCGGCCTCGTCGGATTTTTTGTTTTGCAAATAAAAATCGACCAAATAGCGGGCGGCGTGGTCTTTGCCGTCAGAGTTGGCAACGGCGGTTAGGAATTGCTGTTCCGCCTCCAGGCGGCGTCCCAGGCCTTGGAAGCAGCGTGCCAGGACCAGCGGCAACCGTTGCTTGGAAACGGTTTTGCGAGCGTCGCGGATGACTTGCAGGGCTTCGGATTCGTTGTCGGATCGGTTAAAGAGCTGGACCAGGGACAGCCAGGTAGCGGCTTCGTCGGGAGCCAACTGGGCGGCTTTCCGCAGAGACGTTTCGGCTTCTTCGAATTTTTTTGTTTGGTCCGTGCTTTTCGCGAGTTTGGCTTGTTGGTAGAACACGGCCAAAATTTGTCCAAGCCGCAGGTGATCGCGGAAGTCATCGGAGTTTTCGGCGATTTGCCGGACACGTTGCAAGCCTTCCTCGCGCTCGCCGCGTATAAACATGTCTTGAGCTTGCAGACGTCTGGTATACGTGGACACCTGGACGTTTTGATCTTCGAGAAGCCCGATACATCTTTGAGCCTCTTCGTTGCGTCCTTGTTCGTAGAGCAAATTCGCCAGCGCGCCGATTCCTTGTGGATCCCGCGAGCCTTTGCTCACGGCGTCGCTGAGACTTTCGATGGCGGCTTCCCTATCACCTTTGCGAAGCTGGATATGGCCGATCAACGCGGACACGCGGTCCCAGTTCGGGCGCAATATTTTTGACTGGGTAAGATGCTCCAGGGCACTGTCGAGCCGCTTTGATTCGTTTTCCTCGTTTGTCAGAGTTGCAAGTCGGACGGCCTCGTAATAGTGCCAAAACGGGCCCTCGTCTTCGATATTGCGGACCTCCTTCACGGCTTTGACCATCGCTTCGTCGTCCTTTTTCATGACGGCGATCTCGAACAAGAATATGCGAAGTTTCAGGTTTGTGGGATCGCTGTCGGCCGCCTTTCGGCAAAGCCGCTGGGCAAGATCAAGATCGCCGACCCGTCTGGCACAAGTCGCCAGGACACTCAAAAGGCCGGCTTTTTCCTTGTCGGTGAACTTGTCCGTTCCCTCGGAAAGCCTTTTTAATTCACCAGACACTTTTTTGTTGTCATCAGGCTTTTTTAATTCGCCAGATACTTTTTTGTTATCATCAAGCCTTTTTAATTCGCCAGATACTTTTTTGTTATCATCAAGCCTTTTTAATTCGCCAGATACTTTTTTGTTATCATCAGGCTTTTTTAATTCGCCGGATACTTTGCCAGACTCTTTATTGTTGTCATCTTTGTCGCGATTGATAAAATAGATCGCCCGGCTTACGCGCAAGGCCACGGTATCACCGAATTGCTTTTGGGCCTCGTCGAGCGATTGTTCGGCAAGCTTCCAATCTTTTTTTAGTTGTGCGACACGGATAAGCGATTGCCAGTAGACGAGTTCTTGAGGATTCTTTGTGCATGCTTCGCTTAGCAGTTTTTGAGCCTTATCCAATTGTCCCTGGGCCACCCGGGCATCGGCGGCGATGGTAAGCAGGCGAGTATCTTCGGGGCAGTGTTTTTTAGCCTGTTGGAGGACCTTATCGAAAGTGTCCCAATTTTGTTTTGACTTTGCGCGAGAGCGATTAACACCAAGATTGTTTCTCGCCAGAATAATCCAGGCATCGTCGGGAAGGTTTCCCGCTTCATCGAGCTTGTCCATTTCATCAATTGCCGCTTCGACTTCGCCTTGCGCGATCATTTTGGCAATTTCTCCAAAGCGTTTGGCGAGTACGCCGGGAGTCCGTCGTGCCCTGAAACTGGCTTCACGGGCCAGCTCCGTACGGCCAAGCCGATTGTAGCATACGGCGACCATTTGGTTGCTTTTCATGGCAAGACGTGGGACCATGCGGGCAAGATCGTTGTGGACGGTCTCGAATAGTTTGCTTGCCTTGGCCCATTGATTTTGGGCGTATGCCTCGCGGGCGGAAAGGTAGGTGATGAAAGCCGGATGTCGGTAATGGGATTCCGATTTTCGGAGTTTTTCCGTCACCGAGGCAAGCCTGTCGAGAATCAACTCCTTTTGGTCCTCGCTTTGGCCGGTCTGGCCGAGGCCGTCGATGAGAAAGTTGGCTTTCTTCCAGAGTAGGAATGGCATGTCGCCGGTTTCATCAAGCCCGCGATCAACCCACTCTTGTGCCGCCTCATCATTTCCTTTTATATCTTCAATCTGGCTTAGGGTCATATAGACGGAAGCGGATTCTGGAAAGAACTCAAGTGCCCGAAGGGCGAAACGCTGGGCATTGCCTTCTTCAGTTTTGTCCGCTTCGCACTCGGCAAGGAGTAGCAAGGAACCCCGCAGGCTTTCGCACAGGGCGTCGAAATCTTCTTCCGCCTGGGCTTTGGCTTTTGCGACGGCAGCTATTGGGGCGACGACATCTTCGTCCTGTTTGTTTTCCACGGTAATTTCGCTTAGCGACTTGCTTACAGTCTTGAAAACTTCGTTGGTTTCATCCAAAGACCGCGCAACGGCTTTTTCGACAGCGGGACACTCTTCGTTTTTGGCCATGTCGGCGGCGTTTTTCGAAGCCGTTTTTATTTGGTCGGACGTGGATTCGAGGTCGTCGATGGCTTGTTTGGCTGAAGCAGGAGCGGACGGCAGTGATTTGGCCAGATCTTCCAAGGCCTTTGCCGTCTCACGAAGCGAGCGGTCGACAGCTTTCATGGCCTGGGGCATGTGTTTGAGGGCATCGGCGGCGTCCTGCCGGGCTTCGTCCGGCTTGAACGTCCTTTGAAGATATTGGCCTCGCATCAAAAGGGCCCGAGGCGAGTCGGGATTTGCTTTTACCAGGCGGTTCATCCAGGTGTCAGGGTGGTTCTCGTCTTCCTTTTCAACGGTTTGAACTTCAGCCGCCTTTTTTTCCGCTGGCTTATCCCCACCGGCCTTTTTTGTTTTTTGGACCTTGGCAACAGCCTCGGCATCGCCAGCCTTGTTATCAAGGGTTTTCTTCTCGGAAGCCTTATCGTCGGAGGGTTTGGGGATATCGGGGGATTTTGCCGTGGCTTGGGCAGCGGCGGGAACAGAGACAGTTTCTTTAACGGTTGGGTTTAGATCGCGGTCTCCCCGTAGCTTGACGTCTTTTCGGAGCAAAGCCACCAAATAGGCATAGGTTTCGATCTGCTGCGGCGAGTTTTCAATTGCCTTCTTGAACGACTCGATTGCCATCTCGTCTTCGCCGTCGTTGTCCTGGCATTGCCCCATCCACATGAGCAACTCGGCATCGTTTTGGGAATCCTCGAGGAGGATTTCAAGGTGTTTTTGGGCGTCCGCAAAGCGCCTGGTTAAAATGGTCAATTCGACAAGATTTCGCCGCACGTCGCTACGAGTGGCATCTTCACGGAGAACATGCTCGAAAGTAAAAAGAGCGCTTCCATAAAAGTTGCGGTGTTTCGATCCACCCGTCTTGGCGATGTCGACCATAAGCTCTCCCAGTTCGGCTCTCACATCGTTGTCGTCGGGACGAAGGCCGATATATCGCTGAAAATTCTTGACGGCTTCAATGCGTTGCTCAATATCGTCGCTATCCTTCGTTTCCAGGGCCATCTTTAAGCGAAAGTTAGCATGTCGATAGACCTGAAAACGGTTCAGAGCAATTATCGAAATCGCAAGGACCACGCCAAGTCCCACGATGATTGCCAGAAAACGTACATTAAG
>Ga0255396_1003_pt1 | contig 34776 bp, 29 predicted proteins | sample ANMaggSeSYBR01J8_FD_182120 | JGI IMG/M metagenome (GOLD analysis project Ga0255396, IMG submission 182120) | Sediment cell enrichment communities from methane seep in Santa Monica Basin, California, United Staets - ANME aggregate JGI... | ecosystem: Environmental > Aquatic > Marine > Cold seeps >... | reverse complement strand
GCGGACGGGGCCGTCGTGGATGACGTAGCGGTAGCGTTTTCGCTTGGCGTCGCGGATGGGGTGAAAATCGTCGGCGGCGCGGGCGGCGTCGAGGACGGCGATGTCGTGCGGCAGCTTGGCGTTTAAGGCGTGGACCAAGACGTCGGGCGAGAGCGTGCAATCGGTGCGAAAGGAGACGACTTGTCCCAGAGCATGGACGCCGGCGTCGGTCCGCCCGCTGGCCAGCGCGCGGGCCGGCTGGCCGGTGATCCGCTCGATGGCCGCTTCCAAAACGCCCTGCACCGTGGACCTATCAGGCTGGATCTGCCAGCCGGCGTAGGCGGTGCCGTCGTAGGCGAGGGTGAGGCGGATGCAGTGCATCTTTTACCCGTTTTTCTTCACCATATACTCCGCGATCTGCACCGCGTTGGTGGCGGCGCCTTTGCGGAGATTGTCGCTCACGCACCAGAAGGCCAGTCCGTTGGGAGAGGAGATGTCTTCGCGGATGCGGCCGATATAGGTGTCGTCGCTTTCGGTGCAGTTGATGGGCATGGGGTAGACTTTGTTTTCCAAGTCGTCCATGACCACCAGGCCGGGCGTGGCGGCGAACAGTTCGCGGGCCTCGTCGACCGTGATTTTCTTTTCGGTTTCGACCAGGATGCTTTCGCTGTGGCAGTTGGCCACCGGCACGCGCACGCATGTGGGGCAAACCTGTATGGATTCGTCGCCCAGGATTTTTTGGGTGGAAGAGTGGGAGGAGAGATGGAGTGGGAATCGAGGGAAGGGAGTGGTGTACATGGCGCTTAATAAGCGTTGTTTAGCGCGGCGCAAGGGCTTGGTTAGCGTGGTTTAGCGCTGGGTTGATCAAGGGCAAAGATGGGGGGAACACTGATATTCACTAATCGACGCTAATTTTTTTTGACAGGAAAGATTGAAAGGACGAAAATTCGAAAAGGGTGGTGGATTTTGCGATTCAGAATGATGATTTGGAAGTTTTTTTCGGATTTCGTAATAGATAAATTGCCGGCTTTTTGAGTGTGCCGGTCGATGTGACCGATGAGTATTGGAGCTCTGGGTTTCGACGCTTCGGTGGGGGCGACCGAAGTCTCGAACTGCAAACAGCTTGCGCGAGTCGGTCGATTCCACCGAGGCAGGTAGCGTTAGACTCCAATATAATAAGCTAGACTTTTTAGTACGTTCTAAACCCACGGCCTTTGGCCGTGCGACCCTGATAGGCTTTGCCGGTACGGCGTGAGTAAAATACGCTCTATCTCCAAGAAGCCCCGCTGGGCGAGGAGAAAGAGCGTATGGAAAAGTTTGAATTTTTGTCGCACGTCCGTTGGGAGTGCAAGTATCATGTGGTGTTTATCCCCAAGTATCGCAGAAAAGTGATTTATGGCAAGCTGCGCGCTGCAATAGGGCGGATTCTTCGGGATCTGTGTGAGCAGAAAGGAGTGGAAGTGCTGGAAGGGCATGCGATGTCCGACCATATTCACCTGTGTTTGAAGATTCCGCCGAAATACGCGGTGTCGTATATCATGGGGTTTGTGAAGGGGAAGAGTGCTGTACGAGTTCATCGGGAGTTGCTTAACGAGCGGCGGATGACGGGACTGCATTTTTGGGCCCCAGGTTATTGGGTCAGCACAGTTGGCCGCGATGAAGCCACAGTGCGAAGGTATATCCGCGAACAAGAGAATTGGGACAAAGGACAGGGGCAACTGTTCGAGTAACATAAACCACAAACCAAGCCCCAGCGGGGCTAATTTTATCCAAACGCCCCGCTTGGCGGGGCAAGCCAAAGCCACGGCCTATGGCCGTGGTTGATTACTCGTTATTGTTACACACATCGGTCCCTAATTGGGAGAACTCTTGTGGAAAGAATATTCGGTCTGTCGAGATTAAGTGGCGATGACATCCGCAGTTTCGTTAGCATAGTCAATCGGTCGTTGAAACAGGCGGATGCTGATTTCTCACGTCACATCCAGAAACGAGTCGAACAGATGGATGAAGAGGACCAGGAAGAATTAATCAATGCCTCAGCCGACAAGTCCATGAGGCTCATGGCTTGTGTCCCGTTCGTCAATAGAGCGCTACTGATTACGGCATACACTTACTTCGAGGACAACCTCAAACAAATCTGCAAAGAAGTATTCAATCGTCGCCTATCCACTCAGCCTGTGATTTCAAAGGGATTCCATATCCGTGAGGCTCGAATTTACCTGGAATCTCTTACCGTTGGAAACAACGAAGCATTCAATATCGATGTCTTAGGTTCGGGCTGGTCAGAAATCAATGATGGGTGGCGTTATGTGCGGAACAATCTTGTTCACGACAATGCAGAAGTAGAAGAATATTCGATGTTTGTTCTCAATGAATCGGGATTGGATGAAGAATTTCTGGTTGAAGAAGCTGCGGATGCCAAAATGATACGTAAATTCGTCAAGGACGATCTGGGGTTGTGTTTGGTGGGCGGTGAATTGGTTGTGGAGGCGAAAGCTGTTGAAAAGTTCCTCCTTACGGCAAAAGGCGTCATCGACAACATCACAAGAGAGTTGGACCGCATTGCCCCGCAACCAGAGCCTGACAGAATCAGATAGCTGGCAGCCCTACGACGCAGCAAAACCATTCTCAGCGAGCGTTGGTGTTCACGACCGACGTAGGGAACGGCAAGGTGGTTATTTGGTGGTGCATGACTATGTAAGTTATCGGCGTGCGTTTACTTGCGTCGGACCGATACATTGACGTGTCTTGGGCGGTGGGGCTTGCTGCGTTTGGTCTGCCCTGCATCTTGCTTAGCGGCTGTCCAAGTATAACTTTGGAGTTTTGTGGCGTAGCCGTCCCGGCTGCCCGGGCAGGCGAGACGCCTGCACCACAACTTATTCTTGGACAGCCGCCAAGGGATAGGTGAAGACGCAAGCGGCAGAAGGGGTGGCGGGATGGGGGTGGCCAAGAATGGGATTGGTGGGGTGGTATATTGATGGGATGGGAAATAGTTGTGATGGAGATAATGGATGTGAACGAGCGCGGGGAGATGAAAGCGACGGTCGGGTGCCGGAGTTGACGGGGTTGCAGTATTTGGTTGTGGGGTTGTTGTTTGGTGGGGAGATGACGAGTGAGGATTTGCGGGAGGAGTTGGCGAGGCGGGCGGGGACGCGGAGTCGGGCTTCGTTTTCGCGGTTGATGGCGCGGATGTTGAAGGCGACGATTTTGGATATGACGCATCTGGCGGATGGGTCGGTGGATTGGAAGGGATGGGCATATATCGATCGGCAGCATAGTTATCGGGTGACGGATCTGGGGGTGATTCTTTGGAAAAAAGCGAGGGAGTTTTATTTGTCGTTGGACCCGCCCGGGGATGATTTCGAGCCGGTGGAGGTGGATGAGGCGAAGTTTGCCGAGTATGGGCCGAAGGAACGCCGAGAGATGGAATCCAAGACGTTTGTAGAAGAGATAAAACAGTTGGCGAGGGATGCGGGATTTGAGGTTTGAGAGGGCAGAGGGCAGAGGGCAGGATACGGCACTGCTGGACGAGCCAGCAGCAGCACCCGGTTACCCATACTTCATCGCCTTGCCATCACGCGGAGCGTGATGAGTACAGCCGCCGGTTAGCGTTCTTTGGCTGAAGGATTGGATCTCTAGCCCGGCCAGGCGTTCGGCCAGCTCGCGTGGCGATTGGGGGCGGCGTAGGGGCTGTTTGCTTAGCATTTGGCGGACTAGGTGGATTATCTCGACGGGGATATGGGGCGCGAAACGGCGTGGGCTGGGGATGGCCGATTCGCGGTGCTGGGTGATTACCGTTGACAGATCGTCGCCCTCGAATGGCAGACGGCCGCAGAGCATCTCGAAGAACACCACGCCCAGACTGTAGATATCGCTACGGATATCGGACGGCATTGTGGTGGCGACGGACTCCGGGGCAAGGTAGCTGCCCGTGCCGGTAAAGTATTGCCAGTCGATCGAGCAGGTTTTGTCAACCCTCCGCGCAAAACCGAGATCCAACAGCGTCACGTGCCCCTCGGGCGAAATGTGTACGTTGTCGGGCTTGATGTCGCCGTGCGTCCAGCCGGCCTCAAACATCCCGTCGAGCGCCTCGGCCACCTGGCGGACGATCCACAAAACTACCGGAATATCCATTCCCGTGGGCCCCGTGGGCTCGGCAAGGCGGGCGGCCAGCGTCCGGCCCGGCAGCCAAGGCGTAACCACATAATAGGGCGGCCCATGCAAATCGGCCGCAAGCACCGAAATCACGCGCGGATGGCGAACCGACCTGGACGCCTGAACCTCGCGGCACATAACCGCCACGGCGCCCGGGTCTTTTTGGCGGCATTTTCGCAAAACCTTCAACGCATAGCCGGCCGGCCGATCGTCGTCATCCCTAGAACCAGCAAACTCTACGCGGCTTGTGCCGTCTGTCGCCCGTTCTCGACAAACGCGGCCCCGGTAGGCACGAGCACGAAACACCCGCGACATGGCCGTCTCGGCGACGAGTTCGACGGGAACCCACCTTCCGAGCGGCTCCATGCCTGGTGTCGTTGCGAACCGCCGTTGTGTCCGCGCGGCGGGCGATATGGTTTCGATCTGGGCCATCAAGAAACTGTGGGGAAAAGGGCTAAATCGCTGCCTACTGTTTGGATCGGTTGTTTCGATTCGCAAGTTAAATATGATAGACTTTTCTCATCCCCCCACTTTCCCAGAGAAAACATGCGAATCATCCACATTATCACCCGTCTGATGCTGGGCGGCGCCCAGGAAAACACGCTGCTTTGCTGCGAAGACCTGATGCGACGGCACGACGACGATGTAATGCTCGTTACCGGCCCGCCGGGCTTGCACGAAGGCGACCTGCTGCCGCGGGCAAGGGCAGGGGGGGTGCCGCTAAAAATCGTGCCCCAGCTTCAGCGACAAATCCGACCCCTGGCCGACACCATCGCCTATCGAAAGATAAAAAACCTCATCCGCCGCTTCCGGCCCGACGTCGTTCATACCCACAGCGCCAAGGCCGGCATCCTCGGCCGGGCGGCCGCCACGGCCTTACACGTGCCCGTCGTGGTGCATTCGGTCCACGGCGCGCCGTTCCACCCATACCAAAGCGCGGCCGCCCGCGGCGTCTTCCGACAGTGCGAACGCTGGGCCGCGCCGCGGTGCCATGCTTTCATCAGCGTGGCCGACGCCATGACCGATCTGATGGTCGAAGCCGGCGTAGCGCCGCGTGAAAAATTTACCACCATCTACAGCGGCATGGAAGTCGAACCGCTGCTGGAATCCGACCAACACCGCCAGGCCGCCCGCCAACGTTTCGGCTACGCGCCCGAGCATATCGTCGTCGGCAAGATCGCCCGGCTGTTCCACCTCAAGGGCCACCAATACGTGATCGCAGCGGCCCGGCGGGTAATCGACCAACAGCCCAACGTGCGGTTCCTCTTCGTCGGCAGCGGCATCTTGCGCCAACCGCTGGAAGCCCAAATCGCCGCCGCCGGCCTCTCCAACCACTTCCAATTCGCCGGCCTAATCCCCCGCGAAGAAATCCCCCAAGCAATTTCCGCCATGGACATAGTAGTCCACGCCAGCCTCCGCGAAGGCCTGGCCCGCGTGCTGCCCCAAGCCCTGCTCGCCGCCAAAGCGGCAATCAGCTACGACGTCGACGGTGCCCGCGAAGTGATCGTAAATAACGTGACAGGAGTCCTCCTGCCGCCGAAATCCACCGAAGAACTATCCGCCGCCATGATCCGCCTGGCCGCCGACGCTGATCTGCGAAAACAACTCGGCAAAGAAGGCCGCCGTCGCTGCCGCGACATTTTCCGCCACGAGTATATGACCGAGCGGATACGCGAGCTGTATGTGGAACTCTTAACACCCCCCTAAGCCGCTTGCGGCTTTGCACAACCAACGGGGCAGGGCAGGGGGGGGGCGAACATGGCTGCTACTCAAACATCGCCCGCGCTGGCTGACTAGTCCTTTAGACTTTCAACAATCCTCTCGACTTCGTCATCCGTCAGATGGCCGCGAGTTGCGGATATCATTTTCCGTAGATGTTTTTTGCCTTCATAACCGCTTGGATGACCAATGTTGCCAATTGGACTTTCGCTATCGACCAGCATTTTTTCGTCTTGACCGTGGATTGCGTGAAAGGGAACACCAACGTGCCTGCCACGCGTGAGCCGCTTGGCGACCGCGAACCCATTTAAGTCACGAACGTCGTCGATCTTTAGCATCACGTAGTCTTTTTCCAGGAGTTCTTTCTGACCGTCCATCCACCGAGAAAGGGCAAAACAGGGACCGCAGTATCTTTGGCTGACTCGCACCCAGACTTTTCGGTTTGACCGCTTCGCTTCGGCAAAGGCGTCGTTCCATTTTTTCTTCGCATCGACTTGTTTCGGTGCGTGTTCGCGGATGAATTTTGCTGCTATTTCGGGGGCACGGTTGTTATCCACGACGATTTCGATTCTTCCCAGTTCGTTGCCATTCACATCGAACGCGCAAGCGAAAACTTCATTCTCGCCAGGGCTCGGCCAGTTTTTCTTTTTTGCAAATTCAACGTCTGCTGGCGGGGAAGCCTTTTCGCCGGTTGCAACCCGAATCTGCATGAAAGAACTAACTTCTTTGGTTTTTTCATAGTCCATGAAATTGGCATCTACAAATGAATCGCCCGAGGCATTGGAAATGATGGCCATGAGATGAAAACCCGACAAGGAACAGTCTCGCAGCCTCGTTCGAAACCGTTCCGCCAGCGTTTTTGCGGACGAACGGCCAGAACTTTTATCCAAACGACTAACGGCGCGGGGGCGCGTATCGTTGGGTTCGAGATAGATTTTTCCCAGGGAAACACCATGTTTAGAGCCGTCAATTGCGTCGGCCCTGATAGAGACTATGATCTCGGTGGGAACTCCCTTCAGTGTGTAGTTGCCCTCCTCGTCGGTCGAAGTCTCAATCGTTTGGGCTTCAAAGCTTTTTACAAAGCTTCCAGAATAGTCTTCGTTTCCGGAAACGCGAACATTTGCTCGCACCGCATGTCCGGCAAGCGGCTTATCGTTCTTACCTAGCAGCCAGCCGTGATAGTCTTGCGTCGGAAGCAGTTTCAGTTTAATGGGAGAATCGAGTTTCTCGATGAATGCAGCCCCTGCCGCTTTCGCATCTTGCGTGTATACAAAGATTCCGATCTGGGACGCTTTGGTTTCGAATGCGAATGCACCTTGCTTATCGGACAACAGGCTTTTTCGATCGTCGGTTTCTCCATCGACTGAACGCATTTCGATTTTGGCATCTTCCAAACTCGCTTCGACTCCGGCTGCCAAAACCAACTTACCCGTCACTTTCCGCTTGCCGACAAACTTTTGGTGGAACTCAAATATCGTGGTTCCGTTCTTTCCTACTTTAATCGTTTTTTGGCTGATCCGGCCGTCTGCATAAACCAACCCCTTCAACTTTCCAGGCCATGCGTATGTGGTCGCTCTACCTTGATCGTCAGTCGTCACCCGCCATCTACGCCCGTCAGTCCCATGACGGGTTCGTCCATCTTCTCGCCATGAAAATTCGTACGGTGTTGTCAGGTTCATCCACTGATTGGCAACGGGCTTTTTGTCTGGCCCGGCAGTGAGAATTACTTCAACCTTGGTTCCTTCCGCGAGGGTCAGAGTCGGCGAATTGGTTTTCTCAATCGCGGATTCATAAGGGATTAAGTCTCTGGTTTCGCTCACCCAACGCCCGTCGTTCACGAACGCACAATAAGTTGCGTCCGGTAATACGCGAACAGAAAACATTCCCGTGTGATCCGTGAACACATGAAGCCAGTCACCGCTGTGTTTCTCTTCACCCTGAAATGAACTAAGCAAAACCCAAAAACCTCCAGCAATGCCGCTGGGTGAACTTACCCGACCGACCACCTGCTTGCGATCCGCCAACCGGCTTTTCTTCAACTTGACCACGATCGTGCCGTTGACCATCTCATTATCTGCTGCGCCTTCCGCAAGGACCCATTGTTTGTCTTTTATATTGATGTAGCAACGGTATTTTTTCCAATCCGGAAACCATTGATAGAACGCTTCTCCCCGATCGTCCGTCGATATGTGAGAGTTTGGGTCGGTTCCCAAAAAGCTAAAGTTGGTGGGTGATGTCACGACTTCGATATGGAACTCGATGTTTGCCACGGGCGAATTGTCCACATCGAGAAATCGCAGTTTTTGAGTGCGGCTGGATATCAACTCGATGACGTGTTGATTCGCGTTTGTATCTCGAGCCGGCGTCCGGTTGAAAGAGTAACCACCGATCTTGAAATCATCCGTCCAGGCATGCAAGCTTGATAGCTTTTGCCATGGCAAGAGTCGAAAACGTGCAACACCCAAGTTGTCGGTTCGGCCACTCTTGGTGATTCCCTGTATCGGATCAACCAAAACCCGCGCATCCGCGACCGGTTTGCCATTGTAGACAACCGACACCTCGACATTGCGTGAAGCGGGTTGCATCGTCAGCATGAGCCCCTTGACCGCCGCCTCTCGGACTTCGTCGAGCATCAGTCGTTTGAGAGCTAATTGTTCGCCATCCGCGGAAATCGCCTTGATGTCAACCCGGTGGCAATTCGTGTCGTTGACCGGCACCCAGACTTCAAATTCGTTACCATCAAGTTGAGGTTCCAGACTCCGCTGGACAAAGCGCGATTTCATCATCGCCATGACCTTGAAGTCGGTGGCGGGGTCACCGTTAGGGTCAAGAACCTTTCCTTGCAAGCGAATACGCAGATCCTTACCCGATCCGGTTAGCCATTCCAGTTTTTGCTCAACGACGGGAATGCCAGGTTTTTTTCGCTCCTGGCCGTGAATTTGCCTGCATGGCAAGTTGGTGCCCAACAGACTTAGCAAAATCGCATAAGCTGCAAACGAACGTCGAAACATCATTTCCCTTACCATCGGTTTGAATCTCCTGATTTGGAAAGTATCATATCCGCCAGGTAAAGAATCGTCCAGCAAGCTACCGGTATCATCTCGGCACCCAAAGGTCGGGCAAGTCGAATCGGACGAAGCCGCAAGCGGCTGGGAGTTGGGTTTTGTTTTTGAAGAGGGCGGGACAGGGGGGGTCGGTTCCACCATGAATTAGCCTTGATAATGCGCTTCCAGTTGCATATACTTATTACAAGTAAGAGTAATACCTACTTGGCCAATACCCAAAAGAGGCCGCTTACATGAAAGTCACTTCCAAAGGACAAGTCACAATTCCAATCGAGGTCCGCGACCTGTTGGGGATTCTTCCCAACAGTGAGGTGGAGTTTGTTGTGGAAGGCGACAAAGCCGTTTTGCAAAAGCTCTCGGCGTCGGGCGTTCGCGGGCGGCGGCTTATCGCGTCGATGAGAGGGAAGGGCACCGTCAAGATGACGACCGACCAGATCATGGCGCTCACCCGGGCGGAGCCGCAACGATGAAAGCCACACTGGTCGATTCGTGTGTTTTGCTCGACGTGTTTACCGAAGACCCCGACTGGTTTTCATGGTCGTCGTCGGCGCTGGCCGTAGCAGCCGATACGGGTGTGCTGGCAATCAACCCCATTATTTATGCGGAAGTTTCCATTGGATTCGAGCGAATCGAAGACCTGGAAGCGGCGCTGCCGGCCGATTTCGTCGAGCTATGCCCCATTCCCCGCGAAGCGGCTTTCCTGGCGGGCAAGTGTTTCCTGCAATATCGCCGCCGTGGCGGAACCCGCACCGCGCCACTGCCCGACTTCCTCATCGGCGCCCACGCCGCCGTGGAAGAAATGTCTTTGATAACCCGCGACACGGTTCGTTTTCGTGGTTATTTTCCGAATGTCGAATTGATCTGTCCGTCGTAATGACAAACACCAGCAAGCGGGGCAGGGCAGGGGGGCTGACACGACTGATACCCAGTATCGCTCACACTGCCAGTGGCACCCGGCGAATATCCGTGATGCCCCCTGAGGTGCCCTATTATGATTTGTGGAATATAACTACAAGCAATAGAATAAGACCTGACGGAAGAGTGAATACAGAAAGAAGAGAAAGCCACCCGATCGCTATAAAGTCTTGCGGTATTTTGTCGTCAAGTGTTATTACAGTATATCCTGACCAATGCCAGATAAGAAGCCATGGAATCCAAAATGGGCTGAGAGTATAGAGCAATACTGTTAAAATCGCAAGCGGTTTCATTGACTGCGGTTTTTGGGAAACAACAAGTCTATGGCACGATTCCAAATAAACTATGGGGATTGCCAGCACGACCACACAGTGCATGAGATTTCCCCATAGAAACCCTTTCGGGCAAATCAAGGATACTCCCAAAGTAGCGATGGCGGTACTAACAAGCCAAATGAAAAACCACAGCATCCGAATTTGAAACTTTGTCATAAAAACCACTCTCTAGAGAAGCTGTTCCATTACGGCAATCACCAGATGCCACTGGCTGCTTGTCAGCCAGTGCTCGTGCGGCGTCCGCTTGGAAAGCATCATACCCGCCGGGTAAAAAACGCCCAGCAGTTACCGGTATCATCTCGGCATCCAAATTGTCAGACGCGATCCTGCCAAACCCGAGGGCTTCGCTTCGCGTGGATCACTCCAATGACGGAAACGCTTCGCTCTGCTTCGACGAAAAACACTCCGTAGGGAAAACGCCGCGTCAAAGCGCATCGCACAACACCTTTGTGGACAACTGGGTAGAGTTGAGGATTCCTCTCGATCGATGCCATCACGGCATCCACGCACAGAAGGAACTCCGCGCCCAACCCGTGGACCCGGTTTTCATACCACTGGTATGCCTCGGTCAGATCGGTTTCTGCTTCCGGTCTGACGATCAGCGGTTTCTTCATGATCTCGACCGGTTGCGGATTCGCTGCTTAACGTCGCTCCACGGCGACCCGGCGTCGGGGTTCTGGTGATAGGCTTCCAGGCGACGATCCAGTTCCTTTTTTTGGTCTTCGCTCAGTGGAACGGCCTCTGGGACGGCGGCGATGCTGTCCCAGATGTCTTCGACCATTTGAATCCGCTCGGCAACGCTCAGTTCGAGAATGTCTGCTGTTCTTGTGTTCATAATACCCCCCATGCTACCATGTTTTACGTGTTTTTTCAATGCCGGCAAAGCCGCAAGCGGCTGGTGCATGTGAAGGGGGCAGGGCAGGGGGTGTGAGTAACCCCACTCTGTGGCGGGGTTCCGGTCAGACGCACTGTTGTGGATGTGCCGAGATTGCCGAATAATAGCGACTAGACTAGACTGTACTGATTGTCGGTTCAACGAGACGCATTATTTGGGCAAAGCAACACCTGGATTCATAGGCCCTTATCGGCTGCTGAACGTCGTAAACACCGGCCAGACCAGTCTGATCTGGCAGGCCTACGACGATGCCGCGCAAAGAGTCCTTGGAATCAAGGTGCTGTTGAGCGAATTTCAACGCAACCGCGAGCATATCGGCTATTTGCGACAGGAATACATTGTCGGTGAAAAACTAAAAAACAAGCGGATTATCCAGTTCACCGATTTCGCCTCGGATCGCGGGGTCTACTACCTGGCAATGGAGTGGTTTCCCGCGCCCAATATGAAACACCTGGTCCGCTACCAGTCCGAGAAAGCTCAATACCTGATGCCCAAGATGATCGAACAGATGGCCGAGGCCTTGGCATATCTGAACGAAAACGGCTGGGTCCACCGCGACGTAAAACCTGACAATTACCTTGTGTCCGACAAGGGGGAAATTAAACTGATCGACTTTGCCCTGGCGCAAAAAATCAAGGGAGGGCTTGCAAAGCTTCTCAACAAATCGAAAATCCAGGGCACGCGAAGCTACATGTCGCCCGAGCAGATTCGAGGAGGAGCACTCGACGGCCGCTCCGACCTCTACAGCCTGGGCTGCACGATTTTCGAGCTGCTCTCCGGCAAACCGCCCTTTACGGGCTCGAACGCCAACGAGCTGCTGATGAAACACATCAAAGCATCGCCGCCCACGCTCGAAAGCGTCAACCGCAACGTAACGCTCGAGTTCGGCAACCTGATTCGCCAAACCATGGCCAAAAAACCAAACAACAGACCAAAATCGGTTATCGATTTTTTAACTCAGTTTCGCATGTTGAACGTTTTCAAACGCCCGCCGAAACCACCAGAAAAAACAGAGAAAGCGGATAACTAATGGCTACCGCGGATCACAGGCTCTCGTTCGAGCGGCCCATTGTCGAGTTGGAAGAACGCCTCGCCAAGCTGGAACGACTTGCCAACCAGAGCCCCGAAACTCGCACCGAACTGCAACGGCTGCGTCGCGAATTGACGGACCGAATGAAGCGTATCTACGCCAACCTCAAACCGTGGGAAACGGTCGAGGTCGCCCGCCACCAGAACAGACCCAAAACGGCCGACTATCTGGGCTTGGTGTTCGACGAGTTCGTCGAGCTGCACGGCGACAAGTTCTTCGGCGACGACAAAGCCGTTTCCACCGGCTGGGCAAAACTCGACAACTTCAAAGTCATGGTCATCGGGCACGAAAAAGGCAGCAACATCAAACAGCGAAACGCCTGCAACTTCGGATCCGCCCACCCCGAAGGTTACCGCAAGGCCATGGGCAAAATGAAGCTGGCCGCGAAGTTCGCCATGCCCGTAATCTGTTTTATCGATACGCCCGGCGCATACCCGGGCATCGGCGCCGAAGAACGCGGCCAGGCACAGGTGATCGCCAGTTCGATGTTCGAGATGTCGCGGCTGCGAACGCCCATCATTTGCGTGGTTATCGGCGAAGGCGGGTCGGGCGGCGCACTGGGGATCGGCGTGGGCGACCGCGTGGCCATGCTCGAACACGCCTACTACTCGGTTATCAGCCCCGAGGGCTGCGCCGGCATCCTTTGGAAAAGCCACACCTTCAAGGAGCAGGCGGCCGAGGCCCTGAAAATGACCTCCAAGGATCTGCCTGGGCTGGGCGTGGTCGACGACGTGATCGAGGAGCCGCTGGGCGGTGCCCATCGCAACCCCCACATGATGGCCAACCGCCTGAAAATCTACCTCCGCACCCAGCTCCGCGAATTGACCAAAATTCCGCTGGGTGAACTGGTCGAATCCCGCTACCAAAAATTCCGCCGCCAAGGCCGCTTCCTGGAGACCGCCGAAGAAAACGTCACCCCATCCATCAGCGGGACATCCCCCAACGAGCCGCATCTCGGCGGGCCGAAAAGTGCAGGCAAGATGCCTGCACCACAATCTTTTAAGCATGACAAAGCACTAGCAGCCCCAGGAGAAATCTGATTTAAGTGTATTTTCGGTAACACTTCAGCCGATTGGCGGCAGCGTTCATTTGTAGCCGGATTCGCAAGAATTCGGGCCATTTGGCGTGAAACTGGGCAACGTCCGAATTCTTGCGAATCCGGCTACCACTTGGCTGAAGTGTTACTATTTCCGATAATTTCGCGGGAGTAACTCAGTGGTAGAGTGCTAGCTTCCCAAGCTGGACGTCGCGGGTCCGAATCCCGTCTCCCGCTCTCGTTTGCCGCCTGAAGGCGGTACTGCAAACGGAGCCCAAACCCGAAATTCGCGCTTATTTGGGTCCCAATTCGCGCTTATTTGGGCCCCTACGCAACGTCCGATAATGTTTCTTATGTTCGGTCGTTATGTCCAAAACCCGCTGGTTATACGGGCTTTATCATCCGGCGAAACAACTGCCCCGCGTCTCCACCGCGACCGTAAAGCCGCCCAGCCGGCTCGCGGCCCGATTCGCGAGCTCCCGGAAAATCGCCGCCAATTTCCGCCCCACGGACAAAGAAATTTTCAGCGGATTCATTCCTCCAAAAAACGCCGTCAAAACGAAATTCATGCGACCGAACGAATTTCAAATCGGGGGAGACCCGCCTCGCCACCGCCCCTGCCCCTGCCCCTGCCCCAGACACGCTCCTGCCCCAAACGGCGGGCAAAATCCAAAAATAACCAACTTCGGCATCCTAACGGATTTAACGATAATTCCGGTTCATCCGGAATTCGCATGCGCGTAAGCCCACACAAGGAAGCACGCGAATTCCGTTTTGCCCGGTCGCTTGCGCTATTTACCATCACTGTCAAAATGTTCCTTAATGGCCTCGCGCAGTTCCGAGGCCTTTTGGCCAAGGCTCCGCTGAGCTTCGTCCAGCTTGTCGGTGGTTTGGCTGCCCAATTCGTCCAGTTTGTCATCCAGCTTGTCATCGACCCGCGACTCTAACTCGCCGGACCGCTTATCATCGCCGGCCGGTTCATCGGGATCCAAGCGCCGGTCCAACTCTTCGATATACTTGCCCAAAACGTCGGTTACCTCCTCGGGCAAGATTGGCGTGGCGTTTTTGATCAAAACCGCAATGGCTCGCCCGCTGAAACTTCCCAACACCGTCTGCCTGAGATTCTCGGACAGGGTGACCGCGAAGAAGGTAATCACCACGCAAAACAAAATGCCCTTGGCCAGCCCGAAAAGGGCTCCCATCTGACGATCGAACTCCTTAAGCTTCACACGGTCGATAATACCGGCGACGAACCGGAAAACGACCCAAATTATAAACGAGGTGAGCAGATACAACACGAACATGGCAATGAAGCGGTTCCACGGCTCGCGATCGCTGATCAACGGGGCCAGCGAGCCGCTGAAGCGGATAGCGACAATGCCGCTGAGGACAATTGCCGCCAGCGAGGTTATCTGCCAGGCCATGCCTTTCCATGCCCCAAAGACCGTGGCGGCAATGAGCACGGCCAACATTACGGCGTCGTAAATATCAACGGCGGCGACAAGTGTATTACTGTCCATCGGTGTTTTGGATTCCTTTGGCGAATTGGGCACGGGATAATTGGGGACGGGCTGACGCCGAACACACCGGAAGTATACCGACAAGGCAAGACATGACGAAGACGGGTTTTAGCAGGAGAGGACAGAAGACAGAGGACAGGGGACAGAGGGACAGAGGGACAGGGGGAACGCCATCGCTTTCCATATTGCCCCGGCCTCCCATTTTACCAAGCAAGCCGCTCGCGGCTTCGCTATCGCACACTAACCCGAAATCAGCAAAATATCAGTGTCATTCGGCTCATAGCTCATAGCTCAAGACTCAAAGCAAGAAGAACTGATCTTGGCCAAAACTCGTTTCTCGGTTACAAGTTCATCCCGTGGTTTCTCGCACCCAGCTAACATTTACCCTTCTTTTGCATTGAACAATTACATCGAACAATGGCCGGATTCAAAACACACGTAACGATAAGCTCCCTGACAGGCATTGGCTATGGAGCCGGCGCCTTCCTCTTGTTCGACGTCCCGGCGCCGACGTGCCTATTGGCCGGCGGGCTATGCGGAGTAGCGGGGATGCTGCCGGACATCGACAGCGATTCGGGTCGTCCAGTGCGGGAGAGCATGGCATTCGCCGCGGCCATTGTACCGATGATGCTGGTCGATCGGTTGCGGATGTTTGACTTATCGACCGAGATGATCGTTTTGCTGGGCGCCATTTTGTACCTGCTCATCCGCTTCGGCGGGGCCACGCTGTTGCGGAAGTTCACCGTCCACCGCGGCATGTTCCACAGCATACCGGCGGCGGTGATCGCCGCCGAAGTGGCGTTCCTGCTGGCCTCCGGCGATAACATGAACCTCCGTATCTACAAGGCGGGCGGCGTGTTTGTCGGCTACATGTCGCACCTTATCCTAGACGAAATCTATAGCGTAAAACTATCGGTGCGGGGCGTGCGAATAAAAAGTTCGCTGGGATCCGCCGTAAAGCTGTTCGGCCGCGGCTGGATACCCAACATTTCAGCCTACGCCAAACTGGCGCTGCTGACGATGCTTGTCGTCCAAGAGCCCAACTGGATGCAAGACTACCAACAGCAGCAACGTTCCATCCACGAAGAGACGATCACCGCCGAAGTGCTAGAACAAAAAGGACTGGTAGCGGTTTCCAAGGAAAGTCAAGGCGCCGACGACGCCTACGAGTTCGAAACCGACAAGACCGCCGAAAAAGCAAAACACGAAATCAGCTCGCTTCTGAAAAAGTGGCGCTGATCCGCTATGGTAGCCGGATTCGCAAGAATTCGGAGGCTGCCCAGTTTTACGCCACATGGCCCGAATTCTTGTGAATCCGGCTACAGATGGATGCCGACGCCAAGCGGCTTAGCGCCGCGGTCGGGATAAATCCTCGCTGTCCAGCAGTATTGTTACCGGCCCGTCGTTCACCAACTCGACGTGCATGTGTTCTTGAAATTGCCCTGTGGCAACGCCCACGCCGCGGGCAGCGACCGCCTCGGTGAAAACTTGGTAAAGCCGCTGGGCTTCTTCGGGCGGCGCGGCTCCGACAAAACTGGGGCGACGGCCCTTGCGGCAATCGGCCATCAGCGTGAATTGGCTGACGACAAGCATCCGCCCGCCGATTTCCGAGACATCAAGATTCATCTTGCCCTGCTCGTCCTCGAAAATACGCAAAGCGGCAATCTTATCGGCCAGCTTGCGGGCGTCATCTTCCGTATCGCCCTGGGCGACCCCCAACAGCACGAGAAGTCCTTTGTCAATCGCTCCGCAAACCCGGCCGTCGACCGTTACCCGCGCGCTGCCGACTCGTTGAATACACGCTCGCATTGTTTTGCAATTCCCGGTTAACTGCCCGTTGATAATAACTGCCCGTTGATAATAACTGCCCGTTGATAATAACTGCCCGTTGATAATAACTGTCCGTTGATAACGGGTGCCACTGGCTGCTTGCCAGCCAGTGCCGAACTGTAGACCCCCGCCACTCGTCTCGTGCCCCAAAAAACCGCCGCAAGCGGCTGGGCTAACTTCAATCTCATCGAAATTCAACCCGATCCTGAAACCTCAAACCTGAAACCTGAAACCTCAAACCTCAAACCTCAAACCTCAAACCTGAAACCTGAAACCTGAAACCTGAAACCTGAAACCTGAAACCTCATAGCTCATAGCTCATAGCTCATAGCTCATAGCTCATAGCTCAAAGCGACGGACTATTTTAGCAATATACTCACTGGTGCGATCGGCAACCGGCACTACACCGGGCCGAAAGACAAAACACTTTGGATCGAGCGGCACATTGAAGCTGACTTTCAAAAGCTGCATGGCCACGATGACACGAGATTCACCCGAGCCTTTTTCTCTCCGGCAATACTCTATTCGATAGGGGAAAAGATCATCCTTGCCCAACCAGACAACAAGGTGATCGGGAAGATATTTTGGCAGGCGCGCCAAATCCACCTCCCCCCTGCCCTGCTGTATCGCTTCCGCTTGCTCGGGCAAAAAGACCGCCAGCCTTGCCGCTTGCCATCGCCCTCGCAGCTTCCAAACCGGCATGGAATACAAAACTTCATTCTCGGCTGAAACAAACTCGAAAGATTCTTGCAGCGACCGCAACAGGCCCGGTATCCCACCCAGGGAAATTGTATCGCCCAAACCCGTGCCACCCTGCCCTGCCCCGGCAGAAACCGCCGCAAGCGGCTGGGCTAACGTGGGATCGCCACCCTGCCTTGCCCTGCCCTGCTTTTCCACGGCCTTCGCCAGCCGCTCAAGATCGATGCGGTTCAGTCGCGGTTGGCCCATCAACACGCGGTAATTCCACAGGTACCGCCCATCGCAAACCTGCAGCATACTACTCTCCGAGTCACCGGTTGATGTTTTTAACTCGAAACGCACCAGCGGATGAGGCCCGGAGCGCTCCTCGCGATAACTCCCCTTCCCCACAAGATTTTTGCCATAAAGATCAACGCAATGAGTCACCTCGGCGGAGATCGAATGGCGGCCCTCGATCATTTCAATCGACCGACGTAGCAACTCCTCGGTTTCGGTCCCACCTAGTTCGGCTGCAATACAAAACTCCGCCAACAGGACAGCGTAAACGCACATCGACAGAGAAAATCGGGGGGTATGGTTAGGTAATTTGGAGTGCATTGTGCGGGTTTTGAGGGATTTACCAAAGATTCACATTGTAACAGGCCGAACAAAAGAATCGGACATTGTACGCCAGCTCTCCCACGCGGTCCACGTCAGTACGGCGAGGAAGCAAGGGGGGAAGCCACCCGACTTACAGGGGGGACACCCATGAAATACATTTTTTCGTTACTGATCATTGTTGTTGTGGCCACGGCCGGCTGCAAAGGACCATGTAGCTCCCGATCATGTGACCCATGCGGCCCGGACCCGAGTTGCGGACTATGCGATTCGGGCCCGTGCGATTCGGGCCCGTGCGATTCGGGACTGTGCGATTCGGGACTGTGCAAAATGGGAAAAGGCCGCCTAGGCTTAGGCCTGTTTGGCAAGAAGAGTTTGCCGCCTGCCCAGATGCTAATGCACCCCGGCCCCGGCGTCGGCGGCCCCGGCCCCGGCGTAATGACCGCTGGACCGGCAATGATGGCCCCCGCTCAGCCATCGCAAGTGGCCTTTGTCGGACCCGACGGCATGGTTGTCAGATGGGACGTCAGTATGCCCGCCCAATTCGACTCGGAACCACTTGTATGTCCCGGACGATACAACTTCAATCAGGCAGCCATTTATCGCCTCAAGCTGACCAACGTTCCCAGCCGCCCGGGCGTGGAGCTTTACCCAACACTGGAAATCGGCCCGACCGTGCCTCGCACCGGTGCTTTCCTATCGCACAACGCGATTCCGGTGCAGTTCACCGAGGAGGATTTCGACCAGGTGCTCAGCGGCAATTTTGTCACCAAGGTTATCTACCTTCCCGACCCAGACTTCCAAGAGTTGGCCAGCGCCGGCATAGAAACCCTGGTCAGCACACGGCTTGATCCGGGCGTCGACCCCATCGCCGAAGCCGACAAACGTGGAGCAATCTTGGCCGTGATTCGTTTGGGCAATAAAGACCTGGAAATGCCAGGCGACGCCAACGGAAACGGCGGCGTTGTACCCGCTTCCTACGGAGTCCCGATGCAACCGGGTCCGACCGGCCAATTGGGCGCGCCGATGGGCATGCCGACGGGCAACGGCTGGGCAACGGTTCCACAGCCGTACATCTCCGGCGTGACCGGTCCGGCCTACGGAATGACAACTTGCGGCACGCCGATCGGTCTGCCTGGACCGCCCCATATTCCGCTGGGCGTGCCGGCCGGACTACGCAAGCACACGGTCAAAAACCACACACGCGTAAACATGCCCCAACCGACAAAGAAGGTCCGCATCGACGTCAAGCAGTTCCCGGGCATGAGTTACCCGAAACCGGCCAGCCGGGCCTTGATTATCGAGAGGGCTCGCCCCGGAGCCCCGGCGCCTCGCGGCCACCGACAACGGCACGAAGTTATCATGCCGGATTGTTCGGGCGCTTCCTGCCCGGTGCCATACGACGTAGTGCCGTGTGACGAAGGCACTTGTGGAATTACCGAGTAGTCCCCAAGTGGTTCATTGCGAAGCCGCAAGCGGCCGGACCACGTATAGCACACTGAAACTAAACCTTTTCCTTTCCGATCCATGTCAATGGTCAAAAAGCTCCGCAACCCAGACAGAAACCACCTCTTCTGTCTGGGGCGAGTTGCAGGCAGGGCGACATTGATAGCCTCACTTTGTTTGGGCCTGGCGGCAAGCCTGCCTGCCCAAACACCGGTTGGCTATCACTGTCCCCACGGTGTAGCGACACCGGGAGCGATTGGCAGCCAGCAACTCCAGCGGGGCGGACCATTGCCTGGATACGCTTTTCAGCCCGTGGAAATCCGGGCGCCACGCGGCGTCTCCGTTTCCACGGCGGTCGAAGGCTGCTTCGATCAACCTCAACCGGCCCCGCTTTGCGTGGGAATGCTCGTCGGCCCGGTCTACCGGTTTCGCGTGATGAACATCCCCTTTGCGCCCGGCATCGAGGTCTTCCCCACCGTCGAAATCGTCGACCGGCTCTACCCGCCGCCGGGCCAAGAGCTGCGCCACCCCATACCCGTCGAACTGACGGCCGATGAACTGCAAATGGCCGCCGACGGAAAATTCGTCACCCGCGTGATCTACGTCGAAAACCCACGCGCGGCCGTGCCCGTGGCCGACGACGAAAAACATCAAAGCTGGTTCGACGTCGGCCCCGGCAAGAGCCCACTAAAGGTTGCCCGCAACCTGGGACGCCCGGTAGCCGTCTTGCGGCTTGGCGGACGATTGCCCGACCCAGGCGCCGGCGTCGACATCGGCTTCCTTTGCGGCTGTCCGCCGCTGGTACACTTCAACCCAAACGACGCGACCACAAGCACACCCGCTCTGGAACATAGCCACAAAACACTGGCTGAGCGGCAGGAGCTACCACGATGACCGCCCAAAGCGATTCGCAACAGCACGAAATCTGGCCGCGGCGATGGCGGCTGTTCGTCGTGGCAATGGGCGTATTGATCCTATCAGCATGTCGCGGGCCCCTGCAAACGGCCGCTATCGACTCGCCCTGCCCTGCTCTACCCTGCCCTACCCTGCCCTGCCCCGCTCAGAACTGCCCCGCTCAGGCCTGTCCGGCGGACATGATGATGGCCCCGGGCATGGCGGCATTTCCCCGCAGCGGCAACTGTCGCGCTTGGGCAAACGACGAGTTTCTCGTCGACGGCGGCGACTTCGACCCACAGGTCCAAGTCCGGCCCGACTGGGAGGTTTTGGGCCTCACGCCCGAAGAAACGGTTGCCCACTTCGACACCATCGACGGGCAAACCATCGTCGAGCCGTCCAACCGCGTCTGCATCTACGCGCCACGTTTTTGCGCGGTTCGCAAGGTGGAAGGCGTGGTCCAAAACGAACAATCCGACCGCCTCGGCGACGTCAACAAGCAGGTCCGTCTGGTCCGTTGCGACGAGGTGCAAGAGCCGATAAGCTCCAAGCAGCACATCCAACCCATCCGCAACGCAAGCACCCGACCGCCGCTGGCCTTTCTTAGCAAACAGGGCGACGGCGCGGTCTCCATGGCCATTGGTCCCAAGGCCTTTCAAGACGCCTTCCAGCCGTACGAAAACATCAAGGTTATTCGCACCGGCCTGATCGATCTGGCCGAAAGCGCTTGGCTGGCACAAGGCCGCGACGCCGCCATCACCTGGTCCGACGTCCAGGCCGTGCAGATTATCCTCGACCGCAAAACGGCCCAGACCGACGTGGGCGTGCAAGACGCGCAAGTCACCTACACGGTCGACCAGCCGCCGGCCAACCCCAAGCTGCGGCTGATCAAAATCGCCTCCACCAAAACGGCCAAGCCGGGCGACACCATCGACTTCACCCTCCGCTTCGACAACGTCGGCAACCAGGTGATCGGCAACGTAACCGTGATCGACAACCTCACCACGCGGCTGGAATATGTCGCCAACACCGCCCAATGCAACCTCCCGGCCGACTTCATCGTCAAGAAAAACACCGTTGGCTCCGACATCCTCCGTTGGGAACTAAAAGACCCGCTGGCCAAAGCCGCCGGCGGCATCATCCGCTTCAAATGCCGCGTCCGGTAATCACAACGGATATTCAACACGGAGGCACGGAGACACGGAGTTTTTACGATATATTAAGGTGGCATCTCCGTGGCTCCGTGACTCCGTGTTAATTCCCCTTCTTCCCTGCCGCCAAAACATCTCGCGGCTGCACGCAATGATCCAGCACCACCATGGGGTCGTCGGTTTTTGGAATTAGATCAGGTTGCCGCGACGTTCGCTTGAGAAATTCGACCAGCAGCCCGACATAGTGGTCAACGCGATCTTTCTGCTTGGGATCGTCGGCCAGGTTGTGCATCTCGCCGGGATCGGCGGCCAGGTCGTAGAGTTTCAGCTTGTGGCCCGGCAAGGGCAACTCCGTATCGTAGCCGTCGGTGCGGCGACGCTTGCCACGGATGAAGACCAGTTTCCAGCGATCGTCGCGGACCATTACCTCGTCGTTTTGAGCATATTCGACGAATATCCGCGGGCGATGGCAATTAGTTTTGCCCGTCGCCAGAGCTGCCAGGCTGCGGCCCTGCACGTTGTCGGGCGTCGCCAAGCCGCAAAAGTCAAGCACGGTGGGCACGATGTCGATGAACTCGGTCAAGGCGTCGGTGCTGCCGCCCGTGGCGATTTTGCCGGGCAATCGCAACAGCAGCGGCGCGCGGTTGGCCTGCTCGAAGCTGCAATGCTTTTCGAACCGCCCGTGGTGGCCAAGCATGTAGCCGTGGTCGCCGATATAAACCACCAGCGTGTTGTCGGCCTGGCCCGAGCGCTGCAAGGCGTCGAGCACCAGCCCCACGTTTTTATCCATAAATTCGACCGATGTATAGTACGAGGCCGTGATCCCCTGCTTCTCGGCATCGCTCAGGTCGCGAAAGATGGCCGGGATCTGGGCGTCGTCGTCCGGCCCCACCTTGGCCACGGGAAACTTGCCCGGATCGTGCCGGTCGGCGAACTCGACCGGAAAGCGAAACGGCGAATGCGGCTCATATAAACTGATGAAGAGAAAAAACGGCCGCCGTCGATCCTGCTCGATGAACTCGGCCGCCTCGTTGGCAAAAAACGTGCCGGGCATGTCATCATCGACCGCCGCGAACGGATCGTACATGCCGTTGAGCCAAACACGGGCATGGTCGCGAAACGGCTTCCAGCGCGGCAGTACATCGATGCCCTTTGGCAACGGCTTTGCGCCGCGCTGCTTCAGCCACTTCCGATGCTGCGGATGATTGATAAGCCTGTCGTAGCCGTGCTGTAAACTGTTGTTGAAATGCGTCTTGCCGATGGCGGCCGTGTCGTATCCGGCCGCCTTGAGTATCTCGGCCAGCGTCGCTTCCTCGGCCGGCAAGGGCGTCCGCAATTGCGTAACCCCAATCGTCCGCGGATAACGGCCCGTAATAAACGATCCCCGCGAGGCCGAGCAAATCGGCGCGTTGCTATAAGCCCGATCGAACCTTATGCCGCCCTCGGCCAGACGGTCGATGTTCGGCGTCCGAACCAGCTTGTTTCCATAAGCGCCGGTGACATAAGCCGCATGGTCGTCGGCACAGATGAACAAGACATTGGGGCGTGGCTGCTCCGTCGCGCCCCGCGTCGAGGATACCGGAAAACAGGCGGCCAGTAGCAAGATGGCTGTGAGTCTTAAGATCATTTTTTCTCCTTCGCTGTTATGCTTTATACGATTAAGCTCAAACATCGTTAAAAACTTAACGATCTTTTGGAACCGTTCCATTTGGTTGCGGCTCAAGCCGCGATAGGCTCTCCGGGCAAAACGTTCGTCTCTTCAGGCCTCTTGCGCCCCCCGGTCGCCCAAAACCGCCGCAAGCGGCTGGGCTAACATTGGGGCCCCCTGCCCTGCCCCACTCAACGTTTATCTCCACCGTCGCGCGACGTCAAAACACGCTGCGGAAAGGCCCGTTCGTAATGCCCCAGACGCTTTCGCATCGTCCCGAGGGCCTCATCGTACCGAGAATCGCCCGAAAGGTTGACGACTTGGTCCGGGTCGGTCTGCAAATCGTAAAGCAACTCTTGTGGCGGATTTTGCTCATAATAATTCGCGTAAACATACCGCTCGCCCCGTACGCCGCGCCATTTCGGAAGCCGCGGGTAGTCCATGCCGTGTTCGCAAAAAAAGTCCTTTTGCCAACCTTCCGTCGGGCAACCTTCGACGATGGGCAAAAGCGAACGCCCTTGGTAACCCTCGGGCGGCTTGCAGCCCGCCAGTTGCAGGAAAGTCGGGGCCAGATCGATATTCAAAGCCATCTTGGTCGATACCCGTCCCCGTAATTTCGCGGGCAGCCGTGGGTCGAAGATTATCAGCGGCACGCGCAGCGATTGCTCGTAGTGGCTCCACTTGCCGGCAAAGCCGCGGTCACCCATATAGTAGCCGTTGTCGGCACTGTAGACGACCACCGTGTTTTCGGCCAGTCCCTGTCGCTTCAAAATCTCAAGCACGCGGGCGATGGTGTTATCGATACCCGAGATCATGCGGAAATAGGCCCGCATGTTCACCTCATACTTTTCCGGCGTATCCCATCGCCAGAAAAACCGGTCGCGGTTTATCGAATTGCGCAGAAACTCGGGCGCCGCCTCAAAATACTTTACGCCGCCCAGCCTCGGCGCCGGTATGGCGACGTCGTCGTACATGCCATCGACAGCCTTTGGCCATGGGAAATGTCCGCCCCCCGACCCCCGGTCGGTGTCGTCGGCGTGCGAGGCGTTAAAACACACCTGCAAGCAAAACGGCCGTGAAGTTTTTTGGCTACGCAAAAACTCAACCGCTGCGTCGCCGCACAACTCGGTTTCATGACGCCGGCTGCCATCGGGCATCACCGTGAAATACGGGTGTCGCCCAATCGGCTCGAAGACGTCGAACATCCGCGAGATCGATTTCTTCTCGTCCGCAACCTTGATGCCGAACTTGCCGATCATGCCCGTCCGATACCCGGCCTCGCGCAACACGGCCGGATAGCTGGCGTCCACATGCTGCTGGGAAACCGGCCCCCGGCCAAAGGTGTAGCCGTGTGTCCGCTCAGTCAATCCCGTGAAAATCGATGCCCGCGAGGCCGCGCAAATCGAAGTCGTAACAAACATATTCTCAAAACGAACACCCTCGGCGGCCAACTTGTCAATTGTCGGGGTCTTTATGATCCCATGCCCGCTACAACCTAGCGTGTCGTTACGCTGATCATCGACGAGAAAGAAGAGGATGTTTGGCCGGTCCGGTTTCGCCTCGTCGGCAACGCATTGGCCGACAATGCCGCACGCAACCGCAAACACCCAAAAAATTGCACAAAAAACCGTGCGGCCATACCCGTGTTCCATTTTGATATCCTTTTGTATTCCAAGCGCAAGTGAAATTTTGACCCCTCACATTTTAACCGGCCGCTATACCGACGTCAATTAGTATAAGTTCTGGGCTATTAGTTCGACTGTTTGAGTTCTGGCGATTTATTGTTTGTAGTACCGGCTTTAGCCGGAATATGTGGCGCCTCGGCGTGCCCCGCTAAGGCACTTGCCACCTAAAGGTGGTACTGCAAATAGAACTCAAACATTGGCAGCATGTCAGGCGAAGCCGCGAGCGGCGATAACTCGGCAAGCTATCGGGGCTACACACTGCCAGAAGGACGCCTATAATACATACAGCTTTTTACCAGTACCGGGGCCTGCCCCGCCCTACCCCGCTCCGCACAATTCGGCAAATTCCCAAACCCAAACCCAAAAGCGCGAGCCGTCTGAACCATGTCGCACTCGACCTATACGTCCGAAGATTTTGGCCGCGCGCCGCTGATGTTCTACTACGAAGTGACGCTGGCCTGCGACCTTGTCTGCAAACACTGCCGGGCGTCGGCCCAAGCGGCGGCCGCCGCGGACGAACTGTCCACCGAACAGTCAAAGGCCTTGATCGACCAGATCGCCACGTTCTCGCGCCGACCCATGCTGGTCATGACCGGCGGCGACCCGCTAAAACGGGCTGATCTTTTCGAGCTGATCGAGTATGCCATCGACGCCGGGCTGCAAGTCGCGCTAACACCCTCGGCCACGCCGCTGGCAACCGCCGACGCCTTCGCCCGCGCTCGCGACGCTGGCGTCCGACGCCTGGGCATCAGTCTCGACGGCCCCGACGCCGCCACGCACGACGCCTTCCGCGGTTGGGAAGGCAGTTTTGAGCGAACGCTCGGCATGCTTGACGATGCCCGGCGCCTCGACATGGCCGTGCAGGTCAACACCACCGTCACGCGCAGCAACGTCGAGCGGCTCGACGCCATCGCCGAACTGTTGGCCCGGCGCGGGATCGCAATGTGGGCGGCCTTTTTCCTCGTGCCCGTGGGACGCGGCATCGAAGAGCAACGCATCACCCCGCCGGAATACGAAACGGCTTTCGCGCGGCTCTGGCACCACGCTCAAACCAAACCGTTCGGCGTCAAAACCACCGAGGCGCCCCACTACCGCCGCTACGTCCTCCAACACGGCGGCGATCCCCTTGCCGGCCCACCCCTTGACGCAAAACCGTCCGACAAAGAAGACGCAACCGACCAAATCAACCACCGCGGCCATCGTGCCCCACTGGGCATCACCGACGGCCGAGGCATAATGTTCGTCAGCCACAACGGCGAGATCTTCCCCGCTGGTTTCCTGCCGCTGGGTTGCGGACGCTTCCCCAACGACTCGGTGGTCGACGCCTACCAAAACCACCCCACCTTCCGCGCCCTGCAAAACCCCGACCTGCTAAAAGGCCGTTGCGGCGCGTGCGAATACCGTTACGTCTGCGGCGGCAGCCGTGCCCGAGCCTACGCCCTCACCGGCGACGAACTGGAAACCGAGCCCGATTGCGTTTACGTGCCGCGAGGGGGCACATTAGATTAGCCACGGATGAAAACGGTAATTGTTTTACCGATTATCGCGACGAACAGCGGCAAAGCTCAGCACCCTTCAAGTTTCGCTTCCACTTTTTCTTCGCTACGCTCCTTGTTTTCCTTGCTCTTGTCGGTGGAGAGAACCTGACGGAGCAAGGCGGAGCAATCGTCGAATGTGGTATCGCTGGGCGGGCCGGAGGCGTATTGGAAGACGGCGTTTTGGATACGCGTGGGAAGCGACAGCAGGGTCGAAGAGACGGTACCGAAGTCGCCGCCGGTCTGTACGATCCCGTGGCGGCCGTTTCTATCGGGCTTTCGGGCAAAGGCCCGGCTGGCAACGGCCAAGAAGGCGACTGCCGAGTCGATCTTTTGCAGGGTGAGCTGGCGGCGGACGAACTCCTGCCGTTCGTCGTTGCGGTCGTCGATGTTTCCATTGGTCATGATGTGTAGGCCGGACGTCAACTCGATGGCCTCCACATGGTTTCCGCCGTAGACCACATAGCCGAAGTCGGCGTCGGCACAGATATAGTTTGCCCCGGCATACGCACCGCTGCGAAGTTCGGCGGCGGCAAAGTCGGTTGCGTCCTGGGCATTGGTTTGCCCTAGCAGTTCGCGGCACAAAGCACCCCTCGACCGCGGCTCGAGTGGCGGGTTTGTCTTGGGGCGGTTTGCCACGGCGACAAAAAGACCATGTTGATTAACGCCAAACCACGTACCGCCGGCCTTCCGATCGATCCCACAGATGGCCCTCGGCCTTCCCGACTGAATTTTCGGCCCTTGCGTTGGTCGATCGAAATACTCTTCCCGATTATGAGCAACCAAAATAGGTGTATTGGGGACCGCCCGATATAGAATGGCCAGTACGCACATGTTTGTGAAGTGTTCCATTAGATAAAAAAACAAATAACGAGTTCTTTAGTGTAGCGGTTAAGAACCCGCTATCACACCCCCCCGATGGGTTAATTTGCAGCGATATTCGCCCGACATTTTGCCGAATTCGTGAAAATACGTGTTTTGACAATCCACGTGCTCGAATATGCCGCTTGAACCATGGAAATTATCCGCTCGGGCTTGAGAACATGACCAGAAACCCTTACGCTTCGGGATCCAAGCCCACATGACCGACATATTTCTAACCATATGACCGACGTATATAAGCCCGAAAGGGATAATCTTTCCAAAACATCACAATCCCGGCTGGGAAGCCTTATGGGAGTTCGCATCATTGGCGTCGGAGCCCATGTTCCCGAGCAGGTGGTTAAAAACGAAGACCTGGCCGCTTTTGGATACGACTCTGATTGGATTGTTCAGCGAACCGGAATCCAGCAGCGGCGGCACGCGCCGGAGGGAATTGCCACCAGCGACATGGCGGTTGAGGCCGCCCGGCGTTGCATCGAAGACGCCCGCGTCGATCCGGCCGACATCGATTTGTTGCTATTGGGAACTTTTACCGCCGACTCGCCGTTGCCGGCCGCTGCCTGTCTTGTGCAAGAAAAGCTCGCGATTAAGGCACCGGCCCTGGACCTCAACGCCGCCTGTTCGAGTTTCGTATTTGCCTTGCTAACCGGCATGCAGTATATCGCCACCGGGTGCAGCCAACTGGTTTTGGTGATCGGCGCCGACTGCAATTCCCGTGTTGTCGATCCGGCGGACAAGAAAACATATCCGCTTTTCGGCGACGGAGCCGGAGCCGTGCTGCTTGCGCCGGGCAGCCCGAAACAGGGCCTGGTTTCCTATGCCATCGGCGCCGACGGCAGCGGGGCCGAGTTACTCTGGCGTCAAATGGGTGGCTCGCAAATGCCGTTTACGCAAGAGGGCGCCGACGAGGGAGCCTATTTTATGCGAATGGATGGGCGTCCCATATTCAAATGGGCCGTGCGGATTGTCGGCGATACGATGGCCGAAGTTTTGCAGGACGCCAACAAGTCGATCGCCGACGTCGATCTGTTTATTTTTCACCAGGCGAACTTGCGGATAATAAACTCGGTCGTAAAGACCTTGGGCGCGGACAAAACAAAGGTCGCCAACAACCTCGACAAATACGGCAATACTTCGGCGGCCAGCATCCCGCTGGTTCTCGACGAAGTCTATCGCCAAGGGCGGATAAAGCCCGGAGACCTGTTGTTGCTCAGCGGTTTTGGCGCCGGCTTGACTTGGGGAACGGCTTTATTGCAATGGTGAAATTCTCTCGGGTATTGTATGATTGACGTGCGGTTACCACCAATCGGTCTTGAAACTATTGAATGATATATCGAGAATATCATGCCCCCCATCCAGTATAAACCGCCGGAAACGCCGGATGAAGAACCCCGTCGGCCCGATCGGCCCTGGGACGAGAAGTTCGGCGATGCCTTTCGCGGGCTCTGGCAGGGCATTCGCGGCGAGAGCAGTTTCTTCGCCCACTTTTTCATCACCGCAGTAGTCATCCTCACGGCAATCGCCCTGGATGTCAACTTGCTCGAATGGTGTCTGCTGATCATTTGCATCACCATCGTGCTGGTGGCTGAAATGATAAACACCGCTCTGGAATCCATGGCCCGGGCAATTACCGACGAGCCCAACCCACACGTCGGCGGCGCGCTTGATATCGGCAGCGCCGCCGTGTTTCTGGCCGCCATCGGGGCCGCCGTGGTGGGTACGGTTGTCCTGCTCAACGCGCTGGCCAGACTGCTTGGCTGGTTTTAAGTAATTGCCGCAACTGCCGTAGATATTGCCTGAAAGTCCGTGCCGAACGGCTCGCTTTGCCGACATTGAAGGCGACGTCGAGCGTAACTCCGTGCGCCAGCCACCACCCGCGCCCACGTTGCGACGCCATTATGTCCAAAACACTGTGTGCCGGGCAAAGTTCGGGCGGCAAACGCGACACCAGCCATTGCGGCAGCCGCCCATCGAAACCGTATCGCGGCCAGGAATAATACCCATTTTCGTCGCCACGGCGCCCCGCTCGGGTTTCAATTCGCTCGATGCCCAACATTCTCGCGGTATGCAATTGTCGGGCGAAGATTGCCAGCCCCAGGCCCCGTCCCCGCATCGACGGGCGATGGATATGCAGGGCTTCGATGGTAAGAACCAGGCCGCCCGCCGTCCGAAACACCCGCGATACGCCTCGATAGACCCGGTGTTGCGGATCGCTGATCTCGATGGTCAAATTTCCTTGACAGACCCCGACTTCGACCTCCGCTCCATGGGGCGCGCCGGCCAGCCCGGCAAAGTGTCGGCTGCTGACCGCCGGGCCGAACAGTTTGCCGGCCGCGCATCGCACCTTAGCCCGTTCGCCGACACAGAATTGGATATTTTCCCGACGCACATCGCGCCGCCAATCGCCCAAACCCAAGCTGGGCAAGGCCGCTTCCAGGAGGCTCATTTGTAACTCCATTCATGTTGCCGTGTCATAGGCCCCGGAAATTAACGGCATGGAGTTTAACAAGCGGCTATGACAACAGCCTGTCAGGCCGGGCGAGACTATTTACCCTGGCGTACGTCAGGCTTTCTAGCCTGACATGGGGCATTTTGGGTAGATGCGGCACAATCCGGATCAGCCTGGAAAGGCTGACGTACATTCATTGGCCTTACTCGCCATCGACGCGGCCGCGGGCCTCGTCGGCCCAAGGGCTGTTGGGCGCCAGGCGCAAAAACGTTTTCCAGTGATGTCGGGCTTTTTTTTGCCGGCCCAACTCGTCCAGCGCGCGGGCCAGGTGATAGTGGACGTCGGCATAGTCGCCGTGGAAGGCCAAAGCGCCTTGAAAGGCGGCCACCGCAAGTTCCAGCTCTCCCGTCTCGGCCAAAACGCACCCTAGGTTCGCGCGGGCTTCGACGTAGTCCTCGTCGAGTTCGATGGCCATATAATAGCGCTCCCGCGCGGCCGACATATCGTCCAAGCGGAAGAAGAGTTCCGCCATCTGGAAACAGACCTCGGCCGACGGACCCGTGGCGGCCGACGCCGCGCGATAGGCGTCGATGGACGCCTCGAGATCGCCCGATTCTTCCAACTCGGCGGCCATGGACAGCAAATCGTACGGCGAACGGGCAAGACGCGACAGCTCGCCGGCGGACGCTTCGTCGGCCACGCCGGCGGCGGCCTCCAGCGGCAGCGTGCCCTCTTGTGGTAGCGTGTCGGCCGGACGGGTTTTGGCCACGGGTGCCTCGAAGTCGAACCGCAACTGGCCGCCCGGTTCTATCAGTCCCTCGCCCTGGCGAAGCAGAATCTGCTTGCCCTCGACAATCACGGAAAGTTGGGCCAAGGGGCGTTTTATGTCGGGCAGATATCGGGCCAGGGCATCGAGCTTCTTTTCGATCGAGGCCGGCGAAGCCCCGGCCGCCAAAAGCTCGGCCAGACGCCGCGCCGCGGCTACCTCCTGGAAATCAAAGTACGGCAAGCGGCGCACCTCGCGTTCCGGAACGATCAGACCACGGCGATGCCAGCGGCGAATTACCGCCAGCGGAACGCCCAGCAGCTCGGCCAACATGGCCGGCGTGTAAAGACGATGGATACCCGATTCGATCTCCAAAAGATTCAGCCGCCGCCAAAGCTCGGTTTCACGGATCACCTCGATATTGTCGTCAAGATTGCCGCCGCTATTTTCGCCAAGAAGCTCGTCGAGCGCCGCGTCCTCGACCAATGGCAGGCCCTCCTCGCCCACCACCACGATGTCTACCTTGGGACCAGGCCTTTCGGCAACCGTGGCGCCGTGTTCCCGTGCCAGCCGCGCGGCATCACGCCTCGACATGCTCGCCAGGCGGCCGACGAAGCAAACGCGTTTGTCAGAAAGAGCGGTGGAGGACATTTTGTTAATGAGCGACTAAACTACTACCGGCTGAAGCCGGTAGGTTCGGATGTTTCGTGAGATTCGGACTGAAGTCCTCAACTCACGATTTAATAACTTGACAATTCACCACGAAATATCGAAAGTACGAAAACTCGAAACAAATGCCTTTCGCTGTCTCTTTCGACATTTCGTACTTTCGGCCTTTCGTGGTTCTTTTGTTTTCGTTTTGATTGTTCAAACGTTTCAAATGACAAAAAAATCGTTATTGGTAGTGCTGTTTATTCGTGGCGAATATTGAAACGGCTAAGCGAAGAACCTAAAGGTTTCGCCTGAAGGCGAGGGTTTCAAACCCATCGTAAGGACAATGAAGAACCCTATTCGGCAACCGGCGGCGTCCCTTGCTGTTGCTCGGCAGAATCCTGTGCAACCGGCGACGTCTGTTGCTGTTGCTCGGCAGAATCCTGTGCAACCGGCGACGTCTGTTGCTGTTGCTCGGCAGAATCCTGTGCAACCGGTGGCGTCTGTTGCTGTTGCTCGGCAGAATCCTGGGTAACCGGTGGCGTCTGTTGCTGTTGCTCGGCAGAATCCTGGGTAACCGGTGGCGTCTGTTGTTGCAACTCCTGGTCCTGCTTTTTGTTATCTACATCAGAGGTCTCGGCCGATGCCTTTTCAGGCGTAGCCTTTTCAGGCGTAGCCTTTTCAGGCGTAGCCTTTTCAGACGGGGCCTTTTCAGGCGTAGCCTTTTCAGGCGGAGCATTTCGAGACTCATCCGTTTTGCGCGGCGGCTTTCGGTTCTTTTTCTTTCTTGAGTCCTGTCGGCGTTCCTTTGGTTTTTCACTTTCGGAAGCAACATTAAAGAACTGGGCCAAGTCGCCGAAAGTGCGCATTACTTCCTTGCCGGACTTCATCTCATCGGTGATGGGCACGAACGGTTTTGGCTTTTCCTTGGGCCGGTACTGCGACCGGGCGGTTCGCGCGTCTCCACGTCCTTTACCTCGCGGCGGACCCTTCGAGCGGCCCCGCTCGGCGTCGTTGCGGCGGCCCGCTTGGCGCCGCGACCCTCCACCCCTTTCGCCACCCCTTTCGCCACCCCTTGCTCCGCCCCTTGTCCCGTCCTTGGCTCCGTCCTTGGCTCCGTCCTTGGCTCCGTCCTTGGCTCCGGCGAGTTCACCTTCGGCGCCCCGAGGCTTTTTCTCGCCACGGCTCGAATCGGCCGACTTGGAACCGGGTTTGATCATCGTAAGCGACACGCGGCGGCGGTCCTTGTCGACGCCCACCACCCAAACCTTAACAATATCGCCCACCGCCACAACTTCGTGTGGGTCGCGGATGAACTTATCGGCCAATTGGCTGACGTGTACCAGCCCGCTGTCGTGCATGCCGATATCCACAAAAGCGCCGAAATCGACCACGTTCAAGATCGTGCCGGTCAGTTCCATGCCTTCGCCAAGATCTTCCAGCTTGAGAACGCCCTGCTTGAACACCGGCGTGGGAAGATCCTCGCGGGGGTCGCGGCCCGGCCGGGCAATCTGGGCCAAGATATCTTTCAAGAGCAGTTCGCCCACCGCAAGCTGTTCGGTCGCCTCGGCAATATCGACGCCGACAATACGCTCGGCCAACACTTTAGACTGGTCTCCGCCGCCGACATCTTCGAGCCGGCAGTCGATCCGCGCCAATACGCGGTCGGCCACCTGATAGCTTTCCGGGTGGATCCAGGTCGAATCGAGCGGCTGATCACCGCCGGATATTTTCAAAAAACCGGCCGCCTGCACAAAAGTGGCCTCGCCGAAACCGGGCACCTCCATCAACTGCCGGCGGTTGCGAAAGGGGCCGTTTTGCCGCCGGTATTCGTAAACCCGACGGGCCGTCAGTTGGTTCAAGCCCGAAACATAACGCAACAAGGCCGGACTGGCCGTGTTTACGTCCACGCCCACATAGTTCACGCACGACTCGACGACATCGTCGAGCGAAACCCGCAGGTGTTTTGCCTTTACATCATGCTGGTACATGCCGACGCCGATACTGGCCGGATCGATTTTAACCAACTCGCTCAAGGGATCCTGGAGCCGGCGGCCGATGGAAATCGCGCCGCGCACGGTGGCGTCGTAGTTGGGAAACTCTTCGCGGCCCAACTGGCTGGTCGAATACACGCTGGCCCCCGCCTCGTTGACTATCACATAGGCCACGCCCCGCTCGGCCAACTCTTCTTCGATCAACTTGGCGAAAAGATCTTCCGTCTCGCGGCAGGCGGTACCGTTGCCAATGGCCACGACCGTCAGCTTGAAACGGTCGACCATATCCGTCACCGTCCGCCTGGCCTCTTGGCGTCGCTGCGCGCGGCCGACCAGATAAATCACCGATTGCTCGAGAATGTTGCCGAACTGGTCCAAGGCAACCAGCTTGCAGCCGCTTTTGAAACCGGGGTCGACGGCCAAAACGCGACGTTCCCGAATCGGCGGCTGTAAGAGCAGATTACGAAGATTTTTGGCAAACACGCTCACCGCGTGCAGCTCGGCCCGGTCGGTCAACTCGCGACGCAACTCCCGCTCCAGGCTCGGTACGATCAGCCGCGCTAACGAATCTCGCGCGCAACCACGCAAAAAGTCGGCATGGCTATGTTCGGCCGCAACGAGCATCTCTTCGGCGGTCTTGCCAATGGCCGCCATGTCGCACTCGATCTTGACGCGGAGGACCTTTGCCCGCTCGCCGCGGTTGATGGCCAATATGCGGTGCGGCGGAATCTTGCGAAGCTCTTCGCTGTAGTCGAAATAATCCCGAAAAGCCTTGATCTTCTTTTCCTGGGCCTGCTTCTTCCTTTGTTGTGACTTCGTTAACTTCTTGACCCGTGGGGCCTTTTGTTTTTTGGCGACGTCTTTCTTCTCGACCCCCTGTACGGCTTCTTGCGACTTGGCGACGTCCTTCTTTTCGGCCCCCTGTACGGCTTCTTGCGACTTGGCGACGTCTTTCTTCTCGACCGCTTTGGGGTCAGCTACCTCGGCCTCTTGGACCGAAACAGCCGGCAATTGTGTTTCTTCACCAGCGGTTGCTTCGGCCGGAGCTTCTTCGACCGATATTGTTTCAACCGGGGTTTCTTCAACCGGTTTGCTCTCGGATTGCTCGGCCGAGGTTTCTTCCGCTTCAGCCGGCTTTATCTCGACGGGCTTTTCCTCCGTCCGCGTTGCTTCCTCCGGCCTGGGTACTTCTGTATCTTGCTCCGCCGGTTTTGCTTCCTCGGGCCTGGGTGCTTCTGTTTTTTGCTCCGCCGGTTTTGCTTCCTCGGGCCTGGGTGCTTCTGTTTTTTGCTCCGCCGGTTTGGGTTCCTTCACTATTTCCTGACTGATCAGCTTTCCCGTCCGCTGGAGGATCTCGCGGAGCTTCTGACGCAGTTCGGCCCGTTCGCTGAACTGCTCGGCCAGGATATGGCCGGCGCCGAGAAGCGCTTCGGCCGGCGTGAGTACGCTTCGGTCGATATTGACAAAGTCGGCGGCGCGGGCGTCCAGGTCGGCGGCCGCGGCGCTGTCGTCGAGTATCTCTTGGGCAAGTTGCTCCAAACCACGCGAACGAGCCAGAGTGGCCAACGTTTGCTTTTTGGGCCGATAGGGAAGGTACAGATCTTCCAGCCGTTTCGTCGTGCCGGCCGATTGGATCAGCTGCGAGAGTTCTTCGCTCAGCTTGCCCTGGGCCTCGATGGAGCGGAGGATGGTTTGTTTCCGCTCGGCCAGCAGCCGCATTTTGGCAAGCCGATCCTGAACATGACGGATCTGCTCTTCGTCAAGGCCGCCGGTCTGGTCCTTCCGGTAGCGGGTTATGAAGGGTACCGTGTTCCCCTCGTCCAGTAATTCGACAACGGCT
>Ga0255396_1001_pt1 | contig 39804 bp, 28 predicted proteins | sample ANMaggSeSYBR01J8_FD_182120 | JGI IMG/M metagenome (GOLD analysis project Ga0255396, IMG submission 182120) | Sediment cell enrichment communities from methane seep in Santa Monica Basin, California, United Staets - ANME aggregate JGI... | ecosystem: Environmental > Aquatic > Marine > Cold seeps >... | reverse complement strand
ATGATGCTCTATAACAGCGGCTCCAGCGACCGTTCGGTGGTTCCCTTCGGGATATTCATGAAGGAGTTGAAAAATGATCCCCCCAACATCACCGAAGTCAACATGCAAGGCGAGAAGATTTCCGGCAAATTCCGCGAACCGCCCGAAAACCCCAAGGAAGAAAAGGGCGATGACGGAAAGCTTCCCAAGTTCAAAGAGAAATTCGTTACCGTTGTTCCGTACATTGCCATGCAGGACGGCAAGCTTGACCAGTTGTTATTGGAAAAACTGGGCGAAAATTATTCAGCCACCGAGCCCACCGACAGCACCATCTTCGTGTTGATGTTCTATCTGTTGGTAACCGTCGGTTTGATCGGCATTGTCTGGTTCATGTTCCGCCGCACCCGCGAGCAACTTCTCGGCGGCGGCGCCTTGGCCGGTTTCAGCAAGAGCCCCGCCAAGCGATATGAGTCGGGAGATAAGCCCATCACCTTCGATAACGTGGCCGGGCTCGAAGGCGTTAAAAACGAACTGCAAGAAATAGTCGAGTTTCTCAAGGATCCCGAACGCTTTCAGCGCCTGGGCGGCCGGGTGCCAAAGGGCGTGCTTTTAATGGGCCCGCCCGGAACGGGCAAAACGCTGCTGGGCCGCGCCGTGGCCGGCGAGGCGGACGTGCCCTTCTTCTCCATCAACGGGTCGGAGTTCATCCAGATGTTCGTCGGCGTCGGCGCCAGCCGCGTGCGCGATATGTTTGCCACCGCCAAAGCCGCTGCCCCGGCAATTCTCTTCATCGACGAGATCGACGCCGTGGGACGGCACCGCGGCACCGGACTGGGCGGCGGCCACGACGAACGCGAACAAACGCTCAACCAGATACTCAGCGAAATGGACGGCTTCACCCAGAACGAATCGGTTATCGTCATGGCCGCCACCAACCGGCCCGACGTGCTCGACCCGGCCCTGTTGCGCCCGGGTCGTTTCGACCGGCACATTACCGTCGACCGCCCCACCTACAAAGGCCGCCTGGCCATTCTCAAAGTCCATGCCCGCGAAGTTTCGCTGGCCGACAACGTCGATTTCGACCGCCTGGCCGCCGGCACCGTGGGGCTTACGGGAGCCGATATCCAAAACCTCGTCAACGAAGCGGCCCTTTGGGCAACCCGCGAAGGGAAAGACGCCGTCGACATGGACGATTTCGAATATGCCCGCGACAAAATCCTCATGGGCGCCAAACGCGAAGAGGTCCTCTCCGGCAAGGAAAAAACCATGACCGCCTATCACGAGGCGGGACACGCGCTGTTGGGGTGGTTCTCCAGCGGCAGCGACCGCGTTCATAAGGTAACCATCATCCCACGCGGACGGGCTCTAGGCGTCACGCAACTCTTGCCCGAGGAAGACCGCGTCAGCATAAACGAGACGGAACTGCGAACCAGGCTCTCCTTCATCATGGGCGGTCGGGCGGCCGAAAAGCTCGTCTTCAACGAGATCACCGCCGGAGGCGAAAACGATCTCAAACAGGCCACCGATCTTGCCAAGCGAATGGTCACGCATTGGGGAATGAGCGAAAAGGTCGGGCCCGTCGCCTTTCACGCCAGCGAAAGCCAACCGTTCCTGGGCAAGGAAATGATCGAACAGCGGCACTTCAGCGAACACACCTCTCGGCTAATCGACGAGGAAATCGTCCGCATCTTGCGCGAGGCCGAAAAAGAAGCCGCGGAGAAGCTCAAGCTCAACCGCGAAAAGCTCGACTCCCTGGCCGCCGCGCTGGAAAAGGACGAAACGCTCGAAGAAAAAGAGATCGAAGAACTGATAGGCCCGCCCGCGTATACCCGAAAAATTGTGGCAGATCCGCTGACGTAACAACTACATTGATTAGCGTTCCTCTTCACCGTTGAGCGTCACGATCACTCTTCGGCGACCGCCTCGGTGGCGATGCTCCCAGAGGAAGATTCCCTGCCAGGTGCCCAGGCAAAGCCGGCCGTCTCGCACGGGAACGCTCAGCGAGCTGTCCGTAAGCGAGGTTTTTACGTGTGCCGGCATATCGTCGGGGCCCTCGATCGTGTGTCGGTAGGGGAAATCATCGCTTGCCAAGGTGTCCAGAACATTTGTCAGATCGATGGGCACGTCGGGGTCGGCGTTTTCGTTGATTGTCAACGAGGCGGATGTGTGCTGTAAAAAAACGTTCATCAACCCGACCTTTATTGACTCCAGCTCCGGCACGGCCTCGACAATCGGCCCCGTCACCAAGTGACATCCTCGAGGAAAAGACGGCAACTGAATTTCTCGTTGAAACCAACTCATTCGAATGAACCTCGCTAGGCTTTGGGCTGTCGTTTTTTGCGGAGGGGGGAATTGTTGGATCTGCTGAAAAACCCCTCTATATATCGCGGTTTGTCGGAAATATCCAGGCTTTACGAACAACAAAGGCTCGATATCCGTATGGAAAAGCCATGTCCGCCGGGCGGAAAGTTTCCGCGACCTGCCCAAAGCGGCCATGTGATAATTATTACTTCACCGGATCGAGCTGCAGAGTAAGCCGGTTTCCACGAGAAAAATCTGTTTTATTACCGATATTTTGGCCCTGGATACTTGACCTGCAATGCGATAGATGGATAATGAATTACTCGTACATGCGTGTTTAACCCCACCTGCGTGGTTGGCCGTATACCCATTAGTTCCGTGCCGGAGCGACAGGCTCCTCCGGGCGGTTCTGAGTCTATCGCGTCAAACTGTCCGACGCGGAAGTCTGTGGGATTTGTTTTTTTGTCGCGGACGGAGTGGTTAACGAATGAGGAATGTTTTTGAGGCAATTTTGGAATGCGGGCACGACGAGGATTTCTATCCCGTCGCCACGGATGATTTTCAGGGAACCGAAGCACCGGCCGGTTCGCGAGCGAAGCTCGACGAACTGGCAAGACGTGTAAAGAAAGGGCAGCCCTTGTGGCATCCCGAAGATCGTGGCGACTACAGCGGTTTGACCGGAATCGTCCGCTCCCGGGGCTAAGTGCCCCGGCGGGCGGCCGCGTTCTTTTGGGGAATTTTTTACCCGCGGCCGCCGAGAGAAACGCTCTTTTGCGAGCGACGTCTTTTGATTTCAACCGGTTCCACATCGGGCTCCGGCTTGCCGTCCAACGTGCGGTTGATCGATTCGAAGGTGAAGGTGTCGGCATCGACGGGGGCGATGATATTCGTGGCCGAGGTTTTTCTGCCGTCTTGCAGAAAGCCGTGCGACCGAATCACCCATCGCCCGTCGTCATTTGTCCAAACCCCCTTCGCATAGCTGCCGTCGGAAGCAAACAGCCACGAACAAACCGACTTGGTAAGCGGGTCCCAGCCGATGCGCTGCGTGCCGGACAGGGTTTCCTCGTGCGGCAGCCGAATTACATATTTACGCAGTAAATAGTTTTTATTCCGGCTCCAGCGGCAAGAGACGTCGACCGATCGGATTTGGGGTGAATCGCCGCCGTATGTCCAACGGCCGACGAGCCATTCGAGCTCGGCCAGCTTATCGTAATTCGACGTCGCGAAAGTCATCGTCTCGCGGGCATGTTCCATCAGCCAGCGGCCGTCCTCTTTGACGAGGAGAACCGAGTACGTACACTTCGAGGGCGGGCCGGGAGGAGTAGGCTCCACTTTGGAAACGCCGTGAACAACCGCAACGTCCGGACGAATGAAGCGAATGCTTTTTCTCTTTGGTTTCAGTTTCTGACCGGAATATATCGCGAAATGATTCGCAAATTCTTTTTCAATTGCTTTCCGTCCCTTGATATGGCGTCCGGCGGCGCTGAAGAAATCGCCGTTTTTGGTGAAATGTTCGGCTACTTTTTTGGCGTCACCCTCGGCGAAGGCCTTTAGATACAACTGCCCGGCCTCTTGAATCGCTTTTTTGTCGTCGGCGCGAGGGTCTTTTTTCTCCGCCGCCAATAATGGACCGACTGCCACCAGCAGGAAGATGAACTGGGCCGTTGAAAGGTATGCGAGTCGTGTCATGAGTTTTCACTCCTTATCCTTAATGGAAGGTGATTACTGCCTTGCGAGGACCATTATTGGGATTTCCACCTCTGGGAAACGTAGCATGTGGAAACGACCTGCGTCAAGAAGTTTTTATCGCTGTTCCACCTCATTCGTGGGGGTGTGATGAAAATACTTAATAATTTAGAAATTTGTGGTGGCGGGGATTTGATTTTTTGCCGGACAAGAGGTAGTGTCAATTGGCGCATGGTATCAGTGCAAGCGTTGTTTTTTCCCGTATTGTCAATCGTTGCAAAAGCGCAGGGAGTAATTAGGAATGCACCGTTCAAATTCAACTATCGTTGGCTTGGCATTACTATTTGCAGTCGCCCTTGGTTCATCGCAAGCCGTGTTCGCGCAGTATTTACCGGGTGGCTATAACCCATATTTGAGCTGGGGTGCCTATCCGTCGATGAACTACGCCGCCGCGACTCGCACAATCTATGCCGAGAAATCAGCCGCGCAGCGCCAAAGCCTTGCCCAAGTTCAGCAGAGACACACGTCCCAAAACCAGTTCCTTATGAATCAGTCTCAAGGGCAACAAGCGTTCGCGGCCGGGAACACACGGGCGGCCTCCGAATCCTGGATGCGCGCCAACCAACCTCGCCAGACGACGGTTTACACCGCGCGGGCCCCGGCGACCTCGGCAGCACCCGCCGCCGCATTGCCCACCGAGCGTCCCCGGGTGGGGCAATCTGCTCAAACTTATGACAAAGTTGTCGATTGGCCCTCGCTCTTAAAGGGAAGCACTTTCCGCTCGCCGAGAGTCCGCATCGAGACGATTATGACCAAGGCCGAGCCGGGCGCGGCCGGGCTGAGCGAAAACGACTACCAGGAAGTCGTCATGGCGGTCAATCGCATGAAAGGCTCGCTGCAACGCATGGCCGAAGGCCTAAATGCCGCCGAGTATATCGGCGTGGTCAATTATCTCGACGAGTTGACCAAAAAGGCAAAGGCCGCCGTGAGGAGATAGATAACACTTCAAGCGCAAGGAGGGCGCATGTCTCGGCAAGACCTACGAAAACGTCTACTGCCGCGTCTGGAAATTCTCTACGGCCCACGGGCCGGCGAGTGTCTCGACAAAATCATGGCACGTATTGACGCCACCCGTGTCGATGCATTGCCCGACGAACGTGCGGCGAACGGGCTTGCGGCGAACGGGCCGATTTGGGACCAGCGCGACGTGGTCTTAATCACCTACGGCGACCAGGTGCGGTTCGACGGGCCCGAGGGCAAAAAAGGCGGCCCGCGCAGCCCGCGCAGCCCGCGCAGCCCGCTTTTGGCCTTGGAGCGTTTCCTCGCCGAGGCCGGTCTAAAGGGCTTGATCAATACCATTCACCTGCTGCCCTGCTTCCCATGGTCGTCGGACGATGGTTTTTCGGTTATCGACTATCGGCAGATCGACCCGTCGTTGGGTGATTGGGCCGATGTCGACCGGCTGGGCCGCGATTATCGCTTGATGTTCGACCTGGTGCTTAACCACATATCGCGCCGTAGCCGTTGGTTCGAAGAGTATCTGGCCGGCCGCGAGCCGTACCGCCGGTTTTTTATCGAGGTCGACCCGGCGTCCGACACTGCGACCGATCTTGCGGCCGATCTTGCGGCCGTCGTACGGCCCCGCAGCCTGCCGCTTCTCGCCGAGGTGGCGACGGCGTCCGGCCCGCGGCACGTCTGGACAACATTCAGCGACGACCAGATCGACCTGAACTACGCTGAACCGGACGTGCTGGTGGAAATGGTCGACGTTTTGCTGCTCTACCTCCGCCACGGCGCCCGCATCGTGCGGCTCGACGCCATCGCCTATCTCTGGAAACAGTTGGGCACGCCGTGTATTCATTTGCCGCAAACCCATCAGGTGGTAAAGCTGTTGCGCGACGTGGCCGAAGAGCTGTCGCCCGGCTCGATAATCCTCACCGAGACGAACGTGCCGCACAAGGAGAACGTCAGCTATTTCGGCGACTCGGACGAAGCGCAAATGGTCTACCAGTTCAGCCTGGCCCCGCTTCTGCTAGAGGCCCTTCTCGCGGGCGACGGCCGCCTGTTGATGGACTGGCTCAAGGCAATACCGCCCACGCCGCCGGCGACAACCGTGCTCAACTTCACCGCCTCGCACGACGGCATCGGCGTCCGCCCGCTGGAAGGCCTGATGCCTCCGGACCGCTTCAAAAACCTGATCGACGCGGTCCGCGTTCGCGGCGGGCAGGTTAGCACAAAACGCGGCCCCGACGGCAGCGACAGCCCATACGAGCTGAACATCAGCTACTTCTCGGCCCTGGCGGCGCCCGACGAACTGGACGAACTCCGCGGGCGGGAAATCCAAATCGCCCGATTCCTCGCCTCCCAGGCCGTAATGCTCTCGCTCGTCGGCATCCCCGCCGTCTACTTCCACAGCCTCGTCGCCACGTGTAACAACATGAAAGGCGTTGCAGAGACCGCCCGCCCACGCTCGATAAACCGCCAAAAATTCGGGCTGGGCCAACTGCGCGCCATCCTCGCCCATGAAGAAGCCCCGGCCCGCGTCCTCTCGTCCTATCGCCGCCTGCTGTCCATCCGCATCGCCCAACCGGCCTTCCACCCCGACGCCACCCAAGCGGCAATCGACCTGGGCCGCCGCGAACTGGTCACCTTCCTCCGCGAAACCAGTCCCCATTCTTTCGAACAACAAAAAATCCTCGTCATCGCCAACCTCGCCCCCGGCCCGCAAACGATAGACCTGCCCTCGGAAACCGGCTACCCGTCCGGCGCCGACCTCTTGGCCGAAGACCCGGGGAAGGGGTTGAAACACCTGACGCTAAAGCCATATCAGATAGCGTGGCTACAGGTTTACAAGTAGGGTGCGTCTCAACGCACCATGAATTGCTATCGACCGGCCTTACGCCCTGGGCCGGGACGGATGGGTTGTAGCAAGTTTTGGTCATCCCGTGGTGCGTCGAGACGCACCCTACTTGCCTATCGACTGGCCATACACCCCGGGCCGGCTTGGAGAATTATTCACCAGCCTCGGGCGGCTTGATTCCGAAATCATCGATCGTAAGCAGGCTGGACAGTTTATAGCCGGCCTTGGCAAAGGCGGCGGATCCGCCTTCCATGCGGTCGATGATCGCAATCACGCCGGTCACTTCCAGACCATAATCCTCGCAATGCTTGATCGCCTGCAACGACGATCCGCCCGTGGTGACAACGTCTTCCACGATAACGACCCTGTCGCCCGGCTTGACCGGGCCCTCGATGTGTTGGTTCGTGCCGTGACCCTTGGGCTCTTTGCGGACCATGAAACCGGCGACGGGTGTGCCGTTCACCGCCGACATGGTAACAACCGAAGCGGTGATCGGGTCGGCCCCAATCGACATTCCGCCGATCGCCTCGGGCATGTCGCGGCCGGCGATCAACTCCAAAATACCCTCGGCGATCAGCTTGGCCCCGTGCGGGTCGAGCGTGACCTGTTTTCCGTCCAGGTAGTAAGAAGCTTTCCTGCCCGAAACGAGCGTGAACTCGCCGAACTTGAGCGAACGATGTCGTACTAGAGCGAGAAGTGCTTCTCTGTCGTACACGATAAATACCTTCCTGCAAGAAGTGGCCGCCGATGTCCCTCTTGTGGTGCCCATCTTGCGGTGCATTGTGAGTAGGCTACGTGTATATGCCGCCGGATTTTTGATCCCAGCTACACATCAATAGCTCGTGTATAACACGCAACCGATCTGCTTGGAAGGGGGCATGTTGAAGAGAAGCCATGCCAAGCGCGACCTAGCGGCGAATCACAACCCGCGATCCGACCGAGAGGATGTCGTAAAGGTCGTCGACGTCGCGGGCTCGAAGCGAAATTCCGCCCTCAGTGCCCGAGCGTCCGATATCCGCCGGGTTGCCAGCGGCATGTATGCCCAGTCGTCCTCCCAAGCCGATCCATTTTTGCTTTGGCATGGTGTTCGGCGAATATCCGGCCTGGTTGACACCCGGGCTTGGCGCCGCCGCGATCTTGTCGTAAACGCGATAGGCCTTGTTGATCTCCGGCACGTTGCGGCCGACGGCCACGGGAAAGCGGCCGGCATAGCCACCGTCGGGCAGCCGTAGCGTAAGCTCGCGTTTGATCAAATCGATCTCGGCCGTGAATGGGCCGTTGACTACTTTCAGCTCGCTGCCTGGGTTGAGTCGCCCGGAAGGCGCGATACCGTTGATTTTTGCCAACAGCCGCGGCGGAACATTATACCGCCGGGCAATTTGGTCGAGCGTTTCGTTGGGCCCGACACGATGTGGCCGTTCGGTGAAGTGTTGCCTCGAATAGACGATGGTGCCGGCAAGCTGGTCGAGCAGGTGTTCGACGCGGCGGTTTTCATCCGGCGTGAATTGTGGGTCGCGGTAACGCCCACTGAGCATCCGATAGGCATCCAGCAACCGCCCGCGGTCCAACTCGCCGCGAACGATCGACATAAAGGCGGCAAAGTCCCGTGGCGAGGGCGGTCCGGTATTCGGAGCGATTTGCCGGTCGGCCGCCTTGCCGGCCGTGGCGAGGGTCGTTTGCGCGGCAAGGGGACGCCTGGGGGCGGCTTCGAGCGGGGCAATTGTTTTCGCGACTGTTTTCGCGCCGGGCGTTGTGCGAAGGCCTTGTTTCGCGGGCTGCTTGTCCGCGGGCTTGGCGAGCGCCGGCTTGGACGCATCGCCGGGGATGCTGAAGTTCATTGTCATCTTCGGAGCCGGGACAAACTTAGTGCCGCCGGCCGACGGGAATCTTGCGAAAGGGGTTTTTGCGACGGGGGCTCTCGCTTGAGTTTTTTTGCCGGGCATGATACTTGGAGATTGCACTGGCGTGCCGGGCTCGATATTCATATCCCCGTTCCAGGCAGCGGCCACCTCCAGCGGCGGTTCCTGTTTCGGTGCATGGTTCATGGCCAAATAGACCCCGTAGAGCACGGCTACCAAAACGGCCGAAACAAACAATGTCTTCAACGAATTCATGATCGTCCTCCTTGACGAATCAATGCTATCGGCGATCTACTGTAGGGTGCGTCGAGACGCACCACCGTCAAAACGTGTTACTTGGTTTTTGTATGATTTTGGAATAGCTTGATGACCAGCGACAACGAGTGTTTCGACGACTACGACGAAGACGAATCGAACGACGTCCGCCCGTGCCCCGTTTGCGGAGCGGAAATATACGAAGATTCGTTGCGTTGTCCCGTCTGCGGCAATTACATCACCTTCGCCGCCGCCGGTCCCTGGTCCGGCAAGCCCCTCTGGTGGATCGTGCTGGGCGCTTTGGGCACCGTCGCCCTCGTCGTGGCACTGGTCACCTGGACGCTATAAAAACCCATCACGGAACCAAACAAAACCAGGATGGCAAATAATAGGCAAATTCGCCGTTCGACGCCATAGCAAAGCCACCCCCAGGTAAGTTTTCCGACAAAGCCTAGCCTGACATGGGGCATTTTTGGATAAGCGGATGAATGTGGTCATCTCGCAACGCAATTTGGGTCAGCCTGGAAAGGCTGACGTACGGTACTTGCCCCTACTCTCCACCCGCCCCCGTCCTGCTTGCCACCCTATCCATTGCAGCCTATCTATACCGCCAAGGCTGGCCCCGTCCATCACTGTTGACACATGTTAAGGTGGCGGTAGAATCCAGGCTTCAAGTCCTGCCTAAAACAGGGTCTGGTCCGGTTCGGAACCTGTGTCCTTCCCAAACCGTCCTTATATGTGCCATGGAGGTGGATATTCAATGGTTGATTCGTCAAGTGTGAATGCAAAACCGGCCGAAACCGGCACGCGGCAAGAGCCCATGGTCCCGGCACCAATGATCCCAGCGCCAATGATCGAAGCCCGCGGATTGAGCAAATTCTATGGCCGCTTCGCCGCCATCGCGGACGTCTCCTTCACGGTCAGCCGGGGCGAGGTTGTCGCTTTTTTAGGACCCAACGGGGCCGGAAAAAGTACCACCATGAAGCTCTTGACCGGCTATTTGGCGCCCTCCGCGGGCGTGGCCCTGATCAACGGCCACAACATGGCCTCGGATCGCTCGGCCGGTTCCGAAGTGCTGGGCTACCTGCCCGAAAACGGACCGCTTTATCCCGACATGACCCCTCGCGGGTTGTTGAACTTTTTCGCCACGGCCCGCGGTCTGAGCCCGGCCAAAAGCCGCGAGCGAATCGCAAAGGTCGTCGAACTCTGTTCGCTCGGCAGCGTCATCGGCAAGCCGGTTGGCAAGCTGTCGCGAGGATACCGCCAGCGGTTGGGCATGGCCCATGTGCTGCTGCACGAGCCCGAGGTGTTGATCATGGACGAGCCCACCGCCGGACTCGACCCCAACCAGATCCACGAGGTCCGCGAGACGATCCGACGCCTGGGAAAGGACAAAACCATCCTCCTTTCCACCCACATACTCCAGGAAGTAGAGGCCATGGCCGACCGCCTGATTTTCATCGACGAGGGCAAACTGATCCACGACGGGCCGGCCGGCGAGTTGGGCAAAGACAAGCCGCTGGACGAGTGGTTCCGGGAGTTGACTTGTAGCGCATAACAACTGTAGGGTGCGTCTCGACGCACCACAGAGCTAAATCCATGGTGCGTCGAGACGCACCCTACACCGGTAATTATTATGAACTTAAACGTATTACGCGCGGTTTTCGTACGAAACTTTATCAGTTATTTCACCAACCCCACGGGCTACGTGTTTATCTGCCTGTTTGTGTTGCTAAGTTCGCTGGCCGCGTTTTGGCCCGAAGATTTCTTCATTGCCAACCTGGCCAATCTCGACCAGCTCAACAAATTCTTTCCGCTGATCATGCTGGTTTTCATCCCGGCGATCACGATGAGCATTTGGGCCGAAGAACGCCGCGAGGGTACCGACGAACTGCTGCTGACGATACCCAGCACCGATGGCGACATCGTTGTGGGCAAGTATCTGGCCGCCGTGGCCATCTACACCGTTTCCTTGCTGTTTTCCTTCGCGTCCAGCTATCTGGTGCTGGGAACGTTGGGCGACCCGGACTTAGGCCTGTTTGCCGCTACATACCTGGGCTACTGGCTGGTGGGCCTGGCCATGCTGGCCATCGGCATGGTGGCGTCGTTCCTCACCGCCAACCTCACCGTGGCATACGTGTTCGGGGCGTTGTTCAATCTGCCGCTGATTTTTGCCTATTATATCTACAACGCACGCTTGGACGTTTTCGATCTGGGCTGGACGCTGACCGCCAGGCCGTGGAGCGTCCAACAGCAGTTGTCCGATTTCGGACGCGGCGTGCCGACCCTTTCCGGCTTCGTCTATTTCGCGGCTATCGTGGTGGTAATGCTCTACCTGAGCATGATTCTCATCGGCCGCCGCCATTGGTCGCGTGGCGACGGCGCGTTTACGACGAGCCTGCATTATTTTGTACGAGTGGTATCATTGGCCGTCGTAATGCTCGGCATCTTTACGTTTTGCCAACGGGTCCCCCTGCACTACGACATGACCAGCGAACAATTGACCTCGCTGGCGCCGCAAACGAGGCAACTGCTCGACGACCTAAAACCCCCGCGGCCGGTGCGTATCGATGCTTTTATCAGTCCCGAGGTGCCCGAGGCGTACGTGCAAACGCGGCTCAACCTGATCAACACGCTCAAAGAAATGCAGGCCATCGGCGGCGCTAAGCTGGACGTCATGATCCACGAAACCAAGCGTTTTTCCGAAGAGGCGACGCTGGCCGACGAACGGTTCAGAATCTCCGCCAAAAAGGTGACCACCGAACAGCGAGGCGCCTTCACCGACGATTTCATCTATTTGGGCGTGGCTTTCCGCTGCGGCCTCAGCCCGGTGACCATCCCCTTCTTCGACCGCGGCACGCCCATCGAATATGAACTGATCCGCTCGATTTGCACGGTGGCCGACGAGAAGCGAAAAACCGTCGGCGTGCTTACGACCGACGCCCGGATCTACGGCCAATTCAACATGCAAACCATGTCGCCCGGCAGCAACTGGCCGATTATCGACGAGTTGGAAAAGCAATACGAAGTCGTCCGCATCGACCCCAAGGGAACAATCGACACGAAGACCATCGACACGCTGCTGGCCGTGCAGCCGTCGTCGCTGGGCCCGGCGGAAATGGAAAATTTCGTGGCGGCCGTACAGTCGGGCTTGCCCACGGCGATCTTCGAGGACCCGGCCCCGATGTTGACGCCCGTGCCGGCAACCGGCGATCCCCGCCAGGCGAACAACCGCATGGCCATGATGATGGGCCGTCAACGGCAAGGACCGCCCAAGGGTGATATCAAGAAACTCTGGAAGCTTTTGGGCGTGGATTTTCCGCCGGGCACGGTCATCTGGCAAAAATACAATCCCTACCCCAAGTTCAGCCAGTTTCCCGCGGAATTCGTTTTCGTCGACAAGGGCGCCGGCCTCGACGAACCGTTCAATGCCGAAGAGACCATCAGTTCGGGCTTGCAGCAGGTGCTTTTCCCATATCCCGGTTCGATTCGCAAGATCAATACCGTGAAAACGCTGACCATCACGCCCCTGGCCATAACGGCCGACAAGGCCACCGGAACGGCCGACTTGCAAACGATCCGCCAGCGGCAAAACATCCGCTCGGCCACCAACGATACGTATGTGCTGGCCGCGCGGATTCGCGGCATGGTTGAAACGCTTCAACCGCAAAAGAAAACCGAGGACGGCAAGACCGAGGAAGACGCCAAAGACGAAAAGGCGGTCGCGGCTTCTATCAATGACGCTGTTCCCGTCGATGTCGTCCTGGTCGCCGACGTCGACATGCTCTCGCCCGCCTTCTTCGAAATACGCGCAAAGGGCAACATGCCGGAATTGGGGATCCATTTTGAATTCGACAACGTCACCTTCGTGCTCAACGTGTTGGACGAGCTGGCCGGCAATACGGACTTCCTGGAGATTCGCAAGCGCCGCCGCATCCACCGCACCCTCACCCGCATCCAAGACAGCACCGAAGCCGCCCGCAAGGCGTCGACCCGGGCGACCGAAAATACCCGCGAGGAATTCAAGCAGGCCAGCGAGGAAGCCGAAGGGAAACTTACGGAAAAAATCCAGTCGCTTCAGAAGGACATGGCCGCAAAGCATGTGGACTTGCAGGAGATCGTCCGCCGCATAGGAATTGCACAACGTGAAGAACAAAAACACATGAACGCGAAAATCGAGCAGATGGAGCAGCGGCGCGATAAGGAAATCCTCCGCATCGATACCGAATTGAGCAACGAGATAGAAGAAGTACAAAACAGCTACCGCATGTGGGCCGTGCTGCTGCCGCCCATCCCGCCCTTGCTGTTGGCCTGCTTCGTCTTCTTCCTGCGTCGGGCCAAGGAACGCGAAGGCGTGGCACAAGCCCGCCTGCGGTAAACATCCAAAAAATACGGAAGAAGTTTCACAGAAGGTAACGAAGATAACAAAGTTATATAAGGATAGGCCAGATGAACGAAACTATTAAAACCGTCATTTTTGTCGCCGTTGCCGTGCTTGTCGTGGCCGCGGTTTGGGCAACGCGGCCCACGGTCGATACCACGGGCGGCGGAGGCGAGGTGGGCCAACCGCTGTTCCCCGACTTCACCGACCCGCTGGCCGCCACCTCCATGGAGATCGTCAAATACGACGAGCAGACCAGCGACAAAAAAACCTTCAAGGTCGCCCAGGTCGACGGTATCTGGTCGATCCCCTCGCACGACAACTATCCGGCCGACGCCAAAAACCAATTGGCCGAGGCGGCTACCAGCGTGATGGGCCTGAATATCCTGGCCTTGATCAGCGAGAACCTCGGCGACCAAGAGGAATTCGGCGTTGTCGATCCGGCCGATAAGGACCTCAAGCCGGGCTCGACCGGCGTGGGCATCCGCGTCACCATGCGCGACAAAGACGACAAGCTGCTTCTGGCCCTGGTCGTCGGCCGCCGCGACGAAGAGCAGGCGCAAAACCGCTACGTCCGCCGTGTCGGCCAGGACCAAATCTATTCGGTAAAGGTCGATACCGACAAGCTGACCACGAAGTTCGCCGACTGGATCGAGCCCGACCTCTTGAACCTCAGCCCCTGGGACATCCGCCAGATGGACATCCAGGACTATTCGGTGGACGAAGCCAATCGGTCGGTGATACAACGCGGCGAAATCTGGCTCGACTACGACGACGCGGCCGAAAAAGACAAGTGGAAGCTGACCGCCGATCGAAAATTCGTCGATGGCAAATGGGTGGCCGAGCAGTTGCCGCCCGGCATGGAGCTGAACACGAAAATGCTCGACGAAATGAAGTCCGCCTTGGACGACTTGAAAATCGTCGACGTTGCCCGAAAACCGGTCGAACTGGCCAAAAGCCTCAAGGAAAACAAGGAATTTCTCAACAGCCCCGAGTCCGTCGAGTCGCTCATGTCGCGCGGGTTCTACCTGGCCGATGTCAAGGGCAAGCCCGGCATCTACTCGAACGAGGGCGAGTTCCGCTGCCTGATGAAAGATGGCGTCGAATACATCCTCCGCTTCGGAAACATCTCCGAATCGCGACGAGCAGATATTGAAGAAGGCAAGGATGGCAAAAAGAAGGCCGGCGGCATCAACCGATACATCTTCGTCATGGCCGAGTTCAACCCCACGGCCATACTTCGGCCTCGGTTGGCGGAAAAGCCCGGAGAGGTCGAGATTTCCAAAGGCGACAAGGACGCAAAAAAGCCCGGAGAGGTTGAGATTTCCGAAGGCGACAAGGACGCAAAAAAGCCCGGAGAGGTTGAGATTTCCGAAGGCGACAAGGGCGACAAGGACGACAAGGACGAAGAAAAATCGGCCGAAAAGAAAACCGCCGACGCTAAGATAAAGGCCCAGTGGGAAAAAATCGAGACGGAAAACCAACGCAAGCTCGACGAGTACGAAGAGAAGGTCGCCGAGGCCAAGACGAAGGTCAATGAGCTAAACGCCCGATTCGCCGACTGGTACTATGTCATCCCCAACAGCGTCTATGAAAAAATTCGCCTCGGCCGCAAGGACATCATCGTCAAGAAGAAACCGGCCGAAAAGAAAGACGCCCCGACCGACGCCTTGCCCGACGACACCTTGCCCGACGGCGCCTTGCCCGACGGCGCCTTGCCCGACGACACCTTGCCCGACGTGGGCGGCATTCCTCGGCGGCATTCCTCCGGCCATGCTGGAACGGTTGAAGAAAAACCTGCCCGGTAAAGCCGCTGTTGTTAAGCCAAACTAAGCCTAGTGGGGCGGATACGATCAGGGGAACTACACCCGTTCCATCAGCCAATCGGCCACGGCGTCCATGCCCTCGTCGTGGAGCGCCGAGACCTGAAAAATTTCGGCCTCCGGCGCCAGGCATCGCATGTCGCCGACGGCCCGGTCGACGCTGAAATCGCTCTGCGCGAGCAGGTCGGTTTTGGTGATTATCAGGGCGTTGGATCGTTGGAAGATGGCGGGATACTTAGCGATCTTGTCGTCGCCCTCGCTCACGCTCAACAGCACGATCCGCAGATTCTCGCCCAGGTCGAAGCCGGCCGTGCAGACCAGGTTGCCCACGTTTTCTATCACCAACAGCCCGATCCGCTCCAGATCCAACCCGGCGGCCGCGGCGGCCACCATGGTGGCGTCGAGGTGGCAGGCGCCGTCCGTGTTGATCTGCACGACCGGCACGCCCAGCCGCTCGATCCGCTCGGCGTCGATCGAGCTGGCGATATCGCCTTCAATTACCGCCGGGGCCGTGCGCCCGTCCAGGGTGCGTAAAAGGGCCTCCAAAAAGGTCGTCTTGCCGCAGCCGGGCGAGCCCACCATGTTCACGGCATACGCCCCGGCTTTTTTGAACCGAGCCCGATTCTCCTCGGCAAGCTGGTCGTTGGCTCGCAAAATCTTCTTGGCGGCGACAATTTTCATGGCTTCTTCTTTTTCAAATACGACAATTAGGCTGACTTTCGGGAAATAAACCCCCTTCCCCTACCACTTTACCAGAGGGTAGTCTATTATGTCAACGATGACTAATCCCACAACGCTATATTCAACATGGAGTTACGGAGACACGGAGAAGAGGAACCCGTGCTTCCTTGCGTGGGCTTACGCGCATGTGAATTCCGGATGAAAAAAAAATCTTCAAAAAACCGGCTGAAAAAAAACTCGCATTCCGACCGCGCAAAGTCTGCTGGAATGCGGATCATCGGTGGAAGTTTTCGTGGCCGCAAGCTTCGCTACGGCGGCGACCAGCGGGTGCGTCCGATGAAAAATCGCGTACGGGAATCGCTTTTTAATCTGATTGGGCCGTCGATACGCGGCAAACATGCCATCGATTTGTTTGCCGGTACCGGCGCCTTGGGCCTCGAGGCCATCAGTCGAGGCGCCACCGCGGCCATACTGACCGAACAGCACTACCCCACGGCCAAGATCCTTCGCGAAAACGTGGCCACGCTCGATATAGAATCCTTGGTCGAAGCGATAACGGCCGATGTTTTCGTCTGGTTTCGCCGGGGCCCCAAACTACCCGCGGCGCCCTGGGTCGTCTTCTGCTCGCCGCCCTACGACTTCTATGTGGACCGAACCGAAGAACTGCTAAAACTGATCGCGGGACTAATCGAAGCCGCGCCGGCCGAGAGCATTTTTGCGGTCGAATCGGACACGCGTTTCGATTTCACCCTTTTGCCCCACGCCGATCAATGGGACGCGCGCACGTATCGACCGGCCGTTGTCGGCGTTTACCGGAAGCCTTGATAGCCGAGTGGTCGGTGGTGCGTCACGACACACCCTACTTCTGCTTCCAATTTTCGGGCACGTACAACATCCGTCCACAGCCGCTGCAGATCGCGGGTTTGGGGTTGTCGAGCATGAGGTTTGCGATATTGTTCAGCGGCACCAGTTTGCTGCATCCGTTGCAGTATTCGCCCTTGAGCGGGGCCAGCGTCTCTGCGCCCTTGACTTTTGAGATTCTCAAATAGAGCATTTTGAAATCGCCATCGAGTTGGTTTTCGTGTTCGCTAAGCTCGGCTTCGAGCCGCTCGATATCGGCGATAATCAGGGGTTCTTCCCGTTGCACTTTTTGCTGGGCTTTTTCGGCCTCTTCGCTGGTTTTTGCAAACAGTTTTTCAGCTTCGGCGATCTTTTCGGCCATCTCGTCGAGCCGTTCAAGCCCTTCGAGTATCTCGTCGGCCAAAACGCTGTTTGCCATTTCCGTGGCGGCGATTTGCTCCTTCAAAGCCTGGTACTCGCGGTTGCTCGTCGCCGTGTTCATCTGGGTTTTGAGCTTATTGATCTTCTCTTCCCCATCCTTCAGCCGGCCCTGCTTGGCGTCGGTGGCGACTTTCATCTTGGTCGTTTCGTCTTGAATCCGGTCGCGCTGGGCCTCCTGCTTCTTGACGTTGGCCTGGTGGGCAAGCATCAAATTGGGGCCGCGCCGGCGGCGGCCGTTGAGGTCCGTAAGTTGACGGTGAATGCGGTGGAGAATGCGAAGCGTGTCAACTGATGTGTTTGTTTGGGATGACATGAAATACTGCTATTGGGTTTATGGTTTTTTTGAAAGTGGGAAGAGCCAACAATAAAAAAAGCCGCCAGTCTTGCGACTAGCGGCTTGTGGTTTGTGGTTTGCGTCAGGCGACCCGTTCGAGGTCGCCTTGCTCAAGATCGACCCGATCGAGGAAGCCTTCAAGCTGCTGACTCCGTACGGGGTGTTGCAGCTTGGAGACGGCTTTCGACTCAATTTGCCGCACTCGCTCACGCGTGACCTTAAATATCCGGCCCACTTCTTCGAGCGTGTAGGTATAGCCATCGCCCAGCCCGTAGCGGAGACGAATAATCTCCCGCTCGCGATATGTGAGGGTTTTGAGCAGCGATTCAATTTTTTCTCGCAGCAATTCATTCGATGCGGCTTTATGCGGCCTGGGAAGGCCGTGGTCTTCTACAAATTCACCAAAGCAGCTATCTTCACTCTCGCCGACCGGTCGGTCAAGACTTACGGGATGTCGCCCGATGCTCAGGACCCGCTTGGTTTCTTCCATGCTGAAGCCGGCCGCTTCGGCTGTTTCTTCTGTTGTCGGCTCTCTGCCCAATTCTTGCAAGAGCCTTCTGGAAGTATTCTTCAAACGGCTGAGGACGTCAATCATATGTACCGGAATTCTGATTGTGCGTGCCTGATCGGCAATTGACCGGGTAATTGCCTGCCGAATCCACCATGTGGCGTATGTGGAGAACTTATACCCGCGCCGATATTCGTATTTATCGACAGCCCGCATGAGCCCCGTATTGCCCTCCTGAATAAGGTCAAGGAAGCTGAGGCCGCGATTTCGGTATTTTTTGGCGATCGAGACCACCAATCGCAGGTTACCACCCGAAAGCTGGCGTTTGACCGCCTCGTAGTCGCGGAAGCAGGCGGCCATTTTTTGGCAACGTTTCCTCAGACTGCGGGGGCTCTCTTGCGTGATAAGCATGAGGTCGCGGAACTCGCGGCGAAGATCGGCCCGCTGATCGGCCTGGTCCGGGCGTCCGGCCAGCTTGCGGATTTGTCGGCGCAGTTTGTCCATGCGCGTGGAAAGTTCTTCCATTTGCCGCATGGACACCCGCACGCGTCGCGTTCGCAGGCTGAGTTCCTCGACCAACACCAGGCACTTTCGCCGAATGTGGATGAACTTTGCGCGGGCCTTTGCCTTTTCGGCCGGCGTCGAGCGGCGGCTGATAAGCTTCTGAAACTCGCCGCGGCTTTGCTCCATCAGATGGTTGAGCGTGGGCAAGTTGTGTGGCATTCGCGCTTGGATTTGCTCCTTGGTGAGTCGTTCGGTCAAGGAGACTTTGATCGTTCTGTCGAAGGGCAGAAGACCTTGATGGACCTTGCCGAGAATGCCCACCGTGCCCGCCAACGCCAGGCGGCAACCCAGCACCGTTTGCCGAAATCGTTTACGCGTAATTTCAATTTTTTTAGCCAGCGAGATTTCTTCTTCGCGGGCGAGCAAGGGGATTTCGGCCATCTGCGTCAGATAGAGCCGAATGGGATCGTTGCTCCACTTGGTCAAATCGCTGGGATCCGCCAGCCGGACGCCCTCGTCGTTGGGAGTCGCACCGTTTACGCCGGCCCCTTTGCCGGTTTTGGTTTTGCCCTGTCCGGTGGCACCATCGAAAAACTCGGGCTGCGGCGCTTCGGCAAGAAGCTCGATGTTCATTTCGTCGAGCATCGAGAGCAGTTGGTCGATCTTTTCGGGATCGATGGCCTCGTCGGGCAGGTAATTGGTCACTTCGTCATAGGTCAGGTAGCCTTGCGATTTGCCTTTGGCCACCAAGTCGTGTAAATCCCTATCGTGGCATTCCACCTATCCACTCCTTTCGCGCTCCATGCGTCGCGTTAGGTGAAAAAGATTTGCGATCGCGGCCCGTAAATGTAATTCGGGTCCGAGCCTCGATCACCCCGTCAATGGTCCTTATCCATCCGTGGATTCGGAAATACCATGCCGGGCACGCAGTTCCCCAAGCATTTCCAGCAGCAGATCTTGTTTTTGGCTATCATCCAAGCCCTGTTTTTTAAGTGCTGCGACTTGCGCGGGGTCCTGCCTTTGATTCTCCAGCCGTTTTAAGCTCCTTATTATTTCCAGCAGCAGCGGGCCGGCGTCTTCGACGGCGGCCGTTCGCTCTGATTCATCCAGTTCGACCAGAAAGGCTTTTTGGGCCGGCTCGTCGAACTCCAACATCAAACGGTCGAACGTGGGCTCCATGCCCTCGTCCGACAAACGACAAAATGTTTCATAAAGCCGCCGGCAGGGCGCCAGCGTCACCTGTTCGGGACGGATGGCGGCACGTGCCTCGGGCAAAAGGTCGGGACGTTTTATCAGTACCTCGAGCATCTCGTATTCGGCCGCCGCCGCGCGGTGCAAGTCCGACGCGCGAAAGGCGGCCTCTTCTGGTTCATGCGAGCCGGGGCCGAGATCGTCTTGGTCCGACGGACCGCCTTGTTGCGGCGGAGGAGCATGACGTGGCGCCACCAACGGTCGCCGCGCGGCGCGGCGCAATTGTGTCAAACGGCGGCGGATTTCTTCTTCCGAAACGGTGAACTCGTGGGCCAGGCGGGCGAGAATCTTTTCCTCGCGGAAGCCGGCCGTGCCTTCCCTACGCGGCGCCTTGGCCAGAATCGCCAGCACCCGCTCCAGCGCCGCCGTGGCGCCATGCACGTCGTTGGCCAAATCGATGCCGCGGACGGCCACGCGGCGGGCATGTTCCAGGGCATCGACGGCTTCGTTGTCCAGCAACCGCTGGAAAGCCTCGCCGCCGTGCTCTTGGAGATAATCGCAGGGGTCGGCGCCGTCGGGCAATATCAGAACCCGCAGATCGAGGTCCTGGACGATGAAAAGCTCCAAGACCTCGTTGGCGCGGCGTTGCCCGGCTTCGTCGCCGTCGAGAACCAACACAACTCGGTCCACGAACCGCTTGAGAATTCGTACGTGTTCTTCACCCAGTGCGGTTCCCAACACGGCCACCGAGTTTGCGAAACCGTGCTGGTGGGCCATGATACAATCGGTATAGCCTTCCATCACCAGGGCCGTGCCGCTTTTGCGCATGGGGTCGCGGGCAACATCCAGCCCGTAAAGCAGACGGCTTTTGGAAAAGAGCTTCGTCTCCGGCGAGTTGACGTATTTGGCCGGGTTGCTTTCGGATAGCTCCGGCAAAATCCGCCCGCCGAAACCCACCGGGCGGGCTTGCGTATCGCGGATTGAAAACAGCACGCGGCCCTTGAATCGGTCGTAAACGTCGCCGCTGGCGCGTCGGCCCAACAGCCCCACGGCTTCGAGGATTTTTGCCCGCGTGGAAGTTGCCTGTGATTGTCCGGTTTCGGCCTTGGCCAATATCCACTGCCACTGGTTGGGGGCGAAGCCGATATGAAACTTTTCGATACTCTCGGCCGTTATGCCGCGCTCGACGAGATAACGGCGGGCCGGCTCGGCATGGGGCGATTCCAACAGATAGTCGTGATACTGCGTCTCGGCCCAGGCCATGGCCTTAAAGAGCGTACGCTTGTCACCGGCCGCTTGCGGCGTACCCGGCTCGGGCGCGGGGCGAGCTTGTATTTCGATGCCGGCGCGTTCGGCCAGTATTTCCAGCGCCTCGCGGAAAGAAACGCCTTCCATTTTCATGGTGAAACTGAAGACGTCGCCGCCGATGTCGCAGACCCAACACTTGAACGACTGCCGTTCGGGATTAACCTGAAGGCTGGGACGGCTATCGTCGTGCCATGGGCACAAACCGACATAGCCGCGGCCTTGACGTCGTAGTTGGATGTAGTGGCCGACAAGATCGACGATGTCTACCGCCTGGCGGATCTGCTCTTTCACGTCCACGGATCCAGACGACACCATCAACTCCCGTGCGGCACTGTGCACAACTTCACTGTGCGTGACTTCCATTTCACGTCCGAAAACACAGGTAGGCAATTCCATTTGCCTGGTCGTCCGCCGGAAAGCCAACGACCACGGCCCGCACTCGTGGCGGGCCGGCAATTATAGCTCCACCCCGAAAAACCAACAACCCCGTCATGTTGGTGGGGCTATGAGCTATGTGTGGGCTGTGGGCTATGAGCTGTGGGCTATGAAGAGCAACAGGAAGACGGGGATCCTAGGGAGATATAGGCATACTGGGAAAGCCGCGATATCCCAATAGCTTATAGCTCACAGCTCATTCGCACGCACAGTCTACGAAATACCGATAATCGTTACATTTGGATCAACCCAACTATCCGGAACAACCGAAAAAACCGATACAGCTGCTATTGAAGCGGGTCGCTTTCGGCCGCGCTGCCTTGGCTTGCTCGGGGGGGACGCTACACAAGCGGTTCCACGGTCTTTCTTTGGATCGCGGGAAAATGACGCTTGTCGAGCGGCCACGAAATGTGCAAGTCCGCTGCTGAAATGGACTTAGAACGACGGCATAAAAGCCGTCATTGCCGCAAAAGGAGTGCCGGAAATGGTTATTCGCCTTCGCTCGACGATTTGTCTTTGCCTATTTGTGCTGATTGCTTGCCCGTCAATTATGTGCCCGTCAATTATGTGCCCGTCAATTATGTGCCCGTCGACTGCAACGGCCCAAGAGGGGTTCCTCTTCCGGAATCAGGTTTCCAAAACCGCTTCACCGGCAGCCAGGCACCACCAGAGGGTGGTGCCTTACACAGCGTGGGCCCAGCGGCGGACAATTGCCGCAAAACCAGCCGCAATACCGGCCGCAACAAAAGCCGTGACACCACGGGCCAAGGCCAACGGCCCGTCGGAGAACGTGTTTGTCGATTACACTGATATGACGGGCGATTGTTGCGACATGACATGCGGCGACGTGACATGCGGCGACGTGGGCTGTTGCGAAAATGCTTGCGACTGTGGTGGTGTAAATTGCCGTGGTGGATGCGGCGGTATCGGCTTCGATTGCTGCGATGAACGTGATTTCTTCTGCGGCGGAAACTTCTATATCCGTGGCTGGGTCGACCAGGGCCTTACATTCAACTCCGCCGGGCCCCGGGATCGGTCCAACGGGCCCGTCGGCTATAACTGGCGCTCCAACGACTACATGATGGACCAGCTCTACGCGATCATAGGCCGGGACGTGTGTGCCAACGGATGCCATTGGGATGCCGGTGGTCGCGTCGACATGCTCTACGGCACGGACTACCGATACACCCAGTCCCGGGGGTTGGAAACGCACGCGACCGATAATACGGCCCACTGGAACGCGTTGAACGCAACATACGGGTTCTCGTTGCCGCAGCTATACGCCGAATTCGCCGTGCCGTTTGCCCAAGGCACGACGTTTAAGTTCGGACATTTCTATTCCATTATCGGCTATGAATCGCCCATGGCGCCGCGGAACTTCTTCTACTCGCATTCATACATGAAGGTATTCGGAGAACCGACGACGGAAACGGGCATGTTGGCCAGCACCAAATTGTCGCCGAGCCTCGTGCTTCACGGCGGCTTCTCCCGCGGCTGGGACATGTGGGAAAACCCTTATGACACCATTACCTTCATCGGCGGTGCCTGTTGGACGAGCCGCGATGACAGCACTTCCGTCGGTTTTGCCATCAACTCGGGCGACATGGAACAAGACAAAAACCGCACCATACTCAGCCTGGTGATTTCTCAGCAACTGTCGAAGCGTTGGACGTATATATTCCAATACGATTTCGGCAGCCAGCAAGACGCCTTCCGCAATCAACAAAGCCAATTTCAGGACGCCAATTGGTACGGGATAAACAATTATCTGTTCTATGCCGTCAGCGATACGCTCTCGGCCGGGCTGCGGGTGGAATGGTTCAACGACCGTGACCGCTATATAGTTTTCGATGCGGCGGGCAACCCGGCATTGAGCGGCAACGAATATTGCGAAATTACGCTGGGTTTGAACTGGCAACCGACCAAATGCATTATCGTGCGTCCGGAACTGCGTTGGGACTGGTCGGACGTGAAGGGTTCCGCCCAATTCCCATTCCGGCCGTACGACGACTTCACCTCGAGTCACCAATTCTTGTTCGCCACGGATATTATCATCCGCTTCTAAGACGAATTGGCTATGTCACTGAATTTAACACTGCCGATTCGCGACGAGGACCACTTTTGCATTTAATGACGCCGTGAAAGTGCCCCTTACATTTTGGGCATTTCGGCGCCTATAATAATAGAGGCCCGATCGTTCGCTTGGAGTTTATGGCAGTGCAAATAATTAAATACCCTCATCCCACCCTTCGGCACAGGTCAAAGCCACTCCGCAAGGTGGATGCCCGCCTGAAGGAAATTGTCGCCGAAATGCTCGAACAGATGTACGAGGACAACGGGGTGGGACTGGCCGCGAATCAGGTCGATCTGCCCTACCGGCTGGCGGTAATGAACATCAAAAGTGATCCCACGGCCACCGAGGAAGAGATCGTGCTCATCAATCCGGTGATTTCCAAGCGGTCGGACACGGCCGAGGCGGAAGAAGGGTGCCTTAGTTTGCCCGAGGTTTGGGCATCGGTTCGGCGTTCCGAGAAGGTTGAGGTAATCGCCTACGACCTGAGCGGACAAGAATGCAAATACGAGCTCGACGGTCTCTACGCCCGAGCGGTCCAACATGAGATCGACCACCTGGACGGCGTTCTTTTCATCGACCGCCTCAGTCCCACCCTAAAGCTTACTGTCAAAGACCCCCTGTCCATGCTGGAGGCCCAATTCACGGCCGACCGCGGCCACGGCGTCATCCCCAACGATGCAGAGATCACAAAACGGCTGGCCGAGCTAGAGGCCCAGCGGACGTAGGTGGTTAGCAGTTGATACGTCAACACTTTTCGTGGGGAAGATCATGTAAAAACTTGCCTGAATCATATACATTTGTATATCACAAAAGGGCAAGGACGCAAGGACGCCAAAATATGAATTGCCCTGGACTCCGGTTTGAAATTTTGGGACACTCCCGCCCGGCGTTTTTTCGGGCTTTGGATAATTGCCGGTGAAAAAAATTTGACCACAAATCTGAAAGGGTGTTCTCATGAGGTTGTGGGCTCGACTTTTGGGTACGGGGCTTTTGGGTACGGGGCTTTTGGGTACGGGGCTTTTGGGCACGGGGCTTTTGGGCACGGGGCTTTTGGGCTTGGCAGTGTTGCTTTCGGCATCCCCGGCAATGGCCGACGGGTGGTCTACGCCCGATATTTTCCCGAATTCGCAAAAGAAAACCCAAGAGTCCGACCTATCGAAGACGTTCAAGCAAATTGACGCGGGCACGAAGAAGTTCATCCGTGGCACGATCGACGTCATCACGCTCAAGCCCCTTTGGGACAACGGCAAGTCTCAAAGGCAGCCGGTCGATCCCTGGATGCGGCATACCCGGAAAAAGACGGAGAAAAAGTCGTTTTGGGATTCCTGGTTCGCACCCAAGAAAGAACCCAAGCAAGCGGTCACGGTTGGTGAATGGATTGGCATGGACCGTCCCCAATAACCGCTACGTCTCAATGACAATGCAAACATCAAAAATGTTTCGAACCACAAATATCGTTTTGTGCGTGGCGTGTTTCTGTATGATTTTCTCGGCTGGCTGCGGGTCTCTTTCCCAGGGGCGGATGGGCTTGCCGTTCGGCTCGGCCGCCGAGGAGGACGAATTTAAGCAGGCGGTGGCCGCCGACTCGTTCCCAAGGGCCGATCAGGCTGCGATTCGCGGCGTGATAAACCGGTAAGGGGCGAGATTTGCCTCCTAATTGCCCTATCGCGGCTTGAGCCGCAACCAAATGGAACGATTCCCAAAGATCGTTAAGTTTTTAACAATGTTTGGGCTTAATCGCATAAGTTAGATCAGAGAGATCTAGCCCGCGGGCTCGCGGCATCCTACAATTGTATCGAAAACATACTCGATCAAACAGGAGCCCGAAAATGTCGCCGAACCCGCTTCGAAATATCCCCTCTGTTAGCGAATTGCTGGCAAACCCCTCGCTTCGATCCCTGGTCGAACGGATCAACCACAGCACGCTTGCGTCAACCGCCCGCACGGTTCTCGACGAGTTGCGTAGCGAGGTACAAACGGTAGCCAGCGAGCGTACGCTACCGGACGTGGCCGAGTTGGCCGGGCGAATTGCCGATCGGATCATGGAAAATACCCCGCCGCGGATGCGTTCGCTGGTAAACGCGACGGGCATTTTGTTTCATCCGGAATTGGGCCGCCCGCCGTTGGCCGACTCGGCTATCGAGGCCATGGCCGCCGTGGCCAGGGGCGCCGTGGCCGCGGATGAGTCGCATCGTGGCGGCGGGAAACACGTCTGCCGCGAGGAACTGGTGGAACGGCTCTTGAAGGATTTGACCTCCGCCGAGCGGGCGATTGCGGTTAGCGGCATGGCCGCGGCCACTGCCCTGGTGATGGCCGCGACCGGCGGCGAAGATGGACTGGGCGGCATCGAACTGGACGGCACGGGAGAGTTGCGAGTCGATGGGGAGCTGGTGATCTCGCGCGGCCAGGTGGTTGATTTCGGCGGCGAGTACCGCATTTCGGATATGGCCTCCGCGGCCGGCGTCCGGCTTAACGAAATCGGCACGGCCAACTTTACTCGAATCGAAGATTATGCCAAGGCAATCAGCGGGCGGACCTCGGCCGTCTTATATGTCGAAGACGGCCGCTTTTGCGCGCGCGGTTTTGCCGGCAGCCCGACCTTGAAAGAGATCGTCGACGTGGCCCACTCGCGCAAGGTGCCGGTGATCGCGCATCTCGATGGCGGCTCGCTGATCGACGGCAACTCGTTTGGGCTTGCCGGCGCGTCAAGCGTTGCCGCCGCGGTTGCGGCCGGGGCCGATCTGGTGATCTTTCGCGGCGACCGCTTGTTGGGCGGGCCGCAATGCGGCTTGATCGCGGGCCGTCGCTCTCTGGTGGAGCGGATCGAGCGCCATGCCTTGGCCGATGCCTGCCGCATGGACGGGCCCATGTCGGCGGCGCTGGCCGCCACGTTGCAGCTTTACTCCGACGCCGAGCGGGCCAAGCATTCGATCCCATTATTGCAACTCTTGAGTGCATCGGCCGATAACCTGAAGAATCGGGCCGAGCGATTAGCACCGCAATTGGCGGCTTGCGACGCGGTCGAGTCGGCCGTGGTTACGCCGGGAACCGTTTCTTTAAGCGGCCAAGACGCAGCAATCAACTCTCTGGCAGGCTGGCGGATAGAAATCGAGCCGGCCAAGGCATATGGTGAAAAAATGGGCGGCGGGCAGTTGACCGTCGAGCGGCTGGGGGCCGAATTATTGCGAGGCGAGCCGGGCGTGGTCGCCGCCGCGGAAGGCGAGCGGCTTGTGATTGATCTGCGAAGTGTTATACCCTGGCAGGATATTGAACTCGTGGCGGCTTTTGAAGCCATGGACGAGGATGAGGAAGAGGAGGGAGGAGGAGAGAATCATGCCTCATAGCGACTTTACCATCGAAACACTCGCGGCCCATCTGCATTTGACGCCACAACAGATCAGCCGCCTTGCCGACCGCGACAAGTTGCCCGGCCGGAAGGTGGGTGGCCAGTGGCGATTTTCGCGGGCGGATATCCATCATTGGTTCGAGCGACGGATCGGGATTTCGGACGAGGACGGGCTGGTTCACGTCGAGGGCGTTTTGGGGCGGTCGGTGTCGAGCGGCGATACTTTCGAGGTTGCCGTGGGCGAGCTTCTTTTGCCTGACGCCATCGCCGTGCCTTTGACCGCGCGGACACAGGGTTCGGTGGTTCGCGCCATGGTCGACCTGGTTACCCAGACCGGCATGCTTTGGGATCCCGAAAAAATGACCGAAGCGATTCTTGCCCGCGAGCACATGCATCCCACCGCGCTTGAGAACGGTGTCGCCTTGCTTCACCCTCGCCGGCCGATGTCCAGCATTCTCGGCCAGCCGTTGATCGCCTTGGGCCTGATGCCTTCGGGAATCCCCTTCGGCGGCGGACGCGGCATGTTGACCGACGTTTTTTTCCTCATCTGTTCCGTTGACGACCGCGGGCATCTACAAAACCTGGCGCGTTTGAGCCGTGTAATAACCGTGCCCGGCTTGCTCGACGCGCTCCGCGCGGCGCCCGATGCAAAGGCCGCGCATCGAATAATCGCCGAAGCCGACAGTGACCTGTCGGCCTGATCGGATACCGGCCAAACTTAACAAATCGACAGGCACGCCATGGTGGATAAAACAACAACCGACCGGCCGGATTCGTGGGCCAAGGTGCTGTTTGTGGGCAATGCCCGGCGCCGCGAGTTCCGCGAGGCGCGGGCGTGTCTCGACGCCACGGCCCGCGTTCGCCAAGCGGATGACGTGGCCGCCGCCTTGGCGGTTTTACAGGCAGGGTTCGTGCCGGAGGCCATCGTGATTGCACAGGCCTTTCCCGAAGAGTTTTCCATTGAAGAGGTCGACCGTTTGCGTGGCGCGGCTCCGCTTGCCCGCTTGCTGGGATTGTTGGGCAGTTGGTGCGAAGGCGAGGTTCGCACGGGCCATCCCTGGCCCGGCGTGTTGCGTCTCTACTGGCACCAGTTCCCGGCCCAGTGCAGCCGCGAGTTTGCCCGTTTGCGAACCGGCAAGTGTTCGACGTGGGGATTGCCGATCACGGCCGGCGACGAAGAACGGCTCCTGAGAGCACACGAGACGATTCCGCCCGCGAAGCCCGCGGAGAGTGGTTTGACCACGGAACGCGGTTTGATTGTCGTTTGGTCACGCCGGTTTGAAATGCAGGACTGGCTTTCTTCGGCTTGCCGGCTGCGTGGCTATTCGACCGTTTGGCTCGCCCCGGGCCGCGCCACGAAGGTGTCCGGCGCGAAAGGGGCCATTTTCGATGGCTGCCGCTGCGACGAAATCGAGACTGCGGAACTTCGGGAACTGGCCGGCCTGCTGGGCCCCGTTTCGAGGGTTCCAGGGGTCTCGGGTAAACCCGTCCCCATTATCGGCCTGCTCGATTTTCCACGCATTGAAGACCATGCCCGCGCCATGTCCGCCGGAGCGGCCGCCGTGCTTTCCAAACCGCTGGCCATCGATGATCTGTTTTGGCAACTTGATCGGGTTTCGGGTGAAGCTTAATAGTTCGACTCCCCCATGTGGGTGTCCGCGCCCGCGGAATTCTTTTTTCAATCTCACCAAAATGCTTGACAAACATTGCTTGGGTTTGTTAGACTGCTCCACATTCGCGTTTTTCCGTCTACGCTGGATGTAACGATGAGCGAAGCGGTCGGCAGTGAATCTTCAACAATCGGTTAGGGTAACATCGAATGAGTATCGAGAACCGTTACTCGGCGGCTCTTGGGTATCGTGCCACGATGGCGCGGTTGCTTGCGGTGTTTCTTTGTTGTCGCGCCGTGGCCGTTTATGGGGGCCTGTACGGATTTTTGTGTCAGGCAGTGGCACGGCCATCCTGGCCGTGTTTCTTCACGGGCTGGAAGCCCGTGCCACCATCTGACACAAGATTTCTCGCAGGCCCGTTTATGGTGCGTCGCGGCGCACTCTTTCTACTGCTTGTTTGTTTTGTTTCTTCTCCGCGTTGCCTCAGACGTGGTTTCCATCTCCTATTGTATTAAGGGTTTTGCGCAATGAAAAAGTCGGTCCGATCCTTGAAGAAGGCTGTTAGTCAATTTGGCGATATGTGGGGGAGCCGGCGTCCTTCACGACAGACAAGACTGTCGAAGTCGCGCCGCCTGCAGATGGAGCCGCTTGAACAACGGCAGTTGTTGGCCGTCTCTGCAATTCCGGGCGGGGATATAACTGCCACCGCTTCCAGTCAGGGGGATACTTATCAGGCCCCCGAGGATACCATTAACGGCTCTGGACTGAATGCAACTGGTCTTTTACACGACAATCAGGGTGGCGCGGAGACTATGTGGCACACCGGAACCTATAACGTAAACGGTAACAATCCCGGAACAGAAGTAGGTGCTGCCTGGATAAAATACGAATTTGACGATGTTTATGAACTGGACACTACGTGGGTATGGAATTTTAATCAGGATAGTTCTACCTGGGATGCATATAAGCGAGGCTTCAAAAATGTTACCATCGAGTATTCAGTTGATGGAGCGAATTATACAACGCTGGGTGAATATGTATTTGATAAGTCCGATGGCGCCCCTAACTATGCACACGAGACCGAAATTTATTTCAATAATGCATGGGCAAAATATGTTGTGATAACCGCCCATACGACGGATGGCAACTGGGGGGGGAACGAATACGGTTTAAGTGAAGTTCGCTTCTTCGGAACACCGCTTTCCGAGCAGGTTGATTATGGCTACAACGTTGGTGCATATTACTACCCCTGGTATCTCCGTCCTATTAGTGATACGGGCACCGATTACATGCTCCGTAATCGTCTCGACCCCGAACAGCAGCCCACCATCGGATGGGGCGACCAACTGAACCCGGAAGTGATAAGCCAGCATTACGATTGGGCCAGGGCCGGGGGAGTTGATCACTTCGATTGCAGTTTTTGGGGAGAGGGCGATACGGGAGATGTTTTAATGAGAGACCACATGTTACCTCATCCGAATCGCGGGAATATCAAACTGTCAGTCTTGCTGGAGACGATAACGAGCGACGACCACCCCGCCGTAACCCTCAGCACTGTGTCAGCGGAAATGGATTATCTGGCAAACAACTATTTCAATCAGGACGGGTATTACACGATAGACGGCAAGCCCGTGGTCTACGTCTATCTTACCCGCTCAATGAGCGATGCGAATCTTCACACGTATACCGAACGGATGCGTACAGCCGCGACGAATAACGGTTACCCGGGCCTTTACATTGTCGGTGACGAGGTGTGGAGTTCTCCCGGGAGCCAAAGCGGTGAGGCAAGCCGTCTGTGCGGTAATCTTGATGCCGTAACGAACTACGATGTGTACGGCCATATGGGCGCCGCCGCCGATCATTATGCATCTGCCGCGGAACTCGATACATGGGATGCCAAGAATGCTCAATGGCAGACAGTTTGCGATGCCATAGGGGTTGATTTTATCCCGTGTATTGCACCCGGATATAACGATAGAGCCATCAGGCTGGGACATAATGCGCTTTCACGAAAGTTCGGCAGTGAGAGTGGTGAGTTCGGATCGTTTTTCGAGGAACAGCTTATCAGGGTAAAGGACAATACGGACGAGGATATTGGAAGAGCCTTTATGATAACGTCTTGGAACGAATGGTATGAGGACACGACAATCGAGCCTGTCAGTGGCGGGGCAACGACGAATGTCGACAATAGTCCGTTCGGAAATCATTACACGCAAGATGTTTATTACGAAGCCTACGGGACGAGGTATCTTGACATACTTCGCGAGCAGACCGTTTTGGCGGTGAGTATCCTCTCCCCGTCGGCGGATAATCCGCATCCAAGCAATATCACGGAAGACATGTATACCGTGGAAGCGGAATACAATGGCGATGCGGATTACATGAAGTTCTTCATCAACGGCAGCCTTATCGGTACAGACAGTGTAGGGCCATCATACACTGCTCAATTTAACCTCGCAAACTATGTCCATGATGCAGGCGCGGACTTCGATTCCGTGGAAATAAAGGCTGTGGCTTATGCGGGAGGTAGTCCCGTGTTTACTGAGACTATAGACGCGGAAATCTGGCTGTATGGAGATGTGGATGGTAATGGTACGGTGAATCAAGCAGATGCCACCTTGTTAGCGAGTGGTACCCTTACTTTCGCGTCACCAACCGTTGTTGGAGATGTGGATGGTAATGGTATGGTGGAGTATCTGGATGCCGTCTTGGTGTATTTGCATGGCAGCTTTGATGCCGGCAAGTATTACATAGAGGTGATTGACGATCATTTCGAGATTATCTCCCCGCCGGCGGATAATCCGCATCCAAGCAATATCACGGAAGACACGTATACTGTAGAAACAAAATACAATGGTGATGCGGATTACGTGGCGTTCTTCATCAATTGTAACTCTATCGGTACGGACAGCATAAAGCCGTACACTGCTCAATTTAACCTCGCAAACTATGTCCATGATACAGGCGCAGACCCCGATTCCGTGGAAATAAAGGTTGTAGCTTATGAGGGAGGTAATCCCGTGTTTACTGAGACTATAGACGCGGAAATCTGGCTGTATGGAGATGTGAGTGGTAATGGCGTGGTGGATGGTACAGATGCCACCTTGTTAGCGAGTGGTACCACTACTTTCGCGTCACCATACTTTGTTGGAGATGTGGATGGTAATGGTATGGTGGAGTATCTGGATGCCGTCTTGGTGTATTTGCATGATGGTGTCTCACCTTTTGATGCCGGCAAGTATTACATAGAGGTGTTATCTGCTAACGACGATTATATCGAGATTATCTCCCCGCCGGCATATAATCCGCATCCAAGCAATATCACGGAAGATATGTATACTGTAGAAGCAGAATACAGTGGTGATGCGGATTACATGGAGTTCTTCATCAATGATAGCTCTATCGGTACAGCCAGTGAAGAGCCGTACGCTGCTCAATTTAACCTCGCAAACTATGTCCATGATACAGGCGCGAGCCCCGATCCCGTGGAAATAAAGGCTGTAGTTTATACGGAATGTGATCCCGTGTTTACTCAGACTATAAGCGCGGAAATCTGGCTGTATGGAGATGTGAGTGGTGATGGCATGGTGAATCATACAGATGTCCTCTTGCTAATGGGTAGTCCTCCTTTCATGTCACCAACCGTTGTTGGAGATGTGAATGGTGATGGTACGGTGGATAATGCAGATGCCCTCTTGGTGTCTGGTGGCACATCTTTTACTGTCGGCAAGTATTACATAGAGGTGGACGCAGACTTCATGGCTGCCACCTCTTCCAATAACGGCTCTGGATTAGATGGAAGTGGTCTTTTATACCAGGACTCGGAAACACTGGTGGCGACCCCCGCGGTGTCATACGATCTGGACAACAATAGCAAGATCGACTTGGGCGATCGGGCCCTTTTCGCGGACAACTATCGGCTCGGTCGGGCAAACGATTTGATGGCCACACTTGCTCTCAATCGGCAAAAGCAAACCGCCGCTACCCGGGGCAAGGGCGATTTCAACGCTGATAGACGAGTGGATGACGATGACCAAGCGATCCTGGCCAGGCGTTGGATGATGACCGTAGAGGACATGGACGATGATGACGCCCGTGACAAGGTTTTTGCGACGGTTGGTACGATGGACGACAGGCTTGGCCTATTTGATGAGTAATTGCTTGTGCCACGGTGTTACCGCTTCACGACCATGAAGTCGAGCGACGATTCGCCCACCTTGTGGCTCTTGAGGTCCTCGACCGTCAGCTTGAGCGTGTGGCGGCCGGGGCTGATGCCGGTGGGCAGGCGGAAGTCGCAGCCGATGAAATAATCGCGCCGCGGGCCAAGGCAAAGTTCCTCGGTCGTGGTCGATGGTCGATTGTCGATACGGCGCCCACTGCGGTCGAAGATCTGGAAGCTGCTGCGTAGCGACGTATGGTAGCCTTTGGCCGTGTTCTCGCTGCGGAAGTTATCGATCTCGGCATACAACAGCAAGCGTTGGCCGGGCGAGAACTCCCGCCGCTCGAACCGCTTGATCGAGCCGAAGCTTTGCACCTCGCGGCAAAAGGCCATGTTGCGGACCTCCAAAGTGGCCGACTCGCCCAGCGCCCGGGCGGCATCGGAAAGATGACGCTTGGCCTCGGCCGCGCGATGACTGTCGCGGGAAAACCGTTGGGTATCCAGAAGAATGTCCAGCCCAAAGAGTTCCTTCGACCAAAAGTCCCGCACCGCCGTATCGTCGATGGGCATTTCGGCCAAGGCATCGTCGCGCCGTCCGGCCAGAAGCTGCATTATCCGCAGGCGGGCATGGTCGGCGGAACGTGAATTGTCGGCGGAGCGTGAATTATCGGCCTTGGCGTCGTCGTCGGCCTTGTCCCCTTTGGAATCAGCAGCCGCCAGCCGCGATTCCAACGCCGTGACGGCCTCGGCAAGCCGCGCCCGCCAATCGTCGTCCGCCGGTCCATTGCGTTTAACAGGCTCGTTGCGTTTGACCGGCCCGTTGTGTTTGATAGGCCCGTTGTGTTTGATAGGCCCGTTGTGTTTGATGGGCCCGTTGTGTTTGATAGGCCCGTTGTTCTCGGATGGGTCGGCGTGATACGCGGTGTGAATCACGCCGCTAGGCCGGGCTTCCGCGACGGTATTGGCGTGTGTGTCGGCCGCATCCAAGGCGGCCCCTTGGCCCGGCCACGGCGGTGCGTTGCCGTAGTTGTTGCCGTGGTTGTTGCCGCTTTGCGGGGGAGCCGCGTTCGACGGCGGGGGGAATGGCGGGGGGATTCGTTCAATATGCCCATTGTTATACCCGCCGTGTTGCGGACGGACAGTGGGGGCGGTGGTTGGATAGTCTTGCCGCAAGTTTATTTCCTTGCGGTGACGATCAACATCAGCCGAGCGGCGGTCGGCAAGGTGCTTCTGCTGCTGCCCATGATTGAACTGCCGAGCATAGGCAACCCTCGACCAGACGCTTTGGACCGCCATCGGCCAAAGGCTGGGGTCGACCTGCTTGAGTTCTTCGAGGAGTTGGGCCTGGGCGCGGGGGTCAACGGTCCCCAGCCGCTCGATTTCGGCCATCACCTGCTGCAATGCCTGGGGTGATGGGGCAGAGCCGCCGGCCGCCATGGGGCTGGGAACCGGAGGGCTGGGAACCGGAGGGCTGGGCGTGGGTATTGTGGGTATTGGTACGCCGGCTGGCGTCATCCGCGGTCCCGGAGTCGTGGCGGACCCGCCACCCGGCGCGATTTCCGATCCCAGCACGGGCCCCGGCTCGGACTTCGTGGCCCAAGGCGACGCGGCGCAGCCGGTAAATGCGGCTGCCGGCAACAAAATGAGTAAAAGAACAAGTGCGTTCGGTCTTGTAAACATGGTTTTTCCATGAACCGCTGGGATTACCGCATGAGAGGGGGCGAATAGTAATCAAAACGTCCATCTGACTCAAGGCGAGATTTGGCGGACGGGCAGGTGGGCGGGTGCGGTTTTTGGTGATGGTTGCAAAAGCCGCGAGCGGCTGGGGGTGATGGGTAGCGAAGGTGGACGGCGGGGAGTGGGGAAGACTGAGAACTGCAAAAAACCGGCCCCGCCGACATCAGGCCGACGGGGCCGGTTTGTGGAAGAATTGAAATGGGATTACCCGGCTACGAGCAACCCATGCTGGCTCCGCAGTTGTAGCAGAGGTAGCAGTTTCCGCTGCGTACGGTGATGGCGCCACAGTTGTCGCAGACCGGGGCGTCTGACTGGAAGTTGGCGAACTGGTCGAACTGGTCGCTTTGACTTGCCACGGCGGGTGTTGACGCCGAGGCGGTCGGCGAGAGCCCGACTGACGCGAGGACCGAGATGCTGGCCTTGGTTTTTACGCCTTGCCGCGAGGTCTTGCCGTTGCTGCCGTTGGAACCGGTTGGTGTTGAACTATTCGCGGAAGAACTTTTTGCGTCTGCGTCTGCGTTCTCCCGAGAAGCGGCGTCTTGCCCGTTCTTGGGCCCACCGTCCATCCCGGTGGCGGGCCGTGTCTGCGATTCCGAATCGTCCACCGCGCCCGCGGCGTCACCTTTGCCTTTCGCCGCGTCGGCGGCCGCCGGCAAATTGCCGTTGGCCTCGCGGAATCCGGGCAGGAAGGTGATTCCCAGCCAGCGGAAGATGTAGTCGACAATGCTCTTGGCGATACGGATGTCGGGGTTCTTGGTGTGCCCCATGGGCTCGAAGCGTGTATGCGAGAATTTTTTAACATACACCTCAAGGGGTACGCCGTATTGCAGGCTCATGGAGATGGCCGTGCCGAAACAGTCCATCATGCCGCCGACCGTGCTGCCTTCCTTGGCCATGGTAATGAACATTTCGCCGGGCCGTCCGTCGGGATAAAGACCCACGGTAATATAGCCTTCGTGGCCGGCCACGCTGAACTTGTGGGTAAGCGACTGGCGGGTGTCGGGCAGGCGTTCGCGGCGTGGCGCGGAGACCAGATCCTTGGCCGATTTTTTGGACTTTTTCTTGGTCGTCAACGGCTGACCGCCCTTCGAGCCGTCGCGATAGATGGCCAATGCCTTGAGGCCCAGCCGCCAGCCTTCCATGTACGCCTCGCCCACGTCCTCGACGGTTGCATCCTTGGGCATGTTTACCGTCTTGGAGATAGCGCCCGCGATGAACGGCTGCGCGGCGGCCATCATGCGGACATGGGCTTTCCAGGGTATCGAGCGTGTTCCGCGGGGTGACTGGAAGGCACAGTCGAAGACTCTCAGGTGCTCGTCTTTCAAGTCGGCCGCGCCTTCGATGGAATCCTCGGCGGCGATGAAATTCACGATCGACTTGATCTCGCCCTCGTCGTAGCCCAGTGTTTTCAGGGCCAGGGGCACGGTTTGGTTGACGATCTTCAACATGCCGCCGCCGGCCAGTTGCTTGTATTTGACCAGGGCGATGTCCGGCTCGATGCCCGTGGTGTCGCAATCCATCATGAAGCTGATCGTGCCGGTGGGCGCCAACACGGTGGTCTGGGCGTTGCGGAAGCCGTCGCGTCGTCCGCGTCGCAGCACCTCGTCCCAAAGATTCTTGGCCGCCTCGACGAGATATTCGGGGCAGTCCTCGATCGCGTCGACCCTGTCGCGGTGCATCTGCATGACGCGGAGCATGGGCACGCGGTTTTCCTCATAGCCCTCGAAGGGGCCGACCATGGCCGCCAGCTCGCTGCTGGCGCGGCAGGCCGTGCCGTGCAAGAGGGCCGTGATCGCCCCGCATATGCCGCGGGCTTCGTCGGAATCGTAGGGCAGGCCGTTGGACATGAGGAAGCTGCCGATGTTGGTATAGCCCAGTCCCAGGGGCCGGAAGCGGTGGCTGTTGTGGGCAATCGACTTGGTGGGGTAGCTGGCGTGGTCGACCAGAATCTCCTGGGCGATAAGGATCACGCGGCAGGCCGCCTGGAAACGTTCCACGTTGAAACGGCCGTCTTCGTCGCGGAACTTCATCAGATTGATACTGGCCAAATTGCAGGCGGAATCGTCCAGGAACATGTATTCGCTACAGGGGTTCGAGGCGTTGATTCGCCCCGAGTTGGGACAGGTGTGCCAGCGGTTGATGGTGGTATCGTACTGGACGCCCGGGTCGCCGCAGGCCCAAGCGGCCGCGGCCATTTTGTCTATCACCTCCTTGGCCGGGAAGGTGGGACCCTCTTTCGTCTCGTCGGTTACCCAACGCGTCGTCCAAGATTTCTTTTCCTCGACGGCGGCCATGAAGTCGTCGGAGAGACGGACGGAAAGGTTGGCGTTTTGGAAAAGGATGGAGCTGTAGGCGTCGTCATAGTCGTAGCCCTCTTCCATCAAGAGGCGGGCCTTTTCTTCTTCCTTGCCCTTGCACTCGATGAACTCGAGCACGTCGGGGTGCCAGATCTTCAACGATTGCATCTTGGCCGCGCGACGCGTCTTGCCGCCGCTCTTCACCACGGCCGCGATCTGGTCGTATACCCGCATGAACGACAACGGGCCCGAGGGCTTGCCGCCGCCGGCGAGCTTTTCGCGGTGCGAACGAAGCGTGGAGAGGTCGGTGCCCGTGCCGGAGCCGAACTTGAAAAGCATGGCCTCGCTACGGGCCAGCTCCATGATGTCCTCCATGCTGTCCTGCACGCTCTGGATGAAGCAGGCCGAGGCCTGGGGATATTCGTAGGGATTCTCGGGCCGGACCACCTCATCGACTTCGCGGTCCCAGTGCCAATTGCAGGCCGCTCCCTTGACGCCGTATTGGTGATAGAGTCCCACGTTGAACCAGACGGGCGAATTGAACGAGGCGTGCTGATGAAGGCAAAGCCAAGTGAGCTCGCGATAGAAGTGATCGCCGTCCTCGGGCGTGGCAAAATATCCGTCGGAAATTCCCCAGTCGGTGATCGTGCGGGTAACGCGATGAATCAGTTGCCGTACGCCCGTCTCTCGTTCGGAAGTGCCGTTTTCGCCATAGAGGTACTTGTTGGCCACGACGTTCGTGGCCAACTGGCTCCACGACTCGGGTATTTCGCAATCGTTCTGCTCAAACAGAACCACGCCGCCTTCGCCCTTGATGGCGGCCGTGCGGAGATCCCATTGCACCGTTTCAAATGGGTCGGATACGTCTGCTGGACAAAACACTTCGTCAATCCTCAGACCTTCAATGGGCAGACTCCGCGCAACGTCCTCGTCGCGTCGGTCCACCGCTGTAACTACACTACCTTGTGATCTTTCCAGACCTTGGTCCATTACCGGTTCCTTCCCAGCATCATGTATGGGTATCCATACCTCTTGCTATACATTAGTACATAGTTATTATCATCGGCTTCACACAGGCTGGTGTCAATACGCGGTCGCATTTTCTCAACCCGGCCCCCGCTTATCCCCTCTGATTTAGGGGGGCACAAAAAGCGAAAGGCACCAATATATTGTAGCTGACTCGGAGACAACCACAACATGCAGGTGTGATCGTCAAAGTGTAGCCGTATCTTTGCCTTGGTCAATGACTAATTAAGAACCGGCCTCAAGGTCTTGCCAGCAGAGGATTTGTGAAGAATCGCTTAGAGTAGCCATTATTTACAGATGCTTACCCCCTATGCCCCAAAACCCCTTCGTTTTTCGGTGTCCCGGGCGTTTCCGGGCATTTTGGCTTTTGGGACTGGTTTGCCGGCCCAATAATAAAAAAAGCCGTTATTTATGGAGGGGTTACGCTCACTCAGACCCCGTACTTCCCGCAAGGCGTGTAGCCTGTGTCGACGATGGCCCGAGTGATTCGCAACCACCTCATGGGCTGTTAGACACCGTTGACTATTACCACTATGATTAGGTACGTTCAACGCGAGCAACCCCCGGGCAAGTTTTCCGACAAAGCACTAGCACATTATCGCCCCAAGGATAGACCAATGAAACGAATGTTTTTTTCGTTGTCGATTTTCGCGTCGGTTTGTCTTTGCTTATTACTGCCGGGTCCGCTAGCGGTTGCCGACTCCGCCGACGTCGATGCGGACAGCGGCGCTGCGGCTGATGCCAAGGCGGCGCTCGAAAAAAAAGGGCTTCGCAAAATTGGTTCGTATTTTGCGATTCCAAACGAAGTCGAAGTGAAACGTCGCCTGCGGGCAGCGGAGTTGCTCAAGAGGAAGCTGCGCGATGCCCAGCGGGAACATGTCGCCCGCGAGCAACAAGTTGAGGAGAAACGAAAACTGATTATCGACTACTTGCAGCAGCGGCGCGAGTTGCGGGCTCGGCTTGCGGCGACCACGTCGGTGAGGACGCACAACCGGCTCGTAACGGCGCTGAACGAGTTGGGCGACCGCATCAATTTGATGCAACAGGACGATCGCGACAAGCAGGCGGCCCATGCCGCGCGGGCCGCACACGAGACCCTGCAAAGCCGGTACGTGGAACAAATTCTGAAAACGCGCGAGCTTTATGATCGGGTGGCCCAAAAGTATGCGGACTTGAAGGCCGACGGCGAGGTCGCCAAGGCCATCGTTGCTTTTAACAAGACCAGCAAAAAACAGTGCAAATTGGGGCCTGGCAGAACATACGCCGGCCTGGGGCGAAAGCTGAAAAAAATCGAGGATACGATACTCTCCGAATCAATCGACCTTCGCAAAGGCGACGGTAATCTCTGGTTCGTGCCGGTGATTTTCAATGACGGCAAGATGCAGAGAATGGCTATCGACACGGGCGCTTCGATCATTTCGCTGCCGTGGCACATGGCGGCCGCGATCGACATGTCGCCCATGGCAAGCGACCCCGCCATGCAGGTGCAGATGGCCGACGGCCGGGTGGTTGCCGCCACTCGTAAAATAGCATCCAAGGTACGCGTGGGAAAATTCACCGTGGAAAATGTCGAGTGCGCGGTAATGCCCCGGGAATTGACCGAAGCCGCGCCACTATTGGGCTTGAGTTTTCTCAAGCACTTTACATTCAAAATCGACACGGCCAACGCCAAACTGATAATGTCGAAAGTCGAGCCGTTGGAAAAACCCTCGCAGAGCCGGGGCAAGCGGAAGAAGCGTTAGGGGTGGAGATCTTCTTGGGTTTTGTTTCGAACGAGAGGGAAAAATCATGGACAACATCAATCCGTATCAAGCGCCACCGGGATTTATTGACGAGGCTTTTGGCGATCCGTCGCCCCTTGATCAACACTCAATTCAATATGCCTCTCGCTGGTTGCGGCTGGGTGGATCCACTGTAGACAGCTTGTTGGTGGGGCCGATCGTTCTGGCAATCGTCTACTGGAGTGGGCTGTTTAACCCTTGGGACTTAGATCGAGAAACGACTTTCGTCGAGCAATTCTGTTTGATTGTGCCGGGTATAACCGTGTATTTGGCGTTGAATGTCATATTGATTTACAATCGAGGCCAAACCATCGGCAAATTAGCCTGCGGAACGGTTGTCGTCAACAAAGACGACTTCCGCCAGGTGAGCGGCAACCGCTACGTTTTC